>Ga0209302_10002255_pt1 | contig 11277 bp, 6 predicted proteins | sample ArcOceMetagenome_2_FD_187445 | JGI IMG/M metagenome (GOLD analysis project Ga0209302, IMG submission 187445) | Marine eukaryotic phytoplankton communities from Arctic Ocean - Arctic Ocean ARC135M Metagenome (SPAdes) (version 2) | ecosystem: Environmental > Aquatic > Marine > Oceanic | place... | reverse complement strand
CCTCAGCCCCAGCCCCAGCCCCAGCCCCCAGTCCACGAACCCGAACAGATCAAGGAGAAGCACGGCGACGAGCTGTCCGAGGACTTCAAATTCCCCAAGCTCGCCAACAACTACAAGGGCCTCGCGCCGCTGCCACAGCTCATGCGCAGGAAGGGCGTCTCCGAGGCTGAGGCTAAGGCCAAGCCGGCCTCGGAGGGCGGCGGCTGGGATGGCGGAGGCAGAAAGCCGATGGTGGAGGAGGTGAGCGAGCCGGACGTGCCAACCACCAGCCTCGCCGCACCCACCTTTGTGGTCGAGCCCACCACCTGGGGCGGCGGGGTTGGAGCCGCAGCAGCAGAAGGGGGAGGGGGGGGCGAGGGCGGGGGAGACGAGCAGCAGCCTGCGATCGAGTGCCTCGCGGTGCGTGTACACCTGCCGCTGGTCGATTACTGCGACGAGCTACAGCTGCAGCTGGGGGCCGAGACGCTCACGCTCCGCGCGCCTGGCAAGTACGCGCTCTCCGTGAGCCTGCCGCGTGCCGTGGCGGCCGAGCCCCTCGCGTGCAGCTTCGAGACGGAGAGGCGCATCCTCCGCGTCGTGCTGGCCGCCGCCGCTGCGCCCTCGGCCGCCGACGGCTTGAGCGACGCATCGCTGCCAGACGCGTCGGAGCAGGTCAGCGCTGCGCCGAGCCGTCGCCGCCGACCATCACTCCGATACACCCACCCTCGCGCCCACCTCCACCATTCCACCACCCAACCCCCACCCCTCAACCCCCCACCCCACCCCCACCCCAGGCCGCCGTCCCCGTGGCTGAGCGTGAGCGGCGCGACAAGGAGCGCCGCGCGCGCGCGCGCGCGCGCGAGCAGCGCGCCGCCGCGTCGCGCGGCGACAAGCTCCCAGCGGCCGACAAGGGCGGCGCAGCCAGCAGCGAACCCGCCAGTGGCGGCGCCACCGGCGAGGGCGCGACCAGTGCGGTTGGCGGCGCCGAGGGCGCGGCGGCGGAGCCCGGCGGCACGGCGGCGGCGGCGGCGTCCGAGCGGGCGGGCGACGAGCCGCCGACTGGTGGCGCGCCCGACGAGCCGGGCAAGCTGCTGCTGAGCAACAGTATCATGTGGGAGCTCGAGCCAGTCGGGGCTGGGGTGTGGGTGTAAAGTAACTTTGCTTGACAGGTCTGCCTTATCTCTTATCTCTTATCTTATCTGCCTTATCTATCTTAAGTTCAATGGCGTCAGCTGGTTGTCTCCCTCCTGCGCTGGCTCGCCACTTCGCGAAGGACATGGCGAAGCCCGCCGAAATGGACTACTACAAGGTCCTCGGGTTGGTGCCGGGCGCGAGCAAGGAGGAGGTCGCCTCAGCGTATCGCAAAAGGTCGATGGCGGTGCACCCTGACCGGTACAAGGGCGACAATCCCGAGGCGGCCACGGCTGAGTTTATCAATCTCACGACGGCCAAGGAGGTGCTCCTCGACGACAAGGCGCGCGCCGCCTTCGAGGCGCTGAGCAGAGCGCGCGACGCGCACCGCGCCAAGCAGGAGACCCAGCACGCGGGGCGGAAGAAGATGCGCGAGGAGCTCGAGGAGCGCGAGCAGGCGGCGAAGAGACGGCGCCAGGAGCCGAGCGCTGAGCAGCTGCTTCGCCAGCAGCGGGAGGCTGAGGCTGACGCGCGGCGCGACCTTGAGCACGAGCTCGAGCGGCTCCGCAGCTCCGGCCGCCTCGACGGCGACGCCAAGCAGCGACCGGAGCCGGCAGCGACGGCGGCGGCGGCGGCTACGTCGTCGTCGTCATCGTCTGCTGTGGGGGCGGCGGCGACCTCGGAGGGCGTGGCTGCTGCGAATCTGAGCCTGCGCTGGCCGCCCGATCAGGACTTCTCCACAGCGTCTCTCGGCGCGCTGCTCGAGCAGCTGGGAGCGGGCACGGGGCTGGCCCTGGCGGTGGTGGGGCACAAGGCGGTGCTCGAGATGCCCGCCGCGCGCGCGCATCGCCTCATGGCGCGCGCCGCCGAGCTGGCGGAGCGCGGCGTGCGCGCCTCTTGGATCGGCCCTCCGCCCGCCGCCGCCGCCGCGCCCGCCGCCGCGCCCACCGCGCTGCCGCCCGGGTGGAGGGAGTGCCGCGCGCCCGATGGCCGCACCTACTATTACCACACCGCCACTCGCCAGACGCAGTGGAAACCGCCCGTGGCTGGCGCCGTGGGCGTGGCGGCGGCCGCGGGCGGCGCCGGTGCGCACGAGCGGCTCGAGAGCGTGACTATGATGCGGCTGCGGCAGGCGAGCGAGCGACAACGCATGCTGCAGGCGCTCGCAGCGGAGGCTGAGTGAGGCGGTGTGTACCTGTCTACACTCCACTGTAATCGAGCGCTTTGCTTGGCTTTCGGTCTGGCAAGGGCGCCCTCAGCCTCTCAGCTCTCTCAGGGCCAGAGAGAGAGAGTCTGGGCACTGGCGACTGGGGCGCCGAACCAAGGAACCATGCCACCAGCATGCCGCATGGGCCATGGCCGAACAGGCTAGCCTACGGTACGGAGCTCGGAGGCTACACAGGGCCGTCACAGAGTGTGGAGTCAAGACGATACTTTGGCTGAAGGTTCTCTTACTCTGAAGCCGAGACAAACTAGACGACATGACACTTTGTACTCAATGCACCGCAGGCGTGCACCGGCCAGGGTCTCAATCGTCGTCGTCGTCCAGGAGGTCGTCGAGCGGGTTGTCGCCGCGCTTCTTCATGATGCGGTAGAACTCGTCCGGGTTGATCTCGCCATCTCCGTCGCGGTCAGCCTGGTCGATCATGTCCTGCAGCTCCTCCTCGGTCATGTTCTCGCCCAGCTCCTTGGCGACACGCTTCAGGTTCTTGAAGGAGATCTTGCCGGTGGAGTCGTCGTCGAAGAGCTTGAACACCTTGAGGATCTCCTCCTTGGTGTCCTTCTCGCCCATCTTGCCCGTCATCATCTCCAGGAACTCGGGGAACTCGATGTTGCCCGAGCCATCGGCATCGATGTCGGTGATCATCTTCTTGAGCTCCTCCTTCTTCACCTCGAAGCCGAGGGCGCGCATGGCCGCCTTCAGCTCGCGGTAATCGATGGAGCCAGAGTGGTCCGTGTCGAACAGGTTGAACGCCTCGCGGATCTCCTCGATCTGCTCCTCCGAAAGTCCGGGCTTCTTGGCCTTGCGGCTGGCGGGAGTGCGACGCATGATTCCTGGGACAAGAGAGCGGGCGTTCCGGGTCAGATCAGAATGCAGATCAACCGATGGGGGAAGGAGTAATGCGCCCGGGGTGCGCCGACTGTGCCCGCATGCGCCCGCCCTACCATTCCCCAAGCTCTGCGGTGGCAGGAATGCACAGACGTCGCGTGCGGATACAGGGCCGAGCGCTAGCGGCCGACTTTGCTGGGAAGTGTGTCGGGTGACGGGGTGGTCTGGGATAACGCGGGGGGAAACGCCCACGCCGCCCGGACAGCCACAGCCCCCCTCTTCCTCTCCACGCCGCTGTTGAGGTGTGCGTTTGCTCACCGAGTCGAGTCTACTCAAAAAAAAGTAACGGGGTGAGTTCCCGCCGAATTTGGCTATTTGCTTTTGCCCGAAGCGAGAGATTTATTCTAATCTTCGACCCCCAAAACTGCTGTAGTGCCCTCCTTTGGGTAAGCCCTGGTCTACACTAGAGTTGAAAGCAAAAACTAAATAACAACAAACCTGAACCCGAACGCGTTGAGTACGTACCGTGCGGTGCCAGCCCACAGCCTACCCACCTAACCGAGTACGAGGAGGCAAGTTCTCATTCACTACTGTATACCCAAGTTCGCATGTTGTTTAAAACCGTTCGCGAAGAGCCCAAATTTTCGCTTGCTGGTCCAGCGCGAGCCGATTGAACAGGCTATGAGCTCCTGTAGCTAGGCTATGTGAAAGGAAAAGATAACTGGCCCAGCCACCCTAGCACCAGCCTGTGCGTTAGCAAACAGCGGCCACGCGTGCCCCTGGCAGACAGGAGTGCGAGAGTTGAGGATGCAGGCCAAGAAGCCGGCGACGGCGCACAGCTTCAACTCGCCGGCGAGCGAGGCGGTGCTCTCGCTGCACCAGCTGCTCGTCAAGGTGATATCAGCCAAAGAGCTGCCGCGGAGTTCCACCGCCCAGCGCCGCAACTGCAGCGTCGAGGTGACACTGGTGGGCTCAGGCGGCGCGACGATCGAGGGCGGCATGCACTCACGCACCGGCCCGCCAAACCACTTCTCCACCGTCAAGGACACCGCGCCCGTCTGGAACGCCGAGTTCGTCTCCGAGGTCTCGGCTGAGCTCCTGAGCGGCGCAAACCTGCGGCTCGACGTGTGGGACGACGCGACCAGCCCGCCGGTGCACATGGGCGCGGCGCTGCTCGAGGAGGACGCGCTGCGCGAGCTGCGCAACCGCGATGAGGAGCGTTCGCTCCCCATCCGCCCCGAGCACGCCGGCTCGGCTCCCGGCGGAGGCGGCGGCGCACTGCGGTTGCGGGTCGCGCTAGTCGACGTGCGAAATGCTCTGGCGAGCCTTCCGGAGGCGGAGGCGAAGGCGACGCAGGCGCAGCAGCGCGTCGATACAGCCGAGCGAGAGCAGGCCGGCGTGCGCGTCGGCATGCGCCTGCTCACGGGGGCGCTGCAGGAGGAGGAGAGCCACGTGGCCGTGCTGCGGCAGAGCACCCCCGGGACGCACAGCGGCGTATCGAGCCAGGCACCTGCCGCCCTCGCCCGCCCTAGCCCTCCCTCGCCCGCCCTCCCCCTCCCGCCCTCCCTGCCTCTCTGCCACGCTTCCCTCCCCCCTCCGCATCATGTGCCGCCGCCACACACCTCGCGCCTCCACTCTTACCCTTGCCCCTCACCGCTCCCCTCAACCCTTATCTTCACCCCCACTCTCACCCTCACCTTCACCCTTGGCAGGAGCGAGTGGACGCACGGCTGGTCAAGGCGAAGGAGGACGCCGAGGTGGTGGTGGCGGCAGTGCGCGACGAGAAGAAGCAGGCGATGGGGTCGCTCGTGGGCATGCACCCCAGCCCGTTGAACGCGCCCTCTTGGTGGCGCCACAGCTCACTGCCCTGGCCTCCTGGGGCTGACTCTTTAGGCTCCTGGCTGCGCCACACACTCCAAAGCAGCCACACAGAGCGCACTGGCAGCACATGGTGCTACCGTTCAGCCTGGGCCAAAGTAGCCGATTCTGCACGTTTCAACGCCCAGGCACCAGCAGACCTTGGCAGCCTTCAAGCAGGACCTGAGCACGCAGGTATGTGCACGGTAGGTGAACGGCACATGCACGGCACATGCACGGCACGTGCGCGGCACGTGCACGGCACGTGTACGGCTGATGCGGGGTGTGCTCACGGTGCATGCACGGCCGTCACGCGGGGCCTGACGATGCCTGCACCATGCATATATCAGGCGGAGCGTCACGCGCGGCAGCATGCGGTTGCGATGGACGAGCTGCGCGCGGAGCTGGCAGCAGAGAAGGAGGTGCTGGCGCGCGAGCGGGGCGAGGCGCAGACCGCTGCCTTCGAGTCGGCTGAGCGCGTCGTCGAGCAGGTCGGGGCCAACGCCAGGCCCTGCAACCTGATGCACATGGACTGCAACCCTATGCACCCGATCTGCAACTGCATATACTTATGCCCCAGGTCGAGGCTAACGCGAGGGCTGAGGCGGAGGCGTTGCATGAGCAGCACGGGCTGCTACTGAGCACGATGCAGGGCCAGCTGGCGCTGCAGCGCGACCGCGAGCGGCAGGCGATGGAGGAGGAGATGAGCGCGCGCTCCAAGGTGCTCGCGGGCCAGCTAGCGCAGCTCAAGCAGCTGCACGCCACCGAGCTGAGCGATATGAAGGCGAGCATGGCCGCCACCATCGAGGACTATGAGCAGGCCATGCGCCAGGCGTCGGACGCCTCGCGCAACGAGGTGGTGCAGGCGGCGCGTGAGGCGGAGGCACACACGCGCGCGCTGCTCGACGAGCTCGAGGCGGCGCGCAAGCAGGAGAACGATGGCGAGCGCGAGGCGCGTGCGCGCCTCTCCGCGCTTGAGGCCGAGGCCAAGGAGCGCGAGCTGGCGCACGACAAGGAGCTCGAGTTGGCACGGAGCACGATGGCGAAGCGGGGGCAGGAGCAGCAGGGTGCGCTGCGGCAACTCGAGCAGCGTCTCAAGGAGCGTGGCGAGGAGATGACGGCGCTCTCTGCCGAGGAGAGCGTGGAGCTGCAGCACGAGGCTGCGGGGCAGGTGGGCCAGCTCAACACGAAGCACAAGGCAGAGACCCTGGCGCTGCAAGCCTCATACAACGAGGCGGTGGACAAGCTCAAGGGCGAGATGCTGGGGCTCATCGAGGAGCGTGCCTCCACCGCCGCCACCGCCAAGCGCGAGTACGAGGAGGCTCTGATGGGCGCGCAGCAAGAGCACCAGGCGGAGCAGGCGAGGCTACGTGAGCAGCTGGCCGCGGCGCAGCGGCAGGAGGGCGCACGGCAGGAGGAGCGTCTCGCGCTGCACGTCTCCGAGTATGAGGGCGCGGTGGGCGAGCTGCGCCGCGCACTGCTGGCCTCATTCGTAGATGAGCAGCAGCGGACCGACGGCGCGCTGCCCGCGCTGCAGGAGAGGCTTGACACCTCGGTGCGCGCGCACGAGCGCGCCGCGCAGGAGCTGCTGCGCGGCCTAGAGGAGCGCCTCGCCGAGCAGCGGCGGCTGCAGAGCGGCGAGCTGAGTGGCGTGCGCGACGCGCTCGGTGTGGCGCTCGAGAGCACCAAGCAGGAGGCCGCCGCCTCGCGCGAAGCCATCGAGGCGCAGGTGATGCGCCACGGGATGCGCCACGGGAGGATGCACCATGGGATACATACGCCATGCTGTGTGATGCACCATGGGATGCACTCCACACAGATGAACACACGCGCACGCGCGGGTCTCTCCTCTCCCAGGCGGCGGCGCGTGAGGCGGCGCTGCTCGCTCAGCTGCGGCTGAACTCGGAGAAGGCGGCCGAGGAGGCAGACGCTGCGCTGCAGCGCGCAGGGTGCGAGAGGGAGGCGGCGTCAGGCTTAGGGTTTGCTGGCCCCAACCCTCATCCACCCACCCACCCCTATCCTCACGCGACCCCGACCCCATCCAGGTGGGATACGGAGGCGGCGGTGGCGCGGTCGCGGGAGGAGCGCGAGGCGGCGATAGCGAATTGCAACCAGCACTGGATGGAGGTAGTCCAGCGCCAGAGCGACGCGTCAGCGCAGGCGGCGGCGCAGGCCGAGGCGCACGCCCACGAGAAGCTCGAGACGGAGCGGCGCAAGGTGGCTGTGCTCGAGGAGGCGGCGCTCGAGCAGGTGCAGGGCACGTCGGAGCAGGTGCGCAAGTTTGAGGAGGCGGTCGCGCAGGCGCGGCAGGAGGCGCTCGACGCGGCGCACAACCGCCACGAGCAGCTGATGCGCTCGTCGCTCGCGCGGCTGACGCAGGAGTGCGGCGCGGCGCTCGAGGAGGAGAAGCGGCAGCACCGCACGCAGGCGGCGCAGCTGCAGCGCGCGCTCGTGGCGGAGGGCGAGCAGGCGGCGGCGCTGCTCGAGGAGCAGCAGGCTCGCGCTGTGGGGCTGCTCGAGGGGCAGCACGCGGAGCTCGCGGCCGAGCTCGAGGCGGCGCGGCAGCGCGGCGCAGAGGAGGTGGCGGCGGCGCGCGAGGAGATGGCGGCGGCGCATGCGCGCGAGCTCGAGGAGCAGCACGCGTGGTATGAGGATGAGCTGCGCGGCTGCGAGCAGCTGAGGGACCAGGCGCTGGAGCGACTCGCGACGGAGGTGGAGCGGCGGCTGGACGACGCGTCGCACGCGCAGCGCGAGTCGCTCGAGCAGGAGCGGCAGGCGCTCGGCACGGTGCTCGAGCGGCAGCAGGCGGAGGTGAGCGCGGCAGCGACGGCGATGCAGGCGGAGGCGACGCGCCACGCCGAGAAGTCGGTGGAGACGCTTGCGAGCCAGGCGACTGAGAGCAAGGCGCGGCAGACGGAGGACCTCGAGCACCGCGCGCGCGTGCACCAGGCCGAGCTGCTGCGCTTCGAGAAGGCGGAGCGCGACATGCAGGCGTTGCTACAGCAGGAGCGTGAGCAGGCAGCCGCGCGAGAGGCGCAGCAGCGGTCGCTCCTCGAGGTGGCGGGTAAGGGCGCCGTGGCCGCGGCGTGGGACCAGGCCAAGCGCGAGCACGAGCGCGTGCTCTCCGAGGCGGAGGCACACGCCTCGCAGCTCTCGTCGCAGCACGAGGCGGCGCTCGCCTCGTCGCTCTCACAGAAGGACGCTCAGCTCGGCCACCGGCTAGAGGAGTACGAGGGGCAGCTCGCGCGGCTCGTCGACGAGGGCGCCGAGCAGCGGCGGCGCACACACCTCGCCCTCGAGCAGGCTACCGGCGCGTGCGCCGACGCGCGCGCCGAGCTGCAGGCAGCCCAGGAGGCGGCGGAGGCAGCGCTGCGCGAAGCGGTGGGCTCGCTCGGCGCGGATAAGGAGGCGCAGGTGCGCGCGGCGCACGAGCGCGTGCTGCGGCACGAGCGCGCGGCGCACGCGCTGGCGCTCGGCGCGCTCGAGGCGGACGCGGAGCGCGGCATGCGCAGCACACTGTCCGGCCTGGAGGCAGCGCGGCAGGAGGGCCATGCGCGGCACGCGGCGGGCGCGGCGGCGCTGCAGCAGGCGGTGGGGGAGATGCACGTGGCGCGCGAGGCCGAGCTGGGCGGTGTGGCGGCGGAGCAAGCGACAGCGCTCGGCCGCGTGCGCGACGAGTACGAGGCACAGCTTACTCGGCTGCACAAGCTCAGCGAGGAGACCTGGGCGGCACTGCGCGCGCACGCAGACCAGCGCGCGGAGGAGCAGGCGACGGAGCACGCGGCGGTGGTGGAGCTTCTCGAGCGCGAGAAGGCCGCCATCAAGGAGGAGCGCACCGCGGGGTGGGTGCACCTGCCGCTGCCCGAGATGCTGCGGCACGCCATGGACGAGGCCATGGCCAAGCTGCACGAGGCGCACGGCCAGCAGCTCGGCGCACTCAAGGCCGAGCACACCGCGGCGCTCGAGCGGGCGGAGAGAGAGGTTAAGGAGGTACGTCAGTAGCAAGTGAGTAAGTTTGTTATGGCGGTGCGTGAGGCGAAGGAGGTAGGTGAGAGTAAGTGAGTAAGTAGGTAAGTGAGTAAGTGAGTAAGTGAGTAAGTGAGTCGTGAGTAGGCAGTAGGGGGCGAGGCCAAGGAGGTAAGTGCGACCGCTGCCTCGCCTCGCCCGTCGCCCCGTCGCCCCGTCACCCCTCAACCCCTTCCCCCCCTTAACCACCCCCCCCTCGACCCCCTCGAGCAGGTGCGGCTACAGGCAGAGGCTGGGGTGGCCAAGCAGCAGGAGCTCGTTGCTGGAGAGGTGGTGCGGGCACAGCAGCAAGCGCGACTCGACCACGAGCAGGCGCCTACACCCCTTACACATTCGTACGCGCCCGCACACGCCCTTATACACGCCTCGCACACACTCGCACACCCTTGCAGGCGCGCGCCGTGGCGCTCGAGGAGCTCAACGCGCAGACCGGCGCCGAGGTGCAGCAGCTCCGCGACGAGCAGGTACACACGCACACAAAGATGACCACATAGATGACATGGAGATCCGAAGACGTGGCCGAAATCGCTGATTCGGAGCCCGCCAAGACGGCGCTTCGCATATATATATTGGCGGGTCCCATGGCCCCGTGACGTGGGGGCAGAGCCTCAGCAGAGCCTCGGCAGAGCCTCAGCAGAGCCTCGGCAGAGCCTCAGCAGAGCCTCGGCAGAGCCTCAGCAGAGCCTCGGCAGAGCCTCAGCAGAGCCTCAGCAGAGCCTGCCCCCAGGTCCGCCCTTCCTCTCCCGCTCTCTCGCTCTGCACCCCCCCTACCCCTGCACCCTGCACCCTGCACCCTGCACCCTCTGCTGCCTCCGCCCCTCTGCACCCCTCTGTGCCCTCGTCTGCAGGCGCACATCCTGCGGCAGAGACTCGAGGAGGAGGCGAGGCGCATCCGTGAGGCCGAGCGCGCACGCATCACCGTGGAGCAAGAGCAGCTGCGATCTCTCTCGACCGAGCTCGAGCACGACCTCCACTTCGCCGAGGCAGCACGGCACGCCATGGGAATCAACGCCAACGAGGCGAGCCGCCTCACCCGACCCTGCTCCAAAGCCAAACTTAACCCTGGCTTCCAGCCCCAAACTCACCCAACCCCGACCCCAAACTCACGCCCGACGCCAACCCCGCACCCGAACCCGAACCCGAACCCGAACCCGTGACCCTTGCTCACTCCATGCCGAGGAGACAGAGCCCCAAGCCAAGCCCTAAGCCGCACCTCAGGCCCAAGCCCCGCCCGAACCAAACCACTGCCCTCGCCCGAGCCCGTGCCCCGACTCTCACCAGGCGATGGCCGCGGAGATCGAGCGGCTCTCAGCCGAGCTCAAGGCCGCCCGCACCAAACCCAAGGCCGCCGCCGGGTCCGCCAAGCCTGGCAGGCTGGCGGCACCGCCGCGGGCAGCGGGCGGCGCGCAGCCCGCGCTCACGCCCAAGGCAACACCCAAGCCGGGCAACACGTCCAGTAGACTGGGGGCACCCAACAGGCCGCCTGACGCATCCGCGCGACGACTAAGCGGTGGCGGGCGTGGCTCTGGTCGAGGGGCGTGAGATGGCGCGTACACTTTTGGGGTGGGGTGGGGGGTGGGGGCGAGTATGCAGGGGCACGGGAACCTGCGTACCTGCCGGTCTGCAGCATTATAGGTGTGTCAGAGATGTCCCGTGTACCGTAGTCTACTAGCCAGATAACGTAGCTGCGGGCTGCGCGCCGCGTGCACAATGGTGCAACAGCCTGGCGCGGGGCGCGGGGCAGCCGCTGCATGCAGGCTGCACAAACATGCCTCTGAGCTCGCCCCCTGGGAGCGTGTGCCTCACAGTCGCGCACCGTACGACCGTAGTGTGCGGACGCTGGACCACACCCAGGACACGGCACACGGTGAATTCGACACACGGTGGATGGGGAGCGATCTCGATCATGCACCTTTGCATTAGAGTGCTGCGGTGTTAAGGGGTAGTAGAGTGCTATGCGTGCTCGCGGCCCGAAGTTCTACGGGGTCGGAGGCGAGGGCGAGCGCAGCCGGCCAACACGCAACGCGAGGTCGGGCGCTTCTCTCTCATGTACAGGTCCACCGACTAAACACTTCTGGTCCACACGAGAGCGAAACGGGAGTGCGGCACCCCGTGTCCCGCCCACGCGAAACGGAAGCGTCCAGTGCGTGCGTCCGCCGTAAGGAATGACCCGCTCTCAGACGGGTCGGGGCTCCACAGCCCCTCGGTTGTACTCTCAATCGCCGTCGCCCTCG
>Ga0209302_10002251_pt1 | contig 11283 bp, 8 predicted proteins | sample ArcOceMetagenome_2_FD_187445 | JGI IMG/M metagenome (GOLD analysis project Ga0209302, IMG submission 187445) | Marine eukaryotic phytoplankton communities from Arctic Ocean - Arctic Ocean ARC135M Metagenome (SPAdes) (version 2) | ecosystem: Environmental > Aquatic > Marine > Oceanic | place... | reverse complement strand
CCCCCCCCCCCCCCCCCAGGTGCTCATGACGGTCTTCCGCAGGCGGGAGTCGATCAACGTCTCACACGTCATCCACTCCGTCTCCTTCGGCGAGCCGTACCGTGGCATGGTCAACCCCCTCGACAACCAGCCCAAGATCATACACGAGGGCTCGGGCTACTTCCAGTACTACCTCAAGGCACACTTACTACTACACTTACTACTACACTTACTACTACCACTTACGACACTTACTTCACTTACTTCACGTACTACACTTAGTCCAGCTACCTCGCCCTCGCCACGGCACCCTTACGAGCCCCACACACCCTCCAGGTCGTGCCCACCATCTACGAGTATGCTGGCCGCCCGCCGCTGCTGACCAACCAATACTCGTACACCGAACTCTTCCGTACGCAGCGCGAGCTCGACACGCTACCTCCTCTACTCTACACTACCGGACTGTGTCCACTCTATTCACTCTTCTCACTCTTCTCACTCTTCGCACGCTACTCACGCTACTCACGCTACTCACGCTACTTACAGGCACGACGCACGAGCTCGACAAGCTGCCCGCCGTCTTCTTCCACTATGACATCTCGCCCATCATGGCCAAGGTAAGCATAGTAAGTGTAGTAAGTGTAGTAAGTGTAGTAAGTGTAGTAAGTGTAGTAAGTGTAGTAAGTGTAGTAAGTGTAATAAGTGTAGTAAGTGTAGTAAGTGTGGTAAGTGCAGTCAGTGTAGTGCATCACCTACTATGGTGGCCTACTACGATGGCCCCGCCTGCAGCAGGGCGGCTCGAGAGCTCCCCGGCACGGGGACGGCTCTTCCTTACCTGTGTGCACCCTCCAAGTTACTTCTTTACCCCCCCCCCCAGGTGACCGAGGGGCGTCGCTCCCTCTCGACCTTCCTCACCGGGCTATGCGCCATCGTGGGCGGCGTCTTCACCGTCGCGGGCATGCTCGACTCCTGCCTCTTCCGCCTAGGCAAGCTTAGCGGCAGCCCGTGAGTTACCCGTGAGCGGTCCGTAAGCGGCACGTCGGGGGCCCGCGGCAGGCCGGCTCAAATGGAGAGAGGTTCGGCCGGCTTGCTTGATTACATTGCGAGCGTGTAAAGCCGTAGGTGTACGGTGAGGTGTAGCTGTAGCCCTGTAGCCCTATGTACGTGTAGCTAAGGCGGCCCTGAGAGAGGAAACGTGTGGCCGGCATGGTGTACGGGGGACGGTCGAACCACGAACGAACGAAAGTACGGCTTCACGTTTTAGTAAAGTGTACGTACGGGTTTTACCACAGTCCACACTGTAAAGCGTAAAACGAGTGCAGGGTGGTTGGCGAAGAGTGATGAGTGTCCGCGACACGGCCGTAAGTAACGCGTACCGTAGCCTACGGCTTTAGGACTTGAACGGAAAGCGAGATCAACACACGACACCTACTGTGTACGACGTAAAGCGTACGCGGTACGGGCGGCTCTCAGGAGCAGCGCACGCGGCGCTGTCTGTGTCACCGCACCCGTCGATCTCAGGGTGACAGGGCACGAGGGGTACTTTAGGGCGGTTAAACCTTAAAGCATAAAGGCGCTGTGCATAACGAATCGAGATCATGGAATTTTGGTCTCGTGTACGTTACACAGTAAAGTATATATGAAAGTAACTTCCCTGTGGCACACCACAGCACTAGCGGACGACGCCCTGAAGGCCTGGCGTCTGCAGGCGCTTCATCTCATTTTCCCGCTGGAAGCTATCCATGCTTCGCAGGCGCTCGAGGTCCGGCGAGACCTCCCGATTGGCGCCTACCCTATAAGCCTCGCCCGGCTGCCACCGCGGCATCTCCGGCTTGGGTGGCGCCGGGTTCATCCTGAGGAACTCGCGGGCGTGTTTCGTCATGTCAGTGAACAGCGGTACTTCCATTGCGGTGCTTCCGGCACTCCGATTCGCGAGGTGCTTGGGCGGGCAGTCACCGTTTATCCAGGCGGCATATGCCGCTTGCCTCTGCAGCTGGTTCTGTGCCACAACGCCGTCCTGCATTCCGCATGCGAACGGGTTGGTGTACTGCTTCTTTTGCGTCCTCCAGGTTGGCGTGTTGGCCTTCAGCAGCGGAATGTCTGTGTCCTTGAGGTTGAAGTGCGTCAAGAACGCATGGTACCTAAAGTACGTGATGCCCTCCCTGCCTTGCCCTTTGAGATTGAAGACGAATGCCGCGATCGAGCCGGGGAGGTTTGCACTGAAGTCCTTTGAGTTGATGAGTACCTCATTGTAACCTAGCTTCTGCCAAAACATCGACATGCTCATCATCGGTGACAGGTCATCTCCGTCGAACCGGTCGATTTCGGGGTGGCCCATTGCGCAGCCGCCCGTCATGGTACCAGCGTCGGTCGGATACGAGCAGAGGACGCTCGTTTTGTCGGGCGCCAGGATAATGCCGTGGTCCCCAAAGGTATTCCGCTGCGCCCAGTTGATGATCGACGTTGACCACCACGTGCCGAAGTTGATGGCAGGGCAAGCATCGCCAGGGCTGCACGGCCTCCACGGCTCCGGTTCTGTTTGATTGCCCCCTTTCATGATCGACTCCGTATCGTCAAAGCAGTGGACGGTGATACCCACATTCGCCAGGTGCTTCTTTGGCTGCGCATTGAAGAACGCCTCGCTCAAGAGATCCTCAGATGCCCATTCCGAGATCTTCCGGTTGGCCTCAGATGCCCATTCGGAAGAACCGGTTGCCTTGTCGGCACCAGACACAGCCGACGGAGCTTTCTTTTCGGGGCCAAACACGGCTGCCGAAGCGTGCTTGCCGTCCCTCAGCTTGTCGCGTAGGGCGCGCGCCTCCTCGACAACCGCCGGGGAGGCGGTGTCCGCGTTCGCGTGGATGGCATCCATGAGGCCGTCGAGCGTGCCCGCCTCGATGGCCTTGCGCAGTGCAGCATCGGCGGCGAGGAGTGCAGAGGAGGGAGTCGTCGGAGCCTCTGCCTTCTTGACCGGAGCCTCTGCCTTCTTGACCGGAGCCTCTGCCTTCTTGACCGGAGCCTCTGCCTTCTTGACCACTTTCCCGTCCCTCAGCTCGTCCCGCACAGCGCGCGCCTTCTCGAGGACACCCGGCGACGCGGTGTCCGCGTTCGCATGGATGGCATCTACGAGTCCCTCGAGCTCGCCCACCTGCATAGCCTTGTGCAGTGCAGCGTCGGCGGTGATCGCAGGCGAGGCGGAAAGCGTCGGAGTCTTCGCCTCCCGCATCTCTTCGCCTCCCGCATCTGACCTGAGCTTAGCACGGAGCGCCCGTGCCTCGTCGAGAACCTCGAGTGATGCGCGGTCGGCATTGGCATGGATGGCGTCCACGAGGGTCTCAAGTCGGCCTTGGGAAGGCCACGGCCCCTTCATCGCCTTGCGCACTGCAGCGTCAGCATCGGACTGCATACTGGGATCAATTCCCTTGCGCACTCCAGCGTCAGCGTCGGCCGACTTCACACTGTGGCCAGCCGCATCCAAGTGTTCCGAAAGCGCTCCTGCGGACGGCTGGTTAAAGAAGGGCCGAGCGCAGAGGGCCGCAGCGAGTAACATCTCTAAAACAAACACGCTTTTTATGGCAACTTGGACGTTTCTTCAATGGGAATTTATTTTCGTTAGACATTACGTGCGTATGTGGTTCACTAGTTGCATAATTGTTTTTCAAACCGGAGGCAGAAAAAAGACGCGGATACAATCCGATACATCCCTGGTTGTTCTGCTTTTGTCTTAAAAATCCCGGGCCACAGCCGAATACGAAACGGTAAAATTCCCAAGCTGTTCTGGAATGAACCCTAAGTAGAACAACAAAAGAGATGAAAGATCTTATCTTACCTTATCAACAGACGAAGAAGATGAAAGAACGCAACATTTCTTCCAAGCGGCCCAGTTCCCACTTCCAAGCCGCTCGTGGTTTGACCGTATCTGTGCCCGACCTACGCGTGCACCACACCATGATTGTTGTTTTTTGCTTTAGAGTTTATTCAGAATAAACCAACACCACCAAAATTATTATGCTATGATCAATTGGACATGCGCATGTAACAGTAAACACGTCATGAGACGACAGGTAGAATGGGCATGCGACTCGAGTTGTGCGCCTCTCAGGCACCACCACCAGCGCCTACCGTAGACCGCCAAGTGCAAGCTTCTCTCAGCTCACTAAAAGTCGGTCAGGTTCTTCCGGGAGGCACCGGCCAGCGAAAGCTTGCCTCGTCTCATCTCCGGGGAGCCTGGCAAGCTGATTTGCGGGGAGCGTGGTGGCTCAGGGGCCTTGGATCGCTTCGAGCTGCCTTCGACACGATCTTCAACGCGCTTCAGAATGCGTTGAACCCGGCTCTTCTTCAAGCCCTTCAGGTCGTCCAAGGTCATCGGGCGCTTAGGCCCCTTGAATGGCTTGGGCTCGTGGGGGAGCATGGCCCAGTCGATGTAGCGAGGCGTAGCATAGACAGCCAGGATGATGATTGGCTCGATGACCAGGAAGGTTTCTCCTGCGGCGAGGCACCAGCTGTAGAACGTGGACAGGAACTTGTTCAGCTCAAAGTTGATGCCGTACGTCAGGCAGAGGATGACCGCAATGACGGCCGCGCCAATGTTGAGGAACCACGCGGCGTAGCTGCGCGCGACCACCCACCCGCGCGGGATAGCGCTCTTCGGCGCGCGCTTGGTCTCCCTCGTGCGGTACTCGTACCACAACGTCTGGATGCCGTGGAAGAGCGTCTCTGTCCCTTCGAGCTCCTTCTTGAGCCACCGGTAGAACTCCTTGGCGCGTGACGGGCCCTTGCGCGGGCGGCGGCGCTGGATGTTGCTCCACCTGAACACGACCTTGCACGCCATCGTGACCGCGGCGCACATGAAGGCGGCCAGCGTGCCGACCAGAGGCCACTGCACGTCGCTCAGCGCCGTCGCCCGGTTGCTCATGGGTTTGCACAGGATCTGCACGATCGCCAGCTGGATGAAGAGCGTGTTGAAGAAGACTTGCACGAGCTGGGCGTCGCGCAGTTGGGCGTGGTCACCCGGCGGTGGGGTGGAGAAGGCCGCAATGAGCGTGTGGTTCTTCTTGACGGTGTCCCACAGGCCCAGTGGTGGCGGCGGCGGCACGAACTTGTTGGACAGTGTGGCCGCCATCGTAATCCGCTTGCCGGCTCCCTTCCACTTGCCGGCGGCGCTCATTCCCTTGAACCCCGCCACCGGTCCTGCTTCATGGTGCTTCATGCTCTTCAGCGACCCGAAGGTGCGAAGCCCCTTGCCCCCAGGTTTCATCCCGGCCAAGCTGCCCGAAGAGGGCTTCAGATTGCTCGGCCCTTTCACTATTGACTCGGAGACTCGCTGCCGCCGCTTGAGGCGGTCCGGGGTCAGGTTCGCCGCTGTCGATGAGCGCTCGAACTGATTGCCCGGCGAAGGTGAGGAGGCGCAGGAGGTCATGGAGAATCCGCTGTTCCGAGACGCGAGCGATGGGCGCGCCACGATCCCATTGGGCGAGGGCGAGAACTGGAGGTGGACCTGGCCTGGTGTCTCGATCGGAGCTCCGGGCGAGATCGCAGCTGCGGGGACCTCGACGGTGAGATCAGATCTCGGCGGCATCGAGTGAGATCTCCGCGCGGGCCGGCCCTCCATGGCGCACGTTTGCAAAGCGATGCCTTGCTTGTATATCGTTGGGGAGGTGCCCCGCTTGGACGGCACCGCACCCGACACGGCGCCTTGCATCTCCGGTGCATCTCCCAACTCCGCCTCCGAGAGCTCAGGCTGCAGCCGCTCGGGTGCGGAGTGGCGCTTGTTGCGCAGGTCTGACGTCAGCTGACCGTCCGGCCGGCTGTCCGACGGCGTTAGCGAGCGGAATGAGGTGGCGCCTTGGGCTGTGCCAGGCCCGGCGAGAGCGGGTGGCATCGTTTCCGCTCGAGAAACGGTGGCCTCGGCCGCTGCGGCCTGGTCGCGGACGTTCAGGGAGAAGAGCCGCCGTGCCGAGTCACTCGGTGTGAGCGGGCGCGACACAGCTTGCTCCTGCCCCCGCACTCCCTGTAGCCTTCGGTCCCCTCGGCTGCCGCGGCTGCCTCGGCTGCCTTGGCTCGCTCGGCTATGTGGGCGCGAGGGGCTCCCTCGCAGCTCCGGACTGCCCTCGCTGGCGGCTTCGGACTGCCGCCGCACTGCGTTGAGGTCAACGAAGGCGTCTTGAGGCCGGCCGAGCTCCCTCCGTTCCCTTGGGCTATCTAGGCTGGCGCCCGGGATGGGCGAGTCGGGTCGTTGCAGGCGGCCAATCCGGCTAGGAGGTTTCTCCGGGGAGAAGCCTGAGGCGGCCAGCCCTGCATTCCGGCGAGAAGCCTTCACTGGGCTAGACTGCCTCGATGGTGGCGTCACCCCGTGGCGCCAGTGCGGCGTTGGCTTCTGCAGCTCGATGCCCGGAGGTGGCGCAAGCACCAGCCCCGGGCTGGTCTCCAGTTCTGGGCTGCCCGGGCTGCCTTCTGGCGCGAGTGAAGCCTCCGCCGGGCCGCTGATCGGCGGCGGCCTGGGAACTGACGGCCTGGGAACTGACGGCTTGGGAACTGACGGTGGGCCGGCACCCGCCCGGATGGGCGGCGAGCGCATCGGCCCAGCGCCCAACCGGCCTGGGGGCGAATTGCCGAGCTGTGACGAGATCCGTCCTTGCACGCAGGAGGTGGTGGGTGCAGATACCATGCCGGAGGGAGGAGACGCGAGCGCGGCCTGAGCGGGAGACGCCACCCCTCCGCTCTCCTCTAACTCCTCCGCAATGCCAGCCGTTGCGCGCATGAAGACCTCGAGGTTGGCCGCCCTGCGTGGGAGCAGCCCCCCCTCTCGCAGGAGGCTGCCGATGCTCTGCTGGGTCCGATCGTCGGAGCACCACATGCGCCTCCCCCCCACTCCTCCCGTGGATCCTGCTCGAGCAGCGGCCCGTGCCCGAAGCACAGCGGGCTCCTGCATTCGAACAGGTGGGCTCCCCGCTGAAGCGCCCGCTCCGATCCCCATAGGGATCCGAGCCTGCGCAATCCGCCCCGTGCCAGCAAGCACCTCACCTTCCGAGCGGGCTGGCTCGGTTGGCTCGGTCGGCTCGGGCGGCTCGATCGGCTCCCCGGGCGGCGAGGCCGGCGGCGAGTGCGGCAAGGCGCCATCCTCCGCAGCAGGGGTGGTATCCAGCGGGGCGTCGCGGTCCGGCGCGGCGCGGTGCTCCGGGGCGGCGCGAAGGTCGGCCTGTTTCTCCTCCTCCACTGATTGCGGCCCCGCCTCTGCCGCCGCCTTGGCCTGCCGTGCGCGCAGCAGCCTCTCCGCCTTGTGTGCAGCCGCTGCCTCCGCAGACTCCTCATTGCCGCCGCCGCCGCCGCTACCGCCACCGCTGCCAGGTGCGGGGGCAAAGCCGTGGCGCACATCCGCCGGGCTCGTCGGAGGGCGACTCGCACCGCGCGAGGAAGCCTTGTACCGCTCGAGCGACGAGGTCGGCCCGGTCGCCCCCCCGGCTTGCGGGGTCGCGCGGCTCGGCATCCTGCTCGGAACCGCCGGCACGTAGGCGAGAGGCGGCAGCCGCCTCGTCGACTTGTTGAACGGCTGGATGGAAGCCGCGTTGGCCATGACGTTGCTCGAGAAGTTCGGGATGCGCTGCTGGATGAGAACGGGCGCCGTTGGTTCGGGCACGTTCTGCTCCTGCATGAGCCGTGCCATCGAGGAGCCTCGCGCGAGGCCCTGGCTCGTCGGGTGCGACGAAGCGAGGCCCGCATTGATGATGCCGCGTTGAACGGGCACCGCAGGGAAGCCACGCGCACCTTCACCCACGTCGAGCGGGGAGGGCGGGAAGGCCAGCTGGGCCGCGGACTGCTGCGAAAAGTTGAGCGCCGCCGGCACAGGAGGGAAGCACCTGCCGCTGCCGCCGCTGCCGATGCCCCTGCCGCCCGGGCCAAGTGGCGCCGGCAGGGGAAAGACGCCTCCCTCCGAGGATTGCATAGAAGCGGAGGAGAACCTGCCGGCCATGCTGCTGAGCCCGGCCGGGGCGCTGAGCTCGGAGGCCGCGCTTGACAGGCGCTGAGGGATATTTCCGACCTCTGCCGCGGGCATGAGGCCCATCTCCTCGAGGAGCGCCGCGATCGGCACGCGCTCCTGGATGCTCTCTGTCGGCATGGCCGCGGCCTTCTTGAGCATCGTGTTCCAGCTCATCAGGTTGCCTAGCCCACCACCAACCTTGGGCCTGTCGAGCCCCTGCTCCTGTATGCCCTCCTCGGTCGGCGCTGCGATGTTGGTGAGCGCAGCGGCGGTCTTGTCATGGAAAGCCGCGCGCCGGGCAGTGACCATTCTCTCGCGCAGAACCCCTCGCCTATGGACTCGCATCTTGGCCCAGACCAGCCCAGATATATTGAAGATGATGAGGAAGGAGAGGGTCGTGACGAGGTCGCCGTTGAAGGGCAGCACGATCTGAGGCGGGCCCTGGGGTATGTCGTCGGGCCCGAAGCCATTAAAGTAGACAGGGTTGTACGGAGGCTTCCAAGCGGTGATGGTGCCTCCGAAGACGCCTGGGTTCATGCAGTTGCAGTGGAGGAAGCCGTCGTACTTGCCTGAGGGCGGGGGCGTCGCGTAGCAATCGTTCGACCACCAGTCGGACTTGTTGGCATTCCAGTACCGGCACTCGAGGTCGTAGGAGCAGTTGAGCCCAATCACGCCAGGGTCGCAGATGCACAGGCCATTGCTGCACTCCCCGCGGCCGCTGCAGTTGTTGAAGTCGCTGCAGTCGCCGTTGCCGTAGATCCGAATGCAGTGGTCTTGCGGCGGCGGATGTGCGGGCGGCTGTGGTGGCGAGGGCGGCGCTGGAGGTGGCGAGGGCGGCGGTGGCGAGGGTGGCGGCCACGGAGGCGCCGAAGGTGGAGGAGGGCTGGGTGGCGGTACGGGCGGCGTGGGTGGAGGACTCGCAGGTGGCGGCTTGGGCGCCTTACCTGGTGCGTACGGCGGGGGCGACGGAGGCGGCAGCGAGGGAGGGGGCGGCAACGATGGCGGCGGTGCCGATGGTGGCGGCGGCGAGGGTGGCGGCGGCGAGGGTGGCGGTGATGGAGGCGGTGGGGAAGGTGGCGGCGGAAGCGGCGCAAGCTCAGGCGGGTAAGGAGGCGGGGAGGGGGGCGGCGGCGATGGGGCGAGCCGCGTGACGGCGACTTGGACGGCGCTGACTGATGGGGCGGCGGGGATCTCCTCAATGGTGATGCCCAACACGCTGCTGATTTCACCGAGCGACCTGTTCTGCACTAACCCGAGCGACCCGTTCACAAACAAGGAGGGCACCGCGCGCAAGATGACCGTGACGTTTGTGACTGTTGTGATGCTTGTGACGTTTGTGACGTAAAAGCAGAGCTTCCAGCCCGCCTCACTGCCGCTTACGTCGGCAAGCCACTTGATAGGCGAGCCGTCGGGCACGACACCCTGAGGCGAGTCGGTGCCGCAGTAGGGGACGTCATTCACGGTCAGATAGTCATAGCACTCGCCCGTTTTGCCAGGGTCTTCAACGCCAAAGGTCTCAACCGAGATTAGAACCGCTGGCGGGTTGGTGATTGTGCATGTCTTGTTGTTATCGTACTTGGATTCACCGTTCTTGATGCTCTGCACGCATCGCTCATCTACCGGATCCACCTCGCAGCCTTCGCCATCGACCACCATCTGCGGCGGTGGCGATGGCGGGTCGTTTGTGATCGACTTTGCAAATGTCACTGCGGCCGATGCGACTTTGCTCACTCCCGAAGTGTCCAGGTCCGTTGCGACCACGGTGAGGATCACACTGCCGGCCTCGACGGTGACGGTGAGCACGCACAACGGCGAGAAGCATTGCAGCTGCTCACGCAAGCTTGCCTTGATAAAGTTGGCGTTTGCCTCGTAGTCCTCGACAGTGCCCCCGGCCTTCAGCACCAAAGTGACCTCCGTGGCATTTACGATCTCGGAGGTCGCGCCCGGAGGCAACGGTGGTGGTAAGGGCGATGGTGGTGGTGGCGAGGGTGGCGGTGGCGTGGGCGGCGGCGGCTTTGGGGCGAAGGCGGGAGGGTAGGGACAGGGCGGCGGGGGTGATGGCGGCGGAGGGACGGGCGGCGGGATCATTGGGGGTAGTGTGGGCGGCAGCGTTGGTGGCGGCGGCGGCGGCGGCGGCGGGCTAGGAGGTGGTATTGGTGGCGGCGGCGAGGGAGGCGGTGGAGAGGGGGGCGGCGGCGACGGAGGCGGGGGCGTGGGTGGTGGCGGTGTAGGCCTCAAAGCTGGTGGCCAGGGAGGAGGCATCGGCGGCGGGATTGGCGGCGGCGGCGGAGGCGGGGGAGGTGACCAGGGTGGCGATGGGGGAGGTGGTAAGGGTGGAGGCGGTGGCCACTGCGGCGGAAAGCTGGGGGGTGGCGCGGGCGGCGGCCTCGGCGCCTTCGCAGGCGGGTATGGTGGCGGCTGAGGCGGCGGTGGCGAGGGCACCGGGGGCGACGGCGGTGGAGGGGAAGGCGGCGGCGAAGGAGGTGGCGGCAAGGGCGGCGGCGAGGGAGGCGGGGGGCTAGGCGGAGGCGGGAGGGGGGCTTTCGCAGGTGGAAATGGCGGTGGAGAAGGCGGCGGGGGCGACGGAGGCGGCGAAGGAGGGGGGGGAGATGGCGGGGGCGGGGAGGGCGGCGGTGAAGGCGGAGATGGGGGCATCGAGGGAGGCGGCGGGGAAGGTGGTGGCGGAACTGGTGCCAGATTTGGGGGCTGCGGTGGTGGCGAGGGTGGCGGCGGTGAGGGCGGTGGTGGTGACGGCGGTGGCGGCGATGGGGCGAGCCGCCTGACGGCGACTTGGACGGCAACGACTGACGGGGCGGCGGGCGCCTCCTCAATGGTGACGCCCAACGCGCTGCTGATTTCACCGAGGGGCTTTGCCTGCATGACCAACGCGGCTGATTCGACTTGGCTCACCCCCCGCGCTGTATCTGTTGCGACCACGGTGAGGACCACACTGCCGGCCTCGACGGTGACGGTGAGCACGCACAACGGCGAGAAGCATAGCAGCTGCTCACGCAAGCTGGCTGTGATGGAGCCGGCCTTTGCTTCAAACTCCTCGACGGTGCCTCCTGCTTTCAGTACCACAGTGACCTCCTTGGCAGACACGATCTGGTTGGTTCCGCCCGGAGGCAATGGCGGTGGAGGGAAAGGCGGGGGGTCTGGAGACGGTGGCGGCGGTGGCGGCAAGGGCGGTGGTGATGGTCCCAATCCTGGAGGAAAGGGGGACGGTGGTGGCGATGGGGGTGGCGGCGAAGGCGGCGGCGGAGACGGTGGTGGCGCGGGTGGCGGTGAGGGTGGCGGCGGGGAGGGGGGCGGAGAGGGGGGCGACG
>Ga0209302_10002250_pt1 | contig 11284 bp, 11 predicted proteins | sample ArcOceMetagenome_2_FD_187445 | JGI IMG/M metagenome (GOLD analysis project Ga0209302, IMG submission 187445) | Marine eukaryotic phytoplankton communities from Arctic Ocean - Arctic Ocean ARC135M Metagenome (SPAdes) (version 2) | ecosystem: Environmental > Aquatic > Marine > Oceanic | place... | reverse complement strand
ATGCAGACAATGCATTCTATCAACTGGTGTTGAATTCCACGTTTTATCAAGAGTATGAAGCGACGAAGGCGGTTAAATTTGTTTTTGGACGCTCATTGAATTCATACGTTTACTTTCGCACCGATTTCCTTCGTGCCAAACTAAGCAAGTGGTTTGAGTTACTCGCGGTGCAACCGCAGGGATATGGAACGACGCAGACGGTCTATTTGCTTAAAAAGCGCCTATGAAACGTTTATTAATTGTTGTTCCCATTTATGGGAGCTACCGCGCCTTTTTAAAAGGGTTGGCCGCGTGGCTTGTCGAGTGTGGATGGGAAGTGCATGTGGCGACCAATCTGACTGGTGCGAAGGTGGCAGCGGATGTGGCTCACTTGCATGATATTGCGATACCGCGAGGGGCGAATCCGCTTCAGTTACTTCGGGCGAGTCGATCATTAACGACACTGATTCGCGAAATTGAGCCGACACTCGTGCATGCGCATTTCTCCGTCGGGTTGCTCTGCCTTGCACTTGCGAGTCGAGTAAAAGGCGTGCGGTATCTGGGCACTTTTCAAGGGATGCGTTTTCCGATGGCTTCCGGCCTGTCAAGGTGGCTCTTCAAGCTGGTAGAGTGCTTCTCAATTCTTCGCTTGGATCAAAGCTGGGTTTTAACTGCCGATGATTTTGCGGCCGTTCCATGTGTTGTGCGTAAGAAATTATCAATCCAAGAGGGCTATGGCTTTGGCTGCGATATTGAGCATTTTGATCCAACTCGTTTTTCGGAGTTAGATGACTTGAAGCTCAGATCGGAACTAGGGATTCCTAGCGGGGAATATGCCTTTATCTTCGTCGGGCGTCTGACGGCATTTAAGGGATTTCCGCTGGCGATGGAAGCGTTTCAACTTCTACAAAAGAAACGTAAAGATGTTCATTTTCTAGTAGTTGGAGAAGCGGATCCACTGCACCCCCTTGAACTTCCTGATTTAAATACACTTGAAGGCGTGCATCACGTGGGTTGGAAAGATGATCCGGCTCCCTATTTGGCTATTTCAGATGCTATGGTTTTTCCAAGCGAGCGTGAAGGGATGCCCGTTTGTGTGATGGAGGCGCTATCGATGGGACTGCGAGTAATAGGTTGTGCAACAAGAGGGTGTTACCAGCTCAAGAAGGTTACTCCACAGCTGGTATTGGTTGATCGCGAAGTTGTTGCTTTGTCCGTAGCTTTTCTTGAGATCCTCAAAGAGGAAAGGCATGGATCGTCGAACTTATCGAGGATTCGGGAAATCTTTTCTCGGGAGAAATACTTTCATGCCGTTTTTAAAGCGCTCTTCTACTGAGTTCTTAAAAACCGCTTCGCATCAAATTACACTACACTCCTATGAGAGCACATTTAATTTCCGAGCAGTTGGTATTTCGGATGCAGATGGGACTGTCGACTTTGGCTTTCCCACTAGTACTGACTCAGTGAGTGGTTCGATAATAGCCAGTCCCGATTCTGAGAAGATTCAGGTTCGTTTCTTAAGCTTGGCGACAATTATAAGAGACCTATCATTAGATACAATTGACTACATGAAAATGGACATTGAGGGTGCCGAATATCGTGTAATTGAAAGTTTTTCAGATATGGCACCGTCTTTTTTGCCTAAGCAATTGGCAGTGGAATTTCACCACTTTGTTGACGGCTTTAGCCGAGAGCAGACAATCAATCCAGTGAATGCCCTAAAAGATCTCGGCTACAAAATCGCATGGACCTCGGCAATTTCATACGAGGTCCTTTTTGTTTTGGTATAGTGTTGGCAGCTCCATTGTCCTGCGTATGTTAGCTAGTATATGAAAATATCGATCCAACAGTCTATAATTCCTGACTACAGAATGGGTCTTTTTCTGCTGTTGCGTAAGCAATGGGGGGATGATTTTCAAATATACGCTGGAGATGAAGGTTTTGGAGGCTCGCCGCAGTCGACGAAGGAGGCATGGCGACATTTTCAACGAGTAGAAAATAAATATTTCCTGCGTGGTAATTTACTCTGGCAGAAAGGTTGTTTTCGGAGCTTGGTCTCTGCTGATGTAGCAATTCTTAATGCCAATATGCGGGTCGTTTCAAATACGCTCGTTCTACTTTTGAGGAAAATCCTGAGGCGTAAAACCATTCTTTGGGGTCATGCCGAAGGTAAGAATTGGTTCGCCTCGCGCTTGCGGGGATTATACCTGAGGCTGTGTAATGGTTTTATTGCTTATACGCAAAGTCAGGCGCAAATGATACAACTCCTGAGTCCTGAACGGCCTGTCTGGGTCGCAGCAAACTCCTGTGTCCGTTGGGAGGACTGTATGCCATGCGCACTCAGCCGCGAAAACGCCGATCAGTTTATTTATGTCGGGAGGCTGGTGCGCGAAAAAAAGGTAGGTCTACTGCTGGAGAGTTTTCTTGAAGCACGAGCCAGAGCTTTGATTCCACGCCAGGCACGCTTGGTTTTCGTGGGAGATGGTGAGGAAAGAAGCGTATTGGAGGCGCGCGTGCAGGAATGCGACGCTGGAGGTGTAGTTGAATTCGCAGGTCATATTTCTGATACTGAGCGACTGCGCGCTTCTTACAGAGATGCCATTTGTTCCGTTTCCCCGGGCTATGTCGGTCTTTCCGCTACCCAGTCTTTTAGCTTCGGAATCCCCATGCTGATTGCGAGCGACGAGTTCCACTCGCCGGAGATCGAAGCCTGCCGCGAGGGGTTTAACGCCCGGTTCTTTGCTTCAGATGATGTTAAAGCTTTAGCTGAGGAATTAGGATTAGTATATTCTCAAAAAAATGGATTATTTGCTAGCGGGAAGGAAATAGCGGACTGGACGCAGCAAAATTATTCGTTTGAAGCGATGAATGATGCATTTGTACGAGCGGTTGAGGAAGTTTGAATGCTTCTTTTGATACCCAAAGACAAAGCAAGCACCTCAATTCTGCGGCCTTTCAAATAACTTCTAGTCAATACATTTATGAAATCTCTATTTATATACAGTAAGCCGTTATTTGGTTTTTCTGGACAGGCTGCTGCGACCGAATTAATAATTAATGGTTTTCGGTCACAATCAAAACAGATTGAAGTTATTAGCACTCCGCAATTAGATCGCTCTAAACAAGCTTCACTTCTAAAAATATATGTCGGCTATTTGTATTCTCTAATAAAGTGTTGGCTTAGCGCATTCGGCTATAGGTTTTGTAAGCTGGAAGCGATTCACTTAACATTAGGCCAAACACCAGTAGCTATAGTTCGTGATGGTGTATCGCTAATGCTGTGTTCTTTTTTTCGAAGTAAGTCTGATTGTATCAGGGGTGCTGCTCTGAATGGTAGTGTTTTTACTGCCTGGTCCTCCTCTTGCATTGAAGCACGATTGTTTCGTTTAGTAATCGGTAGGTGTCATTTTGTTACTTGCTTAGGCGCACAGCATCGAGATGCACTAATCAGTTTAGGCATACCAAAGACTAAAGTGCAAGTTGTCCCCAATGTTTGTGAATACGATGGAGTAGACCATAAATTTGTTGATGCAAAACATGCGGAAGTGGATCGACCAGTACGACTTCTGTATCTGAGTAGTTTGATCGATACTAAGGGATTTCCTGAATACTTGGAGGCTTTACACTCTCTTTCATTCGAGAATAAGTTCAAGCTACATGCGACCTTATGTGGTCCGATAACCATGTCGCAATATTCAGATCGATTCACTTCTGCTGCAGAAGCTCGTAAATGGATAGTTCAAATCATCAAATCCATTAATTCTTCAGCTTCCGTTCATGTTGATTGGGTAGAGGGAGCAGTTGGTGCGCAAAAACGTAAGCTTTTTGAAAAAGCTCATATATTCGTCCTACCAACACGCTACAAAGTAGAGGCACAACCACTAGCTGTGATTGAGGCAATGGCTTTCGGTTGTGCGATAGTCACTTCCGACGTTGGCGAGTTGCCATCTACCGTGGATTCAAATAGTGCAATTATTCTATCTGATCCTGATTCAGAAAAAGTCAGATTCGGATTGGATTCTCTCTGCGCGGATCCTACTTTTAGGAGACGTCTGGCGCACGGCGCTCTCGATCGCTTTCTTCAAGACTTTAACCGTAAAGCTTATCTTCAGCGCTGGACTGAATTGCTTTTTAACTAGCATGATGAGCTGACAAAAAGTCTTTGCGCACAAGTTTAATATTTTTTTCCGCTAAACACTTTGATCTTCAGTGTGCCCCTCGGTAACCGTCAAGGTAGTTGTCCGATAAATTAAGCTGATTTTTTAATCGTTTTCTCGAGTTCGTATTGGTCAATGAGTGAGAGTGAGGTGGTACCTACTGGTTCCCAGTTTCTGGTGATACCTCTAATTCATCTGTGTGGTTTTTTGGCTTTAGCCTCCTGATATAAGCTCGCTCTGTTCTTTAATATTTGAACGTCTTGAGCGCAGTGCTTCTGATTGGGTGTCACATGCCTGAGAGCTGAGTGTAGGTGTTCGTCGTTATAGTATTGAACAAATTGATCCGCCCATATCCTCGCATCGTAAAGGCAGCCGAAGCCTTGAGGCGGCAACGTGGGGTGGTATTTAGCAGTGCGCATAATTGCCTCTGCAAAGGCGTTGTCGTTGCTAACTCGTGGCCGAGAATGAGATGGGGTTATGCCAAGGAACTGCATCAATGCGATGACCGTTCCGGCCTTCAGCGGACTACCGTTGTCACCATGAAGGATTACCGGTGAGGAGCTCGCAGCGATATTTTCGCTCAAGCTGGCTCGACGCAGCAGTTCCTTTGAGTGCTCAGCGTTTTCGGCTTCCCAGGTCTCGTGGGCAACGATCTTTCGGCTGTGTAGGTCCATGATAATATAGAGATATAAGTATATGCCTGCTACGCTAGTTTTGAGATAGGTAATGTCCCAAACCCAGACTTGATTAGGTGCTGTTGCAGTATGAACTGGCTTTGGCTTACTTTTAGGAGCCCGCGCACGGCCTCTGTGATTGAGTTGGCTGTTGGCCTTAAGGACACGATAAAAGGTCGATTCTGATGCAAGGTATATGCCTTGATCGGCCAAAGTAGGGACGATCTGCCCAGGTGGCTTATCCTTATTTTCAGGGAGATTACACTGCGTTAAAACAGCTAAGCGTTCCTCTTGGCTTAATGCATTGGTCGGTGTGAATCGTTTGGCAGCAGGCCGCTGATCCTCGGCAGTTTCACGCCAGCGTCGCAGGGTTCGCTCGCTGAGTTCGATGGCCTGTGCGATCCGTCGAATGCGAGCACCTTGGTTGATCGCTTGGTCGACAAGTAGTAATACTTCTGCGCGCGTCTGGGAACTTGTCATCGTTCCTCTTCCCCCCAGAGCGCGCGGACTTTTTTTTGCAAAATAAGCAAAGCGGTGGCTTCCGCTAGGGCCTTTTCCTATCTGGTTAAATCACGCTCCAGCTCACGAATACGATCTCGATCACCACGTTTCTGCTTGGCTAATTGTGCGTTTTCGGTGGCGTTCCAATCATTGGCCCGCTCGCAGGCCTCTCGCCAACGGGTAATCTGTGCCGAGTAAAGTCCTTGCTTGCGACATTACTCCGATAGCTGAGTTTCACTCAGAGCTGCGGTTTCTAAGACTGCGTTAAACTTGTCTGCCGCTGACCAGCCTTCAGGCGCATCGTCATAGTCAGGCAGTAACTTACCCTCAGCTCGAGCGGCTTTTCTCCATGCATAAAGCGTGGCGGAGCTGATGCCTTCTTCGCGGGAGATTTCGGCTATAGATTTACGGGCAGGCCGACTCATTTTAGCCATGATGGATTCACGGCGCTGTTTCGGTATTGGTTTCATTTTATTGATCAGTTGTCGCCCTTTTTTAAGAGATTGAATCAGTTACTAAGCAATTTTGCGACGCCTTGCAGGGGAATTATTGCTCACCGATCACTATCTAGAATTCTGATTCAGGTGAGCGGACAACTACGCTGACAGGTAGGGCCCTGCATTTGACCTAGGTTCCTTCTTTAAAAAGCCAGTGTATCAATTATGGTATTAAGAGTGCTACTGTTAGAGGCAAATTAATGATTAAAGTCCTTTGGGCGCTATAGAAAATTAGAAAATGTGGATATTCTCAAAGTCTTTTGGGGGGCTTTTCGGGAAGCAGGTCGCATGGACTATCCGGATTCGGGAAAATGATAATTTCAGTCATTGTAGGATTTTCCAAAGACCAGACTAATAATTCTGGGCTATTCGGCTGCATGGGCTGTCTTAAGATGGGTAGAGGTGGCATATGACCAAAATGCACGATGTTTCAGAGCTCTACTATCCCGAGCAGAATGCGACTGGTTATTTTCTGACGGGGATTGCAGAAGGTATCACTGCGGAGTGGCATTCTACGGTTTCGGTGTTGCTAATTCAGCCGTCTTATAACGCCAAAGGTCACTCACGGGGCAAAGCGACGTTGAGCGCGCCGCCTTGTTCGCTTTTTATTCTATCTAAGAGAGCGTATTCCTTGCTGAGGCGTGCCTTCAGTTGTGATAAATCATCTTCTGACACTTCTGGGGAATATGAAGATTTACGTAAGTGTCTTGCCGTTAATTGCATTCCAAGACCTCTGTTTACGTAGTCGATACCTTCTGCGAAATGCTCTGTAAACATAATACAGGAGACTCTTGATAAAGAATGCAATGCCTCATCTATATCTAAATTTCTAGAAAACATATACAGCTGGTTTAGTAGATGATCATCAGGAATATTGTCGATGAAATCAGAGAGGTTTTTTCCTAGCCACTGACCTTCTATTTTCATGCAGGGGTGATCAATCTTTTGAATGCGATAATCCATGAGATTCTTGTAGTGACTGAGAACTCTCATTATTGGATCCCTGAAACACGTAATTGTATATGTTTGTGGAGGTAAGTTTAAACGATGGTAAGGAGTGTGTGAAAACGCATAAAAATAGTCTCTATTTTTTTTGTTATTTCCATTAGCTTTTTCAGATAAAGAACGTCAAACGTGGTCGATGCGAGCCTATGGGTTCAATCATTTTCTTGATTCTTGAAATTACCAGCGGCTGAGCTCGTATTGACTATCGTGCTAGTTGTGTGGTGTGTAGCTAGCAAATTGACTATAAAGGTAAAATAATATGGATGACAACGTAAATATAGTTAATCAAACCAATGAATACTTCACCTCACGCGGACTGGTGATCCCATGGATTTGAACCTGTCTTGAATCAGCCGTTCCAGGGAGTCTATGACCGACAGTTCGTTAGAAGCACCGCCACTTACAGATACGTCGGCACCGCTCTCTCGGATACATTACGCTGCTTGAGTTTACTGAAAAGGAGATTGAAGAAGAATCATCAACACAATGCTGGGCCTCTGGTCGGGCTTCGCCCCCCCCCCCCGATGCCCCAGCATTGACTTACTCTACAACATCGAACACTCTCATTAATCTTCTCAGACTAACGAAAGCTCTGGCCCAGTTTGGGCACCTCAACCAAAAAGAAAAACATCAACATAATTCGAATGCACTCTTTTTCCCAAATGGTGCCGCGGCGTCATTTGCAGATACACGGATTTTCCCGATTTCTGAGATGGAGGCGGTAACCGATCCGATCATAGGCTTATCCGGTGGCTTGGGCACCGCCTCTGATATTAAATGGGTTGTTGAGTTGGTTCAGCACTTGCCTGAGGTCAGATTTGTTTTCCTAAGAACCACTGATCATTCTGAATTGTTGCACTGCTTCGATCAACAGCCGAATGTTCTATTAAAGGGTTTCGTATCACACGAGGAATTGATGCCTTGGTTCCGTAGGGGCATTTTGAACGTAAGCATTTTATTCGAGAGCAATTTGGCTAAATGGAAAAGCACAAGCAACAGATGAATCGGATCATTATCATTTCCGAGCTTTATTACCCCGAGCAAAATGCGACAGGGTATTTTCTTACTGGTATTGCCGAAGCTATGGTCGGAAATGGGCAGGTGGTCGCGGTATTGTGCGCACAACCGTCTTATAACCAGAGAGGGACACGTGCACCAATCACTGAGATGCATAATGGTGTATCGATTCGGCGTTGCTGGTCCACGACCTGCAATCCCGGAAGAATTTTTGGTCGCTTGCTTAACTTTATGACCACGAGCCTTTCGCTTGGATTCCGGGCTCTCTTTTCAATTAAACGAAAAGACCGGGTGCTGGTTGTCACCAACCCCCCGCTGCTACCTTTTTTTGTGCGTGTGGCTTGTTATTTGAAAGGTGCAAAATTTGTTTTACTGGTGCATGATGTCTATCCCGACGTCTTTGTGCCCTTGGGTCTGCTGAAGCCAACGCATCCTCTCTATCTGCTGATGTCCTGTGTGAATGGGGAATTGTACGCATCGTCGCGCGCGGTTGTCGCTCTGGGGCGCGATATGGCTCGTTTGGTTGAAGATAAATCCAGAGGGAAGGCGAGGGTCCGTGTCATTCCAAATTGGGGAGATGTCGATCTAATCAAGCCGATTGAGAAAACTCAGAACAACATCCTCAAGGAGGAGCAATTAGTAGACAAATTCGTGATTCATTATTCGGGAAATCATGGACGGACGCACGATCTTCTCAGCTTGATCGAAGCAGCGGAACTGTTGAAAGAGGAGTCAGATATTCATTTTTTGTTTATCGGTGAAGGCAGCGGTAAGGCAGAAGCGGTTGAGCGAGCCGAAACACTTGGGCTCAAAAATATAACTTTTCGCACCTTTGTGGATCGTTCGGAATTGAATACCTCTCTGAACGCGTCGGATGTCTCGGTGGTTGCCTTTAAGAAAGACATGGCGGGCATCAGCGTCCCGTCTCGTCTCTACAATTTAATGGCTGCTGGTAAGCCGATCCTTGCTGTCGTCGATGACGATTCTGAAGTGGCTGATGTGATCCGTGAAGCTGAACTGGGTGTGACGGTTCCACCTGAGTCGCCGCAACGACTCGCAGAGCAAATCTTGAAGCTTAAGAGTGATTCTGCTGCGCGTTCTCGAATGGCCGTAAATTCCCGAAACGAAGCAGTCGGAAAATATTCCTACGAAGCGATCAAACAGCAATACCGCGAACTTTTCGATTCCTTATAGTTTGCTTCCTGTTTGAGCGATTCGTCTTATCCTATTTCAAGCAGATTTTTCACCTTCCTACTTTCACACTTTTTACTTTCTTTCTTCTCTCTATGAATATTTGTACTATCGGTGGTTCTGGCTTTGTTGGCACACGTCTCATTTCGCTGCTAAAGGATGGCAATACTGTCCTCAATCTTGATAAAGCCGAGAGCTGTGAGCATGGCTTGATTTCTCAGATAGCAGATGTTCGTGAGCCAGAATCCTTCATGGCCCAGTTGGCCGGACAAGATGCAGTCATTTTGCTGGCCGCGGAGCATCGTGATGATGTGTCACCGACTTCGCTCTATTATGATGTGAATGTTGAAGGGATGCGCAACGTGCTGAACACGATGGATACACAGGGCGTGAAAAATATCGTGTTCACGTCATCGGTCGCAATTTATGGAATGAATCAACCGTCTCCGCCAACGGAAACTTCAACGGAAGCGCCGTTTAATCATTACGGTGTTAGTAAGTGGCAGGCGGAGCAAGTCCTGCAGGAGTGGATTGCGAAGGGAGAGGGGCGTAATGCCTTGGTGATTCGGCCGACGGTGATCTTCGGTGAGGAGAATCGCGGTAATGTGTTTAATCTGTTAAGGCAGATCTACACTGGTAAATTTTTGATGATCGGGAATGGGCGAAATCGAAAGTCGATGGCCTACGTGGGTAATATCGTGGCATTCATGAAATACAAGTTAGAGTCGGGATTCTCTGGGATCGAAATCTTTAATTATGTGGATAAGCCGGACTTCGATATGAATACCTTGGTGTCTGAGATCTTTCGCCACAAGGGCAAGTCGGCTCCAAAGTTGCGCATCCCGTATCCTATGGGTATACTTGGAGGACACTGCTTTGATCTATTGGCTAAAGTGACGGGCAAGAAATTGCCGATTAGCTCGATCCGCGTAAAGAAGTTTTGCTCATCGACTGAGATCAATGGCGACAAGTTGGATGCGTCTGGCTTTATGCGTCCCACTGATTTTAAGGAAGGTCTGCAGCGCACGTTGACGACTGAGTTTGGAGAGTGATTGAGTTATGCTCTTTTTCCTAATAAGGCTTCACTGATAGGTGAGGCCTTTTTTGTGCGAGGCACATTCGGGGCACTATTGGGTGCAGGCTCCTGTTTTTTCAGAGGTATTTCTAAGGGACAGGCTAATAATATGGTTCTGTCGTTTTAGCTCCAGTTTCGCGTCGTTCCATATGTTGAGCTACGTGAATGATGCCTCACTACTTGAATACGCACACGGTCTTCAAGATCTTCGTAAAGGAAATGAAAGGGGAACTTTCTTAAATTATAACGCCTCAAGCCAGAATCATCAAAATGATAGTGACTGGGGTTTCGCTGAACTTGATGAAACCCTTGAACTAGCTAGTCCCATAATTTTAATGAGATCTTGTGTGTGGCTTGCTCTAGGTAATAGCGCATCGCTTCGTTAATATCTCGCTGGACAGCTGGATGATATCTAAGCGCTTTCAATTCCCTAAATGCTTGAGTCCGGATATCAATTGTTGATGGGAGATGTCTTGCACGTGTCCCTCGCGAGTTTCATTCACTCGCTCCAGAATCTCATCGTCACTCACGTCGTAAGTGCAAGAAGTACCTAAACCTTCTAAAAGCTTCTGAATCAGCTCTGTTCGTTTTTTTTGCGTCAACCTTTGAGCTTGATGGCAAATTTCTTCTACGTTCATGCGTTTAACTTATCTCAACTCATTGTATTTTCAAGGAGGAAAAGAATGAGGTCATGTCGTAGCCTCGAAACTTCGTTTCGGAGATTTTTTATAGCCTGTCCCTAAAAATATCTTACGGCTGAGTGGTAGTGGTAGTTACAGGAGGGATGGCGACTCGCCGTCTGCATTAGTGATCACTGATTGCCTATTAATCATCACGTGTCAGGCGTATCATTCGTCAGTTTCGATAATAAACTCCTGCTGGGCACTGGCGTAGGCACTGTGATCTCGCGCAGAGGCGCTGAGGCGCGGAGCTTTTTGCAATGAAAGAGGTTTTCTGATCGGCTGTACTTACGAAAGCCTGGTTGCTGGTTGTTCGTAGATTTTTTATAGCCTGTCCCTAAAAATCTGTGGTGTGCGAGTTTTGCGGTTCAGTTGCCAATAGTAGGAGCAACCACATGGTCGCACCATCAGCAATTACACTCAGCAAAAAGCCTTTGCAGTGTTGACAACTTACAGCTAATGTAAGACTGTCTTACTTATGCAGACCGTCGTATCCAGTAAAGGGCAG
>Ga0209302_10002246_pt1:10000-11289 | contig 11289 bp, 7 predicted proteins | sample ArcOceMetagenome_2_FD_187445 | JGI IMG/M metagenome (GOLD analysis project Ga0209302, IMG submission 187445) | Marine eukaryotic phytoplankton communities from Arctic Ocean - Arctic Ocean ARC135M Metagenome (SPAdes) (version 2) | ecosystem: Environmental > Aquatic > Marine > Oceanic... | reverse complement strand
ATCACACACACGTGAGGTTATAGTAAAAAATTCGGATAAAAATAATTGAAATAAATATGAATGAATCTTTGGAAAGAACCAACTCGACTTATTTTAACACAGCACAGCACAACACAGCACAACACAGCACAACACAACTCAACACAAAACTTACTTCGTTAAACTTTGTTCTTCTTGAATAGTTGGAATGATACGGAATGGCAAATTGATGTTGTCTGTAACACGATACTTCATAAGTTCATATTCACCATCTGGTGGGATGAATGTAATTGTACGATCCGCATCGAATTTACCAAGTCGGACACATCGATGAAAAGTACAATCATCAATTTCAACACCAGGCTTTCTTTGTCCTTCCTTTTCAATAACAAGTTTGTCATTAAGACCAAATTTACATTCCGGCATACCTGTTAATTTTGTATTCATTTGGACTGCACCCGTTACTTCATTCCGTAATATTGCCCCGGTACTAGACAATAATAAGTTAACACTTTCTAGTACATCAATATAAACTTCATTCTTCTTATGACGAATCCCTTCACGTCTCCAATCAATTGCACCAGTAATTTGTGATGTTAATTGTGACGGTTCTGGTTCATCTTGTGCCTTAACACTGCCTAAATTAATGTATAATTTTAATACATCCACAGCACAATTTTGTGGATAACCAAAATCCATTGTTTCGTCCATTAATTCATAAATTAATGTCATATTATTCCTCATAGCATTTTCATCAAATTCATCGCCCAAATAAGATTTAAGGATTCGAACAAGCTGATATAGATATTCAAATACTAATGATGGGTTGACATTTGATCGTGTAACAGCCACAAAGAACATATTCAAATGACGGGTATATAAAAAAGAATTATTTTCAATACGTACAACTGGAGACTCCGTACCAGTATTCTTCGTTGCAACGACCTGATTTTATATTTGATTTAGTACATTATTATTTATATAATTTGATTGAGCAATATAATTTTACAAATCAGAGCGTAAAAAAGAATGTTAGGTCATTCATATGGGATGTATATAAATTTATGATGACGATGACGCAAAACGCAGACTTGAACAGATACAACGAGGAGGGTGTCGAGTCGAGTTTTATTGTGCCTAACTTACCTGTAATCGGAAAGAATCAGCTCCAGCTCGACTGACATCATCTCTGTACTGACGACTGATCATAATGTCGCCTTTTTGATTCAATATCATTATCATAGAAATCATTTTGACTTGAACTATCTGTTTGTTGGTTTGGGTGCAACTGCAGGATGAGCAAAAATTAA
>Ga0209302_10002246_pt1:0-5000 | contig 11289 bp, 7 predicted proteins | sample ArcOceMetagenome_2_FD_187445 | JGI IMG/M metagenome (GOLD analysis project Ga0209302, IMG submission 187445) | Marine eukaryotic phytoplankton communities from Arctic Ocean - Arctic Ocean ARC135M Metagenome (SPAdes) (version 2) | ecosystem: Environmental > Aquatic > Marine > Oceanic... | reverse complement strand
TGATCTTGGTACAACGGGTCCCGACGATTGGCCAGAAAATACGGATGGCAATCTTGTATTTCTTTCAGCACGACCGCATGTCTACAAAGATATGAGCGAGAAGAGTAATTTTGCTAAGTTCGAAAGGCTACGGACGGTAGAAGGGGACGATCGAAGAGGGATGCATACCACACCATCGCTCCTTGCTGGGGATCTTGAGTCAGGTAAAAAGTACATCACCACCAATGATTTCGAACCACTAGCTCTGAAGAAATTTGATAATTTTAAAAGATACGTATCAATTTTTCCTGAGTATCATCATATCTTTGTTTGCGATAATGGACAGGGCGATGTAAATGCCGCTGAAATGATGCACGATCACTTTCCTTACGAGTATCAAGCAACATACGTGCATTTAGTGCAAGACAGACAACAAACTTATGGGTTTGCACCAGAGCAGTGGAAAGATAAAGAATTTCATCCATGCTTTTTTAGAACGTATCCAGAGGCAGCACTTCATGCAGCATCTCAAAATCCACCATTAATCCGTATAATTGGTCTGCGTAGAGTTTGTAGCGACGCTGTGAAGGATTTCAATGCTATACCCAGCCAAAAGTGGCAATCTCAAAATCAAAAAGCCGAGCGACGAGCAGAATTGAACCAATCAATATGGAAAGCTAATATTTTTCTATCAGAAGCAACCGATGTTGATACCGTGGATTTGATTCAGTCTGAAAGGCAGTGGGAAGATGGTGAAAAGGTTAGAACTCCCTACGGCAATGGTACTATCCGAGGATTCGATCCTGAATTTGATCTCTACGACGTGGAGTTAGATTGGAAACCACTCGATAAGCAAGTTCACGACCATCTTACTAATGTAAAGGACGAAACAATCCGTCCGAAGAAAGGGAAAGATGCGGAAAAGCGATCGTCAGTTTTGTTAGAAACAGTGGTCGAAGCCGATGAGGTGACAGATGAGGTGACAGAGGACGGACAAGGCGATAATATAATCAAATTGTTCGAGGCAGGAAAGAGTTTAGCTGCAGCTATCACAACATCGAAGACGGATAAAGTCGCCGAGGTGAAAGACACCGATAATGCTACTTCTATCAATCAAGGCGATACAAATAAGATTATACGTGACGATGGTAATCAGATCGAAGCATCTAATACTTGTACGATCGACTCTCTGCCTATCAGTCCTGACGATAAAAATATCGATCAGAGATCTACCAGCAGCGAAGTGGACAACACTTTCAGAGTAACTGCCAAGATCCGTGGACGCTCAATTTCCAAGTTTGTTCCACCTAGCCTACCAAAGATCAATAAGACGGCAGCTCCGCTATTTTCATTCTGGGTCGGCACTCCAAAGCCCAAGGTAAATAAGGGAGAAAAATGCTCTACACCGTATGGTCCTGCTACCATTGTTGAACATCGTATAGATCAAAAAATAATTGTCGTCGATATGATCGGATGGACTGCACGCGCGTATTTGAATGAAGCCGATGTCAAAATGCCAAAAGAAAAAGAAGGTTTCCTCGCTTCTTTCTTTAGAAGACAGGGTAGTGTGTCAGACCCACCACTTCCGAAGTTATTGGAATTCCCGTATGCTAAAGGAACAATAATCAATACACCGTATGGAGAGGCCGAGGTGATTGTTCCACTTTCACCGCCAGATAGCGATTCTACTGATGCTGGTGATATAAGCAACATGACTATTTGCCTTAGCATCACGTCGTGGACTCTTGCAAACGATTCACACCCGAAGATGTTTTGTACTGTAAAGACATGTCAGACATGGAAAACAAAGGAAGGAAAAGTCCCATCCGACGGTATATTATCTGCGTTCGGCACACTTGTGTCGAATATCAACCGCGCGCTGAGTACTAGTAATCAGAAAACAAAAGAAGAAGAACTCGCAATTAAAACGAAATTTAAGCAATACTATCGTCACTCAGCTGCGGTATCGACCGCATTTGGTAACGGTAGAATATCTGGTTTCAGGAAGAATGACGGATTTTACTCGGTCTCTTTAACAAACTGGAAGCTTTCGAATGGCCAACACCCTACAGCATGGCTTAAAGAGGCGGATATATGCTACCAAATAGCAAAAGGATGCAAAGAGGGTTATCCCGTTTTAACCAATTTGGGTGTATCTGGAATACTCGAAAGTGTTCAACCGACAACTGGCGTCCACGTTGTAAGCGCTCCCTCTGCTAGGATGATACTGTACCTGCAACCGGAGGCAATTGCTCGGGAACTGAAAGCTGCTGTTGGGGAAGACGTTCTTACTGCATATGGAGAGGGTACAGTTGAGCGCTATGATAGCAAAAACGATACCTATGTCATTAAGCTCAACGGATGGAACGCAAGAATTTATGCTAAGGCTGAAACTTTTGATCGACTACGTGATTCCATGAGTGACAAGGAATCATTTGGAATGGATTGGCTCCTCCGTTTCTTCTTTTTGACGCCCGATGACAAGAAGGAAGGCACGAGAAGTCGAAGCAATAGCGTTGTAAGCGCAACCACGTCTGTTAGGAGCCACCAGAGTAGCAAAAATACAGGTTTTTGAGATTGAGACTACAAACAATTTGTAAGACCAGACGTAGACAAGACAAGGCTCGCGTAAAAATGTATCATTTATATTATCATTTATTATGCATGTACGACACGCTATGTTTCCTTTTTTGGAGTATAAGTATTCAAAATTTGACGATTCATCGGTCTCGGATTTACTTGGATGGGCAGAAATATGAAAGGAAAATACCCTAGAGCCGTTTTCAAATTCTGATACCATCCAAGACTGAAAGTGTTCGGCAAGACCAAGAAGCTCCTCGATTTATTTTCCACCAAATGGTTGTATTGCATATCCAATAATATTTTGTACTCGAGTGTAGTTAGGGCAGAAACGACGTATAACATATGATACCCAAAGAAGACTGTCTGTAGGAAAGCTACCGCAGTCAGGAAAGGAAAGACAAGCTTAATGATTACGTCTTTTTCCACTGTCCCACTTACCAAGCTAGACAAAATGATAGACAGTGGAGGTAGATCGAGAAAACATGTTTTATTTTCGTAAAATATATGCCAACCATGATCGTTGACGTGTTCGTTCAGTAATCCAAAAAAGGATCGACAGAGCATCAAACACCCGTACCAACAACCGAGGCTCAGATAGAAAAGCGTTAACAGAAACGCTCTATGATTATTATAACCTACACAATTGTTTAGCCAGATGCAGTGATGGTCAAATTGTAGTATACATCTTCGACATGTCGAACAATGATGACAGCGTGGTGGACGTTGGTGTCTGCAGTTGCTACAGTATGTCTCTTGACAGCTCGGAAAGCATTGATATTTGTTTCTACTTCTTTGACTTATATCCGCTGTAAGGGCGTAGTAATCTTTAACTAGACTTTCTTCACGCACGATATTTAGTATTGGATCTATAAAGCAAAATCCTCCCCTAGAATCTATAGACGACCATTTTTTATTATATTCATTCGGACTCTCCTCGTTTAGTAGATCTTGGTTCTGGTGTTGTCCACCATCATCCTTTGTAGGAAGGACTACCCCAGGGGAACGAAAACAGGCTGAAAGAAAATTGAAAAGAATCATAATACCAAGATAGGCAACGACAAAATCATGAAAAAGTTGCCATCGACATGATTCTTCACAGTAATAACTGCTGCTGTTGCTGTTGGTTTCTGTTTTCTCTTCATCGTCGTCCAATAATATTATACTAGAAGTACAACACCATCGTTCTTTTATGACACATTTAAGTGATGCGTAATAGGATGCAATAACTAATAGTATTAAAGTAAGTGCCAATGCTGGTACACAACATCTCCAATATATATGAATGTTTATTTTATAGAATCCAAATTTAACATAACAATATAATAATCCTGCCTCTAATAATTTTAATGTCCATTGAAAAGCATGAAAATCATCATCATTATTATTATTATTATTATTCGTTGTTGGCGATGATAATAAATCTTTTTTAAAATCAATATAAGTTTCATTCCAATTATTTATGTAGTACTGATAATATGAATCAGAACAGTAGTAACCAAGGTCTTCTTCTTTTTCCTTTTCTTTCTTCTCCTCATCAGGCAGGGGTGGTGCTTTCATTTTGTCGTGTGTCTCCTCAATCAGTTAATTTAAATCATACAGGCGTACTTTGAATTTATGATACATCCTCAATTGACAATACACTTAGTACTGTATATTATTTTTTATGTTGGTCGTCGCGATCGTATACGGGACTGGATTTGATCACGGACTAGAGTTTACGGGAAAGAATAGGCACATCTGCACAAAAGGGTCATTGTCGTCGACACGCTTTTCAATTCTTTTACGAACGAGGTGAAAGATTGACTTTACGCACCAAGAACGTTAAGCAGCAAGGTAGTCGTAGTAAAATATATACTCCATACTGTATCTCAAACCACCATCTCAAACATACTTTTGATAGCTGACTTCCAATCCAAAACAAAAGTAAAGCTTATAATTAATAATATTATTATATTAAAATTGATATCACAATAACAAACATGTCAACTTCAGCAGGCTCAAATGATAAGAAGAATGAGGAATCTAAATCAATGGTAAGCAAGATCTTTGGCTCGACTCCGACGGGGTTTTCGCTTCGAAAATGGCACATCTTTTCTTGGACATCATTTCATATAAGATTTTATCGTGCATTTCTGCACGGTTATTGTAATGATCGATTGATTTTCTTTCAATTTTGAATTGAGAATTAATTCTTGAAACATTGTATCTCGATGTTTGCTGTTTGAACGTAGCGTGCAATATGAAACTCTCTCTTCTCTCTCTCACACATCCACGTTTTTTTTTTTAATATGATTTTCTTTTTGTGTGTGTGTTTTCAATGAAATGTTGTTCTATCTTATCCTACCTTTTATGATGATGACGACGACGACGACGACGATAATAATAATAATAATAATAATAATAATAATAATAATAATAATAATAATAATAACATCGAT
>Ga0209302_10002244_pt1 | contig 11293 bp, 9 predicted proteins | sample ArcOceMetagenome_2_FD_187445 | JGI IMG/M metagenome (GOLD analysis project Ga0209302, IMG submission 187445) | Marine eukaryotic phytoplankton communities from Arctic Ocean - Arctic Ocean ARC135M Metagenome (SPAdes) (version 2) | ecosystem: Environmental > Aquatic > Marine > Oceanic | place... | reverse complement strand
TTCACTTTACTCTCGCGCTCTTACTACTATTTGCGTAGACGAAGTCCCGGCCCCCCGTTCCCGCCCGACCACCGTCAGGCAGGGGAACGAGGGGCTATAAATGAAATATCAAGAAAAAATTCTAAGGGGGAAGAAAAAAAAATCCTGGTACAGGGCAAGCGAGCACGGGGAAGCGACGCTGACAGGGGCCTACCGAGGCTGTGGCCTCTAACTGGTCGGTCGAACGGACCATTTTGTTAACCCCTCGATGTGACATAAAAAAAACCACGCCGCCGCACTCGCAGCGTCGCGCCACCACCGCCCCATACCCTCCCGCCTCCCGGCCCGCACACCTCGCCCCGCATCGCACGCCCTCCTTTGATTCGACTCGGCAGGGCGCGTCGGCGTTCAATCAGCCGCTGAGCTTCGACACGTCCAGCGTCACGGACATGTACCGCATGTTCTACGTGCGCTCCGCGCGTGCCCTGGCCCCCAAGCCTTGAGTCGGACCTTCCCCCGTGCACGCCGTTTGCGCCGCCCCCCGCCACGCCCTCCCGCCTCCCGGCCCGCACCTCGCCCCGCATCGTACGCGCGCCCCCCTTTCGACTCTCGGCAGAACATAAACTCCCTGTGTCCGCCGCCAACAAGCTGCTCATCCGTTGCGCGTGGGCGGGTACCTCGGCCTTCAACAGCGATGCTCGCGCGAACTCGGGCACTTGCCCTTCGACGGGAAGCTGCGCGTGAGAGGAGATCGGCTCGAGCGTTGCTCGGGGCTCCTCAAGTTACTTTGAGAACCACAACATCGTATCGGACCTCGAGCATTCGTTCACGCCTGTACTTCTACTTGTACCACCCACGAGTTTGATCGCGGCTGATAAGCGCGATTGTCTACCTGGCTGCGCCTGCTTCTACAGGGGCATCCTCGCCAACAACTACAGTATCGGCTACGGCTGATGGGCATTCCGAAGGTTCGGTCTGTCATGCATGAGTGGACGGGCAACTGCAGCGGCTTGCGTCACAATACCGGCGCGGCTGGTCGAAAGGCTGCAACTGACCCGCTTCGCTGCGTGTGGTGTGGAGGGAGCGTTTGACGGAACGGCTACGTGCTGAGGATCGCCGAGATTTGCCCTGCTTCAATAGTCGGTGTTTCTCCACAGCCCCTTAGTGTTTTCTCTCACATTCATGCTCGTAGCATAGTTACTCGTAGTTATTGCCGTGGTACTTTGTACCGTTATCCGAGTGCTCATGGCGTTCTCGCGGCTCTTTTAGAGCTCTTGGCTCTGGCCGTGGTAGTACATGATTTGACCGCCCCATCGTAACAGGTGCTCGTGTTTGATGGATGTCGCGGAGTAGTTCTAGTCGTGAGTAGATAAACTGGTAGTAGATCGAGTAGAAGTTAGCGCTGGACACGACAATGGACTTCAACATCCCCCCACTGTGAGTCGGAGATGTCCCGTCTCATCCCTCAGTCGTCATCTCACGAGCGGGTGTCAGCAGAGCTCAGAGTTCAGAGTTTATTCTCGAGCTTGTAACACAACTACAGCAAACCGACTCCAAACTGGCCCTCTATAAGCCGCGCCTACAGGCTACAGCCTAGGCCCTAGCGTGAGCAGCGGAGCGGGTGTCAGCGATTTTTGGTGCTGGCAATATACTGGCGATACGTTTGGTTCGGGCCGTTGCCCGGTAGCCGGTTGCATTTTCGTCTCCCCGCGGGGGACACGCAGACTCTCGCGCAGGGGTTGAGCGTAAATAAACTCTGAATCAGGGTCGGCGCGGGAATTTTAAAGCCGTATCTCTCTTAAAGCGGAGACAGTGTAGCCTGTACATCACAGCCAGACATATAAAATGAGCCGGTGGGTCATATACCCACCGCACTGTGTGTCCACCGCACTCAGGCAAGGTCTCGCAGGAAGACGACGACGACGGTCACGTTGTCGGTGGCGCCACGGTCGAGTGCCTCGCCGAGCAGCCGCTTGGCGATCATGTCGGGCGATTTGGCGGTGTGGCAGCAGCAGTGGACGATGCGCGCGTCGTCGAGCACCTGGATGGCCAGACGCCAGCGAAACCAGCGCTTTGGGCGGCGCCTCGGAGAGAGGCTCCGTGGCTGCACTACACAGCCCACGTGGTTCTGTAGCTCTGCTCTGAAGCCCAGAGGGCCGCCGTGCGCGAGCGCGAGGGCGCCCCGAGCCGCAAGTGGCCGGCTCTGCCGCTACCAGGACGGCGAGTTTGGCCCTGCTGCCGCACGTCCCACAGCCCATCGGAGCCGATGATGAGCGCGTTGTCCTCGGGCGTGAGCTGTAGCTCAAGCACCTGCTCCGGGTGAGGGCGGGGTGAGGGCGGGGCGGGGGCGGGGTGAAGGGTGGGAGGCGAGGCCGAGGCCGAAGGCGGGGTCGGGATCGGCAAGCCGAGGCTGTACTGGGGCTCGGGCGTTAACGTAAGTCGTTAGAGGTCATTTGTCAGTGCAGCACCTCGGGCTCAGGCGTCATAGTGAGTAGTGAGCAGTCAGTCAGTAAGTAAGTAAGTAAGTAAGTAGCGAGCACCTCGGGCTCGGGCGTCAGCCCATGCCGCTGCAGCTGCAGGTCACCGAGCGTGCGCGTCACCTGGATGATGCCCTGCACGCGCAGCTTGCCGTCCGCCGTCCGCCGCACCTCGCCGCCCGCTTCGCGCACGCGTGCCTGCTCGGCCTCGGCTTCGGCGGTGTGCGGGCGCGAGAGCGGCAGCAGGGAGCCGCCCCGCCACACCTTGCAGCAGCAGTCGCCCGCGTTGGCGACGAGCACCCGCCCCGGCAGGGAGCTCGCTCCCGGCAGGCACAGCGCCGCGAGCGCGGTCGCTCCCGAGCGGTCCACGGCGCCGCTCGCCGCGAAGGCGCGGTGCACGCCCCAGAAGGCCGCGCGCAGCGCGGCCGCCGCGGCCACCGCGCCGTCGCCGTCGACCCAGGCGGCCTGCAGCGCGACGGGCAGATGCGTAGCGCAGAAGTGGGCCGCGGCCTCGCCGTTGTGGCCATCGAGCACGGCGGCGAGGGTGAGGCCACCCGAGCTGAGCAGCACATGCCTGTCCTCCATCCGGTCGGAGCCGCGCTGCCCCACGCTCGCCTCCGCACCGACGCGCAGCTCCGCCGCCCCCACCGCCCCCGCCGTCACCGCCATCGCCACCATCGCCGCGCGCGCGCGCCGCGGCGCCTCTTCCGGGTCCAGCCGCGCCGCCGCTTCCACCGCCGCCGCCGCCGCGCTCGCCGCCTCACCGCCACCTGCCATCGCCTCGAACGCGCCGCTGCCCCCTGCCTTTGCCTCGGCAGCGGCCGCCGCCGCCGGCGTCCCCTCTGCAGGGGTGACGAAGAGCTCGCGCACCGCGCCTCCGCCGCCGCCTTCGCCTTTGCCTTCGCCGCCACCGCCGCCCGCCGTGCGGAGGAGCTCGGCGATCTCGGCGTGCGTCTCGGAGGCGCTCGGCCGCTGCTGCGCGTGATCGGCCCAGCAGCGACGGCTCAGCTCGAGGAGCGAGGGGGGGAAGGCAGCGGCCTCGGGCTCGCACGGCCGCAGACCGTCGGTGGCGATGGCGGCGGTGAGCTGCTCGTAGTTGTACCTAGTAGGGGGCGAGGGGCGAGAAGTGAGGGGTGAGGAGCGAGGAGCGAGGGGTGAGGGGAAGTGGGGGAAGTCTGCAGCGCCCTGCACCTCGCCTCGAGAATGGTCTGCAGCTTGACCTGCTCCGTCTGCGCGTCCGAGTACGGGATGGTCTGGGTGAGCACCTCGTTCGCTAGGATGCCGCACGAGTAGACGTCGCACCGCTCCGTGAACGCCGCGCCGCGTGCGGAGCGGAGTAGCTCCGGTGCCATGTAGGGGAGGGTGCCCACCTGCAGAGGGCATCACAAAAGCGGGTCACAGGGTGCATCACAGCTCGGGCGGTCATATGAGCGGCCGTGTGGCCAAGGGTGGAGCAATTCACCACAAACTGCTTGAAGAAGCCGCCAGAAGGGCGCGAGGGCGCCACGATGTCCGCGAGGACGTCGGCGGTGCGCTCTGACGCGTTGAAATCGACCAGCACGGCGCGCCAGCTGCCGTCGAGCAGCACGTTGTCAGACTTGACGTCGCGGTGCAGCACACCCACCTCGTGCAGGTGCGCCACGGCTGACGAGACGTCGGCTAGCACTGAGAGTGCACCTTGCAGCGAGAGCTGCCGCCCCGAGTTGTGAAGCACGCCAAATAGGGATCCATGCGCGAAGAGCGGCATGACGAAGGCATAGGTGGGTGGCGCACGCATCAGCGCCAGCGGCTGCACAACGTTCGGGTGCGAGCACGCCAGCAGAAGGGCCACCTCCTTCTCGAAGCGCAGGATCTCGCCGCGTGAGGTGATCTTGGTGCGCTTGACCACCACGGGCGTCCCTTCCATCATGGCTGCGTACAGCTCGGAGGTTGGCGAGGTGTGCAGCGTGTGCGTGCGCAGCAGCGCTGTGGGCGAGAGGTCGGGCAGGGTGTCGACGAGCATCTGCGTCGTCACGAACCACAAACTTTGCCCTTCGGCGGGGTGTCTTGGGACCAGCGGGGGGCGCCGGTTTGCCCGAATAGATCTCTAGCTGAAAAGCGTGACCGGAGGGCGATGGCGCACGCAGGATTGTGCTCGGTGATGTTCTGGCCGCACACGTAGCGTCGAACTAAGAGGTAGGGCCCGTGTCTGGCCGTAGAGGTAGCGGGAGTTTTGGCAGCGGCCGCACCGCTGGGTAAGTGGGTATGCCATCGGGGAAGAACGGACATCACCCTGGCTGGAAGCCATTGCAGGGATCCGCCAGCGATCGTATTCCAGGCTAGGCTCCAAGCCCGTGTGCCGGCTCCCAGGACCGGTTACGACTGTTACGACATACGAGGTGCGCGAGACATATGTCTCCGTCGCGGTCTCCCCGGGTTTTTTCGCACCGCCGCGACACCGTGTCTCAAGCACCCCCTTCCGAGCGCCAGTACCGTAAGTGTGTCTGTGTGTGCGGGGCAGAGGGTGTGCGCGGGCCCGCGGGGCACACCGGGCACGGGCAGGCCGCAGGACGTGCGCGAGCGAATTCCGTTCTATTTTTGTTTTTTGATTAAAATTGTATAAAAAAAGCAGTCCTCTCTCGCGTTACGTAGAAAAAAGAGCAAAAATAGCAAAAGGTGTGTCGCTCGCTGCCTGGCTACTGCGTACTGGCAGCTACATATCACATTTTGACGGGCCTGGACTGGTTTAGCATAACTGCATATCTCACAAGCATCTCCAGATGCGTCTGCACCATGTCCATGTCCAATCCATGTTGTCGATTGTATGTGTGTGTGTCGCGCGCGCGCGCGCGCGTGTGTGTGGATGTGTGGTTGAGTAGGTGTATGGGTGAGGGGTGGGGAGGTTACTGCAGCTGGACGCCGGATGGCTATGTGGCGTCGTGGACGCGACGCTCTCGCGCAAGCCGCCTCGTCTTCAGAACGGGTCTTCAGAACGAGCAGCGGATCTTGTCGTCGAGGTCTCCAAACACCATCGGCAGGAAGGTCCTGCTCATCGACCCCGGCCTCTTCCGCTCCACTGCAACGCGCGGCACGCGGCGGTCGGGAAAGGGGGCACGGGTGGATGCAGCGGCAGAGTGGGTGGTCAGGCGAGGGCGGGAGCGAGGCAGGGTGAGCAGGCAGGGAGAGGGGATTAAGGAGGGAGGGGGTGAGTGTGAGTGCGAGGGCGGGGCGGGTGTGTGTGAGGGGAAAGAGGGTTGGAGGGGGCCGCGCACCGGCATCAGCAGTCATGGCGGGCTGAGTGGGCGGCGTTATCCCAGGGATACTCGGTGGCGCAGCAGTGCCCGTGGGAATCAGCAGTTTCTGCTGCGATAGGTGTAGCTGCGCTGGTAGCTGTTGCGGCATCTGCAGGTGCTGCTGTGGTAGCTGCTGCGGCTGCGGCGGCGGCTGCAAGTGCTGCTGCTGCGGCAGCAAGTGCTGCTGCTGCTGCTGCTGCTGCTGCTGCTGCTGCTGCTGCTGCTGCTGCTGTGGCTGCGTCTGCGGTAAATGCTGCTGCTGCTGCTGCGGCAAGTGCTGTTGCGGCATGTGCTGCTGCTGCTGTAGCAGCTGCTGCTGTAGCAGCTGCTGCTGTAGCAGCTGCTGCTGCTGCAAGTGCTGCTGCGTTAGCTGCTGCGGCTGCGGCGGCAAGTGCTGTTGCGGGAAATGCTGCTGCTGCTGCTGCAATAGGTGCTGCGACAGCTGCTGCGGCAGCTGCTGCGAAGGCGGCGCGGCTCGCATGGCGGAGAGAGGAAGAGAGAGTTGCTGCTGGCCGGCAACACCGTTACCCATCATCATGGCCCCGCGCGGCGGGGGCATCGCATGAGGGGTGTGGACGCCAGTCAGGGCGCTGTGGAGTTCCGGATGCAGCGGGTGCATCGGCGCGGTGGCTGCTGCGGCGGGCGGCGGGTTGAACGAGCCGTAGAGAAAGGCGGGAGGTTCAGCGGCCGGGCCCTGCGAAGCGTGGGGCGACGGGCGTTCAGCAGGGACTAAGACCAGTCGGGAGGGTGAGGGATAGGGACAGAGTCAGGGTGAGGGACAGGGACACACCTGCAAGAAGCCGCCGTCAGAAGTCGCACACGAGGCGGAAGGACCCTGCGGCGACACGCGGGTGGGGTTAGCTCTGCCACGGGGCGGGAGTGGTCGAACATGCGGCCGGGACGGTTGGTCATAGGGCATCGCGGTCACCTTCATAGGGGAGGAACCCTTGTTCATGGAGGCGCCCTTTCGTCTGCGGAAGGGACCCGGCCCCGCGTGCTTGTCGACGGTTGGTTCGTCGGCGGCGAACAGGCCAGCCAGCACGCTAGCCGCCGAGGTCCTCGGACTCTCCTCTACCATCGCGCCAGGCGCTGGTGAGGCGATGACTTCAACCATGCTATGCGGGCCCCCACCAACGCGTTGGCCGTCGAGCTCCGAGACCTCGGCAAGTGCCAAGTTCCGCGATTCCGCGCGGGCCTAGCATCCAGTAGCATCGCGGAATTGTGAAGCGTCGCGAGTCGTGTATCCAAACGAGGCCAATAATTAATATTTTGGTTTGTAGCGAAGGGGGTATTTAGAAACGAGACGCTAACGAGAAAACGAGGCGCAACGGCGCAAGCCCTGCCTGAGCCTATCTCTGGCTCTCCGCTCTCGCCTGTCGCCTCTCAGCACACGCGCCACAGCTGCGTGCCGCACGCAGTGCCGTTGATGGCGAAGGTGAGCGACACGTCGTACGCGCGCTTATTGTCCTTCCGCCGCGCGCAGCTGATGCTGCCGCTCATGCGGTCGGCCGCCTGCAGCTCGCGAGGCGTCTCGAGGTAGAGCGCTACCTGCTTCCAGTGCGTCGGCGGGCAGTCTGGGGCTGTGCTGAAGCTGGAGGTCTGCCCGCCGGCAGGCTGCAGGTCGAAGAGCGTGTCGAAATGCACGGCGAAGCAGCGAAGCGTGCCCGCAGTGGAGGCGGCGAGTGCAAAGTCAGTGGTGAAGTCGAGCTCTGCGTCCTGCGCCTGCGCCATATGCACGCTGCGGAAGGCGGAGCTGGGCGAGAGGAGCGAGGCGGCGGGGACCAGCTCGACGGCGGCGTCGGCCAGCGTCTCCTTTCGCGCCGCCTCCCTGATCGGGCTCATATCGTAGCCGTAGACCTCGCCCCAGAAGCCGAGGCGGTCGTGCGAGGATGCGGAGATGCGCATCTCGCAGCTCGAGGGCAGCAGATGGCCGCCAGGCGCGAGCCACTTGTCCCTGGCAAAGAGCACCGAAGGCAGCATCGACTCATAGAGAAGCAGGTAGCCCATCCACTCGCTGATGATGACGTCGACCTTCTCTACCCCCTCGGGCAGGAGGGGTGCTAGGTCGAGGGTCTCGAGGGTGCTCTGCACGAGCACGATGCGATCCTGCATTCCATTGGCCTCGACCACCTTCCTTGCAGACTGCAGGATGTCCGAGGCATCGACGCCGATGACGAGCCTCGCGCCCGCCTTGGCCGCAAAGAGCGACAGGATGCCCGAGCCGCAGCCCACGTCGAGCACTACCTTGCCCTCGAGCAGCGCGGCGTTGCCCGCGATGGCCTCGCGGTAAGCCTCTGTGCGCACCGTGTCCTGCAGCATCTCCTGGTGGATCCCGAAGCGGCTGTACGAGCTGAAGTAGGAGCTGCCCGCCACAGCGGCCTGCGTGCCGTACTCCCCCTCAGTCGGCCCCTCCGCCGCCGCCCCTTCCGCCGGAGCCTGCGCGCTCGCTGCGGCCCCGCCGTCGGCGTCGGCGTCGGAGTCGGCTTCACTTGAGCGGGCAGTGGAGCGGGCGGGTACGTCGTCCAGCCCGCTGAGCACGGTACGCCTAGCAGTGGTAGTGGTGGTAGTCATAGTAATAGTAGTAGGAGCTGCTGCTGCTGCTGCTGCTGCTGCTGCTGCTGCTGCTGCGGCGGCGGCGGCGGCTGCTGCGGCTGCTGCTGCGACGGCGGCGGCGTTCACCACCACCACCACCACCACCACCACCACCATCATCACTCCCACCACCTCCAACACCACAACTACTACCACCTGCTACCACTCCTACTCCCACTCCTAGTCGTCATCCAGCCCAGGCGCACATCTCCTGTCGCATGAGCGCCACTGTCTCATGGAGCGCGCCGACCGCCTCGAGCGCGTCCGCCTGCTTAGGATTAGGGTTAGGGTCAGGGTCAGGGTCTCTGGTCACGGCTGGTGGCAGGTTAGTGGCAGGTTAGGGTCAGATTAGGGCTAGTACTCGAGCGCGTCCGCCTGCTCCTCAGCATGTGCATGCGCATGTGCATGTGCATGTGGTGCATGTGTATGTGCATGTGCATGTGCATGTGGTGCATGTGCATGTGCATGTGCATGTGGTGCATGTGCATGTGCATGTGGTGCATGTGCATGTGCATGTGGTGCATGTGCATGTGCATGTGGTGCATGTGCATGCATGTGGTGCATGTGCATGTGCATGTGCATGTGCATGTGGTGCATGTGCATGCCTGCTCCTCGGCCTCGTCCGCCTCTTCGTCGTCCATCGAGAGCGAGTAGAGCAGCGGGTCGTCGGCGAGTACCGGCTGAAGATAGGTGTCTTCGGACCATGGCCACGGCTCCGGCGCGCCCGGCTGGCACGCGACGACCGCCGCAACGACCGCCGCAACGTCAGCTCCAGGTGCGCGCAAGCTCGTCCGAAGGAAGTTGACGAGCTTCATTTTATCGTAGAGGTCGAGCTTCAGGCGGCCTATGAGGAGGTTTAGATCCAGCGCGTGGCTGCTCGCGGCGTGCGCCAGGCACTCCGCGGGCGACGCGAACTCCTGGTCAGTGAAGAGGCAGCGGGTCGGTGCATTCTCGGGCTCATCCCAGTCCTCGACCCCGCCATCTTCCCACTGGTCGTCACTGTCGGCGTAGTCGTCATCGTTGTCGTCGTGGGTCGGTGGCGCGGGCGCGGAAGCCGGTCGGCCACGCTGGACGTTGCCGCGGTTCGCCATCTTTGTAAACCTCGGTGGCTGCATCACACCCCCGCTGCGCGAAACAAGCGCGCACGTGGTGCAAGATCAGATCAGATAATAAGTACATGGCACACACGCAAAGCGACTGTAAGGTGTGGTTAGTTTCCGTTCGGTTTTGATGGTATCGGGACCGCCACGAGGCAGAGAGAGACCGAGATTGGTCTTTGTAAAACACGACATACCTTAGTTCGACTGCATGTTCGGCCAGAACGTCACCGAGCACAATCCTGCGCCATCGCCCTCCGGTCACCCGCTCCTGAGCGGTCCTCCGACCGTACTATCGTATATAATGATGAGAGTTATAAAGGAGACGACGCGACGGCGAGCGCGGCTGTTCGCGTCGGCTTGGGAGTGGCGCTATGTCAGGTCTATATGGAAAATGCAACGCTTACTGTTCACGAACAATCGAACACGCAGCAGGCAGCCACACGTCAGCAAGTGTAGCAGCAGTCGATACATGACATGCTAGCGATGCTCATGCGAGCTTCGGGTACGGCGGCAGCGCCGCCGTGTCTCACATTCAAGATGAGTGCATGGCTCATGAAGAAGACATGCTCGCATTCGAGTACGACTCCGGATGGGGAGGCCAGGACGAGGAGAACGACGATTTCGCGGAGGACGGTGGCTTTTTTCTAGGCGCGCCCTGGCGTGCCTCATGCACTGAACCCTGCCGGCTTCAAGCCGCGCACCCTCCTGTGTCTAACTCTGGTCCCGTGTGCCGTTGTAGCCTTCCCACATTAACATGCGAACTTGCGCACCTCAGCGTGAGTTGCGGCCCAGAAATTTATTGGTCCTGGGCACCTTGCCTCGGCGTATTGGCGCACACTGGAGTAATCTATGAGCGATGCCATGTTCGAGCGGCTGGAGGGCCTCGGTGCCATGGGCAGAGGAAGAGGAAGAAGACCGAAGCCCGACGGGGGGGGACAGGAACGGGTCAGGCGTGATTCCTTCGCCGGACCAGACCTGCCGGTGCGATTTTCGAGGATAAGCATCGCGAGCAACCAGGATTCCAAAGATCCGTGGAGCCAGCGCAGCGAGAGCTCCTGCGATTCGTCCGGTCACGTGGCCGCGCCCAGCCCGCTCACATCGTCCGATTTCCGCCAGCGTGCCGACAAGGACCGCTCGTTCACTGGATCGGCGCCACCCGGCGTCAGGCCGCCGACGAAAGGCGGGACGGGCTTGTTTGGCGCGCCAGATTCGCAGAACGACGACCAGGACGACCGCGACGACCCCCGGCGAGATTCAGGCTCTGCTCCCGTGACGAGACCCCCACCGTCGGTGCGCGCTCGGCGGCGGCCCTTAGTGGTTTCCCCTGCACTCCACGGCCCTGTGCCTCAGAGCCCACCCTCAATATTCGCACCGTGACTCCGCAGTGTCAATACCCAACCCCCAAAACAGCCCTCGACTTTGCTTCCACCCGCCGCCGCCGCCCCTGCCCCCCCTGCACCCCCGCACCTGCCCACCCTCCCCACCGCTCAGCCGCACCCCACCGTTACCGTTTGTATCAGCCTTTCCTATCCATCGACCTCGCCCCCTCACCCTGACTCTGACCCCCCACGCGCACCCCAACACAAGGCTCAACGAGCAGAGCTCCGACGCTAGCCCTAGCCCCATAGCATCTACCCTGCGCTCTAACGCTGCGCAGAGATCGAGCTCTGCCTTGACCCGGAGGCCGGGCCTGCTCCCGGAGGACAACGACGAGGACGGTGGGCTGATTCCGTCTGCAGACGACGCGCCGCGATTACGGTTGCGCAGCTGGCTCAAGTCCCCCCCCCCCCCCCCCCCCCCCCCCCCCCCCCCCCCCCCCCCCCCCCCCCCCCCCCCCCCCCCCCCCCCCCCCCCCCCCCCCCCCCCCCCCCCC
>Ga0209302_10002243_pt1 | contig 11293 bp, 13 predicted proteins | sample ArcOceMetagenome_2_FD_187445 | JGI IMG/M metagenome (GOLD analysis project Ga0209302, IMG submission 187445) | Marine eukaryotic phytoplankton communities from Arctic Ocean - Arctic Ocean ARC135M Metagenome (SPAdes) (version 2) | ecosystem: Environmental > Aquatic > Marine > Oceanic | place... | reverse complement strand
ACCGGTGGCCTGAGTTCGACTCTCGGGCCGGAGTAAGCAGACTCCAGCCCTACCCCCGGCTGGCTCACGCCAGTTACAGCCTTAGGAAGGCAACTACACCCAAAAACCCGGTTCCGCTAGAGCCTATCTGATGATCGATCTTTGGGTGTACGAGGAAATGGTGGTGGGCGCGATCAGGATGTGGGTTGGCCACGAGGTAGCCGACCCTTTGCTTTGCTTGTCCTCGGTTGGCCTGATTATGTCGCAACGGAATACAGTAAGGATTGTACTGAGAGCTAGCGTAGCCCACACACCTGCCGTATGGAGTTGGGAGCCCACAGAGGCCACGTTCCGGACTATTTGCTAACAAATATATACAGTCGATTTATGTCGACCGCATGGACCATAATTTCATGATTACAGGCCTTGCCGGTCTCACATTTTTGCTCAGCTTCACTGGAAAGTAGCATTTGTTCAGGCCACAGAATTCTCTCGTTGCGTTCAACGTGTCCCAGTCGACAGGATGCTCCTCATCGACATAATGTGCGTTGCCGCATATGCCGAGCACGCAGTCCACACAGCAGCACGTAGAATGCCGCCGTGAGCCACTTGCCGTGGTTCTTGGCAAGGACTCTCATGCCTCTCGTGATCTTTGAAGGCTATATCGCAAGGGTTAGCGATCCCAGACGACAGATGCGGAGAGGTGAGTGACCAATCTGCAGTGCATCTAATAGATCGTCCAGCTCCAGGTAAGCGACGATCCTGCTACCACAACCCTGTTGCAGGATCCCTGGAGGGGGCATGTCGCAGTGCCGGCGGCGGAGGTCTCAGGGAGATCCTTTCGTCATCTTGTACTAGTCGTCCAAATAATTGTATTTCGCCGCCAAATGTTCGCCGGATTTTCGCTATTTCGCCCGGCGTTCGCGCTCATTTCGCCCCCGGTCGATGCGCTCTCGAGCGCGCCGCGGAGCGACGCGCGAACACACAGCGCCACGCACAGAGCGCGTTTCAACACCAGTGAAAGTGGTCTCCTAGCTCCCCTCTCTCTCGTTTCGTTGCTCTCGATCGCCGGCGCTCGCACCCAAATCCTGGAGATACATGTAGAGAATACATGCACCAATCAAATTTCCGACCGCCGCCCAACCGATCGCCGCGCTGCGCGCGGCGAGGAAAATTTTGCGGTCGGCCGGCGTTCGGTCGGAAAATCGTATTTCGGGGGCGCGTTCGCAGCCTTTTTCCCTGTTTCGCCGCCGCGTGTCGAAATACAACTATTTGGAAGACTTGTACTTGCTGCTTCGAGAATGAACCAACGGCACCCGCAGAGCAGGCACACACCACACGGCGGTGGTGAAAAACCGTCACAGAGAAAAGTACCCGCGTGCAAAAGGGCTGAGGGTGGGCTTGGGCAGTGGCTCCCAGTCGCTACGGCTGATCATGTGTGCCCTCTACCCCCCCTAAGTCCCGGCGCGTGTTACCTCCCTCTCGTCTCCTCCTTATTGACTCACAAGACTCAGACTCTCTCAGACCTCCACGCATGCTGCGCATGGCGGCGTTGCGCACGGCAGCGGTATCAGCATGCTCCACACTCGCGCTAAGTCAATTTTCCCCACCCGCGACTCGCAGTCGTTGACTCCAAACGAGAGCACGAGATCCCCACCAGCGTGAGCGTCGGTCAGGTTCGATGCGTTTCGGGTCCTATGCTGCGAGACGTCCCACCTGGGGTCACCAGGTACGCGGTGTTGACGCGGTGTACCGTTGTGGATACGATGGTTGGTCCTCCCTCTCCCTAGACCCCACCCCGGTAGCTGCCCTGCGCCCTAGATACGTACGTGTACAACACGCACAGCACGACCGGCAGCCCCCCGCGAAGTGCGCGCGGGTCAGCACATTGTCAGCAAAGCTTAGCACGCGAGGCCCGAGATGAACTGCACCGACTCGCAATCGGAACCGTCCTGCATCGCACCAGCGCAGAACTCTGCTGAAGTGGCGAGTAGCTGGTGTGGCGGCTCCTACGGTATGTGGAAAGCAGCCGCCTTAGATATCAGAGGCTTCGGCACATCCATTTTCTCACGCCCTCGAACGCGCCCTGCCCGCGCCAGATCAAGCTCAGGGCCACCACCCCAGCCTCGGCCAGCCTCGGCCAACCGAACGCGGCCTTAGTTACTTTCTACATAGGGCGGCACGGGCGACAGGGCATAGAAGAAGTGGGTGTAGTCGTAGCCGAAAACAAACGGCTTGCCTGTAGGTAATAGGTAAGTTTAGAGTGGTTGAGATATGGTTGAGACAGGTTGGTAAGCGGACACATAGGTGAGGCGATATCGCGCGCTACAAGACTTGCGATGCTGTGACCTTCACAACCTTCGAGACGCTTATACGCTCACCTTTACCGTGGCTGCCTCTGGCGGTCGGCTTGTAGCGGTCCTTGCTCATCTTCATATCATTTTGGCTGAACTCACCAACTCCTCGATGCAAGTGGCCGATGCCCAGGTATGCCTCGCAACGTCCACGCGCGGCATCATCGGCGGCGGCGGCGGCGGCGGCAGGGCGGCGGACGCGCAGCAAGTTGGCAGTCGTCGAGAGGCGCGGGGCGCCGCCAGGGTCCAGAGCAGCGACCTGGGCGGAGTGGTTGTACTTGAGCGCAGCATCGCCGTACGGGGCGTGGGCCTGCGCCTCAGCGACCCTCCCAGCCTTTTTTGCGCTGCGCCGCCGCCACGCGCGGTCATGACCACCGACTCTCACGAGGCGATGTACGCCAGAGGCGAGGTGCGCACACGCTCCGGGGTCATACCGGCCGTGGCTACAATTCACGCGGCTTTGTGTGAAACGCGGCACGCCCAGCGATCCAATCAGACCGAGCCACGGCTGCACCATCAGCTCCTCTGGCGGCTGGGTGGATGCAGCGGATGAGGCAGCGGCGGAATTCATCTCTGGAGGCGGTGATGTCGGGGCGGAGAATAACGCCTGGTTGCGGCCCTGCAACCAATGGCGGGTAGGTCTTCCCTGCAGAGGCACCAGCCGATGATCGGCCCACGCACGCAGCTCGCGTAACCCCCCATCCGGCGTGACACGCGCCGTCATCTGTAGATGAGAGACCGAGAAGCTACAGCCGCGGCAGTTGTACGTTACGAAGAGCTGACCAGCGTGGCTGAAGAGACGCGCGTCATAAACCGTCTTTGCCCACGGTGGTCTGAACCCGTCGGCCGCCCCTCTCGGCACTTGCCAACGGGACCTCGTCTGCAGTTCGTGGTGCGAGGCGTTGGGTGCGGTGGCGCTGTCTGCCGTCGCGATCTGATCGCCTGTGGTCAATAAGACTTTTGTGTTTGTGCTTGAGTACGCTAAATGGGCAAGGCTGGTGGTCCTTGCACTCGCACGCCTGGGCTTGAGATGAGCCATGTCCACCCCAGCACTTCCGAGAGCGATGCGTCGAGCACAGCGACGGCGGTACCCTTGAAGAACAATTTCCCAGGCTCCCGGGTGTAAAACGTACTCGAGCTGTCGCACCTGTATAGTGGGTAGGATAGGGTGGGGTAAGTGTAGGAGTAAGGGTTCGGTTTGGGACACAGGTTTAGGTTGGGTTTGGGTGAGTATCGGATCGAGCCGGACGCAGTCACTGGTGTAGCGCGTCGACTCGCACCTGTGGTTAGGGCCATTAGGGTTAGGGTTAGGGTTAGGGTTAGGGTTAGGGTTAGGGTTAGGGTTAGGGATATAGGGTTAGGGTTAGCAGGATAAGGAGGGGTTGTGGAGTTGGCGTTGGGGTCGGAGTTGAGGTTGGCTGGTTGGGATCAGGGCCAGAGGGTCAGGACTAGAGCTGGATCTCGGGCCACAATCTCGCGCACCGCGGCCACGTAGGCGCACCGAGGGCAGAGTCCGGTGGGTGCGGGCGCGATGGAAGGGTTGAAGCCGCGCATGGTGCGCGCTCGGCTCGACTGGCCCAGGCTAGGTGGCCCTGAGATCGCGCCGAGATGGAGTGTTAGCGTGAGCAGCTGTCGCAGCGCGACCACTTGCGGCTGCAGCCCGCGGAGATACTCGCCGCGGCGCGACGGCGCGAAGGCCCGCTGCGCACCAAGCATGCGCGCAGCGTCGTATGACTGCCCACTGGCGAGGAGACTTCCGAGGTCGTGCGGCATCCTTGCTGTTACCCTTCCACCTCATGCGGTGCACCATGCAAGGAGTTGCAGGGAGGGCACACGAAGAGTTGCAGGGATGTTGCACGCAGTGGGGTTACAAGACCGCGGACCAGGTTTCGCGTAGTGATTACGACACGCTACAAGACCAATTCTCTCTCTCTCTGTTTACTTGGTACGCCGCGTAGTGCACGCTCTGCGTATAGTGCGCCGTGCACCCTTGGTACACTGAATGAAGGATGACGCCGCGGGAACAGCGGTGACTCTGGGAAAGTTGCGCGCGGGATACACTCCATCTTCCGTAGTAGAATACTGCCGTATCCCAGTAACTGTATCCCACATGTGTGGGGTACAGATCTGCAACTGGATGCGCAGTCCAGAAGGGGATGCATCTGTTACACACACCTCCTTCTTCCACACACTCATGGTTCTTCTCGCCTTCGCCCTCGTCGGTGCCGTGATCAAGGTCGACCTTCGCACCAACATGGTCGACTGCTCGTCGGGCGTCGCCTCGAGCGTCGCCTCGGGCGTCGCCTGCCCTCCGCACTGGCTGCCTGCCGTCTTGGGCGCCGGCATTCTGCCCCAATCGCCGGCAGCAGGCGAGGCAGAGGAGCCGAATCGTGGCCGGCTGCTTTCGCAGGGGGACGTCTGTCCTAACGACCCAACCCTGGGTTGCAAAGGCAAAGCTAAGCCCTCGTGGCACACCAAGTCGAGGTGCTGCAAGCAGTGTGCGAAGAGGCGAGGTGTGGCAGCATCGGGAAGTGGGATTGCTTCAAGTCGGGTGCCTGCGGCTGCGCTGCCATCACTGCGCCCGCCGACTCGCCGCCTCCAACGCCGCCGTTGCCGCCGCCGCCGTCGCCGCCGCCGCCATTGTCCCCGACCTGGCATCTGAACGCGTGCCCGCGCAGCATCGACTTTGGATGCGTCGGCAAAGCTGGGTCGTCGTGGTACACCAAGTCGAGGTGCTGCACTGAGTGCGCGCCTGGGAATGGGGGCGGCTCCATCGGGTCTTACAGCTGCGATGAGGCCGCGTACGCGGTTGCGGCTGCTCAACCGTTGACGCGCCCACGCCGCCGCCGCCATCGCCGCCGCTGCCGTCGCCGCCATGAGCACCTCCGTCGGTCTGGACCCCCCACGCCGAGGCACCGAGCGTATACGTGCCGATCGCTGTCCTATGTAGGAGTAAACTGTAGGGTAAGGCTGTATACAGGGTAAACTGATGCGTGCTCATTTTATCAAGACAAGTACCGTTAATTAACCCGACAACTAATAGCATGATGTAACTAATACAACAACCTATACACGACTCATGATGATGAACCGGTCGTGGTCGGCCATCTAGACCTACCTCAGCTACTTCACGTCCCCTCTCGTCAATATCCCGCGCGGACGGCCCATGCCAGGAACGGCCGTGACGCCGCGGCACGAGACCGCCTAAAAGGACGTGCTGCGGCGCGACGATAGCTCGTCGTGAAGGCGGCTTGCAAGAAGGTTGCGCGCGACGCGATTGAAGTCATAGAAATCGCCAAAGCTAGCTTCGATCACGGCGAGCAGATGCTCGCGATCTTTTGCCAGAAAGCACTGCGCCTTGCCAGCATCGAAGGTGGCAAACTGCTCCGTCAGCCGCCGCCGTGCCTCCGTTTGGTCATCGTCCGGGTGGGCGATGAGATGGATCTCGACGCGCTCTTGGGCGCCGCCCACTGCGGCACACACGTAACAGCCCCAGAAGTAAGACCCGAGTGAGACCGCGTGATTCGATCGTGATTCGATCTTGGTTCGGTCTAAGAACCACATAGTCAATCGTCGCGTGGAGCGGTCCGGCAAGGTTCGAAAAGCTATGGGCGCTCACTCCGGGCAAACGTGAAGAGCTCCATGACGCACCACAGCCGTGAGCAGTACGTGGGCCCGGCCACAACGAGCAGCATCTGGCAGCCCGCGAGGAAGACGGGCAAGCAGGCGAGCGACTGCTGGATGTTGTTCTGGTCGATGCACGCCTTGTCCTGTACGGTGCGTATGATTTTATCGCGAGCGTGCATGCACGTGATACGCGTGGTAAGAGGGTGTACTAAGTAGTGAGAGTGGGAGCGAGCGCCTCACCAGCCAGAGTGTGGGTGCCTTGCCGGTAGCCTCCTGGCGCCGCTTTGCCCAGCGCGACACCAGCGCGTGCTTGGCGCCGGGCGCCTCATCATCATCGCTCCACGAGTGGCTTAGAAAGGCGGTCACTTCCCCCATCCTCGCAGGTACCGTCTTGGCCGCCACTTCAGTGGCACTGGTACTCACCCAAAGCCCTGAAGCAGCCAGGTCAGCGGCGAGCAGCCGGCTGGCGGGTAGGCAACGGAAGAGCTTCGCGGCGCGTTCGAGCGCGGCGTCGGGATCGCTGCCGCCGACGAGCGCCGCGATCGCCGCTGCCTCCTCCGCCTCGGTGCCGCGCCCGCCCAGGCGCCCGACGCGGCGGTGGATGCGGCGGCGCCCAACCTCACTCCCTAAGTTGCACCCTCTAGTCGCATGCCATTCGCGTGCTTGCACAGAGCACGGTGACAGAAGCAAGGGCTCGACGGCGGCGGCACTGCGAGCAGTGCGGGACGCGATCTCCTTCAACTCGATCCCCGGCGTGGCGCTCTCGGTCCCGGGCGGGCGCGAAAACATGCTCGTGCACGTGAAGCTCGGGGTGCCGCCACAGTTCTCGGAGGTGGACCTCGACGAGGTGGCGCGCGTGTTTCCTTACGGGAGGCTGCTGCCGATCGAGGTCACCACGGGCGGACTGACCTTTGGGTGTGGGCGGGTGGTCACAGAGCTGGGTGACGAGGATGACACGGCGATCGTCGCTGTCGCGGCCGTCAGTCTTGGTTACCACGACCCTAGTGACACCACTCTCTCGCCACGGACTTGGGACACGAGGGATGGCCACTAACACCAAGATGTTGTGGACATCGAAATGACAATTAAAATGGGACGGTCTCCCCTCCTCTCTTGTGCCCGTTGTCGTCCGCTGAATTGGGGGGGTTTGTGTGTTTTTAGGGGTAGATTTATAGATCAAATTAGGTCAAATTAGAGGTTTTAATAAGCAAATTTGGCCTAATAAGACCTAGTCTGGCCTCATTTGACCTAATTTGATTTATAAATCTACCCCTAAAACACAGATAGATAGATAGATAGATAGATAGATAGATAGATAGATAGATAGATAGATAGATAAAACACACACAAAACTCACCATCACATGGCGCACGCTGATCGCAGAATACAGTACGATGTTCAATATGCTAAGTAAGGGAATGTAGCGCGTTGGTAGGCGGTCTCACCTAATACTATCTTATGCTCCCTGAATACCACCCCCCCGCGGTCGGAGCGAGCGCGCTCGCTCGCGCGTCACGGCGAGGTCTTGTACCAAGCCGATGGTCAGTGACTTCCTGCTGCCCCGCTTTACCTCCCGGCACGCTGACACCAGCGGCAGTGCCTTCGGCGTCCACCCGGGCGGCGGCCTGGCGGCTCTGGGCAGCACCGAGGGGATCCGTGTCATCGATCTGAACTGGCCGTGGGAGGCCAACCGTGTGCTGCAGCAGCCAAACACTGGCGGTTGCGCCGTGCTGCAGTGGCACCCACAACCGAGCCGAAGCACGGTCGCTTCGGCGGGCCGGCACGGCAGCCTGGGTCTCTACGACCTAAACGCCCAGAGCTCGGCCAGCGCGCTCGTCGCCTCACTGCAGAACATCGACCAGGTGGCCGTGGACGCGCTGTCGTGGAGCCCCGCCGCCGCGACTGAGCTAGCGATCCGCATGAGCGACGGCACGGTCGCGCTGTGGGACGTCAGGAGCACCTTCCTCCAGCCCATCTCAAGCCTGATGCGGTGGGACTCGAGCGCCCCACCTCCGGCCGAACCCACCGGGGCGCTTTGTTGGAGCCCGCACCGCCCCGAGATGCTCGCCGCGACTGAGGGTGGCGTGGTGCAACTATGGGACGTGCGGCGGCCCGGCGTACCGCTCGTCTCCTTCCGCGCGCACGCCGACCGCGTCTTCTGTCTCGAGTGGGTCGGTGAGGGAGGCGACTTGCTCCTGAGCTGCGGAGACGGCGCCGCTCCCCTCGCCATCTGGCGCGTCGACGGCGGCAGCCGAGCTGCCGCCGTGGCCCCGCCGTTTCCCGCCGTCGCGGGCGCGCCGCGCGAGCGCAGCCCCGGAGGCGGCGGCCGCGGCGATGCGGTGGCTGGCCGCGCCGCGTGCGTGTGCTCTGTGCTGCGCGAGACCGCCGCAATCTGCTTTGCGAGCTGCGCACACCCGGCCGCGCTCGAGGCGGCCGAGCTCATCAGCACGGCCGAGGCGCGGCAAGGCTTCCACGTGGTGGTCGTGGCCAACTCCAGGGGGGAGTCTATGCACGGCCGTGGCGGCGGCGGCGGCGGCGGCGGCGGCGGCGGCGGCGGCGGCGGCGAGGCGGAGGCGGCGACCGCCGTGACCCGCGAGCTGCAGTTGTGGCGTGTCGACGAGCTGACGGGTGATGGTGGCGGCGAGGGCGAGAGCGTCGAGGGCGGGGATGGGGGCGGTATGCGCTGCGTCGGCGTGGCGGGAGGGGCGGGTGAGCTCGAGCGCTTCACCTGGCGCGGTGGCACCGATGGCACCGACGCGGCGGGCTCGCGCGGGCAGCTCGTCTCGGTGGGGCGCGACGCACACTCGCCGTCGCTCTGCACGCTGCGGCTGTGGCAGCTGCACGGCAGGGAGACCAACGGGCGGAGGCATGCCGCGACCGCGGCCGAGGGTGTCGTGCAGGGCGCCGGCGGCGAGGGCGGCGGCAAGGGCAGCAGCGAGGGCGCCGGCGAGGGTCGTGAGGGCGGCGAAGGCGGCGACGACGCGCAGAGCGAGCTCGAGGTGGTAGCGCGCGCGTGGGCGGTGGTGCACCACGCCCGCCTCGAGGCGAGGCTCGAGAGCGGCGCCGTCTTGGCGGCGCGCTTGCCCCGGCTGACGGTGCTGAGCGTGGATGCGGAACGAGCCGAGATCCAGATTGCGTGCGAGATCGCGGCGCCGCCGGAGGCGCGCGGCGGCGGCGGCGACGTGCCGCTGTCGTCCCACGACTCGCAGCGCGGCGCCGCGGGTGAGGCGCGTGCGCACGTGGCGGTGGCACTCGGCGCAGGTGCGCTGCAACCCCGCGTCAGGCTGGTCGATGCGGCCGCCGAACCGACGGGCGCGGCGTTGGCGGCGACGACGGCGGTGGCAGCGACGGCGACGGCGACGGTGGCGGCGGTGGCGGCGGTGGCGGCGGTGGCGGCGGCGGCAACGGCGGCAACGGCGGCGACTGTGATGCTGGTGGCCGAGATGGAAGCGGCGCTCTCAGAGCTCTCAGAGGCGGAGGGTGGCGGCGCCGAGTCGCCGCCGTGGCTGCGCCAGAGCGGCGGCGGTGGCGGCGGCGGCGGTGGCGGCGGCGGCGGTGGCGGCGGCGGCGGTGGCGGCGGCGGCGGTGGCTGGTGTAACGTCGCGCTCGACGCGTTGCTCGAGGCTGCGCAGCGCACGCAGGCGCTGCTCGAGATCGGGCGGTGGCGCGCCCCCGCCGCGCTGCTCACCGCGGTGACGCCCTCTGCTTCCCTTGACGTGCTGCAGCTACCGGGCGGGGGCGCGCCGCTGCTTCCCGCACCAAGCGAAGGAAGGCCACTCATCCCCGGCTCCTGCTCTTCGGACTCGGTGCCGCCGAGCGGCTCAACCGGAACCTTGCGCGGCGGCGGCGGCGGCGGCGGCGGCGGCGGCGGCGGCGGCGGCGGCGGTGGCGGCGAGGCATGTGTTCCCGCGCCGCGGACTGCTGGGGCCGTCTTCAGTGGGGCGGGACAACTCGTCTACTTCTGCAACTCGCCGTCGCCGTACGCCGGGCTCGCGAGCACAGTGCGGACGTACGCCGACTTTCGCAGCAACGTGCAGGGGTGGCGCCTCGCCCCCACTGTGCGGCTACAACTTATGGCTGGCGCTCCAGCGGGGCTGGCCACCGACGCCTCACATCCCGACGACGAATGGCATGAGTTGTCGCCGAGCCGCGAGCCGCCGCGCTCGCCGCTACTCCCGTCGCCGGTGCAGTGGGCCCTCGAGCGGCAGCAGGCGGCGTCCAAGAACAAGCGCTGGCTCGCGGGCGGCGGCGGCTCGAGTCGGCTGCTCCGCTCTCTCGGCGGCCAGCCCGCCACGGCGCACCTCTGGTTGCTCGACGCGGCGCTGCTGCCCGAGCAGATCAGCCGTGAGCTGGCGGCGCGCTACGCGCTCGGTGCCGTGCGCACGCGCTGCGCGCCAGCGGCCGCGGCCGCGGCTACGGCCGGCGAGGCAGCTCGCGGGCCGGTGGGCGGTGGCGTGTCGGCGTGGTGCGCTCAGGCTGCGAATCGCGTGTGCGCACACAACGCAGCGGTGGCGCTTGGGAGCGGCGACGCGCGGCTGTGGCGGAGCTGGAGCCTCGCGGCGCGCGCGCTCGCGGCGGCGGCACAGGCGGCGCCTGCGCAGCTGCTGCCGGTGCCCTCGCACCGCACCACGCCACACCACACTACGCTTGCAACCTGCGGCGCACCCGAGACCCGAGACCCGAGACCCTAGCCCTCGCCCTCGCCCTCGTCACACCCCGCCGGACCTCGGCAGGTGCCGTCGTACGACATCTGCCGGCCGTTACTCAGCGGTGTGGTGCGCGACTGCCTGCGCCGCCGCGACGTGCAGACCGCTGCGGTACTCTCGTGCGTCTGCGCCGCCGCCGACCCGTTCACGTGCGCGCCTGCCGCCGTGGCAGCCGACGGGCCTGGAGCCTGCCGACGGTCGACCCAACCGTCCGGCAGCCAGAACAGCCACAACAGCCTGTTCAGCGGCATCCGTGCCACGAGCCACGACAGCTTGCTGCCCGGTTTCCTTCTGCCCGAGGAGAGTGAAGGCGACGCCGGCAGCTCCGGGGAGTGGGAGGCGGCGGCACGCGCCGCCGCAGCCGCGGCCGCAGCTGCCGTCGGCGGCGACTGTGGCGAATGGGAGGGGGTGGCGCGCGCCGCCGACGAGGACGCGGGCCGGTTGTTGGAAGCGGAGCTTGAGCCGCAGCTCGAGTGGTGCCGGCTGCTGTATGCGGATGCGCTGCTGAGGTGGGGAGCCCCACCTAGCCCTAATCCTCACCTTCGCCCGACCTCACCCTAACCCGACCCCAACCCCGACCTCGACCCCGACCTCGACCCCGACCCCGACCCCGACCTCGACCCCGAC
>Ga0209302_10002238_pt1 | contig 11307 bp, 8 predicted proteins | sample ArcOceMetagenome_2_FD_187445 | JGI IMG/M metagenome (GOLD analysis project Ga0209302, IMG submission 187445) | Marine eukaryotic phytoplankton communities from Arctic Ocean - Arctic Ocean ARC135M Metagenome (SPAdes) (version 2) | ecosystem: Environmental > Aquatic > Marine > Oceanic | place... | reverse complement strand
CCGAGCCGACCGACCGTGGGGGGGAACCGAGTGCGTTGATCCCATCTAACTGCGTGAAGCGCACCCCCTGCGCCTGTATCAAGATGGCATAGGGGCGGCGCCGAGCAGGCTCTAGCTGCGCTACCAGCGTTTTACCGTCCGCTGGCTGACACCTAAAACTTGCCTGAAAAAAAACTATGTTGCGCCGCGCTGCTCACGCCGCCAGCGTGACCGCTTGTCGCCCCGCTCTGCCGGGACGGCTCCGCACCGTTTACGTTGTTCGGCACGCCAGCTCACGCCTCTCGCCCGAGGCGATGGACGAGGCCATCAAGGAGATGAACTCGGAATTGGAAGACCTTTTTGGGACGCAGACGCACATGGATCCTCGCACCGGAGGCGGCCAGATGGAGGAGCTGTTCGGCTCGACGCCGACTGCGGATCCTCACACCAGCGGCGGACCTCCGACGCTACCTGTGGATAATCAGCGCATAAAGGGACAGCGCATCACGACTAATCGCGTCAAGGACCACCGCCACAAGGATCATCGCATGGGTGGCCAATCCGTGCAGGATCAGGGTGGTCCTGGGTCGTTTTCTATCACTGAGCTGCCCATCCCAGGGCTTTCCGCAGCAGCGCCAGCCGTGCCGTTAGCCTCACGAGAGCCACTGCACAGCGCAAGCTCGAGCCAAATCGAGCGCACCTGCTTGCACGCGCGGGGCGTCCTGTGCGGCAAGATAGACGCGCTCGTCACGCAGCTGGCCGGCGCGGAGGACACCGAGCAGAGCCGCAAGCTGGCAAGGGGCGTCGCTGCGTGCGCAGCAGCTTTGACCGAGGTCGTCGGGTTGCAGGTGGCTGCTGGCGGCGGCGTTGAGGCAGCGCGAGCACCTGAGGCGTGAGGGTGCAGGGTCCGATTCAGTGCGTTAATAGCGGCACGTATGTCCTATCAATCGGTAGCACACCTACTTTAGAGGGAGAGAGAGAGAGAGCCGCACGAGCCCGTGTGCTAACGACGCTAGCCGCGGGGGAGAGAGCCTCTGTGTGAGAGCCAACATTGACGATACCGTGTGTAACACGAAACACGTAACACGTGTCCACGTCGTGATCGACTCGTGTGTGAAACACATACGGTTTATATAATAACGACCCCCCTCGTGTTGGTGTATCGCGTATAGCTATAGGCTATCGCTATAAACTTTTTAGCGCGTGACCCGGCGCGCGCACGTGAGTTTTTGTTTCGTGTGTCTCCTTTGAATTTTCTCATATGAGTTTTTTATGAGAGAAAATTGCAACACGGGGACCACACTGTGACACGGGGCGATCCGATATATCGAAATATGTGCACAAGCGATATATGCACCGCACAGACTGTATGCTCACTATGCATCCATGCACGTGCTGCGGCCTGCACATCCGCCGAGGTCGTGGCCAAGACGGAGCGAGGCCTTGCCGCTGCAGCAGCGGAGCCACGCACGCGCGCGCGCGTCACACGGCCGCCCGGAGGTGGCGCGGGGCAGCCTAGACGTTGCGCGGGATGATGGCCATGTGCAGGTAGGTCGACGGCGTGTTGTTGAGCTCGGGGTCCTCGAGGTCGCGGAACTGCACGGCGAACTTGATGTCGATGCCGTCCTCCTTGACGTAGTCCTGCGCCAGGGCGATGGCCTTGACCGAGATGAGCACGGGGATGGCACCCTTAACGGTGAGCGCCACCTGCGCACGTACGTAAGTCGGTGAGTAAGTTACTGACCTGAGCACGCAGCGCGTCCAGGCCCCGGCTCCTGTCGCACACCACAACTCCCGCGCCTCCCCCTCCCCACCGCGCCCAGCCTCCCCACCGCGCTCCCCCCCCCCACCGTGCTCGCCTCCCCATGGTCTGCCCACCCGCACCTCCACGCCTACATCACACCGCGACCCCCTCTCCCCACCGCAACCCCACCCCACCCCACCCCACCCCACCCCACCAGCCACACTCACTCCTCCAACCCACACCTCCACACCCTTTCCCACCCTCACCCCCTCCCAGTTCTGCCTAAGCGAGCGCGACGCGCCTCCTCGTTGTCGCGCACGCGGCCCGCGATGGCGCCCGCTAGCTTGAAGCAGTCCGTCTTCTCCTTGCACGCGAGGTCTTCCTCTGATGGCTCGCGCGCAATCGGGCTGGAGCGCTTGAGCTCGAAGATCATGTTGGAGCCCTCGCGGATGTCCTGTGAGGAGAGAGGGGAGGGGGCGCGGTCGGTGCCGCAGGGGGAGGGATAGCGTGGGGTGGGGGTGGGGTTACAGGTGCGGCCCGCCCTTGCGGCGGCGGCGTGCCTGCGCAACCTTGGTGAAGCGAAGCACTAACTCCAATCCTGATCCTAAGCCTAAAGCCTAACCCTAATGGTGGCATGCCTGCTCGAACTTGGGGAAGACGAGCAGGTCGATCGGCGTGTCCTCGTCGAGCAGGTACTTGCGTGCGATGGCGATGGCCTTCATCGCCTGGTTGATCGCCGCCGGGCCGGTCGCCATCACCGACGGCGGGTTGTTTCTCGCGCTCTCGCGCACCACGTTGCAGATCGCGCCCGCCACCGAGTTAGGCTTGCTCTCCGACGACACCTTGAGCAGCGGGTTCTTCGAGGTTGCCACGTCGCGCACATCGGCGCTGGCCATGTGGTCCGACCCGCTGACTGCTCGCTGGCCACGGCCACCACCCGGGGCGCGAGCGTAGGGCGCGGCGCGCGTGTTTGAGCGCGCGTTGTCGGAGCGCCGTGTAGGAGCAGGGCGCCCCCCCCTCACGGTGCCGGGCGCCCGGGCGCCCGGTGCGCGGCCGGCGTTATCGCGAGGGGCCGCTGTCCTGCCTCCCCGCCGGACAGTCGATTTGTCGATAATGTCGTCGAGAGACATGTCGATGTTCGACATGATGGCACGCTGTGCAGCGCGTGGTCGCGGTGACGCGGTGGACACTTCATTCAGCGGACAGCAGCCGCGAAGCCCAGATAAGATAGATAAGATAGCCCAGATACTAAGAGATACGAGTCCTAGTTTATAGGGGCGTATTCATCATCGCCAGTTCACCGTACCTTTGTGCCTGGGTGTGAGGGATCCAGGCATCGCGGAATTGCGTAGCGTCGTGAGTAGTGTAGTCGACTTCGTGTAGCGTCGTGAAACCCAAGAATCTTATCTATCTTATCTCGGCAGATACTGCAGTCCAGCAGCGCCGACCGGGCCGAGTCCCTAGGTTTATAGGGGCGTATCATCAGCGCCGCACACCGTGCCTTTGTGTCTGGGTGTGAGGGGCCCAGGCATCGCGGAATTGCGTAGCGTCGCGAGTAGTGTAGCGTCGTGACACCCAACAATCTTATCTTATCTTATCCGGCCACGAACAGAGATAACCTACGCAGAGTGGCAGACAGACAGACAGGCAGACAGAGACAGTCACTGACAGACAGCGCCAAAGCCAAACCATCCGCACACGGCATAAAAGTGCCAGCGGGCATATTATAATAGATTGGACAGGCCGCCTTCTTGCAGGACATATTTAATGTCACCGTCGCAGACCAGACCAAACGTAGGGGCGGCGGGGGGCGGGGGGGGGGGGGGGGGGGGGGGGGGGGGGGGGGGGGGTGCTTCACGAGTCACGACCACCACTGCCCAAAGCCGCCGCGGCCGCTGAAGATCCTCCCGGCTGAGGTGGAGAGGCGCACCACGAAGAAGAGCGTGATGCCGAGCCAGACGGTAGAGACTTGGGGCCTCGCTGTGAGCGCGAGACCAGTGAGCCCCATGACCGAGAGCGCGCTCGTGAGCGTCGCGAGGGCGAGGTACTTGTAGGAGAGGCCCGCACCGAGGAGCACGGCCTCGCACAGCGCGTTGGGCGCGACGAGCGGCGTGCAGATGGCGGCCCACCCAAAGAGGCAGCGCGCTACTTCGCGTGTGGCGGCGTCGGCGGGGATGAGGAAGGAAGAGGCGGGACCCGCGAGGCCGAGGAGGAAGAGGGAGGTGGCGCCGCCCAGCAACGCAGTGCGGCGGAGCAGCCGCAGCAGCAGCGTGCGCGCGGCGGGCAGGTTGCCGCGAGAGATGTGGCGCGAACACAGTACCTGGCCGGCGACGGCGGGCGCCTCGGCGGCGAGGACGAGAAGAATCCACACCTGCAGGCACGAGGTTGCAGCCTGGAGGCGTGGGGCTGCAGCTTGGGTGTACGGGGCTGCAACCTGGGTGCAAGGGGTTGCAGCCTGGGTGCGTGGGGCTGCGGCCGAGCGGCGGCCGCGCCTTGAGCGCGACGCCGTGCGCGGCGATGGCTGAGGGGCCGAGGCGGCGCGCCACGAGGGAGGCGAGGTAGACCCAGGTACCGAGGACCGAGGACGTGCGCGTGAGCGTCGCGGCACTGGTGCCAAGCAGCCGCCGCTTCGCCGCGCGCTCCTCGTCGTCGTCGCCGTCGCCGGGCACGGTGGCGGGCGCGGAGGCGGTGGAGGCGGCGGTGGAGGCGGCGGTGGAGGCGGCGGTGGAGGCGGCGGGCGGCGAGAAGAGGTCGCGGCGGAGGGCGCGGAAGAGAAGGGCACACGCGACGATTTGCGAGGCGGCAGTGGCGGCGGCCGCGCCGGTGACACCAAGCTTCACTGGCCAGATCATGAGGCTGGGGTCGAGCACGAGGTTGGCAACCGAGGCGACGAGCGCGGCACGCAGCGGCGCCCTCGTGTTGCCCTGTGCACAGGGCGCGGCGCAGCTGTTACCATGGCGCGTCCGTTAGCTGGGGCTACAGCCCCGTGTAATAGAAGCTGCGGTCCCACGTGACAGAGGCTGCAGCCCTAGGTGGTGGGTGCTGCAGCCCTATCAAGCGGGCGCGCCATGCCGCGGAAGATCCCCTCGCTGGCGGAGAGCGCGAGCGCCGCCGGCAGCGCAAAGGCGCGCGTGCGGGCGTAGGCGAGCGCGTCCGGGTGGAGCGGCGAGCCCACGGGACAGCCCATGAGCCCGACGCACCAGGGGGCAAACGGGCCTCCGATCAGCAGAGCGAGTACCACGCCGACAGCCAGCGCAAGCTGCAGCGTCCGCGCCGCGTAGCTCTGCGCCTCCGCCCGCCGATCTGCACGGGGCGCGCGCGTCAGAGCGGAGGGCCACACCGAGGGCGACGGGGCGATGGGGTGACGGGGCGAGAGCACCTTGGGCGAAAAGGCGGACGAGCGTCGAGGATGCGCTCTCGCGGAGGGCGAGCGAGGCGGCGATGCAGAGCGTGAAGATCTCCGACGAGGCCGCCACCGCGCCCAGCGCCACGGGAGCGCACGTGCGCGCGACGAACAGCGTGTCAACGACTCCGAGGAACGGATCCATAAGCGTGTTGAGCAGTGCTGGCCCAAAGATGGACATGATCTCGCGATCCTCTGCCTTCTTGAGTGCGAGTGCAGCCGCTTGAGCGTCGACAGCGTCAAGCTCGGCCGCGGGTGGCAATCCTTCGGCTGATGAGCACAAGGGTTGGCGTGCACGTGCGTGAGGCTGGGGGCGTACGGGCAGCAGTGGTGCGGCTGTGTGGCTCGTGCTGCTATGCAGACTGGAGGAGAGAAAAGCGCTGCGCAGCAGGCCGGAGGAAGGAAGAGCAGCCGCCAACAAAAGCAGCACTGCGACGCGATGCATGTGCTGACGACGAGCTGCAGAGGGGTCGGTCGGACAAGCGAGCTCCAAGTTTGTAAGGGGGTTAACACGGATCACGTTCAAGATGCAAGAGCGCTGTGGCAAGAGCGCTCTTTAATGCGCCGAGGGCCTCTTGGTGGAGCCAGGCCACACGTGACGAAACCTTCCCTGCGCGTTCGCTTTTGTCGGGCGCGCTCGCGCCACTCACAGGGGGCCTGTGCGAGGGCGTCCTGCGTACATAGCAGTGCTCCTGCGGCCCGAGCTCGCCCCCCGGGCGTGGTGCTCGCTCTAGATCCAGTCAGCATGGGCACGCGTGCGGACGTCGTCGCAGGCCTCGAGAACATGCGGGCCTACTTCCATATCTTTTCCGCTTTGGGCAAAGACCTCGGGTGGTCCCTGGAAAGACTCGAGGATGTGCTTAACGACGAGGAGGGTCCGGCACGCTTGGAGCGTGCTCACTCAATCCTTGAGAGGTGGCCCGAGCAGGTGGGGGGAGCAGAGCGTCGGCAGGCTCTTGAGAACATTCTTGATGGCAATGGTGAGCAGTCGGAGACCGATGACGATGACGACGAAGACGAAGCCGATGCCGATGACGAGGACGGGGACAACTTCGAGGAGGATACGTTGGAGCCAATGCCCGCATCCACCGCCGCCGTCTCCTCCTCGACCTGGGTTGAAGGAACCGTGCCCGCCGCCGTGATCCGTTTCTACAACCCTGCGACGGCAGAGTTTACTACTGGTACAGCCCGGAAGACCGAAGCGCCCGCACCCGTTGCGACCCCTGGCGACAACGTTGCGGCCCCCGGTACGGCCGAGGAGGAGCCAGCGTCGCAAGCGAGCCAGGGCAGCCAGGACTCAGTGCTGGAATTCGATGACTCGGAGGATGCGACGGAGTATGACGACGGCGATTTGCTCGACTACGGCGAGGAGACTGATGTACCCAACGAGGAGGAGGAGCATGACAAGTGGACGGATGGGGAGGAAGAGGAGACGGACAAAGAGGAGGGCGGAGAGCCGTCGGTAACCGATGGGGAGGAGACGCAGGCCACGCAGGGGGCCGGCGGTTCGGACCAAGAGGGGGCGGGGGAGGGGGGAGACTGGGCACGTTCCGCGCGGCTGGGAGGCGAGGCCTGCGGTGCACTTGGGCGCAAGCGGGAGGCGGATGCGGCGTACTGCACTCCTTCGCAGCCCAAGCGGCCGCGCCACGATGACTCCACCTCGTCTACCATATCGACCGCCAGCACTGTGGACAACGAGGCAGCTGTGGCGGAGGAGGCGTCGATGATGGCGGTGGAGCCGACCCACGCCGATGTCAACAACGCAGGCGGCGCGGTTAACGCTCTGGTCGTTCACCACGGGGCGCACATGCCTCTAGTCCCCATTGGTGGCTCGATGACGGAGGCGGCCGCCGATGAGACGCCGCCGGTCGCGCTGCAGCGGCAAATGAGCGAGATGCAGGAGGGTCTGCGGCGGGTGCAGGAGGATCTGTGGCGGGAGCGGCAGGAGCGGTTGCTGGAGCAGCGGCAGGTGGCTAAGATAGGGCAGGTGCTCCAGTGCCTCGCTTGCCCCGAGCTGCTGGTGGAGAGGGCCAACCAGGCAGTTGTGGCGATTGGTACAGCACTCCTCAAGCGGGCGGGCACGGGCTTCCTCATCTCTCCCCAGGGGCACATCGCCACATGCCACCACGTCCTCCTCGACTGCAAGTGGGACGGCTCATCGCTTATGAACGTGGGGCGGGGCGAATCCATCGTCTGGTCGCACCAGGCGGAGGTAGTGGGGTGGTCCCCAACGCCCCGGCCGCCCACCCTGGGCATGCCCGACCACCGCTCCGGCAAGCCCCAGCCGTGGCTCGACCTCGTCATCCTCAAGCTCCACCCCGCGCCCTCCCCGCCCCTTCCGCACCTCTTGCTCTCGACCCTTCCCCTCTGGCCGGGGACGCGCGTGGCATTCCTGGGCTACGGAGCGCAGCAGCGCAGCATCACTGAACAGTGCGTCACCTTTGGCATCGTCGCCTCTCGATTGCGTTATGACGCCGAGATCGGCTGCAAAGTCATCGACATCCAAGGGGACATGTTCTCCGGCCACTCGGGTGGCCCCGTGATCGACCTCCGCAACGGCGGCGTGGCCGCCTACTGCGTCAGGTCGCATACTGAGGGCTGTGACGGGAGATTCGAGGGCACAATTGACCCGGGCACAATTCACGAGAAGACCGTGAAGGGAAAGCAGAGGGTCCAAGTCGCGGTCGGCGGCCTCCACACCGCCATCCCCATCTCTGAGATGGACTTCCTGCTCGGCACATCCCTCACGGCCTGAAAGGGGCGTGCCTCACTGGCGCCTGCTGCGGGCCCCGTGGTCATTGGAAGGAACTGTGGACTGGCACGCTGTGTGTTGCTGTTATGGGCTCCTCAATGGGGGGCTCCTATGTCGTCGCGCGTGTGCACTCACAGTGGGGAGTGCATCCCCTCGGTGTGGCGCGTGTGGCGGAACTGTTTGGGTGCGTGGTGCGTGCGCGTGTGGATAGTGGAACTTGTTTGGGTGCGTGCGTGTGGAACGTCGTGCACATATATCGGCACATGAAGGAATATTGTTTGCAAAGCCAATTTGTAAAATATCTTCCCTGCGTGGGGCGTTTGCTTTTTTTGTTTATTCATTGCGTTGTAATTTGTAAAGTACAATGTTCGTCTGACTGTGACTCTGGGCCGTCTAGGTACGTAGGGGGACGCCGACGGCCCACACACACAAGTTGATCACAACAGAGACGCGAGTCGATCTCATCTATATCGTATAATATGCCGCGATGCGGGTGGTCTCAGAGCGCGCGCGCGCAACCGCACAAGCGCCAAATGCCCCCCTGTGAACCGCTGCGAAGCCCTCGTCCACCGCGCCCATGCCTGTCCATCACGATCATCACACTCACTCGTCCTCGTCTTCCTCGTCACCAATCATCGAGTTGGGGTAGGCGTCCTGATCCTCGCCCTCAACCTCGCCCTCGTCCTCGTCTTCCATTTCCTGCATCGTCTCTTGGACCGCGTCCTCGTCGTCGGTTGGCGCCGCGTCGTCCTCCGCCTCGTCGTCCGCCTGGGCCCCGCCCTCCTCGCCCTCCTCGCCGCCCTCCTCGCCCTCCTCCTCGGCCTCGGCCTCGGCCTTCTTGCGCTTCTTCGGCTTGGCCGCCTTCTTCGGCTGCTTCTGCTTCACCTCCACCTGCATCTGCGACGAGACCTCCTCGCCCTTGCTGTTCTTGTGCTTGAGGTTGCCCATCCAGAAGCCCTCGGCGCAGTCGTTCTCCTTGAGGATGACCTTGACCGTGAAGATGAGCTCCTCGAGCTGCCGCTTGAGCTTGGGGATGGCGGCCGCCGCACCTGTCGCCATGCGCTGCTTGACGCTCGTGCAGTGCGTCTGCAGCAGCCGCGTCGAGGGCTGGACGTGCTTGATGAGCGCCACCGCCTCCGTGTAGAAGGAGAGGAAGTTGGCCGAGATGAAGGGCAGTGCGCGCGCGTTGAAGAGCGTGAGGAACTCGGCCGATGCCTTGAGCGCGACGGTGAGCACCGCCTCGGACTCAAAGTGCTTGGTGCTCTTGACGAGCGACTCGAAGGCGGTGACGAGCTTGTGCAGCCCCTCGAGCAGCTGCGCCGCCTCCTCGGGGTCGGTGCGCCTCCGCCCCCCCTTGCCCTGCGGCTTCTTCTCGGGCTTTGGCAGCGGCAGCTTGCCCATCTCCTGGATGAGCAGCGGGAAGAGCACCTTGAGGAAGGCGGGCACGGTGCCCTTTTTGAGGAGGGGCGCGTCGTTGACGGCGGCGTCGGGGGCGCCCTCGAGCTCGGGCAGAAGCTCCTCCGTCCACGTGGCCAGTAGCTCGAGCGGCTTGTCGCTGTTGTTGACGTGGCACTTGAACAGGTCGGCGATGACCAGCTGGTTGGGCCCCGCCTTGCTCTCGCCCCTCTCCACCGGCGGTGACGAGAGGATCGAGTCAGCGAGCGTCGCCAGCCCGTCCTGCCGCAGGCTCGCCTCGGGCACGTGGTCGGCGCCGCCGCACACGTGGTTCTGCAACCTCAGGATGGCGCGCTCGAGCACCATCAGCTCGTGCGCCGCGCCGAGGCTCGGCAGCTCGGGCCGCAGCGTGAGGAAGAAGTCGAAGGCCGCCGCGCACGCCTCGGCGCCGCTGGCCTTGCTCAGCGCGCCGTTGTGATGCTCGGGCAACTCGAGCGAGCCGAGATGGGCGAGCATGCGCAGGAGGCGCGGCTCGCTCTCGGCGTCGCGCAGCTGCGGCGCCTCGACGAGCAGCAGCAGGCACTTGAGGAGGAGGCGCAGCGCGGGCTCGACGTGCGGCCGGTGCAGGTCCTCGGGCTCGGCCGAGAAGGATGCCTTGTCGTCGAGGTTGGGCCGGTACTCCTGGTGTGACGAGGGCAGGTGCACCTGCGGCAGCAGCTCGAGCAGCGTCTGCGCGTGCTCCCGGAAGGAGTAGACGGCCGGCTCGATGCGCCGCAGCAGCGCCGTGCCGCTCAGCGCGCGCAGCTCCGAGGCGCCGCTCGTGTCGTGCGCGCCGCCGCCGCCGCTGGCCGAGGGGCGGCCGGGGAAGCGCGACGGCACGGCGAGCGTCGCCTTGAGCGTCGAGTGGAGCTGGCTGAGCAGGTAGTGCACAGCCGCCGGCCGGAGGAACTCCGCCGCCTCGCCGCCCTGCCCCTCCGTCGGCGTGCCGGCGTACGTGAGGATGCGGCTCGTCTCGAGCGAGAGCGGGCGCAGCTGCGGCGCCAGCCGCGCAAAGTGCGCGCCGGCCGCGGTCGGCTTGCCCCGCGCCTTGGACGCAGCGCCGCCCTCGGTGGCCTTGCCCTTGCCCTTGCCGCCCTCGTCCTTGGGGGCCTCGGCGACGACCGCCGCCTCGGCGTCGGTCTCGTTCTCGGAGCTGTCCACCTCGGAGCCCGCCTTGCGTCGCTTGGCGGCGGCCGCCTTCTGCTTCTTGGCGGTGGGCGCCTTCACCGCCTTTGGCTTAAACAGCGCGCCCGTGTCGCCGGGCAGCCGGAAGTGCGGCGTGTGCGAGAGGCAGCCGTCCAGCTCGAGCTCGAGCCACCGCAGCTGGTGCAGCCGCTCGACCACCTTGGTGCGCAGCTCGGGGTCCGTCTGCGTGGCGAAGGCGTTGAGCAGCTCGCGCAGCCAGTCCACCGCGTAGAAGAGGGCGAGACACGCCGTGCTCCGCGCCGCGTCGGGCAGCGCGTTGAAATCCTTCAGGTGCGACTGGTCGAAGAGGATGAGCGGGCAGCCCAGCACGGCGTCGACCGCCTCGAGACCGTCATCGCCGCTGGCAACCGCGGCCTCGCACACGCGCAGCAGCTCGAAGGTCGACGAGAGCGAGTTGAGCTTGTGGCGCTGCGCGGCGGGGCACTCGGAGGTGCGCAGCAGCGGCAACAGATTGACCGTGATGGACGGCTCGGGGTCGAGCCCGAGCGTGAGGTGCGCGCGCAGGCCGTGCACCAGTAGATTGAGGGGGAGCGTCTCGACGTCCGCCATGTAGTCGCTCTCGAAGTAGGTCGTCACGCGCTCCGCCAGCATGTCGACCACCTCGGAGCTCACCGCGCGCATGTCGCGCGCCGCCACCATGCGCGACAGCTCGCGGAGCAGGAACCTGCTTCGGGGTAGGGTGAGGAGTGAGGGCCCGCTCTTAGCGCTCAGCGTCAGGGGTAGGTTTGGGGGGTTGGGGGGTTGGGGGGTGGGGGGTGGGGGGGGGGGGGTTGGGGGGAGGGGGGGGGG
>Ga0209302_10002233_pt1 | contig 11312 bp, 7 predicted proteins | sample ArcOceMetagenome_2_FD_187445 | JGI IMG/M metagenome (GOLD analysis project Ga0209302, IMG submission 187445) | Marine eukaryotic phytoplankton communities from Arctic Ocean - Arctic Ocean ARC135M Metagenome (SPAdes) (version 2) | ecosystem: Environmental > Aquatic > Marine > Oceanic | place... | reverse complement strand
ATTTTTATTTTTATTTTATTGCTTTAAGGTGGTAGGATCACGAATCCCTCGACTTGGTGCGCGATGGGTGTAAATAAACTAGGAATTTGGAATTTCGCATGATTGTTTCCCTCCGCTTATTTTTCTATCATTTCCTTGACTCAAAAGGCTTATTTTAAGATATTTTTTCTTAGATTCCCTTTTCATAGTTTCTGATTCACACCAGTAAAATAACGTCCGTCTTTGTTTTCCAGGTAAGTACTATACAATAACGTCGACCGAACCCGAAAAAAAGCCAGACGAGCCTTTCTTCCCAAGAGTAAAAATTCCCCATTAGTGGTGCACATCAACCACGTCGTAATGGAACTAAAAATTCCACCCTTATCCTGTATTGGTGCACATCAACCACGTCCTAATTCCACCTATATTCTAATTCAACTTACTCCAGATGCTCCTACCTACTAATTCAACTATTTCTGGTTGATCATGATTAATCGTCTATTGTTTGCAGGTGAATTCCGGGGTCCAAACAACCGACTGAACAGGGATCGTTATCCACATATGTATGTTTTAACAGTTATTGTTCCTGGTAATATCCGCTGGTTTGCTGTTGTATCATTCTTTGCCAGCTTAGAAGAACGTCGTTGTTATGTTACACACACCGCTGATATCAGGAACGAATTGGACGAATTGCGTAAACAAAAACAGATTGACGGTACAATCACTAACGCAGTTTATAAGTTTAGGCTTGAACATGAGTGGATCCCAACGGTAGATTGCTTCATCGAAGATTGGGGTATAGATATGGTACCGCACGATCTACGAGACTACTGTGATCACGTACAGGAGGACATACTATGTATGCCAAAATACCGTTGGCCATGGAATGTGGATGTTCCTTCGGAAACTGTTGCGGAAGTTTCATTGCACACTCCACGACATAATGATGAACTGGTGATTGCTGGTTTGGCAACAAATGACGAGTCAACGCCTGAATAAATATAGATCAACAGTATGTACTCTGATCGGATAATGTTCAATATCAACCCCGTCCTGCTTCAACCTGCCTTTCAATGCAACAAATTTAACCACAATGTTATGTAAATTATATTCTAGTGTTATTACTTTTTCTTTTATCATCTTTCATTACTTCTACGTTACATATGTGAAAAGAAGATGAATATTTTACTATAAATGCCAATAGTTCTTTGTACGTATTAAATATGCGTCTACGAAGGAGTCTGTAATCCACTGTTCTATTGTATTGGTTTAGATGTGAGTGTAGGTAATGTGATGATGCTGATTGGACAATACAAAATCAACACCCAATGCAATAGGTACTAAATTGGGCCAGGTACCACTACAACGTCCGATTGCATCCATGCACTCGTTGTATGCATCTCGAATATCAAAAGGTACAAGTTCACGACTCCAAGCTTCTGCGAATACATCAACATTACCGCACCAAAGACCAAGTTGGTGGTGATATTTGGACTTTTGAATCTTTCCTGATTCGAACTTAACGTTAATTTCTTTGATGATCCTCTTCAGGGCATGGGAATCATCGCGGTGTTTGAATGAATCTTCCTCTGTTTCAAACTTAGCAACGCCCATTTCACCCTGGCGCATTGTCACCATGGTTATACCGCCTTCTACAAAGCGATTTTTGTTGCCGAGAGCGTAGAAAGAAGTCGTCATGAAGGTATATGTGCTTTGTTCTAGCACTGTAAATATTTACACACAACAGAGGAAAGAAATGTTTGTTAATGCACTCAATTCTTGCATACAGCAAGGGGGTTAAAGCTGTACTTACTATGTTTGAATAACTTGATTGATTTTTTGTAATACAAAGGCCTCGTAATACAACAATTCTATGCTAGATATTTGCATATCAAAATAAATTATGATGTTCGAAATACCAACGCGGTTCGTCCATGCCGATTTCAACCTGGTTGTAAAGCATAAGGCACCGTCGTTGTAAAAGCATAACGTACTGTATAACGTACTGTCTTCGTACGGAACGATCCATTAGCAAATAATGTTCAACACAGAGTGACGTGTTATTGAATAGAAGAAGATTATAACTTTGACAGAGTGAGAACGGAGTGACTTCAGAGTGACAAAGGAGTGACAAAGAGAGGGAGTTTGCTGGCTGGAAAAAAAAAGCGAGTTCCAGTAAAAATCTGAGCCGGCGCGCCATTTTTTTGTGATAAACTCAAACGACCCTGTGACTCACTCTAACCAATAATCTGATCGTGGATAGATTGGTGACGAACGAATACATCACGTTGGTTTTAAAATAAAAGAAAAAAAGACCAACATGAAAAGTAGAAACCCGTTTATTAATTTGCTCATGCCACAATAAAAAGAACTCTCATTAAAAAACGACACCAACTTAGTTCAATATATGATAACATCCTTATCAACTTAATTCAACCATGACCTTTGATAACCCTCCTCCTGATTTTTCGAAGTGGACATTAGACCACCCTGATTCCGACAAGGAAGTTGGTTTCGGTTTCGACGATGGAACCATAAATAATTTCTACAACAACAAGAACAGCACTGATTACGACGCTGGTGCACTTTTGGTTATTTTGAAAACTAAGTTACGACCCCTAACGGATCAACAAGTGTTGGAACTCCGAACTTTCATGAATTCCACCACAACTTCTAGTACAAGCCAGGTCCGTAATAATTTCTGCAAATGTGTACACGACACTGCCAAACATTCTATGATTCGACACGAATCGACTGTGAAGCTCATTAATTTCCTCGAAAGTGGATCCATTCCCGACGATGCGGTAATCCGAACTCGTACGTTCCTCGCAGATTTGTACAACCATTTCGCTTACTCTCCTGGTAATAACTTCCTGGACAGCACAGAAGGAAAAGAATTGATGTATGTATTTGCTGCCCAAATTAGAGCAGAGTTTACGAACAAGGAAAGCATGTCTCGGTACTCGCTGTTGCAATACCTGGCCCGGGTTTTCACCGGTACCCTGCCGATGACTGATACTGATGGAGAAGAAGACACAAGATTCAAGATGACTGTATATCCGAATAATCATATACAATACGAATCGGTTCTTGTATTGTGCGGTAGTATGATTAACCAATTTTTTAAAAATGAATTCCTTTCCTGGTCAGGTACCGGCAAATCAAAGGTGGTTATAATTTCCCAATCTTCTACTGGGATAGACGGAAGGTTGGTATTAAGAAAACATGCAGATAGAGCAGTATCACCGGATGGTGCCAACGACGACATGAACAATAATCCACCATCTACTTCTACTCCATCGGAGAACACACGTAATCGCAACAAAAGATCATCAGCAACCAACATCGGTGGTAGCCAATCACCAAAGAAGACCAGAAAACGGGACGGATCGGGATCGCTTTCCGGTTCCGAATACAACACGGACGACGACGAGGACATGGATGACAATGAAGAACAGGATGAAACGATGGGCGACATGGATGAAATCGTAACGAACAACGAAATTGTAACTGAGGGTGGTCGTAATTCAACTGGGACCGATTGGAACGAGGATCATTACAAGGATGATACAAAATGGGACAAAAAGGACTATAGTGAGGAACTATGTGAATTTAGAAGGAAAGTTAAGTGGACAACACCAGCAGCTTGTATGGACTCAAGTCAACGCGGTTGTTTGTATCAGAATATGGTTACTCTTACAAAAACTTTTGCTCGCTTCAGTCAACGTCCCGGTAAGAACTGGGCGTCCCAGGAATGGGTATTAATACAATTGACCGACATCAACGGGGTTGGTGTTAAAGGTCCTACCCACCGCCGAAACAAAACCGCTGTGAACGCGTACGGACGCAAGGAAGGTATCGCAAAGTATAACGAGTGGTTGGAGGATACGAAGGAAGGAGGAGATCAATTTGTTACACGTTCAACTAGCAGCCTATCAGACTTCAGAATGCTTTGGACAACTAAGGAAGAAGACGAGGAAGGATTACATTCTAACGATGAAGAGTCGGAAGACATCCTAAAGGACGACGACGACGACGACGAACAGGGAGACAACGTATATGAACCACCATTTGATGACAATGCACCGGATGACATTCGAAAGGACAACGACGACGACGAACAGGTCGACAACGTCGATAAATCACCTTTGGCTGACAACCCACCGGTTGAAACAACATCGACTGTTACTACGGAACAATCATCTTCTTCCAGTATTAAATTCCCACCACATTGTGGTATAGAGGGTGCAACAACAACGACTGTTGTTTCGGCACCACCTTCTTCTTCCAGTAAAAATTCTCCAGTAGGTAGTGGTTCGCTTTTTCATTCTACAATCCGACCTTTAGATGTGATAGCTGAGGAGGGGGAAGAAGAAAGTGAAAAGGAGGACAACGTCAAAAACCACGAAGATACACCAAACTTTGCGGACCCACCGGACGATGCAATAGTAACTGGCATATCGAAGGAGGTAGAAAACAACGTTGGAAAGGAGAAGGACGACGTGAACAAAAAGGATATTTCAACCTTGCCTTTCACCTCACAGGGTCGAGGTATAACTGTAATTGATTTCAATCCTGTTGAAATCCGTTTGTTGGAATTGGCATTTGATGATGATCTGTCACCTCGTGATTTAAGGAACAAAGCACTCTTATATGGAATGGAAGACTTTTACAACTGTCAAAAAATCATCCATCGGATGAAAGGCGAATTCATGTATACATATAAAAAACGTGTTACAGAATGTGTAAACGGTGTGGATGTTGAGGTGGATGTTGAAATTTCCGATGTGTATGTTGGCGAACCGGATTTGTCAGAAGAGGAAATGCGTTTGTTGGAATTGGCACATGATGGTACAACACCACCTTCTGTTCCGGATGTGGTTGATGATTCACCACTTCAGTCAGAATTGGCACATGATGAATCAACACTACCTGCTGTTCCGGTTGTGGTTGTTGATACACGACTTACGTCAGATACCGGTGTGGAATCTGATAATGAACTGGGTGATATTGTTGCGACTGCAAATAAGCTAACGAATGCTAGTAGTACGGACATGAAAAATAGCACAAAAAAGAAGGTGTCTAAAAAAAAGAAGAAAAAAAAGAAAAAAAAGGTACAGTTTATAGCACCTTCAACTTCCTCCGCGACAAATGCGGTTGATGGTCCTCAAACATTTATAGCACCTTCAACTGCGTCCGCGACAATTGTTGGCGCCGGTGCTGAAGCAATGATGCCACCTCCCACCACAACAGAAACAACCAAAACGGTTGGTGGTTCATCAGGCGGTGATGCCATTCTTCCATCTTTTTCAAACTTTATAGCACCTGCAACTTCCTCCGCGACAAATGCGGTTGATGGTCGTAATAAAGCAACAACCGAAACGGCGGGTGGTTCATCCAACGGAACTATTGACACATCTACTCAAGTGAGTATCAAGGGGATAGCTGAATGGAATTTAGCTCAGGAAAGGGAGGCAGCTAATGCAGCAAAGTCGGAGTCGGGAGAAAAAATATTAGACCAAACTTCCGCCGAAATTTCCAAAAACGTACTGGCCGAAACAGCGCAAGGTTCTAATGCAATTGCGTCGAAACTTGACGGCGACGATTCCAGTTCCAGTTCCAGTTCCGGTTCCAATTCTAGTTCCAGTTCCAGTTCCGGTTCCAAATCTAGTTCCGGTTCCAGTTCTAGCGATTCTGAAAGTGAATCTGAATCCGGTTCTATTAAAGAAACCACGGAGTCGTCCACATCAACCAATAAGAAATAATAACGAGGAATATGCAACTATCCAGTCTATATAACCATGTTGTATTGACACATACTCGGGAAATTAAAATCTATACTACGTAATCGATTTTAAAACCGTGACCAGAACACAGACATGTTACTTACAAAATAATATGAATATTGGAAAAATCTATACTAACTAATCGATTTTACAACCACAACTTTTTAATCTTTTAATTATAAAATATATAGTACCACCTAGTAGTAATTAGTTGTAGATGATAAATGAACACAAGACGTTTTGTTTGGATTAATAAATATGGATTTGAATAACAATTCAAAAGTCACCTCTGATCTCATGATTGTTTGTGATTCAAAATCAAATGCATATATTAACTTATTCGCTGTCATCAATTTCGATCACCTCCACCTCCTTTGGTTCAATTTTGATTGCAGCCATTTTCCGGACTTTTACCGGTGTAGATCCGATTTTGACTGCTGCAATTTTCAGGACTGCTTTAGGTGTAGGTTTAGGATAGGAGGTGCGTGGACGGCGCCGGCGAATAAACCCCCTGTATTCTTGACCCGGTGCTGTTGGCCATTCCTTTTGAATTGCCGTCGTCATACATTCTGGTAGTCGGATTCGCCCATATCTGGCAGAGTAACCACCATGGAGAATGTAATATCCAAGGCGATATGCCAACCAGCGTCGTTCGTTGTTTTCGTAACCATCACCACCACGCATAGTCTTTACATTATGGACTATGTGTTCGCTGTTGGTTAACCAAACACACGGGTGATAGTTGCAATGGGTGCATAATTCATCACGCGACTTTCCCTGCGGTGTGTAAGAACACATCACTCTTGTTGGTTCCTGAAAATTTGTGAGACCGAATCGCTTGCACTGTTCGTCGATTAGGCGATGAGTTCGCTGCCACTTTTCCTGTCCAATGTACTCAGTGGTCCAGTAGCTAACATTGTCAAATCTGCCAATGACACGGTTGGAGTGGTCAGGAATTGTTGGAACCACGTCGTAGCAACGATTACGAATGGCATCAAATTCGCGGTTTAGACTCATTTCCGGTTCTTCGGGATATCTACCAAACCAATTGTCGGAACGAGTGTCAACGACCAGATAATCATCTAGTTTTACAAAAGACAACTGGTTGTCAACGTTGTAGACGAACTCATGGAGGATTGGGATAACACCAATAACCATCTTCCGCTCCGTCATAAGGTCGTTTTTCTTTTCCTTGTAGGTAGGGACACCTCCACTGAGTAGTGTATCCAAAACTTTAGTCGACTCCTCGTAGTTTTTCCAGAAACGAGTTTTTACTCTGACAATCTTTTGGAGGACTTTGATACCTCCAGCAACGCCAGGTACTTCCTGCAAATGATATTCCACGGCAAATTTCAATGGACGTTCACCGTCGTCATGGTACATGTAGCAATGGTCGGGAATTGGCATGTAGGTATGTTGTGTCAAAACCCATACTGGAAAATCGTAATGTTCGTCTTGTGGATGATGGATCAGATCAGGAGTGCATATCGATTGGTTATCCTGTAATAACTCCTCCAAACCGTTGGAAGAGAAGAGAAACATGGTGGAAGGTGGTGTTAGTTAAGGATGGTTGTATTTGAACAACTGTATAAAAAATAATAATGAGACAAAACTAGTTGGAGCTGTTTATTGATTTAGCTCCGACATGTAATTCATAGAGAATTACATTACAACGGAGTTTTCCTAATTCAAATTTGTGAGGGAACGATGGCCGGGTTGTAATTCAAGGGGGTTTCTAAGTGTCTAGGTTGCCTAGCGACAAGCAACTCGTGCTTCGTAGGTTTGAATAGTGGCGGAAAAATTTGTAACTTACGAGAGACAACATGTGAAGTTTTGAATTAGATGATTGATTCGTATCCAAAGTTCCACACGACAGGAGACTTCGCGCACCTCAACGTAGTATAGGTACTACGACAATTATGGCGCGACAATTCAGATTTTTTGAATACCTCATCCAACCTGGTAATAGAACTCTAAATACTTTGCTCAACGAACAGATTCAAATGATATTTAGATTTAAATAAAAAGGATGTAAAAGCAAACCGACACATACAAAGTGGCATCGGTACCACCATCGGTCAGGGAGGAAAGATGTCACGCGCTGGGTGGTGTTACGTGCGGAGTGATGCCTGGCATGTTAGGACGTTGTACGTACGATCCTTATGAAATTATTAATAGCTGATTGCTTATTGATCCATGGTGAATTACAACTAGGTGATAAATGAACAGGGGTGTGTTAACCATTGTGTATCATGACGAGGTTCAGAACTGATGTCAACAAAGTCGACACACGGAACGTCATACTACCATTGAATCTGCTGACCAAACTAATTGTGGATTGCATGTCATGTAGGCACTGTAGAATAGGTAACACAATGAACATACGGGCCGTTACAACCGGAATAGCTACGCAACTGAGCATGTGTTGTACTAATGAATTGTGCACCAAATGTGATGAGTGGTCCATAATGGAACCATCAATGGTCGATATGGATAAATTAGTGGACAACAAATGCGATCCGTACGATTTGAAAAAAACTGGAAACAAGAAAACAAGAGAGTACCAGCTAAATCTAGATTTGAATTTAGCAATGCAGCTGATTGGGGGTGGTGGAGCTGATTACGCTTTGATCGCATCAATGTTGAATCTTTGTTGTACCAAAAGACAACTAAAAGATTCATTCACATCTAACGAGGAAACAATTGGATTGCATATAATAGATATGGCGGCAAAAGTTGTGGAAACTAATTTGAGTGATGAAAAACTCGCTTCAGAATTGGTTGACGATCCTATTAGTGTAAGTGCGCACTTACTGGCCGACAGGAAAAGAAAAGAGAAGGTGGTAGTAATAGAAACCCCCACTAATTTAGGGGTAGGGGGTGAATCAGATGATGTTATCACTACAGTACCAACTTGGTACGAACATGCCGCTTCAATTTTAGGAGAGGAGATACGGGCCCAGAAAAGAAATACGGGATTGTCAATGGACGCTGGATGGAGAAAACGCAGCTCTGGCAGAAGGTACGATTCCCAGACGGGACAATTTTTTGCTTTTGGAATTTTGACGGGTAAAATCGTGTTCTATCACCAGATGTCGATGCGTTGTAGAAAGTGCGAACACAAAATCGAACACGATCCGAAATTGTGCTCCCATAATTATACCGGTTCTGCAAAAGGTATGGAACCACACGCAGCAGTAATGTGTATCAATTCCATTTTTTCGAGGGGAGACGCATTTGTTGGGACAATCGTGACCGACGACGATTCTTCTATGAGAAGCAGGTTGAAACAGAACGGGAGAGAAAAGGTAGAAGCTGGAGTAGTTAAATTCGATGATCTCTCAAATACAATTAAAATAAGGGAAAGTAACGACCACGGCGTGCTGGACTTGGACGTACCTGAACCTATTTGTAAAGCTGATGCAAATCACCGTGTTCGAGCTTACGGAAACGCACTCCATAAATTGGTTGCCATGAAAAAGGACGATAGTGGGGGAGTGACTGGCGTTGATCGCGATAGGTTGAAACAAAATTTTTGCTACGCACGAGCGAAGAACGTGCAAGAAGATTTTGCAGTGTTCAAGGAGGCTTTCAAACCGAGCATAGAACACCATTTCAATAATCATACTCTATGTGGTGAGTGGTGTGCCGCAAAAAAATTGACAGACCAAGGTAAATCTGCCGCCCACCTGCATTATCGGTCAAAGGTAAAAGACGAAAAAATGTATGAGAAGATCAAGGCAGTACACGCTGTGTTCACATCTGACGAAAAACTGTCCGAGATACACCATAAAGTAAATACGAACCTAAGTGAGTCAGCAAATTTTGTGGTCACTAAGTTTTTGCCGAAACACAAACATTACGGTACCACCATATGTGATAAGAGCCGGGTTTCTTTAGCAGTGTGTATTATTTCAAATGGGTACGTTCATACGATGGTAGATTTGTATGCCAGGATGGGAATGAAAGTAACAGTGCTAATGTTGAAAGGGTGGACAGAAATAGACCAGGACCGGGAATACAATAAAAGATATCACAAACTGGAGTCGGTGAAAAGAAAGAGAGTAATGAGGAACAGCATTAAAAAACGAGAAAACCGAAAGAAAGAAGAAAAGCAAAAGAGGGTAGGCGAATGGTACGCAACAGGTATGGGATTGAATGCTGATACGACACAATCAGCACTTCGTCCAGTAACAAGAGGTAAGAAACGAAAGAAGGAACTTAACCATTTAACAGTAAGGGGGGAAAGGAAAAAAGAGGAATGTAAACGTTGCAAGAGGAAGGACCATTTTATCAAGTGCAAAAGGTGTCCGTACCATGATAATTACGTATCACCACCTGGTGGTGATATAGACGTAGTGAAGGCGATGAAAGAGTCGTATCCAAATGGGATGCATCTGAATAAGATTGTAGATGAACACGATGTAACTTTAGTTGATATGACTGTAACGACGGATGATGAAGAAGATTTAACTAGTGGTAAGTGAATGAAAAAATGTGACCCTACTGCAAAATGTGAGGGGTTCTGATTGACGTTGGTGGAAATTGTCAACTGCGACCAACCTGTGTGTGATCCGACCGGGTATAATTAAGTTTTTGTTGTATGTATTTATAATTGAGTAATATTTGAAAATGAATCATAAACCTACTGAAGTGTACTTTCGATTATTTGCTTTCTAACGGTTTTAAGGGACGTTGGAATCCAACAATACGGCGGTTGAGGGAAATCTGCTATGCGCGCTCGGGGATTCGTGCGAAGAAACAGCGGCAGTGAGTGTCCTAAATAATTCTGAATTCCGTTTGCAGGTACTTGAAAAGGAAATTTGTGTCCAAGATTCGGAACCCTTTAGCGATGAGACCGAGGGTTCGGATTGAACATTGTGATACACGTGCGGGTAGATCTAATTGAGTAGATTATGTACAACCCTGCTATGGGGTGTGTAGAGTAAAAATTGATGTCGATAAGTAAAGTCTACGATAAACCGCGGAATACTGCAAAAAACACACTTATTTAGCGTAGACTTTACTTACCACCTAGTACACGCGCTGATCACCAATCAAAGAGGGCATAGAAAGATTCCTCATGAGCAGATGAAGGTCGACATGTATCATATGACTGGTATTGACAGACATTGACAATGTAATAGGTCAACTAAAAATGGAGACGAATTGTGCATTTTCCTCGTGCTTTTACGTGTTGTAGCGCGATTTTCGGCGCACGCTGATCCTACCACCTTAAACTACTTTTTCTTCTTGTTTCGCTAATTAGTTTCAAAATGTTCTTCTTTTTATTTATGGTACTAGTTTTTATTATTATTTCTATTACTAGTGCCGTACTGTTGTCCACTGAGTGTAAAATGAAATAAAAGTAGTATAAGCACGGTATAAGCGCGTGCTAATATATGGTCATTAAATAGCATCAGTTTCCTTATATAGACTTCTAAAAAACACTGTTGTGTTTATGGTAATAATTCAAGAACTGCTTTTTGTCACTTTTTGGCCTAAGGTACTATGGGTGATGGGCCTCGACATACTCGTGCTACAATT
>Ga0209302_10002232_pt1 | contig 11315 bp, 9 predicted proteins | sample ArcOceMetagenome_2_FD_187445 | JGI IMG/M metagenome (GOLD analysis project Ga0209302, IMG submission 187445) | Marine eukaryotic phytoplankton communities from Arctic Ocean - Arctic Ocean ARC135M Metagenome (SPAdes) (version 2) | ecosystem: Environmental > Aquatic > Marine > Oceanic | place... | reverse complement strand
AAGAATTAGCATTATTACAAAAAATGGAGAAAGATTATAATAGACAATTAAGTCAATATTCGACTAGTTATAAAGCATTTATGGGTGAATATCAAAAAGGAGTTGTTGATGTAAAAAAATGCAAAGCTAATTGTTTAACAACTATACCAAAGAGCGACCCAGCTTGGTCATACAAACGACAAGCTTGTCAAGCAGGGTGTGATTTAAAAGGACCATATGTTTCAAAATGTGAAGATACATATAAAAAATCAAAGGTCAATGGAAACACTTGTACGGAGGCTACAAAAGGTAGATGTTTAAACGGACAAGTAAATTTAGGACAAGCTGTGTATGTAGATAGTAATGATTACGCTGATACAGTTGGTACCACTTTAAGGGTAGGTTGTTGTGATTGTGGTGGAGGAGCAGGGGGTCCACCTTCGACTATGATGCGAGGAAAAAAAATATTAAGTTGTAATGAAATACCTAACGCATTTGGTTATACAGGAAGTGATGGTAGTTATATGACTGCTTCTTGTATTACTGCTAGTGTTTCAAGTGAAAGAGAAAACGCAAATTTACATACAAAATATTCTCAATTATCTGCTGAAAATGAAGAATTAATAAAAACGGCTCAAAATATTTTTGATAAAATTAATGAATTAAGTACAACTGATTTAACAATTCAGCAAAAATTGGATGGAGAAGACTTTGATTTAAAAAATAAATTAGCAGAATATGGTACTGTGTATGCTGAACTTCTTTCTCGTAAAGGTAAAAAAGAACAAACTATGGACGGACAATTAGAAGACGTTCGTTACAAAGAAGATAGTCAACAAATACAATTATGGATATGGACAGGTTTAGCAATTTTAACAATTTTATTTGCTATCCAAAGAATGAGAAAATAATTTTATAACTATTTAATATATATAATGTTTGCAGGTACAAATAATCCAACAAATACGGATGGTGCATCTATGTCGGGAGACCAGAGAGTACAATTCTCTCAAAAACATCCTGCTTTATTAGGGGAAAAACACCAAGTAACTGTAAAAAATTTAAAAGATTTACAAGACGTTGAAAAATATATGTTTAACAATCTACAATCTTTGAATAAATCATCACCTGATTCTATTCAAGAAAGCGAAATGATAAAAAAACGGTTAGATGAACTAAGTACAACAAGAATGGCTTTGTTTAAACAATTAAAAACCATGTATAAAGACCAACAAAGACAAACATCTGATAGTCGAGGTAATCTTGCGGACCAACTAACAATGACACAAGTTGTCTCTAATGAATTAGATAATGCAAAAAAAGAATTAATTGCTTTAGAACAAGAAAGATTAAATAAAAAAAGATTGGTTGAATTAGGTGAATATGAATATGATAGATACAGGTCGCATAAAAATATATTAAAAGTGGTTGTCTATGGGTCTCTAGCTGTATTACTTTTTGTAATATTAATGGGACAACCTTGGTTTCCAGCATATATAGGTGTTATTTGTATTTGTTTAATAATTGGTCTTGTTCTTATAACAATAGGAGGTAGAATGTTAAATAACTTTAGTAGAACTAATTTATTTTGGGATAAATTTGATTGGTCTGGTGTTCCAGGAGGAGGTTCTTCAAATAAAGGTAATAAAAAAGCATTTGATTGGAGTTCTTTATTTAGTGACACATGTAAAAATATAGAAAGCGGTGTTACAGGTGCCAAAAATTCTTTATTAAATATTAAGGAAAAAGCTAATGCTTCTGGAAAGGTAAATATTAATGTTATGAATGCGGTTGATTCAGCTACAACACCAGAAGAATTTGGAAATATTGTAATGCCAACTCAACCAGCAAGATTTGAAACATTTCAAAGTGTTTTATAATTTTTAATATCTTATGATTATATATTAAAAATGCAAGCACAGTTAAAGGGTTTAACTAATATGGTAAATGTTATGAATCAAGAACAAATATGTGATGCGGAATGCCAAAATAAGAGGAAAGTTGACAATTTACGAAAAACATATGTAAAAGCAAAACAAAACGTAGAAAATTCTAAACCAAATTTAGAAAGAGCTGAAAAAGATTATTATATGGCTTCAAAAGGTGGTGAATACTATTCCAAAATGCAAGAAGAAAAATATAAATCCATCGCAACAACTGCCGTATCATCTTGGAATAAAAATGTAGAAGATACATTAAATGATATTGATAATAAATTAAAATATTATAAGGGGTTGTTTTCATACAAAGATAATGTTACTATGGTATATTCTAGTTATAATGATAAATATACAAATTTAAGTGAAAAGATTAGTAGTACAAATAATAAAAAAAATGTAAATTATAGATTAGCTTATTTTTATGATTATAATACGTCAATCGTTAATTCACTTGTTTGGTGGTTAAAAGTTATTTATTGGATTTTTTATGTGATTATGATTGTATTTTTTGTTTTAAAAAAACAATATAAAAACCTGCAAAGTTGGCCGTTTATTTTAGTTGTTGGATTATTTCCTCTATTCTTTGAATATGGTATAAGTTGGAATAATCCATTTAAAAATGAAATATCAAAATTTCCAAGTATTTATGAAGGCATTTTTAATGGATTTCGACATCAAAAAATAGACAATATTTATTTTATTTTCTTTACATTAATTATTTTAACAATATTAGTATTTTCATTTTTCAGTAAATTACCATTTCAAGATAATAGTATTCGTGTATAATTTATAATTTATATAGTAAATAAATCTATATAAATTATGTATACTGTTAATGATTATAAACCTTCAAAACCATTTTTTAAAATGTCTATTAAGGATTTATTAAAATATAATAAGAAATGCCAACGGATTGACAAATACTTGCTTTCTGGAACAAAAAAAACAAAAGGTCGTAAAACTAGAAATAAAAAAAATAGAAAAACTAGGAAAAGAAAAAAAAGAACAAGACGAATTCTCTCCAACAATGAAAAATTAAAAGTAATTATTTAACAAAAAGAATTACCAATAAAAATCATACCAACTAATCCTAACGCAAATCCCAAATGATAATTAAATTGCATTGTCTTGTAAATATCTAACCAAGCTTGTTTCTCTTCATCATCTTTTAAATGTAATACCATATAATCACTTTTGGGGTGTAATATGTAGAAAAAATAATTTACACTAAATGACGTGGCTAATACAAAGCAAATATTAACTAACTTATTAACCTTAAACATTTTATTATTATTAAGAACAAATAATGCGAAAATAGAAATTATAAATCCTAAACCAAATCCCTTAAGATATATATTTTTTCTTTCATTTGCGATATTAACATATCTTTGTTTATTTTCGTTGCTTAATAATTGGAAAAGAGGGTCCTTAAGTGTGCTTTTATCAACACGCAAAGAAACAAAAATACTTGATATTACAAAAGCACCCGCTACAATACAAGAAGTAGTACAAACCATTATAAATATTAGTGATATATTATTATTTATAATAATTTAAGGTTCTTCTAAAAAAAATGGAGAGAATTTAATTAAAACAAATATTTTCTTGTTTTTGAAAAAAAATAGCAATAAATATATATAATGGCATCATTGATACCCTTTGCTCCAGAAGTACCTTCTCGGTCCACCAATCCCTTTGACAATATACCGACAGCACAAGCTGTAGATGTAGAAACATTTACAAGACAAAAAAAACAAGAAATCAAAAATTGTATGGAAGAATGTAATCGATTAAAAGATGAGCTAAGACAAAAAAAACAAGAAATCAAAAATTGTATGGAAGAATGTAATCGATTAAAAGATGAGCTTAGTGACCTAAAAAATTTATGTACCCTAGGAGGAGAGTGCGTGTGGAATCGCAAATGGCTTGGATCTCACGGAACAAAAACATGTGGTAAATGTGGAAGAACGGAGATCGAAATGTTTAAGGGCGGTCGTAGAAGGCGAAAATCTAAAAAAAAGAAAACAAAAAGACGAAGAAGGAGAAAAAAGAAAAAAACAAAAAGGAAAAGAAAATACAGAAAACAAGGTGGAACAAAATCAAGCAAGAGGAGAGCAAAAATGAATATAAATACAGAAAAAAGAAACAGGAGAACCACCGCCAAAGACAGTAGTGACCGACGCTGGCGGGAGAGAAATGACTCCAATAAAACTTTAAGAATGCTCGGGAACATGAATTCAACAGCCGGGCGCGATGGAGATGTCTTCGCGCGTTTTTCTGTTGAGCCGCATTACTTAATGTCCGCCGACGAGCGTACAGCATTAACTAAAAGAATGTTGTATGATAAGCGATTCGGACAAAAAGGAGATAATGAATTAGTGGATAAGGCTAGAGTTGCTTTACCCACAATCCCTCAATATCAAGGCGTGACTCAACGGAATGTACTTGAATTAATTGGGCGTCAAGGTTTAAATGTCTATCAAGATAAAGAAGTCAGAAGATTAGCTGCACGACTTTATTTAGCTGCCTATGATGACGGTGACCTCGGATTGACATTAAATCAACCATCTACAACACTCCAGCAAAGACAAGTTATTTTACAACCGATGCATCCAAACCAAGGTGTCACTGCTAACGGAGAAAATTTACCATTTCCACTTAGAATTATGAGGAGTTCTCGCAGGCACCATTTAACAGACCACCCCGGAGTTCCGTTTAACAACAATAATAGGTATCCTAATGCGAATGGAGTCATAGATGAAACACATAATATGTTCTGGCCTACAGAGAGACGACAAATTTTTGATTTTATGAAAACCACCCCAACTCTCGAGGAAATAAGTTTTTTTGGATTCTAAATATAAAAAATTAAATATTTTTAAATAATATTTAATTTTCAAATTATTATGTCAGTCTTCCATTTCGTCTTCACTATCATAAGCCTCATATACAATTTTCCAACCATACCAGGCGTGAGCTCGCTGTTTTCCAATATTTTTCTCTAATTGTTCATATAATTCAGTAGCCTTTGGTGGTCTTTGTTGATAATTAGTTTGATACCATTCGTTGAAATGATTTCTAATCTCATTTTTCTTAATTTTATCATCAGCAGTTCCTTTAATAATATTTTCATTAATAAATTGTCTCCAAAAGTTCTCTTTTTCTTCATATCTTTTTGAAGCTTCTAATACCATAGGACAATCTTTGACAATTCCACCTGTTTGATTTACTCTTTCAATTAAAATAGATGTAAATACTTGGACCCATTTTGGTAATTTTTCCTTTAATTTTAAATCTTTTATGTAAATAGGTCTTTCTTTATCATCAACTAATCCTTGAGCTTTTTTAATTTTATAATCTTCAAGGTCAACAAACTCTGACCTAAAATCTACTTGACGAATTCTTCTCCATGTTCCTTTATCAGTAGATTTAATAGTAAATAAATGATTAGTACAACATGTTAATTCAAATTGAGGGACAAATTTAAGCATTTTTTTGGCATACATAGCTCTTCCTTCCATTTCATCACCACCTGTCATCTGTTTCATAATACCTTCATTTAATTCATCGCCTTGACTTGGTTCGTCCATCGATACAAATCTTCTACCTTTTAATTTTGCGATTTCTGGTGTTGGACCACCAATTGATTTTCTTTTTTGTGTTAGTAAAGCGATATTAATTTTATCAGAATAATCACCTAATACAAGATTCATTAAATCAACCCAAATAGATTTACCGTTACCACCAACACCTGTATAAATAATGAATTTTTGATTTATATTATCACCCATAAGCGTTGATGCTGCGTGATCCCACATATATTTTCTTAAATCTTTGTTTGGAAATACTTTTTTCATAAAATCATCAATCTCCGCCTTGATTTCAATATGTTCTTGTTTTTGAGGATCAAACGCGAGATAATTTGTTTTAGTGGTAAATGATATATAATCTTCTGGTAGTCCTCTTCTAAAACATTTTTGTTTAAAATCATAAACCCCATTATCAAAACCTAACAATTGTTTATTTTCATCCATTTTACTCATCATTTCTTCATTATAAAATTGCTCTTGACATTCTCCCATAACTGCTTTTTTTTGATTATGTGTTTTTAACTTAATAGTAATTCTATTAAAAGAGGATGCGTTTTGTAAGAAGCCTTCTCTTTCTGCTGCTGAATATTCTTCGTCGGTGCTTTTATCTTTTTCATTCTGTGCTGCTTGTTGATAAAGAGATTCAACTTCCTGAGATAATTTGATTCTTAACCCAACGCCTCCATCACTCCACTTCCATCTATGACCGAAATATTGAAACCATTTTTTTTCAACCATACTGACACAAGCAAATTCACCCATAAATAAATTTTTTGCTAATATAGCAATATCTGTGTCATTTCCCCCACCTGGTAATGTTTTATAAACAAGTTGTTCGATCGAATTATCGTGGATTTTTTTGTATTCTTGGGGATTTACACCTTTTGCCCAATAATGAATAGAACGAAATGTAAATCCTTCGTCTTTCATATTTTTCCATTTATTATACATTTCAGGAATTGTATTCCAGTCAAATTTATTAGATTTGGTTGAAAATTTTACCCATGTCCAAAATAAGAAGTCACTAGAAGTATTGTGTAACGCCCACCCAACTTCTAACCATTGTTTAAATGGATTATAATAATTTTCATCTAATAATAACGTAATTTGATGTAATTCTTTGAGATGATAATCTTTCAAATTTAAACAATTCATAGTATTGTTGATTAATAAACTTAATTTTCCATGATTATCTGGCCACTCAATATTATTCAGTCCTGGTAAAATTACCATCGAAGATTTGTTATGTGTAGATTTTTTTACAATTTTTTTCTTGATTTTTGTTATAGGTTGTAATTTATTTTTATATTTTGGATAAATTTCACATACTTTCACATCTGAGAATTTTATAAATTGTTTATTTTTTGCGCTTACTATGGGAAGCAAATTTTTAATATTAGATATAGAGTTAATCTCTAATGAATATGGTTGGTCGGGCATAAAAGTAAGACTATATTTATTTTTTAATTTGTATGCTTCACAACCTGGTTTTCTAGATCCCCAAACTTGCCAATTATTTCTACCTGAACTAATACATTCATCAAATATATCTTTGGACTCATTTACACACCTTAATCCTTCTTCGCCAAACAATCGCATTTCTTCTTCTTTTTGCATAACAACATCTCGTAATAACATTTGGACGTTATGTTTCATATGTATTCCAAATACTAAATGTAAACCGTCTTTCGTTTCCTTACCTTCTTGAACTACAATATTATCTTTTTGAAATAAATAAACAGGAACTGTAGTTTCCTCCTTAAAATCAAATAACTCCTTAATTGCTTCACAATATAATTCAATAATAGATAATTTATCTTCATCGTCGAAAACCCTTTCAGTAGTCCCTGTACATAAACGCATATCAATATCAACCAATAATGTTCCTCCATTTTCTAAATCCTGTGTTTCAGTTAAATATTCTTCATTTTTTTGCACGAAAACGTGTTTATAATACAATTCGTAAAATTTACCCAATCCTTCTTCTGGTATATGATAATTTCCACCATAAATAACATCTCCATTCTCATCTTTACCTCCTATTCGTGTATGTGTACTGGGTTTGTTATTAGGATTGTTATCCTTCTTGATTTGATGTAATCGTAGAAATGTTGACAAGGTTCTAACAATTTTTGTCCCCGACATTTTATAATTCATAATATATACCAGATATTTTAAATCAATTTTGAAAACAAAACTAATTTTAGATTATTAAGTTTTTTAAATAATAAACAATTATTATCATATACGGGTTGTAAAATATTATTATTCGATAATAATATAAATATTTCTAAATATATTATAATATATTATGACTGATAGTAGCAAAGTTTTTATGAATAAAAAAAGTCGCAGACGATTACAGAAGGATATTGTTGATATTATTAAACATCCATTAACAGATCACGGTATTTATTACGCACATGATGAACAAAATATGTTGAAAGGTTATGCTATTATTTTTGGACCAAGCGATACTTTATATAGATATGGTGCATACTGTTTTGAATTTAAATTCCCTACAAATTACCCTTTCTCACCACCAAAATTAAAATATATGACGAATGACGGATATACTAGATTTCATCCCAATTTATATAGAAACGGCAAGGTTTGTATTAGTGTGTTAAATACATGGAAAGGCGAACAATGGACTTCATGTCAAACAATTAAATCTATTTTACTAATGTTGGTAACTCTTTTTCATAATAAACCTCTTTTAAATGAGCCAGGATTTTCAGAAAAACATAGGTCATTTATTCCATATAATAATATTATCAGGTTTAAAAATTTGCAAATTTCTTTACTTAGAAATTTAAACCCTGAAAAATTAGATGCAAATCTAGGTCATTGTAAAGTATTTTTCCATATATATAAAAAATATATTGATGATAGAAAAACCGAAATTTTAAACTACATAAAATTGTTAAAGGATACTCACGATAAAGAAGAAATCAAGGTAAATGTTTATAATATGAAATGTCTTGTTGACTATGAAACTTTAGAAAATGAATTTATCAAGACTTTAAATTAATTATAAAATTGAAATAAATATATATGATTATATAATATATATAAAATGCACTTCTGTCCCAAATGCGGTAATATGTATTATCTACAACTTAAAAAAGATGATGAAGATCAACTAATTTATTATTGCAGAAACTGTGGTAATGAAGACGAATCTTTAGTTACAAATTTAAATAATTTGTATGTTAGCAAGACAGATATCAAAAAAGAAATTAATTATAAAAACTCAATTAATAAATATACAAAATTGGATCCAACATTACCAAGAATCCACAATATTGATTGTCCCAATCAAGATTGTATTTGTAATAAACCTGATGATAGCCCGAGTGATAGTCCTGACCCCGTAGAAAAAGAAATATTATATATACGATACGACGATGCAAATATGAAATTTGTGTATTTATGCGCTCATTGTAATACTGTTTGGAATACACAAAGTAAATAAAATTGAAAACAATATAATAATAAAATTTTTATTATATTATTATAAATGAGCGCTGATTTAGAAGAAGTTGATGTTGAACAACAATTAAAAAAAGCTGAAGAAAGCGGTGATGATACAGAAAGTATTGTTTTATCTGAAAAATCTGATGTAGACACCGACGATGAAGAAGAAGATATTCAAGAAAACTGGATGAAAAATCCGTATGATGCAAAAGAAGATGATATGGGGCAAGAAAGTGATATTGAAACTAATGATGATGACCCAGATGATAAAAAAGAAGAGATAAAATTAGAAATAATTGATAAGTCTCCTTTGATTCAAGGTGATATACCAGAAGGATTGTTAGAAGAAATTGATAAAATAAAGTTAACCGAAGAAGGTGAAGGTGAAGGTGAAGGTGAAGGTGAAGGTGAAGGTGAAGGTGAAGATGAAGATGAAGATGAAGATGAAGATGAAGATGAAGATGAAGACGATAATGAATATAATGAAAATCTGCGCAAATTAGAAAACGATATCAATAAAGATTATTTATATTCTTATCATCCAGAAACAAAACATATTAATTATAAAGAATTATTAACCTTATCTAACGTTACTAGAAACAAAAAGGGTATTATTATTGATCCATTACACCAAACAATCCCTCTTCTTACAAGATATGAAAAAGCAAAAATTCTTGGATTAAGAGCTAAACAAATTAACCATGGGGCAAAACCGTTTGTAGAATTAACAAAAGATATTATTGATGGACACACGATTGCTTTCATGGAACTTACTCAAAATAAAATTCCATTTATTATTAGAAGACCCATGCCTAACGGTGGGAGTGAATATTGGAAAATAAGTGATTTGAAAAATATTGATTAGTTAAAAAATATATGAATATTAAATTTTTTTAACGATCTGGTCTAAACCTTGATCTAGACAAACGTACATATGTTTCTTTTTTAGACATTTGATTTGTAGTATTAGAGTATATATTGTTAGATGATGATATTCTAGACCCCTGACTATATAAATTTAAACCGGGTGCGTTGTTATCAATACATCCTCCACCAAATGTTTTATTTCCAAATTGGTCAACTTGACCTTCCTGTGTATTTATTAATAACGGTCTGTAAAGTTTCAAGTTTGTTGATGTTGTGTTAAATCTTCCATATAGAAAACGATTATTTTTACAAACAAAACAGTCTGGAGTTTTAAAACCAGGAATGTCAAGTTCTAATTTATTTGATCCTATATTCCATTTAAATGTACCAGTAACCGTATATCTAAATTTTTCATATACTCTTACATCATAATCTATATATTCGTAATCAACACCATTTGTTGCTACTGTATCATTATTCAAAACAACTTTTGATTCACCTGTTGAAATATTATATCTAGTAATAGTCCAATAAACATTACTGTTTGTTAGTGCAAACCAATTTGTCTCCTTTAAAAAATCAAAAGACTCCCATGTTATAATTACAGAGTTATTTGAATCATTTATCATATCAAGAGCATTCACATTAATCCCGCTCAATAATTCAGTATCTCCATTTGTTTGTGTTATTTCTGGTAAATCTACCAATAAAACTTCAACTCCACCTACTGGATTCATTTTAGTTCCCGCATATGTTTGATTATTATTCACACCGGCCAACGCTGAAATAAATAAAGTAAATATACGATTATACGATGTGTCTGTTGCGGAATGTTTTCTCATTTCATCCAGCAATATTGTGTCAACTATATAGTTATCCTCCTCAGAATTTGTATAAGGCACATTAATACCATCTGTTCGAATTGACGGGGGATCTCCAGCATAACCATTGATGTTTCCTATAAATGACTTACCACTTGGTCCAAAAGGACCTGTATTTGCAGGTCCAAAAGGACCTGCATTTGCAGATAATTCAATTACAATAGGGGATTTATTCAATTGATCATCGGGTTCTTGTGCGCTCCAGCCTTGAACTTCAAATATCAAATTAGAACCATTCAAATTACTAACAAGTGACCCATTCTTCGTTATGGCACCAAACTGGGACGAACCCTCTTTACTATTAATCAATATATGTGTTATTTCTGTTGTTCCAACAATACCACCGGATAGTTTTTTTAAAGACAAACTTAATATATCATACACCATCGAAACTTGTATTTGCTTTTCCCATGTAGAGAAATGGGAATAATTATCTGTTGGTGGTGTTGCTGTTGTAGCCCTTTTTCTTAAAGTATTTATTTTATCAGGTAATCTCCAATAATCAGGTATAAAATAATCTCCTAATTTTAATGAAGATGGAGAATAAAATATGGTTTTAAAAGTATTTGAAGGGGCCG
>Ga0209302_10002230_pt1 | contig 11323 bp, 12 predicted proteins | sample ArcOceMetagenome_2_FD_187445 | JGI IMG/M metagenome (GOLD analysis project Ga0209302, IMG submission 187445) | Marine eukaryotic phytoplankton communities from Arctic Ocean - Arctic Ocean ARC135M Metagenome (SPAdes) (version 2) | ecosystem: Environmental > Aquatic > Marine > Oceanic | place... | reverse complement strand
AAAAAAAAAGAACGAAAAAAAAAAAAAAGGAACGCATCAATCCACACGAACTCAAATACGCTAACACAGATGTCAAACTACCACCGTTTATATTGCAAAATGTTGTTGCAACGTTTAACCTTGGAGTCGACCATCTTGATTTACGTGCAATTGCACTCGAAAAACCTTTTATTGAATATAATCCACAGAAATTCGCCGCCGCCACGATTCGTATCCGTTCCCCAAGGACAACAGCCTTAGCATTTGCCAGTGGAAATATGGTTTGTACTGGTGCGAAGACAGAATTAGAATCGCGTCTGGCTGGTCGGAAATATGTCCGACTTTTACAAAAAAACGGCCTTCCGGTCTCATTTCGTAATTTTAAAATACAAAATATTGTTGCCAGCGCTGAAATCCCTCACACTCTGAAATTGCTCGAATTGTCCAGAGCATACGGTCCCTACGTTTCATACGAACCCGACCTCTTCCCAGGTCTTGTCTTTAGAACAACCGAACCGAAACTTGTGTTCCTATTGTTTCGTTCCGGGAAAATTGTTATAACAGGTGCAAAATGTCGTACCGAAATAGTATCAACATTCGAATCGCTATTCCGCGGAATTATCGTCAATTATATTGATTGGGAAGATACGGCACCGTCCAGTTCAGATTACAGAGCAAAAATGAGAAGAAAATCGAATAGATAAAATTTAAGAAAATACGCAGAAATTTCTTAAGACCAACACTCCAAGAATAAAAAATAATTCTATACAGAAATTTCTTAAGACCAACACTCCAAGAATAAAAAAACCTTTACATACCCTACCCCCTCTAAAATAAATAATGAGTGGATATTTGACACCATCGATAGGCGAAAACAGCTTAAAAACTGAATGCGAGTCGAATAAGAAGTCCGGAAATAAAATCTGTGGCATCTGTTCCTTTCAACAGCCTACCAATGCTGTAAAATATTGTAAAAATCCTTGTGGGTGTTCAAACATATTTGTTTTCGCATCAAAAAAAACAAATAATCAAGGTCGTGTCACCAAAGAGTGTCCATCGTGTGGTAACAACGCTAAGAGCAACAATAGCACCAAGTGTCTCCACTGTCCACACCTGTGGACAAAATTGAATAAAGGTAAAAAGGGACAGAAAGTCAAGAAAAAAAAAGTCAAGAAAACGAAAAAAAAAAGACAAAAAACGTTTTACAAACGACACGCGAATACGTCAATGCAGTCGTCAATGCAGTCGTCAATGCAGTCGTCAATGCAGCCTTCGTTGACACGACAATCGTCAATGCAGTTGGATGATTTGATTGGTGCTCCCTCGTTGACACGACAATCGTCAATACAGTTGGATGACTTGATTGTGCAGTCCCCAATTGAGCGCAAACCATTGTCACGCCAATCGTCGTTCCAGTTGGATGTGCAGTCCCCGGTGGTGCGCCAACCATTGTCACGACAATCGTCGTTTCAGTTGGATGTGCAGCCCTCGATGGAGCGTCAACCATTGTCACGACAATCGTCGTTTCAGTTGGATGTGCAGCCCTCGATGGAGCGCCAACCATTGTCACGTCAATCGTCGTTCCAGTTGGATGTGCAGCCCTCGATGGAGCGCCAACCATTGTCACGTCAATCGTCGTTATATATTGCGGGTGATATTACAAATATCATCGACAATAATATGAATTTTGATGAAATGTTCAGTAGTGATTCTGAGACTGAGGAAACTGCTGGATGGATGGATGATTATTTAGCCGCCATATAAAATATAAAAAACACAATATTGTCTATTTAAAGTATAAAAATCTTAGGTATATGTATTTGTACGTGGTTGTTTTTGTACTAACCTTTCAAATATCAATAATCCTAACATATTTTAATTACCAAACTTCAACCAACAAAAACAAGGAAGAAACCACTTTTCAGTTTCAATATCTTGTTGTATATACACTTGCATATTTTTCAGACTGGCTCAAGGGACCATATATTTATGCGTTGTATGAATCTTATGGTAACACTGAACGCGACATTGCAATTCTTTTTGTAATTGGATTTTTCACTTCTGGTCTTTCTGGTCCTGTTATTGGGAGTATCGCCGATAAATTTGGGAGAAAAAAGATGTCGATGTTGTACTTTGTCATCTATATCCTTGCTGTACTCTGTAAATGTTCACATAAGTACCAATTTCTGGCATTAGGTCGTATTCTCAGTGGTATTGGTACATCTATATTGACTACAACACTCGAAAGTTGGATGGTGTATGAACACCGCCGACGCGAATATTCGCAAGAGTTACTGGACGATACATTTGGGAAAGCTACACTTTGTAATTCAGTATCGGCTGTTGTAGCTGGTCTACTGTCACAAGTATTCGCCGACCACTTTGGTTATTTGTCGCCTTTTTTGATATCAATCATTCCACTAACGACGGGTCTTTTGTGTAGTTGGAAATGGTGGTCTGACGACCAACCTGACGGTGGTGTACAAATCGGTTTTAAAAACGGGTTGAAAGCAATGACTCCAAACCTTTGGTTTTTGGGTCTTTCCCAGGCTTTATTCTCTGGTGCGATGTATATATTCGTATTCTTGTGGACACCGTCGTTGGAAATTTCACGGGAACCTATTCCATTCGGCCTTGTTTTTTCCAGTTTTATGACGATGGTGACAATCGGTAGTGGACTTTTCAAATATGTGGCTCATCGCGTGGAACAACTCCCGTTTGTAATTTTTGGTCTGGCGTTGTTTTCGACGATGGTGACCATTGGTACATTGGGGAATGGACCTGTTGTGTTTGTATCGTTCTTAATATTTGAATTGTCGTGTGGTCTGATGTTCCCTACGTATGGTTCATTAAGGTCACTTTACATTCCTGAAGAACACCGTACCACAATTATGAACATTTACCGCATCCCACTCAATATTTTCGTTGTTATTATATTGATAAATAAACAGTTCATGTCCTTGGAAGTTGCGTTCGGCATTTGTTGTGGCGCGTATGTCTTAGGTATAATACTGTGGAGCAAATTCACACCGAAAACTGAACAGATGTATAGTCAGGTCAGACAACAAGATGAACATCTTGATGAACATTTTGATGAACGTCAAGATGAAGATTTTGTGCAAAAGGTCAGTTTACTATGAGAAACTGTAGGGTTTGATTGAGGCAGTTTTATTACCAGTCTCTTTTGACAATGTATTTTTGTAATACTTAATCAAATCCAATTTGTGTTTACTCAAACTAATCCACTGTTTAATAGACCCGTTGTCTACCTTTGTTCGACCTGTGACATTATTCCGACTCAAAATATTTTCTCGTCGTACGTGTTTTTGCATTGAATTGACAAATGATATTTCGGACCCGATCATACGCTTCATGTTCATTCTATGTTTGGAAAAGTGCGCTCTACACGTCTCTGCCGTTACGTCTGGTGCTTCAATACCTTGTCGAGACAAGGGTTCTTTAACATGTGTTCTATACAAATCTGCTTGTAAACTATAAATTTCTTCGTCGCGTACTTTTCCAACCATTTGTGAATCAATTTCCTGCATTCGTTGGATAACTGAATGTGCTTCGCCAGAACCACCATCACCATACTGACATAATGCGCATTGACAATCGAGGTCGTGTGAATCTTCCTCATCGTCTGAAAAATGGCAGGGTACAAATTCGCCGGGATCGTCATCATCCATTAACCCATTATTATCGGCTACTGCCTCGAAATTTAAAGTAGGTAATAACTCCATTACAATAATAAATGCTTTATTTATACTTTATTTTCTAACTTATTTTCTAACTCCGAGCCATACCACCCAATGCATTTGCAAAAATAATCCATCCGAGAAAAGTTTTAGATGTTAATGAACTCACGCAATAAGCTAATTCGATTGCACGGTTTAACGCGGGTGAATTTTGTTCAGTTGTCAACCATAATTGGACAAATTGTATTATACCAAAACCGCTGTATAAGACAGCAATAACACCTACTATTATAAACACAAAGTCTGGTGGTGGTTGTTCTGACGTTTCGACTGTATATAGAAATTGACGTCCCAAAATTACCCACACGCCTCCAAACGAAACCCATCCAGTAATATGAGCGACCCACGCCATGTCCTTACGGTCGTGCTTCAATTGTTCTGCGATGAGACCCAACAACATTGTGATTACCGTTAAGAACGCAATGCCCATGATTACCAATCGTTGCCATATCCCGAGTACCAATGCAATAGCAATTTGCATCAACGTGGCGGACACACTATATTCAAGCATACGTAAGACATTTGTTCCTTGTTTATCCACTTCATCGACATAATTTTCACGTAAACATTCATGCCCACAGCATACGAATTTCCATTGCATCATTGCGACTGCTTGGAATATAAATGATAAGAAATGGAACGCAATCACCAACCACCACAACGACAATTCACTTGTGACTGCAGACACTCGAGAAATACACCATTCGTCTGAAACTTGGAAAGTCTCTGTTCCGTTTTCGACTATAGTACAATTGGACGTACCTGTTATGTTTGTCCATTGTGCGGCTGTTTCAGTTAGTTTGTAGACATGGTCACTATTCTCAGATGTGACCCATAATAACAATGTCGCTAATGCATTGACAAAATGAAATAAGGCAGCAGACCAATTGACAGACCAAAAGACAGGAGCTTCTTTACAAGGACAACATCGTTGAACCCATGGGACATTTTTTTTAAAGAGACCCCAAGATAACATTTGTTACAAATGTTATCATATTTATACTTCCGTTTCATCCGTCTTGGATAATGATATCAGTATAATAAATATACGTTATATGTTCTACGTTATATATTCTACGTTATATGTTCTACTAAAAATCTCTCATAGTCGCCACCTGTACGCGTTATGTGTCCTGCTTTGTCAATGCATGCCTGGATGTGTTTGCAACAGGTGCGGTCTTGTTGTCGATTGTTAAATTCGTAATCTGGACAATTACATTCCCAAGTTGGACGTATATCGACTGAATCTCGATTATCATAGAGTACTGTATAGGAGCGTCGAGCTGCATATTTGAAATAGGTAACTTTAAACCGATGTCGACCAGGACCAATGTCAACGAACGCCCCCCCTGTTGGGATATTAAATGAACCACGCGGTGTCTCCTTACAATGTTCACCTGGTGCATTATGCGTGACAAAACAAGCATTTGCCATTTTCTTAATTACTCGTGTATTAAATAGGTCAAATTTACAATATTGACGTGCTTCACAGGGTCCAAAAAATTGGAGGGTCGTTGCACGATTACGCCTGCCAATCACCAATACCACTCCATGCATGGTTCATCACATTGTGGTATTGTTCAGGTACATACTCTTGGACAAATTGTATCATATCTCCCAGAGCCGGTGTTAATGCATGAATCATTTCCCCCGTTTTGTGAAGTTTCGCATTGGCAGTATCCACATAAATCATGGTTTTATGTTCCGACGTGGTCGGATTTTCGATGTTTCCTATCATGACCAACCCTTCTGCCAATGTTTTTTTGATGTAGTCCAATTCCGACATTGTAATCTGATATAAATATATGAATATATGAATTAAAAACCATTTATGTCGAACAAATAGGGACTATCTTGACCTTATGACGGAACATTCCTGTGGAGACACGTCGACCAGTTCTAAACCGAGTCGTATTCTTAATTTATTTCGAACACATTTTGTTATGAACCCTTCTCTACCGTCGTCCAATCTGACTTTTATGGTAGGCATACAAGCGTCAAATGGTTTGCACCAATTGTTGCGAATAACAGACCAATATTCTAAGGGTATTTCTTGCAACAATCGTGTCATCATTTTTTCGGGATACCATTGTTCAAGGGGAAATTCCACCATATTAAAGACCCACCAATGGCGTCCGATGAGTTTACCTGTCGCGGCGTCGTGTTTTAATTCATTACCCACAGTCCAACCCGGTTTAATAGTAGTGAATTGTGTCTCACGCTTTGGGAATCTTAATGGTGTTTTTGCACGTTCGTTGTGAGAAGCGTCGATTTTTTTTTTGAATTCTGTTTGCATCTTTGTGTGTTCCAATTGTAGAAAAGGGTGAAATATAGACAAATATGAGACAAGTGTACACACATCATGTGAACGATTTGTACATTTAGTAGCATGTGAATCTTCCACCGGTATGTAAAAACTGTCGTCGTAATTTTGCCAAGACCTATCAGCGACGTTGGGGTTGACACACGACAACCCGAAATCAATTAGAGTAGTCTTAAATGATAATAAATCTACCATCACATTTGCCCCGCTCAGGTCACGATGCATAAAATGGACATCCCTCTGTAGAAACCAGAGGGAACGTAGTACGCACGCTAATCCAATTAATAAATCGTCGTCACGTAAGTCGGCTAAAAACTTACCTTGACCACGTTCCATACATACATCGGTACTATATGAATGTTGACCACGCTGGATAAATAAAAGAGAGGGTACACAAATATGTGAATACAACAATTGGCACAATCCAGACAGATAGTGTTGTATTACCAACTCGAAAAAATCAGCACTATCTTCTTCCATTTTTTTCAAAACGGCAATATGTCCATTATACACCACGAAAGTATTCACTTGTGCGTATGAACCAGACGCACCATATCCATTGACAATGTAGGCCGTCTTAGGGTCGTTGTATCTGTCTTTGATTGTACCGGTTGGTATTCGTCGTCTCCGGTTTCCCCATTTAAATAAATTTTGACTACTATTACCGTGTTTCATTCGTCGCCATTTTTTATAAGGATTATCAATTAAACGATAAGTAATGTCTTTGGGTAGTTGTTGTTGAGCTATTCGTGCGACGTTGTCATATCTTGCCTCGTGTGTGTTCTGAATAGACGATTTTAGTTGAGCTTCGATTTCGGGAGAAATGTGGAATAAATCCCGACGAACGAATTCCGGCAAACGAAAGAACAAATCCATGAGTATTAACAAAGTCTCAAATTTATACCGGATTTATACAAAAAAAAATGTATGATACATGTTACAGGGTGGGGTATATACATGTTTAAGGATAAGACACTATGCGTTACAATGTTATATTTGTGGGTACGGTCGGTGTTGGAAAAACATCCTTAATTTGTCGTTACGTCAATGGTGTCCATAATAAAACAGTGTCTACGACATTGGCTGTCGACTATGTTCCTATGACAATCGGTGATATCGAACTCTCATTATGGGATACAGCTGGTCAAGAAAGATTCATGTCAATGACGAGTTCGTATTTTTCAAGAGGACACGTCTTCGTATTGGTGCATAATATTGATTCGGACCAACTCCAAGACCTCAAAGTATGGTACAAACAAATATTTGAAAAACGTCCCGCTCGCCACGAACCTGTGGTTATCATTGTCTCTAATAAAACGGACCTCCAACCTTTTTGTTCAACAAAAATCACAGAATGGGTTCGAGAACATTCCTTTGAACACGTTTATACTTCGGCGCTGTCAGGAGAAGGAATAGAGCCGTTATTCAAACGGATACATGACGCTGTCATTGTTCATCAAACAGATTGGCTATCACCGTCTTTACCGGTCTTGTCTCACGATGTATCCAAACCAACACCAGGATGTAATTGTTGAACAATAGCCTGATTAATTGCCAAAATCATTTGATTCTGTTCTACAATAACCGAAGAAATATATTGTAAGAAATGGTCATCACTAAAAGAATCTGTATATTGTCCTGACAATTTAACAACCGCAAAATGTTGCAGTTGACCATTTTCGTTTTTCATAACCCAATCGAAACATGCTTCTGTTATTTGTTGTTTTAAATTGACAGCGACTTGTTGTTTCCAAGTGTGTAGTCGGAAACGTAGTAAATGACAAGGGGTCATCGCGTCCGAAGTGGTTGGGACCAACGACCAAGAGCCAGCAATGACAACCTTTTTGGGACTGATACTCAATGGAGCCTCATATGTAGATATTTTGGGATTGGTAAAAACGGACATATATCGAAATATCGGTCTATGTTTATAGTTCCATTTGAAATTGCATAGCGTGATTCGAAGCAATATGTGCAAAATCTGCCAAATGTTGGAAGAACGACTCATGGGTAGCTTTCTGAACAATGGACTCGATTTGTAACCCAGCTTCGTCGTTCCATTCACCAGGTACAAATCTTTCTAAAACGTGGTCACGGATACGTTGCCAAGAACGAGACGCATCGTTGAAGATAAACCATTCGGCAACTAACAAATGATACCAAAAAGAAGTATGTAATCTCATTTTCTCGTAACTTCTTTTTGTAATCTGTACAAATGACGCGAACGTTTTTGACCTACTTCCACCCATCGCGTCTACCATCTCGTCTGTTATTCGCATGGGTGTACACATTCGTTTTGGGTCATCGCCCAAAACAAATCCAAAATCAACATGTACCAAATGGGCATCCTTTGTTATCATTATATTTTCCAAATGACGGTCTCCTAACCCCATCGTATACGCAAGTAAACAAGCACCTGCACATGAAGATATTATACGACGGTGCAGCACGTCGATTGACACACTCGGATTATTTGCCAATATGAAATTTAATAAAGTCATTCCCTGTTTTTTAACCTCGTACAATGTCGTCGCACCTGGAATAAATTCAATACAGCCACATTTTTGGTTTAAAGGAAAAACACCATAAGTCAAGACGCGCGCGTCAGTCGTGACGTGACTTATCCAATCACCGACCACCATTGCAAGTCGGTCAGTCCGTACATCCTCACGTTTCAATAATAATTGGAATTGTTTGTTTGTACTGGTAGTATATGTGAGAGACAATGGACGTGAAGACGAGTTAAGAACTGTTATATTTATTACAGACGTAATAACATCAGTAGGTCTCCACGGTAATATTACTCGGCGGTTTCTTTCGAAAAAAATGCGGAATACTTTCTCTTGTTTTTGAACAGAATTCAAGGTCAGTACGTATTTCAATAATTCACAAAATTCCTTTGAAACAGATAATTGTTGCCGCACTTCTTTGCTCAATTGACCGAGTAGTTTTTTTTGGACACGTTCCAATACATTGAGTAATTTGGTGTTTTTTTGTAATTCACATTCAAACCAGAGAGCATATGTTAATTCGAGTTTTTTTACACAAATTGGAAGAAGACCATGAACAAATAAAGAGGGAAAACGACAAGAGAGCCACACCCACCAAAACATCATCTTCACATGTATCTGGGGATGAATCAACATCCAACTTTCAACCACCCATTTTTGAATATTTTGCTGCTCCAGACATTTAGTACTACCAAGACGAATAATATCATCAACAGAGAGATTAGAATGACATGTCCGAGAACATAATAATAAACGACATGATAATTTAGGGTCCTGTCTAACAAAATGATGAATTCTTTGTTCAAGTAAACCGATTTGTCTCAAAGACGCAAGCGCATGGATTTGCCATTGCGCATGACCCTTAAATTCTCGATGGTGTGTCCATAAAAAATCGATTTCAATCGAAGAATAGGGGTGACATGGTAATTTATATTGTAACCCACGGAACAATCCGAACAACACATTCGCCGCACAATTCCACTCAGTATTCACCAAACGTAGTACAAATAATTCTCGAAACAACACCGGCAATACCGATAACATACGAACTAAATGCTCAACCTTAGCAGTACGTTGAAGAACCTGCGCACATGGTCCACAGGTTCGCTGTGGGTTCACCGTCCTTTCAAACGTATAATAATAGGAAGGGATTATTTCACGATATACGGAACACGTCGTACAAAAGACACGTCCACAAAAACGACAATGGTGTTTACGACGAAACATATTAAATGTAATATTACAACCAAAACACCGCCTAACACGTTCGTCCGGAATCCAAGTCGCTGGAGTTCGAGGTGGAATTGTAACATTTGTTACTGGATGATGCCCATCGACCATCATCGACATTGACAAATCCATTCTATTCTCAAACACATACATAAATAGTACAAATAGTACAAATAGTACACATATGTTATAAATAAAATAAGACATATCAAAACAATAAAAATGGACCTTTCGATTTTCGCAATTCTGATTCTAATAGTAGCAATTTCTCTTTATTTTACACGTTACATTTCTCTTTATTTTACACGTCTCACACAAACAACACCAAAATCGGAACAAAAAATCAAAACGAAACATCGTATTTTTGACCTACACTCTCTCGAAAATCGTGTGCGACGCCGAATGGTCTCTCGATTTGTTCGAGATTAACAAAAACGAGTTATATAAGTCCATAATCGTAGCTATATTATGGAAGAACAACTGCAAGAACAACTACAAGAACAACTACATAATGCATTTTACGACACCATTAAACACTCAATTGAATCTGAAGAACATAATTACGTTATTAAATTATATGCAGAAATTCGAGATAGACTCGCCAGTCACGTTAAAAAAGACGGAGTTACTTATAAAAAGATTCATGAACAATTCGATGTATCGTTTTTCGAACAATTATTGACACATCGTCAGATTGATTGGAATTCAATACGAGGTCTAATCAATACAACATATCAATGGATTCACGACCTACAGATGCCTCTACGAGACACGTCAACCGAAGAATCCAAACAACGTATAATGGTATCTACAGGTACAATGGCAGAAGTTGTCGCCGTCTATATCAAAGAAGTTAACGTGACACTGGATTTAATGGACAAAGACATGCGAGATTTTTACAAAAATAGACAACATCCGGTTGTACAAAATATACTTCGACACGTTCCGTCGAAAAAACAATAGTATTTGGGTTCATAAATTATTAGAGATTGTCGAACATGTAACTGTGTCAAATGGACATAATATAACATAATATAACATTTGTACAACTCGTGTATTGTAATTTCGGACCATATTAAATCGGGAAAATCGGGAAACCACCTAAATTATACAATAATATACAATAAACGAAGTACATTTGTTTAATAATAATGTGACTACGTTTTAAAAATTAATTTGTATATTACTTTCTAATCCGTCAATAATCAATGGTTGTTCTTCAATATTAACTGCCATATTTTCTTTCTTTTTTACGTGTCCTTTGTATTTGTAACGCATATATAACACTACCATGAGAATAATAACGGCTACTACCACCAACCATATCCACAATGTCGAATTATGTTCATCTTCTTCATTATGTGCTCTCAATGTATGTACCGATGGTACTTGGTCAGCAGTCTTTACCTGATTCAAATAATCCGTCAATACAGCTTTTGGTGCGGCTTTTGGTGCGGCTTTTGGTGCGGCTTTTGGTGCGGCTTTTGGTGCGGCTTTTGGTGCGGCTTTTGGTGCGGCTTTTG
>Ga0209302_10002229_pt1 | contig 11323 bp, 9 predicted proteins | sample ArcOceMetagenome_2_FD_187445 | JGI IMG/M metagenome (GOLD analysis project Ga0209302, IMG submission 187445) | Marine eukaryotic phytoplankton communities from Arctic Ocean - Arctic Ocean ARC135M Metagenome (SPAdes) (version 2) | ecosystem: Environmental > Aquatic > Marine > Oceanic | place... | reverse complement strand
ATGCATTCGTATAATTTTGAGTGGGTTACAAGAAAGTAAATATCCAATTCCGTATAGCGAACAAGAACACGTATTACATTCCTATATGCGTATGGTTCGTGGAGCAGATTTTCAAGTAAAGCGTGTCTATCCAAAGGATTTCATTGGGCCAGGGTCATTTACTCTGCAACTTGAAAATATTATCGCTCCTATAGAAGATTCAACAATCGTAAATATAAGAAATAATTACTGTGTAACCGAAAAGGCAGATGGCGACAGAAAGTTGTTATACATTGCGAATAACGGTAAAATCTATTTAATTGATACAAATATGAATGTAATTTTTACAGGTTCAAAAACAAATGAAAAAACAATATTTAACAGTTTGTTAGATGGAGAACATATTCGCGAAGATAAATACACCAAATATTTAAATATGTTTGCTGGGTTCGATATATATTATGTGAATGGTAAATCTGTTCGTGAATATCCGTTTATTAATTACTCACTTCATGACGAAGAAAAAACCGAAAAAGATAAAGACGAAGAAAAACCCGAAAATAAGAAATTTCGTCTAGAATTGTTGAGTGAATTAATAGATCTGTTAAAACCAATTTCAATATTAGAGACTTCGTCAAATGATGAAGTAGAACAAAAGACGAATACACGTTCGAATGATTTAAGTGTAAAGTGCAAAGGGTTTAATGCGGCGAGTGAATATGGAAATATATTTAGTGCTTGTTCTAAAAAGTTATCAGATATAAACGATGGATTATTTGAATACACAACGGACGGATTGATATTTACACCTATGGATTTACCTGCTGGAGGCAATACTATAAATGGGGCTCCTGGTCCATTGTATAAGTCAACCTGGGAAAAGTCATTTAAATGGAAACCAGTTGAATTCAATACAATTGATTTCTTAGTATCAGTAAAGAAGGATAAAACTGGTCGTGATGAAGTTCATCATATTTTCCAAGACGGACATAATTTGGAGGGTAACCAAGATGTAATCCAATATAAAACATTAGTATTAAGATGCGGGTTTGATGAACGTAAACATGGTTATTTAAACCCATGTCAAGATATATTAAATGATAAGTTGCCAACCCCTGAAGACTTGGATAATAACGATACATACAAACCAGTTCCATTTCAACCAACAAACCCATATGACGAAAACGCCCATTTGTGTAATATTATATTAAAAGGAGATGAAACAAATATGTATATGATGACAGAAGAAAATGAATATTTTGAAGACGATATGATAGTCGAATTTAAATATATTATGGATAATAAGGATGGATGGAAATGGGTTCCATTACGTGTAAGATATGATAAGACAAGTGAATTGCGTGCCGGAATGAAGAATTATGGTAATGCTTATCATGTTGCGAATAATAATTGGCACTCTATTCATCAGCCTATTACCGAAGATATGATATCCACCGGAGAAAATTTACCCGAATATGAGCGTAATGATGATGTATACTATAATCGTTCAAATGACGAGACAAGTACACAGGGGTTGCGCGATTTCCATAACTTAGTGGTAAAGAAAAATCTAATCACAGGGGTATCTGAACGCGATGATACATTAATTGATTACGCTGTAGGAAAAGCAGGTGATATGTCAAAGTGGATACGGTCTAAATTAAAGTTTGTTCTAGGTGTAGATGTATCAAAAGATAATATTCACAATCAAGTAGATGGTGCATGTGCGCGATTTATAAGAGCAAACAAAAAATATACAAAAATGCCAAAAGCTCTGTTTGTAACTGGTAATAGTAGTCGCAATATTCGCAATGGGGATGCGGTTGATACCGAAAAAGATAAACAAATAATAAAGGCCGTGTTCGGAAATGGTCCAAAGGACATATCCTTATTAGGTAAAGGTGTATATAACCAATATGGAGTAGCTGAAACCGGATTTAATGTAAGTTCTTGTCAATTTGCTATGCACTATTTCTTTGAAAATAAGACAACATTCCATAACTTTATCCGTAACATTGCTGAATGTACGAAAATCAATGGTTACTTTGTTGGTACATGTTACGATGGTAAACAGGTATTTAATACTCTTGAAAATAAAAGTAAAGATGAGGGCATTACGATATTGAAGAACGAGCGTAAAATCTACGAGATTACCAAGATGTACGACCAAACAGGATTTCCTGACGAAGAGATGAGTTTGGGATATGCGATAAATGTATTTCAGGAGAGTATTAATAAGGTATTCCGTGAGTATTTGGTAAACTTTGATTATCTGGTACGCATTATGGATGATTATGGGTTTGTGTTAGTGACAAAAGAAGAGGCAACCGGAATGGGATTACCAGATGGTACTGGATTATTTTCCGAATTATATTCAGCTATGGAACAAGAGATAAAACAATATCCATCCCGTAAGAATGATTATGGAAAGGCCCCGTATATGTCCCCTGAGGAGAAGCAAATCTCATTTATGAACCGATATTTTGCGTTCAAGAAGGTACGTAGTTTGGATGTAAAAAAGATGGCTGATATCATATTAAATAACGAGGAGAATACACGTTCAATTGTTAGTAATATACTAGACGAGGATAAACAAGAAGATGAAGTTCAGCCGCCAGTTCCAAAAAAGAAAAACGCCAGAAAAATAAAAAAGGATAAGATTATCTTGCAAAAATAAGATTAAGTTATTTCTTGGAATACAAAACAATATAGAAATATCGGTATGATAACTATTAGCTATAATAACGGTTATCATATAATGTCGTATTATCAATTACCGCGAGTAAATTTTTTTATACCAAAATACATTGATTACATAGTAAATAATAACAGTCCGGATATAATGATATCTCATTCTTTGGCAAGATATTTGTATGAAATTAAACAACGTCTCGAATCAATCGAACATGACTGGGATATTCATAAAAAATATACAAATCCATATGAGTACATCCACTCGCCTACTCCTCATAAAAAAAAGTGTGTATCTAAATACAATCCATTATCCAGATCATATTTCAAAATGATAGAAATAATAAATACATTTGATTTACGATTTGATTCCAAGCCAATAAATACATTCCATATTGCGGAAGGGCCTGGTGGGTTTATTGAGGCAATCGCAAACACTCGTAATTGTAGTCATGACAGTTATATCGGGATGACAATATTAGACGACAAAAATGATCCTAACATACCTGCTTGGAAAAAAACACAAAGTTTCTTACAGAAGAATAAGAATGTATATATTGAACGCGGTAAAGACGGAACCGGAGATATATTGAAATTGGAAAATTTTGTATATTGTAAAGAAAAGTATGGTTCTTCTATGGATCTCATAACTGGAGATGGTGGATTTGATTTTTCAGTAGATTTCAATAACCAAGAAGTTCATGTTGCCGACCTATTAATGGCCCAAGCATTCTATGCGTTAGTAATGCAGAAAAAAGGAGGAAGCTTTATATTGAAGATATTTGACTCTTTTATGAATCATACATTGGATTTGTTGTATATATTATCATCTTTTTATGAATCTGTGTATATCGTTAAACCGTATACAAGTAGATGCGCTAATTCTGAAAAATATATTGTATGCAAGAACTTCATATATTCAAATACCAGTACATTCTATAATACGTTATATGATGCGTTTGTAAAAATGACACAGAATAATGGAGATAAAAATGTTGTGCGATTTTTAAATTTACCGCTATCCTACCACTTTGTAATAAAAATGGAAGAATATAATGCCGTATTCGGACAACAGCAGCTCGAAAACATCCATTACACTATATCATTAATCGAAAGTAAGCATAAACATGATAAATTAGAACAATTATTAAAGACGAATATATCAAAGTGTATATATTGGTGTAATAAGTATCGTATTCCTTGTTATAAAGATTTATAAATTTTATAATATTATATTGTAAAATTTATACGGGTGTGCGATTAACCAACTATGGAAACCTTAGGACAATTTCGTTGTTCTCCGGTAGATGTAAATGTAGGTGTTTTTGGAAGTGGGTATCCAATCTTATCCATTATGGTATATCCGTTTATGGGAACTCCATATGCGAGCGCATTTGCGACATGTGAACCGTAACCAGACGCATTTCTGTATGTGGAAGCAGCAGACGTAATGGCATTGTATTTCAAACGAGTTATACGAGAGCTAGAAGATACCGCACCCTGTTGTGCGTACTGGTGATTATTTGGTTTATAATAAACACGATTGTATCTGGGTCTGATATCAGGTCCATTCGCAGAATTAGAAGCAACCACATAGTCAACTGTTTGATTGGCCGCAGGGTATGACCCCGGTGTAAATCCAATTAGGGATTTAAAACTATTATCTAATATTTCTACTACTGGTATAATTGTAGCAGTAGGAACGTTCCATACCGGAGGTCTGGTTCCAACATCGGTTTCAATTGTAGGTTGAACTAATCCTTGGTTATCAATAATTGTTTGTGAAATAGGGGTTATTTGCAATTGAACTAATCTGGTGGATGAATTAAACACAAAGTTAATGAAAAACTTTTTAGACTCATTCCTGCTGTCAATAACATAATGTTCGTTTAATGTCATTTGTGAATGTAAAACTCTATTTATGTCAGACACATCATAAAACCCTTTCTTCAGGTTGACGGTAAAAGTTCCATATTGCCCGGCAGCTTCGTCGGCTACTGGTGTTCCTCCACTTGCTCCAGTAGGGTTACCAGCTACCCATTGATATGTAAACGATGTATCAGCCGACATGTAATGTCTCTTACAATCGGTAGTGGTATTCGTAGTATATATATTTGCGATAGATTGGCTACTACCTTGAACTGCTGTAGCATCACCCTCGCGAAAGTAATGGAAATTATTTTGAGCGTAGGTCTTGTTACGGCTATTTAAATATTGTCTTGAATCAGTGTAATATTTGGGTTTATCAGTTGACAGATCAAATTGTTTTTTAATCATGCCCGAACTACGGACCCGACGTCTTGCGTTTGTTTCGGGTGTTCCTACAACACATTCACTAGCGCAATTTCCTATATTTTCACTAGAATTAACGGTTAAATTAAAATCGACTACATTAGCTAAACCATTACAAATATAACTGCTAGTATTTACGATAGAACTGCCAGGACGATTTAGTTCATCTATAGTGGTTGTATTGCGACTAGTAGAACAACTTCCAATACCAATTTCTTTACGGTAAGTTTTTAGTGGAAGAGCAGAGAAAATATTATTAGTATTATCACTATAGAGTAAACCATTTTTTTTGATATGAGTTACAACTTGGTTAAATGTTTGTCCTTTCCAAGGAATAATTGGAATTTGATTCGTTAGTATGGCGGACATTATAATATATAATAGTATAGTATAATATATTACCATGAAATCTTTAATAAATCACAGATATATAAAAATGATTTTATTTATCACGCTTTTAGTATCTATATTAATTCTGTTAAAATTCGGTTTGAGTCTATATTCAAATGTATATAACCCTAGTTCTAAATATGTTAATACGATAGAAGGGTTTACAAATGTCACAGATAATAAAGGCAATCGGTTAAATACGACTGATAAATACCTTATTTACAGTGTGCCTCATAAAAGAGTGTTACAGGCTCGTTCCGATAAATCAGTAAAAAGCGCATCCATAAATTTATCTAAGCCAAATATTAAGATAAATGCTGATATGCTTTTTAAAATCATAGACAACCCAGATGGTAGTCAAGGAATATGGAACATTGGTCGAAAAGGAGTTTTGGGTATAGATGATGCCAAATCAAAAACATATATAACACCAATGGAATATGCACCATCTTTTCCTACAAAAGAAATGATGCAAGAACGTTTCAATATAATAAAGTATGGAAAAAATAATACAGTTGCGATAAAAAGTGCTTTTTACAAAGAACGATACTACGATTTGCACTCGAATGGCAGTACTCGTGTAGGAAAAGGGTTAGGTAATTGGGGAAAAATGCAATTCATAAACTATAGTGTTATTGAAAACAAACAATTAGATATTATGGCAGATGATGAACGTAATAGAATAGCTAGGAATCTACAAATCGCGAATGATAAAAAACTCGAAGTTTACGACAAACAATCTAAGATTAATGCATTGCGAGTTAACCTGGATAATAACACAGACCGCAATCAATCCAAAACACAATCTAAGATTAAAACGTTACAAGCTCAAATCGATAAACTAATTTCAACATAGAGTAAATATTCAAATGTAAAACCAGTTAAATATATAATCGCTATATATTTAACCATGAATATTGTATTAAATAAAAATGACTTCCATATAGAGAATATTAACTTATTAAAAAAACGAAATAATACCGTTATTGAAGGTACTTTTACGAAATTTACTTATTCTAATCAATACTTAACTATGAATGGAATCTATTTACAACTTGTCCTTTCAAATATAACATTACAAAATGATGGTAAATTTACAACTATTAGATTTCAGCCATATGACAAATTAAATATAGGCTATATACAATATATTTCCGGCATAGAACTGGAAATATTAGATTACTATAACCGATTGAATAACACAAACAAAAAACAGGTTACTGTCCTAACCAACAAATTATATTCTGGTAACATACGGTCAAATTTAAGTAATTACGCAAAAATTAATAATCAAATTACTGTAAAAATATCTGGCATTTGGGAGACAATGAACGAGATTGGGTTGGCTATAAAGATAATAAATAACATAGATTAAAACATCCTACCCTGTCGGCTAATTTTCTTATATATAGTTGTGGGAACTGTATTGGGGGCGGGGGCTGACGTGGATGCTGTATTATTTGTTAAACCAAAATTATTTATGTCGACGATTCCGGTTTCTTCGTTAATAACATAATTTAATTCAGATATACTGTCTAATCCGTCTGTTCTGGTTATATTATATTCTTGTGCGTTTCGTGTTATAAGGTTATTATTGTCAGATTTTAATTGAATTATATTCCCATCGGCGAATGGGAAAAACTGTGAATAATCAATTCTAATATTTTTGGCGTTGGCTCGTTTTTGAAATAGAATGTCTTCATACCCCCAATCCCATACATTAGGAAACCCTTTTGTCTTTTCAAAATCTCCCGCAGATATAGAAAATATTCCACCAAGAGCATATTTAAACCCATAAAAATGTTTAATTTTGCCAGGCGTAGTTTCATAACTAATTGTTTTATTATCGTACGGCATTGCGTCAATATCATTAAATACAAGCGTTATATTTTTATAGTAATTTGGATATTGATTCTTAAGAATCAAGAAACCTATATTTTTCATGGCACCGCGATTAAATTTATTATTGTCATTCTGGTGAATGTAGTACATTTTATAGTATGTTTCTGGATAATCTTCCAATACTTTTAGCATTTGAGATACAAAAAACTCGTGTTCTAGATATTTATCGCGGTATGGTACAATAAATACTATTTTTGGAATATTACGTTCAAATCGTTCTTTTGCGAGTTGAACTCTTTCGTGTCTTGCATCTATTTTTGTAATATATTCTTCGTTATTATTGTCAACCGATTTTGGTTCTGGTTCTGGTTCTGGTTCTGGTTCTGGTTCTGGTTCTGGTTCTGGTTCATCTTCACTATCCGAATTTATTACATCTTCGTGGTTCATCATAGAAGTAATATAATCTTCCATAGACATATTTGAAGATACTTTTTGAATTGGTTGTGCTTTTGGCATCGGTGGTTCATCTTCACTATCGGAATTTATTACTAAATCACGGATTCGTTTCTGTTCTGTAGTACTCTTCTTACCAGATAACAATCTGTCTATATAATCGTCCATCTGGAATTTGTTAGTATATACAATTAAACAACATAATTGTGTATACCTATTGCGTGAAATACTTACTTGAACGCATGTGCCATTGTATCAAAGAACCCTTTGTATTCTGGAGATATCCCACTGCATTTAGGTTTTCCGAATAAAAACTTTTTATAATCAAACCCAGTATAGCCGAATTCTATCTTCTTTTCACCCAAATAATGAATAAATCCAACGATCGTAATTGGGAATACTGTTACTAATAGATAGTTCTGCATAGTTTTAATAGTTTCTATTTTCTCGGTAATATTTTGCGTAGGCATTTTGTCATCCGCGTCAGGACTTACTGTATTATCACCGATTTTACTGCGGGTTATTTGATTTTCGGACTGTATTTGACTTAAATAAATATGCGAAACATATATAATAGCAAATATGCCAAATACTAAAAACCAAATTATGTAATTCATCTTAGATAGGAACATAAAAAATCCGTATAATAATACAGACACATATACAAAATTACTGGATGTATATAAGTTGGGTCTGGTTAATACGACAAAAAACATTAATGATAAAAACCCTAATATGTGTTTTACTATCATGTTTTTTGAAAAAACAGCCTGAACCTGACATGGAAATAGTTCACCTAAATAATTAGCAGACATCAATAATGATAAAATGATAAAAGGATGGGTTAGTTCTGGTTCAATAGTAGAAATGAAATCAAACATGTTGTATATATTACATAGCCATAAAAAGATTTTTTACAAAAAATATGTATTGACCTGGTACAACTCAAAATTACGCATATTTATTAAGCATTGATTTTGGTAAAAGGCTGTCGCTAATTATATCTAGTTTTTTGAAACATTTATTGATTGTTACTTCACTCACCCCCGATATTTGTTTAATATCTTGTTTCGTAATAATCAAACTACAATACTGAGAAACAAAATAAATAACGCCAGCAGAAATCGCATGGGGAATATTATCGGTAATAATATTATTCTTTTCAACCTTAATTGCTACAAACTTTGCAAGCATAGTTAGCTCATTATTTATGTTTAACTTACTACAATACCTTTCAATAAACGAACTAGGCAAAGTAGCACATAATTCAGCTTGTTGTGAAGGTTCAATGCTCCTTTCAATATTATGTAAAATATTCACTGCCATAGAACACCCATTCGTAGCACTGGTTTTATCCAATTTGAAAATTTCAGCAATTTCATGAGCTGTTCGCGGACATTCATTTAGACGACATGATATATATATGGAAGCTGCTTTAATGCCGTCACGGTTCATTCCGCGAAACATTTTCTGTTCGGAAATATCCTTATAAATAACCATAGCATGATCTATAAATATACGAGGAACCCCTGCGTTTTGCGCCATAACAGTAATAAACTGAAATTCTTCGTATAATGATTTTTCACGATGGGGCATAGACTGCCATTCGGTCCATTTACGTATTTTTTTCATTTCGTATGATGATTTATTATTGCATATTACCTTACATCCAAATGAGGATTCTACCAATAGCGGATTTATTGGATTTCCACATCGAGTAGGATCTTTGGCATTTTTATCTTCAGACCCGTAAAATCTCCATTCGGGTGAGTAATCTAACGCACCTTTGTATATTACACCACATGTAGTACCCGTACATGTAGGAAATCCATTCTCCATAATCATAAGAGGAGATTTACATATATTACATACTTCCGCATCTTTAGCATATACACATTCAATTTGGTCTTTATTTTGGTCTTTAATATCAGATTTATCATTATCGTAAATATTCCATAATTTAGATTTGTCGTTACTCGACCGATTTACCTTTATTTTTTGGGTTTTTTGCTTGTTTGTTGTTTTTACTAAACCGGTATCACTCACATCTTTAGATAAAACGCAAACAAGTTCAGACATTTAGTTAGTATTGATATTTATTAATACAATTTTATACGCGCTTTATTTGTCCGTTATTTCTAATTATTTTTTCAATTTTATATCGGTATATTGTAAACAATGTCAGATAAAGTTGCCCAAGTAAGTAAAGAAATCATCGGGCAAGTTGTAAATATAGTTGCAGAACAAGCGGGTGATGTAGTCCAAGAAGCGTCGAATGAAGCAGCATATGATAAAGCTCAAACGTTAGGGGATAAGATTAAAAATCATACATGTAGTGAATTAACCAAGGGAACATCTAGAATTATAGATTCGGTTATAACAACAACGGAGGATGAATTGCGAACAAAAATAAATAGTAAAGAATTTACTACAGATTTTATTAATGTATTGCAAACAAAACTCTTAGATGGCGGAGAGTATGAAGACCAATTTTTAAAGAAATTTGATATTTTATTTGACACAATTATGAAAAAAGCTTATGATAGATACGAGCTAAGGGCGGCTGCTGAGGCTGATGCTAAACAACAATCTGTGGGGGATGCTGCTGCCACACATGTTGCTGCTGCCACACATGTTGCTGCTGGTACTGGTATTACCGGTAGTGGTAAACGAACGAAACGGTATCGTAAGTCAGGTGGTAAAAAAACCAAACGGGTTAGGTTCTCTACGAAAAACTAACTTTTTTTTCTAATTTTTCAAGCATTTCCGGTTTATAAACTAAAGCACCGGTAGGCTTATAATCATCGGTATCGCTATATTCACGCCGCGCTTTTTGTAAATTATTTTGTTCTCTATTAAATAAGTTGCCAGTCATGTCCTCCTCTTCTTCCTCTTCTTCTTTTTTTACCACATTCCCCTTCTCGTCTATAATCATACCCGTTTTATTACGAATTTCATTTCTTACATAATTAGGTATCCAATTCACCCAAGTTATAAATAGTGTTGCTGGGTGAATATATCGGACATGGAAACCGTTTTCTTCTAATTTTGCTACTAAATAACCTATACAATCCCCCTGTTTGTATACCGGTTCTCCAAATATATATTCAGGGATTTGAAACCAAATATGACTTTCACCACGTTTACTTCTGGATGTAAATTTGATACGACTATGAACTCTGTTTAATAATTTATTATAAATACTGCGTTCTTTTAAGTCGCGTTGTTGTTTTTTTTCAAACAACTCGTCTATATTCATTTTTTCAATATCATCTGTTTCATCTGTATGAATAAATACAGACATTTGTAATATACAAGTAGTAAGAAAAAATATAAAAAATTCTTACGTATAATTACATCGATACATGTGTGAACCATATACACATCCCGAAATAATACGACATATCGTTTGTTCGGGTGGAGGCGTTACCGGATTTTCATTTTATGGGATACTAAAAGAATGCTATGCGCGTGGAATATGGAAAGTAGAAAATATAAAAACTATATATGGTACTTCAGTTGGTTCTATTTTTGCGGTAATACTCGCACTGAATTATGATTGGCAAACTATGGACGATTACTTAATCAAACGCCCATGGCAGAATGTTTTTAAATTTAATTTGTATTCTATATTCGATTCTCTTCAACAGCGAGGAATTTTCGGTATAAAAACAAT
>Ga0209302_10002227_pt1 | contig 11327 bp, 3 predicted proteins | sample ArcOceMetagenome_2_FD_187445 | JGI IMG/M metagenome (GOLD analysis project Ga0209302, IMG submission 187445) | Marine eukaryotic phytoplankton communities from Arctic Ocean - Arctic Ocean ARC135M Metagenome (SPAdes) (version 2) | ecosystem: Environmental > Aquatic > Marine > Oceanic | place... | reverse complement strand
CACGTACCACCCGCCAGGTTTCGTGCAGGTGATGAACTCGGGTCGTGACAGTGGGAAGACTCCCGCGCCGACCTGCGACGTGGTCAACGCCGACCGGAGCCGGCGCCGCGTGTGCGCGTGTACGCCCTTGCCGCCGCCGTACTACTTCCTGGCCGACGGCGGTGAGAGCTGCACCATGGCTTGCGCACACAAGGACTCACCCTCCGGCACCGCCCTGGCATGCAACCTGGATGCGATTACGTCTGCTGCCTCCTCAGTTGCCCGCTGCAAGGATGTCGTGAGCGCGCTGGGCATGAGCTTCACCAAATCCGGCATGTACTCTAGTGACGACTCCGGCTGCACGTACCACCCGCCAGGTTTCGTGCAGGTGATGAACTCGGGTCGTGACAGTGGGAAGACTCCCGCGCCGACCTGCGACGTGGTCAACGCCGACCGGAGCCGGCGCCGCGTGTGCGCGTGTACGCCCGCTCCCGTCTGTGGTCGCGTGCTCATCTCCCGCCAGACTGTCGTCGCCGGCGACGGCTGGCTGCGCTCAGATGCCGAATGGTCGATCAACCCTCACGACCCGAGCGCGGCGCAGTTCTCGATCCTCGACCAGCTCGACGAGGGGATGGGCCGCAGGTCGGACGTAGAAGTCAACCCGCCCGAGTGCGATCGGGCCTACTCGTCTGTGTGGCAAAACGAGGCCTGCGGCATTAGCCATGCCCGATCGATGCTGGACTCGCCTCAGGCGTGGTCTGCCGCTGCAAACACTGCTGGGCAGTGGATGCGAATCGACGCCGGGAGCGCTCTGTCGGTCTATGGCGTTCGAGTGCAGGGTCGTGCTGCCGGCCGGTATTCAAACCAAAAGGTGACGGCATTCACCGTTCAGCATAGCACTGACGATTCCACCTGGAGTGACGTGGATGGCGGGGCAGCTTTCACCGACGACAGCGGCGATTTTAATGCCCTCTTTGCCACGCCCGTCATGGCACAGTACATCCGTATTACGGTGGTGCTGTGGCATAAACACATATCGATGCGCGCTGGCTTGTTGACCGGCGACAACAAGTTTCTCTTCGAGCTGTACTGGCCCGAGCTCGAAGGCTCGCCGAAGGGGCCGCGCCAGATGTGGAAGCAGACTAGCAACCCCGTGACGGGTGTGCCGGGGGCGGCAGTGTCGGGTTACGAGGCGGTGGACGCGCCGTACACGGGGAGCTACTGGGGAGGGCTGCAGCGCAGCGGTTCGAGCGCGCTGCTCGATGGCAGCCGTGGGGGCGAATGGTGGTACGCCGTGGGCTCCCGGAGCATCTACCACGGCGGAATTCCCGGCCCAGACGGTATTACGGTCACCCAGACCGAGCTCTACGTGCACACGACGCCGTGCACCGACTAGTCGTCGGCGCAGCCTGCGACCCCTTTTCTCCCGGCTCCGAGCGCCGACTTGCTTGGATCTCCCGTACCCCACGGGGCGCTATCGCACATTGGGAAGAGGAGTTCTTCCTCCGGCTCCGGGCGCCGACATGCCTGGAACTCTCCCGACCCACGGGGCGCTATCGCAATTTGGGTTTCTTTCTTTGGGTTTTGCTACCCCGTATACAACAGTATACACACCCTCCTAGTATCGTATTCTAGTCCGGGGTCGGTAGCAGTTCTGAGTGACCTTGCGTAAATGGTCTGCGTGAGTTAATAAAGTTCGTCCCAATTTTGGATTGGGCTACCACACAGCACACGTACACGTACCACGTCCTCATCCTCCCTTGACTTAATTCAGAGCACAGAGAGGGGTGATGCCAGGAGCGGAGTCAGCATCACGGAACTCGGAAGCCCTCGACCCTCGTAAAGTAGGAAGGGTGGAACGACAAACGTGTGCGCAGCACAGGGCAGCCGGTGGCAAAGACCAAAGTGTATACACACAAATAAATATCATCGAATCAACCCACCGTAGTGCAGACACGACACAGCCCGGCGCGCGCTAACTATAGCTGCAAGGGAGACCTCCTCGGATAGACCAAGACGCTGCCTCTCTACCGTGCCTCTTCGCGCCCGCGCGTCATCTGTCGGCGCTGCTGCGTGCTCCTCGTGCTATAATGCCCCCGTGTACCCGTGATCCCGTGTATTGAAGACAGAGGGCTGCAGCGCTGCGGCAGCTCGGTTGCGCTGGCCTGCTCGATGGCAGCATTCATTTTAACTGGTAGTGGTACGCTGTGGGCGCCAGGCACGCTTTCCGTGGACGCATTCCCGGCCCAGACTCCGTGGTCAGCCAGACACGACCGAGCTCTACGTGCACACGCCGTGCGCCGACTATAGTCGTCGGCGCAGCCCGATCCACGATGCCCGTTCACACCTGGCTCCGAGCGCAGCAGACTTGCTTGGATCTCCCGTATCCCGCGGCGCCGCGGGGCGCTATCGCACATTGGGAATACTTAGACCTAATCTTTATTCTAAAGAGGCTTGTTTTGCTCGAATAAACTCTGAGCTCTGAGCTCTATATTCTAAACGCCTAATCAAAACCCAAATAATTCGCGACGAAATATCTCAAATGTGGCCACTTCCCACGATCAAACAGATTCCAAAGTTTTACTTTTATCACTTCCAATCCCACGCGGCCCTGTGTCTTCTGTAGGAATAGTGGGCAGATGTCTCGTTTCTTTTTTCTGAAATTCTACCAGCCTCTCCAGTGGTCCCCGATAGCAAAATAAATCGATCAGCCTTTTCTGCGGCTATATAGAGGGTGTGTGTGAATTCTCAATAGTTTCTGTTAAGGTTGTATTCTCGGGTTTCCCAGTGTGAAACCTGGAAAATCGAAGGTTTATTCGCCTGTGAGTAAATCTGCCCGGGGAATCCACCAAGATGAAAACCCACCTAACGGGCGGGTCCACCTACTTTGTGTTTGTTGAGAACCGCGCGATTAAGTACTACCAAGGTCTCTCACGTGGCTCCGGCTCCGCTGTACACTCGATACACTCTGCCGCTGCCGCAGGCTGCCGTCTCGCTCTCCAGTGCGGCCACAGCCGCGAGCGCAGCCGCCATCCCCAACCAGCAACCTACGGATGAACGCATCGTACCGAGCTCCGTCAGGCCAGGCCCGACTTTGAGGTCATTGGGGGGACTTTGACACTCTTGTACTTTAGCCGACCAGTGCTAGCCCAGTCATATCTTGTAGAGCCGACTGCACTGGTCGGCTTGGCTACAGACAAATTGACAATACAGAGTGTGTCTTCTTTTTTTACGCGCCCCTTCGAGCGCGTCACCGTTTACAACATATGTATAGCATAGTCAGAGTGGGCCTCACTGCACGTCTCACAGTAAGTAACGTACCGCACGGCCTTACTTTATCAGCCCTGGCGCGAGACGTGCTCGACAAGGTCGCGCAGCATTTCGTCGGCCTCGAGCTGTGCCTGCGTGCTGTGCGCGGCCGCCGCGCGTTGCAGCTGCTGCAGCTGCCGCAGCTGGTCGAGGAGGCCTGCCTGCATGTCCGCAGCCGCTTGCATCGCGTTGCGCGACGTGCTGGCGCGGCTGCGCCCACGCTCCACCTCGCCCGCCTTGGGCGTGGGCTCGCCGCACGCCTCCGCACGCAGCCGCTCGCACAGGGGCGCCGCGCACCGCACTGCCAGCAGGGTGGCCGGCACGGCGGCGGCGGCAGCGGTGGCGCTGCTGCCGGCGGCGGCACCGTCGGCGGCAAGGCGTCCCAGGAGGCCGCGGCATTCGGCGACGGCGTGCGAGGTGGCGCTGAGGTGCCACACGGCGCCCAGCAGGCAGAGGCTCGCCTCGACCAGCCGCTCGTCGACCAGCTCGACGAAACCCGCCCCCTCGCCGCCCGCCCCGCCGCCCGCCTCGGCCCCGCCGCCGCCCTCGCCCTCGGGCGGCGGCGGGCGCAGCGCGCGGCACGCGGCGGCGCAGGCGCAGCGCACCAGCGCGGCGCGCAGGGGCGCGACCGAGCGCGTGGCGAGCCAGCCCGCGGCGGCGGCGGCCGCTTGCATCTCGCCGCCCTCGCCGCGCCGCGCCCGCTCGGCGGCGGCGGAGTCGGCCTCGAGCCCGCCGCCCTGATTGAGCACGAGGACGGCCACCGCCATCGCCTCGCCCAGCTCGTCGGCGGCGCGCGGCACGCACAGCAGCTCGGCGCGCGCGCGGCAGAGGCTGCGCTGCGCGGGAGATTGCATCTCGAGGCTGAGCTGCGCCACGAGATGCGGCGAGGTGTCGGCAGCCGCGAGCTCGGCCACCAGGTCGCGCAGCAGGCACTGCGCATATGCCACGGTGGCTGGCGTGCAGCGCTCGAGGGCCAGCGCGGCGGGCAGCGCGGGGGGCGCGCCCGCCGCCGCCTCTGCCGCCGACCACGCCGCCTCCGCCGCGGCCTCCTCCTCCGCCGCCGCCTCCTCTGCCCGCTGGCACGCCCCAGGTGCGGCCCGTGCCCACGCCTGGCCACGCAAGGCCGCCTCATACTCTGACTCAGACTCGGGCGAAGCACCGGCCGTCTCCCGGCCCTCCCCCCCCTCCTCCGCCTCCTTCTCCGCCCCGGCCTCGGCCGCCGGGCCCACGGCCGCCGCGTACTGGCGAAAGGCTGCGGTCACGCACCACCAGCGGCGCTGCCTCGCCTGAGCGCCGCTCGGCCGTGCCGGAGCAGGCGCCGTGTTGGGCACCCTGAGCGAGACCACACTGCCTGGCAACGCGCCTTGCGGCAGGGTCAGTTGGTGGGTGGCCCCCGAGGGCAGCTTGCACACGAGAGCGGCGCCCGGCCCGACGCCCTCTGGCACGGTGAGGCGGAGCGTGACCTCTGCGGGGGGCGGCGGCGACGGCAGCGGCAGGGGCGGCGAGATGAGAGTGAGCACATGCAGGCGGGTCTGCGGCGTCGGCGCGCGGCGTGCGGCGTGGGGCGTGGGCGTGGCGAGGAGGGCGAGGGCGAGATGGTAGCGGCTCGGGTGGTGGCGGTAGAGCGGCGCGTAGGCACGAACAAGGCGGCGGAGAAGCGCGAGGGCCGCGCGGTTGGTGGGGCTGGCGGTGGCGGCTGCGGCGGCGGTGGCGGCGGCGGCATCGGAAGCGGAACAGCCGAGGCGGAGGAGCGCATGGAGCGCCATGTCGAGCACGGGCAGCAACCGGGCGCACCTAGTTCGTAAGCAGAGCACAGTCTACAGTGAGTTGCGAGGAGTAGGTGATGGGCAGTGGGTAGTAGGTAGCGGGCAGCAGGTGGGGGCGCACAAGCTTGAGTAGACGGACGGTGCGATGCCGCCGCCCGCAAAGGCGGCCGGGTCGGGCGCGCGGCGTGTCATGCGCTCCATGCGCGCGGCATGTGCGGCGTCGAAGCACCACCCCGCCTCCTCCACCACCGCCGCCGCATCGAGCGCGCCGTGTCGCGCCTCGAGCCGCGCGCGCACCGCCGCGTGCAGCCTCGCGTCCGCCGCTTGCCCCCCCGGTGGGTGCGTCTTGCCACCGCCTGCCGAGGTGCCGCCACCCGCGCCGCCTGCACTGCCCGCCTCGGCCAAGGCCTCGCCTCCAAAGCTGTCGACGAAGGCAGCGAGCTGGCAGCGCATCCCAGGCGACTCGAGCAGCAGGTGCTCGAGGCAACGCAGTGCACAGCCGAGGCGGGGCACTGTGTCGCCGCAAGGGGCGCCGCCCACAACCTGAGGGCCGCCCGCGATGCCGGCATGCAGCCTCGCGACCAGCGCGGAAGCTAGGTGCTCCAGCTGCAGCAGCCGCTCTCCCGGCAGCCCGCCCCACACCATCTCGCACGCGCACGCCAGCCGCCGCCTCGCCGCGTCCTCCGATGCAGCCCCCGCGGCGTCGGCGTCGGCGTCGGCGTCGGCGGGGTGCGCGCGGTCATGCTCGCTGCCCCTGCCGAGCACCCAACTCGCGACGGCGTGCGCGTGGGCGGAGAGACCCTGCACGGGGAAGAGCTCGGCGCTGCCAAAGAGGAGCTTCATGCCTCGTCGCGAGGCCTCGAGTAGCTGTAGACCCTCCGCGAAGGTGGGTCGGTCCGTGCACAGCTCGATCAGTGTAGGCAGCACCCCGCAGCGCGCCGCCTCATCTCTCCGGTAAAAGTCGACGAGGGCGTCCACACACGCGTCGTCCGTAGGCGAGGCGCAGAAGCGGCACCACTCCTTAGCAGCCTGGTGCGCCGCCACCGCCGCATGCAGCCGCCTCGCCGCCGCCGCCTCCTCCTCCGCCTGGTGCGTCTCCGCGGCAAAGTCGCGCACCGGCCCCTGCCCCTGCCGCTGCCCCTGCCCCTGGTAGCCTACCTCCTGCCACGCCGCGGCGACCTGGCGCATTGCAGCCTCTCCCGCGCGAGTTTCGATCAGCCTGAAGAGCCGAACGCTCTCTTGCGACAATTGCTCGTGCCCGTCGCTACCGGGGGGGTGGAGCCGCCGCAGCCGCGCCAAGGCGTCGCCCACCAGCCTCAGAGCCATCCCTAGCCCGCCCCGTCCCACGGCTCGCCAGCACTCCTCTTCAGGCGTGCCGGGGGTGCCGGGGGTGGCGGCGGAGGGCGGTGTTGCCGGGTTGGGAGAGGAGGGTATGGAGGCCAGAGGCGGTGTGGCGGGACGGGACCCACCCACGCCGCCGCTGGCCACGCTGGCGGCGGTGGCGGCGGGCGCGGCGGGCAGGGCCACATGCAGCGCATAGGAGAGGGCTTGCACCGCGTCCGGGGAGGTGGCGGTGGCGGCGAGGCGGCAGAGTGCGGCTTCGGCGGCGAGGAAGAGTTGCGCGGTGCGCGCGCTGCGGCAGAGCGAGGCGACGCACTGGCAGAGCTCGTTGAGGCGCGCGGACTGGCGACGCACCGCCCAGCCGAGGCGGTACGAGAAAAACTCGAGCAGCGTCACCTGCAGCGCTGTGGAGGTGTTCTTGTCTCCCTGGCAGCAGCCGACCAATGCAGGGTCCTTGAGCCGCTCCACCAGCTGCGAGGTCATTGTGCTACCGCCGCGGTAGAGGGAGGATGGCGCGGTGAGCACGCAGCGCGCATACGTCTCGAGCAGCCCTGGCGAGGGTGGGTACTCGAAATTCGATGGGTAACTGAACCCGGTGCGACCGCCACCGCCGCCGCCGCCGCCGCCGCCGCCGCCGCCGCCGCCGGGGGGTGGCGTCGAGCGGCCCCGCCCTAGGAATGCCTTACCCTCCCTCACCTCCCTCGTGTTGTCTGCTGGTGCGGGCGCGGCTGCGATGAGATCGCCCAGCTTGAAGGTGAGGCGTGTGCGGCACTGCAGGGAGAGCAGGAGCAGGAGCGAGAGCGGCAGCGGCGGCGCAGAGGCCGAGTCGACCACCGACGCGATGAGTAGCTCCGAGATGTGGTACGAGTCTACATGCGAGAGCAGGCAGAGCTTACGAAGCGAGGTCGCATCGCCATGCCCCGCGCCCGCCCCCGCCCCAGGCGAGCCGAGCGAGCGGGCGGCCATGTTGTTCGTCGCCTGTCGGGCGATCCACTTGAACGCCGGGGCGAGATGCGTAAGGTCGAAGGCGGCAGCGAAGGCCGTCGCCGCAGCAGGCAGCCCTGCAGTGAGTGAGAGGCCGCGTGCCTCCCCGCCGCCTCCGCCGGGCACCTGCGCCAGGCGCATCATCTGCTTGTACCGCAGGCAGCCGACGGCGCCATCACGCAGGAGATGGTGGGAGATGGTGCCATCTCGCGGCAGTGCGGCGGTGGAGGGGGAGGGGGAGGGAGAGGGGCAAAGGGAGGGGGAGGTATCCGAAGGGGGCACGAAGAGGTCGAAGGCGCAGACGAGGATGCGCCGCGAGTCATGCAGCACCTGCTCATGCAGCTGCGCCGCGCTCGGCTGCTGCTGCAGCTGATGCCTCTGCGGTGGCTTCTCCCAGCGATGGTAGCACGCGCACAGCAGGTGCGGCAACACGTTGTGCCGCACGCCGCGCGCCTGCAGCGCTGCGAAGAGGGTCGGCAGCGAGAGGCGTAGCCCGTCCTTGCTCTCGGCGCACAGTGAGTAGAGTGTGTCGAGTAGAGGGTGCCAGGTGTCCCAGTAACCTGAGAGTAACTCCTGCGCCGCAGCCGCCTCCTCCGCCGCCCCCGCCCCCCCCGCCGTGGCCCCCGCATCAATCTTGACATCAGTCTTCTGTCGCAGCTGGAGTCGCTCCATCTCCGCCTCGATCTCCCGATGCCTCTCAATCTCGCGCTCGATCTCCCGTAGCATGGCGGTGTACAGTAGCGCCCGCCCCAGCTCAGACCGACCAGGGGCCGCGCCGCCCCCTGCGCCAGCCTGCGCGCCAGCCTGCGTGCCGCCGCGCTCCGCCTCCGCCACCTCAGCCTCGGCCTCCTCAGCTGCGGCCGCCGCCGCCTCACACGTTCGCAGCACGACGACAGGCGGTGCCCACCCCGAAATCAGCCGAGCCACGAGGTCGACTGAGCTCTGCCAGGCGGCGCCGCGCCGCGCCTCGCTCGGAGGCAGCAGCAGTGCGGCGGGGCGGGGCGGCTGCCCCCATGCGCACTGCGGCGCGCCTGCGGGCTGGGTGGCGGCGAGCAGTGGGCAGACCCAGTGCCATGCCTTGCCCTCCTCCTCACGCCCCTCAGAGGCGGAGGCGGAGGCGGAGGCGGAGGCGGCGGCGGGCGCGAAACCTCCCCGAAGCGCCTCGGAGAGGGCCACCTGCCGCCGCGCCATGCCCGCAAGCGCGAGGCTCGCCGCCGCGCCCTCCGCCGCCGCGCCCTCCGTTTCCGCAGCCAGAGGTGTGGGCGGCAGCAGGAACGAGGGCAGCGAGGAGGCGGGGGTGGAGGCGGCGGTGGTGGAGGAGGAGGAGGAGGAGGAGGAGGAGGAGGAGGAGGAGAGGGGATTGGAGAGGGAGGAGAGGGAGGGGGCCGCCTCGAGGGCGGTGGCACGCAGCACGCGCCGCTGCGCCACCAGAGCTGCGTAGACTGTCACCGCAGGCGCGGCGGCGCCGTCACCGCCGTCACCGCCGTCACCGCCGTCACCGCGGCGCGGCTCGATCAGCGCGAGCAGCAGCCGGGTGGCCGCGCGGCGCAGCGCGACAGCTCGGGCGGGCATGTGAGGCAGGGTCTTGGCGCGCTTGGCGCCATCGTGGCTGGGCCGCGCCACGATGGAGGTGGCAGTGGAGGTGGCAGTGGAGGAGGCGGTGGCGGAAGGCTCGGTGGCGGCGCGATGGGCTGGCATGTGTAGCACTGCGAGCGAGAGCCGCAGCGCACGCAGCCGCTCCTCGCCGGAGCACTCCGCCAGCGGCAGCTCCGCCAGCGCCCCGCACACGCACACGCAGAGCTCCCACAGGCGCGGTGGTGGCGAGAGCATGCCCACGGGCAGCGCACTCAGCAGAGAGCGGGCGGCGAGCGCGGTGGACCAACCGCTCCGGCCGAGCGCACGGTGCAGGGCCAGCGTGAGCACTTGGGACACCAGGGCGTGGTCGGTCTGCTGCAGAGCCGCACACACCACACTGACAGCTGCCTGCATATCGCTCGGCAGCCCGGCAACGAGTGAGGCGGCCACCGCGATGGGCGGCTCCCCCGCCGCCAGCGAGGCGAAGCACGAGGACGCGAGCGTGTACTCGTGGCGCACAGGCGCCATGGCCTGTGCTCCGCCGCCCTTCGCCGCCCTTCGGCCGCGGGTCGTACAGGGGGGATAGATAAGGTACTAATTGCGCCGCTACGTCTGCTCGGCCCCCAGTCGCCTTGCCAGCTCCGCCTGCAGTCCCTTGACCTCCTCCTCTAGGGCGAGGGCGATCCTCTCATACAGTAGCTCGGGCCGCTGCTTGTAGGGAGGGCGGCCCCGCAGCGCGAGCAGGGGGGCGAGGTCGAGCGGCGCGCCGAAGATGACGTGGATGGGCGTGCCTGGTCAGCGTTGGGGTTGGGGTTAGGGTTAGGGTTAGTGTCGGGCTTGGTTAGGGTCAGGGTCAGGGTCAGGGTTAGGGTTAGGGTTAGGGTTAGATGAGGCGGATGGGTGTGCCGAGCTTGGGGAAGGAAAAGAAGCTCGTCGAGTCAGCAGAGGTGGGCTGCACCTGGTAGGTACTTGGTTAGGATTAGGATGGGCTGCACCTGGTAGGTACAGGGCCAGTGCAGAGTCAGAGCAGGGTAAGTACATAGTCAGTCTCGTCAGTATCGTTAGTATCGTCAGTATAGTTCAGTAGAGTCAGTAAGAGTCAAGATAGTCAGTAGTCAGTAGTCAGTACGGTTCAGCATCGTTCAGTAGAGTCAGTATGCTGCGCAGAGGTGAGGGCTGCACCTGGTCCGCCCCTGTGTGGTAGTAGGGCACGACGCGCAGCGCCAGTGGCCCCCCACTAGCGCCGTGCTGTGATGAGCACTCTGCCTGTAGCTCCGCCTCCTTAGTGCTCAGCTCGGCCACGGCGGCGACGATCCTGCCCACCCCGCGGCGGAAGCGATGCACCTTACCGTCCTGCCGGATCGAGCCCTCGGGGAAGTCTGGTCAGGGTTAGGGTCATAGTCAGTGGGAAGGCTGTAGGCTGTAGGCTGTAGGCTGTAGGCTGTAGGCTGTAGGCTGTAGGCTGTAGGCTGTAGGCTGTAGGCTGTAGGCTGTAGGCTGTAGGCTGTAGGGTTCGTGCAGTGTAGCTATCGCCCTCTGGGATGTGCACACAGCCGTATCTCGCGAGGCCAGCAGGCGCGTTACAGGCTCGTCGCGAGGCGGCCAGATCGGTGGGCGGCGGGCTGGGCGGCGGGCTAGGCTAGGCGGGTTCGAAGCGGGCGCGCACAGTGGACCCACTGGCCTGCTTGTAGCTTGGCGGCGACGCCGTCGAGCTCGGGCTGGCGCACTCCGCCTCCGCGGACCACCGGCAGCACCTTGGCCGTCGAGGCGCACCGCTCTATCCAACTGCCAGGCCTAAAGCACACGTCCTCAGCACAAACACCCCACCTCATCTCGTCAGGATCGCAGAGGGTACGCAACGGCACGATCGCGGCGAGGAGGCCCGGGTCGTCCATCGTCGAGATGTGGTTGCTCACTGTGAGCATCCCGGTGCCTGTCGGCCTCTGCAACCCCGCGTGCAGGTGGTGCGCGTCGTGCAGCGTAAGGTCGTTCACGCCTCGGACGAAGAGGCGGGCAGCGCCGCCAACAACTGGTATGACAATCTGGCGCCGCACGCGCTCGTCGTAATAGGCTGCCGCAAGTAAGGAGGATGCCCCAGCGGCGCCAAGCCACCTAACACGCATGTCGGACGGTGGAAGTAACTCCGGCGGGAGCGGGGCGAACGGGAGGCGGAAGTAACTCCGGCGGCGCGCATCTATGGGATCGAAGCCAGCGTCACGCGCGCGATGCGATATCTCTCCCCACCCAAATGCGTCGAGATCGCCCCAAATGCGAGCACTTTCGACGAAACCCGCCCCCTTGCGCGAAACTCTGGCCAAGGCCACGGCTTGCGGAATTCCAGAGCCAGGGAGGGGGAGAGGGTGGGGCGGGGCG
>Ga0209302_10002225_pt1 | contig 11335 bp, 6 predicted proteins | sample ArcOceMetagenome_2_FD_187445 | JGI IMG/M metagenome (GOLD analysis project Ga0209302, IMG submission 187445) | Marine eukaryotic phytoplankton communities from Arctic Ocean - Arctic Ocean ARC135M Metagenome (SPAdes) (version 2) | ecosystem: Environmental > Aquatic > Marine > Oceanic | place... | reverse complement strand
GCACCAACTTTTCATTTTTAGCTGATTCTAGGAGCTTACTTAGCATCATCTATGCATTTTTACGCAGATACAGGAGCTTGCACAGCACCATCTATGCATTTTTACGCAGATACAGCAGCATGCACAACACCAACTTTTCATTTTTAGCTGATTCTAGGAGCTTACTTAGCATCATCTATGCATTTTTACGCAGATACAGGAGCTTGCACAGCACCATCTATGCATTTTTACGCAGATACAGCACCATGAACACCACCATCTTTTTATTTTTAATTGATTCCAGGAGCATGTACACTACTATCTATGTATATTTATGTGATTCCGGTAACATGCACAACATCATCCATGTATATGGCTCAATCAGTTTTCAGCGAGGGCCTAGTCAAAAGCTTGTCTAGTCTATAGTGGTAACATGGGATCCGGACAGGATATGCGTGCAGTGACGAGGATCCGGACAGGATACAAGCAGGTCAAGAATAGAAAAGAGCAAGACACGAAGCAAGACATGGAGTTGGTGCCATTGCGACGTCTACCAGATGTCATTCAACAATCCGAGGAGGACTGGGTATATTGCAACAGATGGCGCCGATGTGATGGGTGTCGGACACGGGGCATGCTATTCTGCAACTTCGACAAAGACATTTATCACAACCTACAACAACATCCAGTTACCACTGTTGTCCAGATGGTACCTTCGGTAACTATGTATGATTCCAAACATATGTGCAAGGAGTGTAATGCACACAAGTTTTTTTACGATGGTGAAAGTGATGCAGTGTATTTGCTACGGCAAATCGCAATGAAGGTCGCGTGTGACACAAGTACATGGATTCAGGGTGCTATGCTACGACGAGTAACCAATAACAATGACATCACATCGGTATTAATGAACGTGGCAAGTTTCTTGGTTCCAATCAACGACGTAAAGCTAAAGAAATTCCGGGAAGAAATTAGTGAAAAGGAAAACAAGAGGTTAAGAGAAGGCTAAAGAGATTCCCAGAGATTCTCACTAGCTGCACATCATCGTCAGTGTTCATTCACACCAGCATCATTGTCTGGACAGCGTTGATTTACATCACACTGCAACACATTTGGATTTCTGGCTATAACATAGCTGCACATTCATTTACACCATCGTCATTGTCGTGACAGTGTTGATTTACATCACACTGCAACACACTTGCATTTCTGAATATAAACAGGTGGAGCTACATTATAACAAAGTGGATTCATATACAGCACCTTTACGGTATCCAGCATCACTCATCGTCTTCAATTAATTCAGTACCATTGGCGCTAGTGTCATTTAGAGGTCATGCCAAAGTTTCACACATTGATGTCCATAGCACAACATTAATGTCAGTGATGGTTACACTATGCTGCTCATAATGCCAATGCATCTAAGTGAATATGCAGTATATGGTGAATGTACAGAGAATGCACAGAGATGGTCACACCTCATATACAATGCGGTCATGCAGTATTGATCTTGACAGAGCCTACAAGCAATGCTGACCGCACTAGGAAAACAGGGAAGTCCAATTGAGATTTCCAGAGATTACACACCATTCTGTACATCACCGTCAGTTTTCATTTACAACACCACCAGTGTTGTCGACAGTGTTGATTTACATCACACTACAGCACATATGCACTTCGGGCTATAACAGCACTTTCATGGTACGCAGCATCACTCGTTTATCGAGTTCAGGTATCGTATCCAATCTTCCCGATTGTGTAGTTTGTCATGGCGCTCGTGTCATTATAGGTTGTGCCAACGTTTCACAGATTGATGACAACATCGTAACATTAATGACAGTGATGGTTACACCCTGCTGCTCATGATGCCAATGCATCTAGGGCGAATATGTAGTTTATTTTTTCTCTTCATGTACAGAGAGGGTCACACCTTCATAACAATGCGGTCATGTGCATGTACGTTAGTATACACAGTGGTGGTTCCAGCCTGATGTTGAACCGGATCACGAGAGACGACACCTCTGTATATAAAAACAACCTTGCGGTGATTCATTTGTGTACAGCACGACGATGAATTACCATTATTGAATATGGAGCACTAGATTCAGGTACAGGAGGTACATATGTTGCCCGGACGGCCCCTACATGCATATGTGTTCGATTGTTTGCCAACCCATGAATCGGTGTTCGGTTGTCAGCAACGCATGAGTGTCTGAATCTATTGAACATGCATGGGTTGTCGGTTGTTGCACCATTCATCATACATACATATCACAATGCTGATTACGTAGAGCTCGAGAGGTTAGCATGCATGTATGCACTGGCTCAAAGAATAGCTATGCCGCATACAGAATAGCATATCAAGGAATTAGCATGCCGCAAAGAGGAATAGCTATGCCGCATGGGAAATCCAAAGCCCACAGACAGAGCGGCAAGCCCCCGATAAAAGTCTACGACCATGAAGCCGAAGAGTCTAATTGCGCACGTTCCAGATCACGTTCTGCAAATCCGGTAATGGTTACACCACACTGGAAGTTCAAGTCGTCTGTGCTAAAGGCGGACACAATCATAGCGACTTGCGGACTCTCGAATGTCGAGGATTCCACATTCAGCAAAAAATTCCCTATACTTTGTTGTCCACCGAAGGCTGAAATCAAAGCAGGACTGCTGACCCCTGGCCATGAAAATTATGACGATGATTTGTACGTGAAATTCATGCGTAGTTTCAAGTATAACTTCCCAGATTTATGCGCAGGGAGGGAAAATAACATGATCGTGATTGACTGCACGGTCATCCGGAACCCTGAGCACAAAAGGGAGCTACGGAAGCATCTTGGGACACATCCAGAGACGTGGGCCAATGTAGTCGCACACAAGAACTTTGAGTCCAGTCATCGCAAATTGACAAAGCTGTCTACTACGGAAAAGAATCTCATAATCAGTGTCTGCAAGTCCGGTTGCCACAGATCTCTTGCGAGTGCTTATTCGATTGAACATGTGATCAAGACCAAAGTGTACGATGGCGATCCACACATGTGCGTGCAGACAATTAATTTGCAGGAACAGTACCACCACGACCAAAAATGCAGAAGATGGTGCAAATCTTGCAATCCTGCACTGACAACTAATGATGGCAACCGCGCGTCGGCATACCGGAAGCTGGCAGCCATGATTCCTGGGGGGAAAGTCCCACGAAGTACATCGTATGAACGACCCGCACCGTACTGGCCTGATCGACGAATCAATGTTGGTTGTGAGAAGAACGAGTTACCACCGATTACTAGAAAGCGACGACATTCCCATGATGACCGTTCACCGACATCTAGTGGTGGTGCACACCCTACTATCCACAGGACCAAAGCTCCACGAAGCACATCATATGAACCGAGTCAACGCTGGCCTGACGCGCACAACAAGACACCGATGCCCAGTGATCGTGTACAGCATACTACAAAGCGAGGACGCTCCCCTGATCGCCCATCGATGCCTGGTGGTGGTGTACACCCTACTAAAGCAAAGATGGACAGCAAGGCAAAGACAGTTCTCTTATTCACGGACAGCTCCTCCCATTCTACTGAGATAGTCGAGCAGCTCCAAGCGGACATTGTAGTTACTGACACTACACAGAGTTCCCATGAAATTCAATGGCGTGTGCAAGGACAGAAATGGCGTTCAATGCATTCCAATGGCCTGTGGAAAGAGAATGTAGCGAGGAAAAAGCACGCACTAGCAGAGTCCAGCGAGGCCACAATAACGACGCTGACACGATCTTTATCGGGCGACACAGATGAAGTAAAGGTGATCCTAGCTCGGATTAGCAAGGAGTCAAAGGCAGTGATTCATAAACTATGCGACCTGCTGATTCGCACAAAACAACCAGCGCTGGTACTAGCAAACGTCGGAACGTCAACGGACAGAATGAGCAAGTTTCGTATGATGCACATCAAAGATTACAATGAGCACAATTCTAATGCAGACCAGATATGCATCATTCATAACGACAAGCAGGCGATATGCCTTGCACTTGCCACATTCGCACAGGCAAGGCAATTGGTAAAGGTAGAAATTACAGCTACTACTGAGGCAATGCTCGCGGTACAACTGCATCTCGGAAAAGAGTCGTGCACCGAGAAACGCAAGCTTGAGCAACCGGAGCCGGCACCCAAAAAAAAACCAAAATCGACAGTGTCGACTAAACAACAAGCAGCCGCAGAATGGGACAACCCCATGGCAGACGCACGGCGAGAGCAGCATGATGCAGTGGATTTTGCCAGGAACAACGATGGTGTACACCTTGTTGACAACCAGAAGAAGTCATCAAAAGAAGAAGTCATCAGCAGAAGTCAGCAGAACATTGTGTTGTTGGCAAATGTGAATGGGCAATCAGAAGACGACCACAGAGAGAAATGGATCACCGAACTACGGGACCAATGTTCGACCAACGGCACAAAATGCACGAGTCCAATCAGGCGAATGCGCAATGCATTTAGCGTAATAAGGAGTGCACGCAATCAGGTCATGGACGAGAGCAGTGACAACACTTCATTGACGCAAAAACAATACAATAACGCGATTGACTATATGCAATATCACATCTTTGAAATGTGCCACATGGAGAACGAAGATCTCAAGCGAAGGATACAAGAGTTCAAGGCACAACCCAACTCTTTAAAAGGCAAAGCCAAAACAAAGTTCCAAAATGATCGCAGAGGACCTTTCAAGACGTGGAAATGGCAACTCCTTGGCAGCCCAGCACTTTTAGACATGACTTTGCGCCATGGCATCTTTGATGCTGGAAAACAGCGCTGTTATTTACTGGCCTACTTTAGAAACTTAGAAGTGCACAAGCTGGCCAACCCAACTATCGACCCCAAATCACAAGAATACAAAGACATACGCCACAACGCCTACCAAGCTCGTGATGAAGAAAGAAGAGCCAACAAACTGGCTCTGCAAGTGGCAGAAGAAATAGAAGTGAAATCTCGCAAGATGGCGACCCGTCGTCAAACATTGGACGACTACTTCGAAGAATTGAGTACCACAAACTTGTCACCAGACGACCAGTTGATGCTGACAGCATTAGAGGCAGGAACACTCAAGTCGACACGCGAGGCAGCCGACAAACGGCTTGGCCACGGACGGGACATAATCCCAAAGCGTGGCGCTGTAATGTTTCAAGCTGCGTTCACACGTGCGTTTGGAAACATGAACAGCTGAGTTGGGATCAGACAACGGGGAAGCTTCTATACAACTGTAGTGGTAACACCATACAGCATTACATCCGCAGTGGTGACACCACGCAGCACACAACACATCTGCCGTGTCCACAACCATACCCTTCTTGGATATGGGCATGGTCACACCAGGCAGTGCATCTACAACTACGTTGGCATTAGCTTTGTTTTTTTCTAACTGATGTTAAATGTACAGTCCAATCGTACATCGGTTGCTGCTCGTGGAAATGTGCAAGGTACAATGCCGCCACGGTCACACCAGGCAGCGCACCACACCACCACGTCGGCTTTTATGTCTAACGTCTGTTCCATGTCAGTAGTATTCATACTGGTGGGCGCATTGGTTGGACGCAACAACAAAAAATGTAATGTGCATGTCCATGGCCTGCCATGCAAAGATACATTTACAATCAATTCTATGTTTATGAGCTCTTCATGCACCCATGATTTGTTTCTCGATCACAAGATATTCAGATTGTGTGTATTCCCAGAAACCATGATATGTAAAGATGAATATCCAAATTCATACTCCCACAGCGTCGGACCCATAATGTATACATGGCCTGTCACGCAAAGATACATTTACAATCACTTCTATGTTGGTGAGCTCTTCATACAACCATGATTTGTTTTTGGCTCACAAAGTATTCAGGTTGTGCATATTCCAAGAAACCATGATTGAAAATTCACGATCCCACAGCTCAGAATGAGCGGCAGGTATTCCTTTGCATAAAGTTACATTGACACGTTCAGTGTTGGTCACCCAGAAAATCCAGCACAGCAGCCTCCCAATGTTTGTGTACTCAGCTGATGGCAATTCCATGTTGTAATTACATCACATACATGTATACAGAGATATTGCACACAGAGTGACAGAGACGTGTGTAAGTATGTTCTTTTTGCTCAAATCCACAGACTCTCATCGTTGATCAAGAACCGTGAGCGCCTACGTCCTGCTGCACAGATGACAGACCTCGAACCAAAGCGGATGGCCAATGACGGATGTGAGTACAATGAGTGGGAGTTCAAGCAACATTACGGAGTAGAAAAGTACCTGAAGCATTGGAATGAGGCTACACTCACAACACCACAGGGCAATGTGGCTGCATTAGCCGAGCGATATGGCGGAGCACACCGGCTCCGCAGACAGAGTTCGACAGGTGCTTCGCGATCTAGTGATGTTACACAACACACTAATGCAGCAGTTAACGATCCACTTAGTGAATCCCCATTGCAAGGCAACCAATCCACAGGTGACACAAACAGTAGCGTTATACAACCTGCTGCACGATCTGGTGACGTTATACAACTCACCAACATGAGGCAAGTTGAAGAGAAAGTGAAGGGAAAAGCTGCATGGGCCAAGCAAAGAGAGCTTCGACGGTGCTTGCTCACACATCGAACAGATAGTCAAAGGAAATACGAATACGACCTCACAGACGATGCATGGAATTGGCATTCAGTAGTACGATCACAACCACCAGATGTTCGGGATTTACTAATTGGTCCAGGAATCATCAAGTTCTCCTTCAAGCTTTTAAGTGGAATCATCGACACAAACTATCAACACGTGGATGCCGGCTATCGTCACGTGTTTGAGATAGAACGAGTGGATGGCAGCTGCTTTCATCTGCATTTCCACCAAGACGGCAAGTGTGACACACCAGTATTGATCAACGGCGCAGCAGCGGTGAATGACAGCGGCGATACACAGCATGTTTCGGAACCTGTTCAGAGACAGAACATCGACTACACTAGAGACACTCTGACAAAAATTGAATCATCCCTGGAGATACCAGCCATATCGAAAAGTCAAACATTCATGGCTCTCTCATTGATGTTGGAAGCATGCACAGCACGGGGCGACATCGGTGTCGACATCGCTATCGACATCACAGATGGCCAGTCATTCAAATGGCGTCGATGGATGACAGAGCAACTATCAGTAGATGTCACCGGGACAGGCATAGTCAAAGTTTTTGTGGTCCGAAGGAGTCCAGTCAACGCGATTCAGATTGCATGCTGCCGAACAGACAAAACCTATACAATAACCACTGTGCCAGAGAGCAAAAAAGCTAAGTACTCGACATCACAAACACAAATTGATTGGACGCGGGAGCCGATCTTCAGGTCGCCTTGGTTTATACGAGAGGACTGGATAATATTCCGCGAAAAGCTCAACGTGCAATAGTCAAGACATATCGTTATTACTCTTGTCGCTGTGTGAAAGGTCTGCACGCCTCGCATAATTGTAAATGGTGCAAATGCATTTTATTATTTTTCTTCATGTAGAGAGACGGTCACACCTCCATATACAATGCGATCCATGTTGCACTGCTTGTATATACTCCAGACAGCGGTGTTTTCAACTTGCCACTGAACCGAAGCACGAGAGACGAGACTTGTGCATGAAAAAGAAACCTTGCAGTGATTCCGTTGTGTACATTATGATGATGCATTGCTAGCATTGGCATGCATCGAGCAACATACCCATTGGCTGATGGTATATGAAGTACAAGTACGTAGCATCAGGTATAGGAGTTGACAGCCCAAGGTCCATTGGCTGACCGTCCCCACATGTATACAGCGACGTATGAGTGTCTGATCCTATTGAACTGCATGCATGTAAATGTTAGATGTCAGATATTAGACATCAGATAGCAATTGAATATTACTTCGTATAGTAGACATCAGACATTAACTGTCACCACATCGTAGACATCACATTTATTCACACGAGTGTTACCAAAACGAGTGTTGGTGTTTGTTTGCAATTCCACCTACCAGTTTGATTGCCATTTTGAGTCGAGGTCGAGTTTGGCAGCAACTATAAGATCGCACTGAAAGCAACATGGAACACGCTGCTCCACACGGTGTTGTTAACAACTTGCCGCATCCGCCTGAGGACAACTCACTACCACTCAAGCAGCAGAACAAGATTCGGCAGGAAACACAAGTGTCAGAAGCGAAAAAAGCACGGTCACAGACAGAGCGCATAGAGGCTGTCCCACTCGAGGAGTTCTACAAACCGGGAGAAACGGGCATCCCATCCGACGAGAACTGGAAGCTGATGGGCTTAGAATGGCTAAAAAATCTCGAGAAAGCCAAACATGGGGCCAAACTGTTCTCGGGTGTTCGAACCAAAGGACATAAATTGAAATATGCGATGCATCTTGCACCAACAGAAGGGCAGACGATGTGGGTGCTTCGCCATAAAAAGCGTGGCTTTGATGTTCTAATGAGAAAGCGTAAGAGTTAATACAGAACTCACTCAGCTGAAGAACCAGCACGCACGACCGGAGGGCGACCAATCGAGTTGTACAATTCCAGCTGTACAGCATCTAGTCTCGTGCACATACGAATGTGGTTACACCCTATCGTACATTGCACGATCATTACAACTTCAGCTGACGGTTCCTGTAGAGGTGGAGCCATCGTCTTTGTGATATGATACGCTATAACATGAATCCGAGAAAAAACAGTTACAAGTTAAATGTGAGTGACTATTAGATCCTCTGTATTAGCTGGTACATCTGAGAGCATACATTCGTGTGCAGCCCTAGTCGCAGCCGTTGAAGCATACATGATACAAGAAACATGAGAAGTTATTCTCAAATGTTACGTGGTGTTATTGCAATTCGAATTTGTGTTATTTTCATAGGAATGTGGATCCTGTGATGTTAGAGCTTGAGTATGCACAGGGCAGATACTACATATTGCAGTTTTGCTCAAGCCAAAATATTGGAAGTTCAATCCACTAGCATATTCAAAGCCGATCCCATACGTCGATGGCGAACTCCAAAGAGATCCCACTCCAACTCAGCGAGCTAAACCAACGATCGGCACCATTGGCTGCTTTTGATATCGCCTTCTACCAGCCGAAAATAGAGAGATATCAATATAATGATAAGAAGACCAAAAAACCCAAGAACGGAGCTAGCTTTCGTGCGCTTTTGGTGTGCCTTAAAAACCCGGAGAAATACGTGACCGCTGAGCTATCAATGCGCTCGGATAATATCGATCCACTCGAGAAGGCACTCGAGAAGTTCAAGGATGGGCTGTGCTTCCGCATGAATGGGACTCGCCTGAAGAGCGTCGTGCAACAAGAGTACATGCACACATCAGTGAAACTCATAGTGGATATGAACACCACGAAATTCAATCCACTCTTGCAACTTGCGCTCGCTGATGTTAAACATCTTACTGCACAACCGAGCATGTCGGTGGCACATTGCAAATCACTAGGCAGCGCTCAGAGATTTGATATCATAGCCTTGGTGCTTCAGTTGTCTGATCCACGTCCTGGCGGCCCAAATCGCGAAGTCAGGACCGTGACCCTCATCGATGGAACCAAATCGAAAGACACTGACAAGCTTGTAGAAATGAAGATCAGTATATTCTCAGATACAGATACAAGCCCCCAAAAGAGCAAGCTTCTACAACTTCTTACAGAAGTGAATGGGACAGATCGCGCAGTAGCATTCTTTGCAGTCCAATGCAAAATATCCAAGGATGGACCTGACTTTGGATCATCCAAAGACTTCTTCGCGCTGGAGTCCAAAGGACCCAAAGCAGAACAACTGAAAGCAGATCAACCTAAATTGGCTCTGATGGGCCAAGAAGCGCGAGAGACGATCACATCTTTCTCACCAGGTGAGCGCAAGGATTACACACAAGAACAAGGAATCCAGGTCTTCGTTGCGCACCTGAGTGAGCTGCAGCTTCCAACTCATGTCATTGGAGACACTACAATCTGGAGCATCCACTGGTGCCAGGTGACAATGCCAGGTTGCAACATGGAGTCCATCACCACAAAGGATGGCACTCGGCTCTGGTTCCAGACAACCATACGGGACCTCACAGGGATTTTGACCAGGGTCTGGATGAACGAGGAAAGCGCACTTGCTTTATCAGATCTAAAAGACAAAGACCAATTCATTAAAGCATGGAAGGAGGGAGATATGGTCTTCCCCATCATGTCCGCAATAAAAATTGTGCGCACGGTCAGGGAAGCGAGTGATGACTCCCAAACGACAGCTTCACAATCGAATGAATCCAAGAAGTTATTTGTCAATTATCAGATTGTCGAGGCAGTCGAACAACCACTTGGTGAGGCACCGTCACAAGCAACTCTACCGCTAGTTGCCATGCTGAAACAGTCAGCACATGATACAGACAGCATTGTACCAGCAGCACTGCATCAAATCGAAACCTCACCTGTGTATGCATTGGAAGTTACGTACGACGCTGAGCCAAAACCAATCGTTCTTCCATGCGCGCAAGTACTGGCACTGATCCGCTCTAAGGAAAAGTCAAAGGTAGAGACGCTCGGTATGGGATACAAGGTGACAACAGCAGACGTGCAATGCGTACTCTGCAGCGATGATCCACATCATGCTGAGAAGAAGTACAATGTGAGCTCCGTGTGCACTATGGACACATTGGTCGCGTACAGGCTCGACCCTCCTGGTCGAGGGGGCAAGACACAATGCGCCTTGGTCACAATGACCAACAAGAAAGGCGATGACTTTATCATCGAGAGCGTTCAGTTGCTGCAAGAGGATCAAGTGCAAACAACCAAGAACTCTATGCTCAAACTCATGCATCTCGCACAGAAGGTAGGAAACAGGGACAAAAGAAAAGAAGTCGAGTGGACACAAGAGCCAGAAGGATCACCATGGAAGGCCAGGAAATGTACTGCACTGGGCAGGTCACCTACAGAAGCAGAGCTGCCACTGTTTGCTGAACCTCCTAAGCATACGTAAATGCAAAGAGATTGCCAAGCTCCTGTGACTCACGTACGTGAGCTTTTGTTTGAGCCACAGTCACAACTTCAGGTACTGCGGTGGTAACACCCTCATGTACAGCTGTTGTTTGAGCCACAGTTACAACTTCAGGTACTGCTGTATAACATCCTCATGTACAGCTACTACAGGAGATAGTTTTTCAGTTGCATGCAGAACAGATGTGGTCACACCCTCCTGTAGTTTTATCGCCTCGTTCATGCAGCCTTGGTTACACCCGACTGCTATGTCTAAACAGATCAACTTGTGATCTGTCTGTGCTGTTGTTTGAGCCACAGTTACAACTTCAGGTACTGCTGTAGTAACACCCGCATGAAC
>Ga0209302_10002223_pt1 | contig 11339 bp, 5 predicted proteins | sample ArcOceMetagenome_2_FD_187445 | JGI IMG/M metagenome (GOLD analysis project Ga0209302, IMG submission 187445) | Marine eukaryotic phytoplankton communities from Arctic Ocean - Arctic Ocean ARC135M Metagenome (SPAdes) (version 2) | ecosystem: Environmental > Aquatic > Marine > Oceanic | place... | reverse complement strand
AAATATCACCTGGGCGAAAAAGGCTAAAACCCCCCTAAAACGAGTTAACGCAGCCTCTAACCATATTCCACCCTTGGCACGGGTTAGAATTAACTTATCTCTTTTCACCGGTAGTAAATATTTACAGCGGGGTACTGCATTCGACGCCCCCGCCCTCAGCCCGCGTGTGCGAAGTAGTGCCACGGGTCCGGCGGTGCGTCGCACGGGCAGCGCCGAGCGCGGAGCTGCCGCGCGGGCGGCACACGCCTGTTGAGCAGCAGCGTGAGTATAGGGTGGGCACGACGCCCGCCACGTGCGCGGGAGGGCCCGCGCAGCTGGCTGGCGCGGGCGCGCCCCAACACATGTGCGTGGCGGCACAGGCCATCTCGCACCGCATCGCGTTGAGTCCCGGCAGATTAGCGGCAGAGTCAGCTTGGCAAGCGCGGCGCGTGAGGCGCGCCGACAACTCGCGCGCGCCCGCCGCGGCGCCCCCCGTTGGTTTGAATCCACACCCGAAAACGCTCCACGACTACCGATCCAAAACCAACAATCATATGTATCACTATTGTGTAGTGAACTACACGTTGTACTTTACGTACGCGCCTCAGGTACGCGTGTAATGTCAGACGTTAACGAAAACAAATTCCCAGCGGCGAAAAAGTAGTCGCCTAATCTGGCGGCTACCGGCGAGTTTTCCGATTTCGTTATTGATGTCTTTCTTTCACCATTGGCGCATCCACGCGCGGCCGCGCGCATACCGCATTTTTCACTTTACAGGCTTTACAACATGTAAAGTCGAAAAGCCGTATACATCTAAAGCCGTTGGATTTGTGCTCGGTCTCATTTAGTTCGTTAGTAAATGCTCTGTAAATCCCTTACCTTTCGATCTCTGGTAAAGTCGCGCGCACATTGGCACATACGTGTCTCTGATATTTTACCGTACATATATGTTATATCGGTCCACATCTCTCTCGGCTAGATCTCTCGGACTTTTCGACACTCGAGCCGCCGGCCCGGTCGCGAGGGCGGCCCCGCGCCCGGGGCCGCCGCCCGGGGGAGACCCCGCCGCTGCGCGCTGGCGGAACTGTGGCGCGGAAGCCCGCATGCACAGATGCACGCCGCAGCCGCACGCGGCGGCACCTCGGTGCCTCTGCCTGTGGCTCCACTCAGGGTCTCGGTTAGTTTTTTCTTTACATATTAGCGTGCATTATCATGTTCATGTGTATGCGTTAGACAACGAACGAAAAATACGGCTGCTAAAGCCAAAGAATCTTAACAACCAAATCACTGCGTCTGCGACCCCGTCGCGGGTGGGCTCCAGCTCGGACAATCGGGCCCAAAGCAAAGGTTGTGAGGCCCTGCGTCGGCATACTGCGACTGCGGCTGCGGCGGCTGCGGCGGCTGCAGCAGCTCCGATTGCTGCTGCTGCTGCTGCTGCTGCTCCTGCAGTTGCTGCTGCGCCGCTCGCATGCGTGCCGGAGGTGCGTCGTCGGGCCGTGGGCACGCCCTCGTACCGAGCTTCCGCTCGGTGGCTCGGCTCACACGCTCCGTGTACACATCCGAGAAGAAGCGCTCCCGCCACGGCTCGCCGCCAAATTTGACGAAGCCGAGCGTCGAGATCGACGGCCAGTCATCGGTGCCCTGCCGGAGGGCCATGGTCCGATTCGCCTCCCTGCTGGCGTCCGAGGAAGCTTTGCTGGCGCCGTTGTAGCCCCCGAGCGGGTTTGTGCAGCCGTGGAGCGTGGCGCGCAGGGCGTTGGTCATCGGGGTGCGCTGGTCGAGGTAGTGCACGGCGGGGTAGAGCGAGGCCATCGCGAAGCCGCGCGCGAGCAGCTGCTCGTACGGCCCGATCTCGCCCGTTGAGATGGCCTCGAGCCGGTTGGAGGTGTGGCACGACGCTTCGTAGCTCTCGAGGAAGATATCGGCGACGCGCCAGTCCAGCAGCACGGCCCAGCTCTGCAGGTGGACCTTGCGCTCGCAGGACATCAGCGCGCCCACCGCGGCCAGGCGTGGGTCGCTGGTCATGAGTGACATGAAGGGTGCAAGCCACAGCAGGTGGGGCGCGGCCGAGGCGTTGATGGCGTCGGAGAAGGAGCGAAGGGGCGACGAGGCTGTCGGCGTGGCCAGCGGGCCGCGGGCGCCATCGTTAAGGAAGAGCACGTAGGAAAAGGTTTGATTGCGGCGAGGCGCGGCGCGCAGCACGGCGGCACGCGGGCAGAGGTCGGTGCTCGACTCGCCGACGTGCTCGAGGAGGAGGTGGTCGTCGCCAAGTGCGGGGAACAGGGTGGCGCGCGACGGCACCGGCGCGCCGATGGAGCCGTAGAAGTCGGACACGGAAGGGAAGGGGTCGCCGTTGTTCGTGATGTGGAAGAAGACGCGGTCGCTACCCTTGGCCATGGCATGCTCGATGAAGACGGCGAGGTTGGTGCGCTTCGTCACGATCTCGCACTCGCGCATGTCGGCCTTCTCGTAATAGTGCATATGCACGAGCACCCAGCCGCCCAGCCGCTCCGCCGCCTCCGCCTCCGCAGCCGCCTTCTCCGACGGAGAGAGCGGCTGAGGCGCCACCGCCGCCGCCTCCTTAGATGCCTCAGCTGCCTTCGTCGCCTCCGCCGCCTTTGCCGCCTCCGCCGCCTCCGCCGCCTCCGCCACCTCGGCCGCCTCCTGCGCCGCCTCCTGCGCCGCCTCCTCCTCCTCCTGCGCCTCGTGCCACTTCTGTGTCTCCCAAGTCTCCTCAGGCTCGTCAATCACCTGGGCCGCGTTTGGCTCAGCAGCCTCCTCCCCCTTGCGCCGCGCCGCCGCCTCCTTACGCAGCTGCTCGTGGATCAGCTCGGGCCGCGCCGCCAGCTCGGCATGCTCCTTGTGCCACTTGCTGGAGGCGTAGCTGTACGGGTGCAGCTTGAGGTAGTGCCGCGCGTGCGCCGACACGTCCCTCATCAGAGGATGCGACTTCGAGCCCGGCGCGAACTGCACGAGAGGCACCTGGTCCTCGGTCAGGTTGTAAAAGTCGAGGAAGGAGACGTACATTTGTGTGGCGTGCACGCGCGACCAGCTCTCGTCGCTACCACTCTCGGCAAGCAGCCCGAAGTAGAACGCGGAGACCGAGCGCGGCAAGTTACTCGTGTACGTAAAGCTGTCCAGGAGCACCTCGTTGTATGACGCTTTGTACTCGACCGAGCGCTCCAGCATGCCCTTGAGGTCGTCCGCCGGGAACGGCTTTTTGTTGTCATGCTGCAGCCGATGCTGCAACTTCAAGCCGTACGTGTTGACGTCGCTGGTGCAGCCGCTGTGCAACGAGTTAAAGTCGTGGTAGTGCGAGCAAAGCACCTTGTTCGCGACGGGATTGAGGATCATGCCACCGTCGCTGAAGCCGGCGCGGTAACTGTTGCTGATGATGGAGGTGGACAGCCACTGCGTTGCATTTTGGCACCAGCCCGACTTGCACGGCAGCCAGGGCAATGCCCCGCTGTCCTCATAGGCGGCCCCGCTCAACATTGACACCGATGGAGCCCCACCTCCCTCCATGGTACCGTCGAAGCCGTGGACGGTGAGACCCGCTCTCGAGAGCCCATTGTCTGGGCGCCCTTCATCGAACAACTCGCTGATCTCGGCTAGCGACCACGTGTGGCACTTGTGCATGATGAGCGAGCAGTCCTCGGCTCCGCTTGTGTGGTGCTCGAACAAGTTGGGACTTATCACTCCTCCAGCGGCGGCCTTGTTCCACGTGGCAGCCTTTCCAGCATCATCCGGCGGATCCCAAAACTGCACGAGCGAAGTTGGGTCCGGGCGGAGTTGGGTGTTCCCAGCCCGCTTGCCGAGAGCGGCCGCAATGCACGCGAGAACGAGCGCCGCCGCGCGCATTGTTGATTTATTAGGCAACTCTACAAGACTTTCAGGGGAGTTACTCGCCCAACGGTTCAGCGGTTTCTCTCACAGAAACTGGCGGATGCCCGGCTTCGGGGTCTCGCCGGCTTCGGCGACCGCACCGAGCGCGTCGCTGCCGCCGACGTCGGGCCACTCTAGCGACGGTCGCCCGCCTGTGGCGCTGCGGTCCGCCGCCGCACTGGCACAGGCGGCGTTGGCGGCGGCGTTGGCGGCGGCGTTGGCGGCGGCGTTGGCGGCGGCGTGGGCGGAGGCGGCGTTGGCGGCGGCGTTGGCGGAGGCGGCAGTGGCGGCAGGGGCGGCAGTGGCGCTGGCGCTGGCGGCGGCGGGGGAGCCTCGCTTGCAGCGGCCAAGGGCAAGCAGCGGCACGCACGCGGGGCGTCGCCACTGCGGAGAAGCAAGCGAGGGCCCGCACGCGCCTTGCCATGCCCCGCCGTCTCCACCTCCTTGCGGATCGAGCTGCATGCCGGTGGTCTGTGGGGGCGACGAGGTCGACGACGGAGATGCCTCCGCCGGCCCGCCCGGCCCACCCGGCGGCGCCTGCGGCCCCCACGGGAGCGTGGGATTGAGCTCCCTCGCGTGCTGCGGCGGCGGCATCGCACCAGGTGGCATGCAATAGCTCGAGCCCGCTGGCGGTAGGTCGTGGCCGTGGCCGTGGCCGGGAGCTTGGGCGTGGGCGTAGCCGGGAGCAGGCATGTGCTGCTGCGGTGCCATGTGCGGTGCCATGTGCGGTGCCATGTGCGCAGCAGGCGCCCTGTCCTGCGGCGCCACTCGGTGCGGCAGCGGTGGCGGCGGCGTCGGAGTGCCGGGTCCACCAGGTCCGCCGGGCTGCGGCAAGCGGCCCGGCGGCAGAATCAGCTCAGGGCCGGGATGCGGGGGCGGTGAGGGACCCACGGCCGCCGTTCCAAATTCAGGCCAGCCCCACTGCGCGGCTGCGGCGGCTGCGGCGGCTGCGGCGGCTGCGGCGGCTGCGGCGGTGGCGGCCTCTCCCTTGGCGTTGGCGTTGCTGAAGCTGAAGGGGGTGTAGAGCACCGGTTCGATGTAGGCCGCGCGCGCGGGCGGCGGCGGCGCGCGCGGCGCCTCGGCCCACGTGTCGGAGGGGAGGAAGTCGCGGGACAGGAACTCGCGGCCCACCTTTGCGCTCAGCCACTGCTCGCACAGGAACCCCGTGGCCTCGCCGCTCTGCACGTGGCGCACCGTCACGCTCTGCACGTGCCACGAGGAGGAAGCGTAGGCGCCGTCGTGGCTGAGCCGCAGCCGCAGCAGCTGACCCAGCGGCGGGCAGCGCAGCAGGAAGCATCGCTCGCTACCTCGCGAGAAGAGAGGCTGGCCCAGCGCCCCATGCAGCCGCACGTCGCCCGTCGCGCCGAGCTCCCCCGTGAGACAGCACGAGAGGTGCGCGCACGTGCCCGCGTCCTGCATGTCCGCGGTGAGGACGGAGACCTCGTACGCCTGCGTCGGCTGGGGAGACTCCCGCAGCAGCAGCACCTGCTCCGCCAGCACCACCACCGTCTCCGCCGCTGCCGCCGCCGCCGCCTCCGCCGCCATAGCCGCCGCCTCCGCTGCCGCCTCCCCATGCATCACCGCCGTCGACTCCTCTCCCTGCGCGTGCGCGTTCGCCCGCGCGTGCGCGCGCGCGTGCGCGTGCGCGTGCGCGTGCGCCTGCGCGTGCGCGTGCGCGTGCGCCTGCGCCCCCTCACCTCCCACCTGCGGCCAAGCGGCCGCCCCCGGCTCCGCCCCGCCGCCACCCCACGGGGAGGCCGAGGGGGGCGAGGGTGGGGGCGAGGGGCCTGGGGGCGAGGGGAGGGGCGAGGGGCCAGCTCCCGCGAGGAACGTCGTCGTCGCCGCAGAGGTGAGCCCGCAGTACCCGCCCACCGCTGCCAGGCCCGACGCCGCCCCCCCCGCTGCCGCCGCCTCGCCCGCGCGTGCGCGCTCCCACGCGCGCTCCTCCGCCCTCGCCGCCGCCTCCTCCGCCGAGATGAGCTCGGGGATCGCCGAGATCGCCGCAGATGCGGCGGCGGCGGCGTCGGCGGCGTCGGCGGCGGCGGCGGCGGCGGCGGCGGCGGCGGTGCGGCGCGGCGGAAGGCGGCCGTGGAGGCGCGCGGCGTCGGCGTGGTCGTAACGTACGAGCACTTGGCGGGAGGAGAGGTCGAAGTCCTCGCAAACCGTCACTGGGAGCCAGCGGGGCGCACCGTCGTTAGGCACCGGCGGCCCCTCGGGCAGCTCAGGAAGCGGCCTCAGCATAATGTAGACGCCAACCGCGTGCAGCGCGTCCAGGTGGATCGCGGCGGCGCTCACCCGCAGCTCGGCGGTGCGCGCCTTGGGCTCTGGCGGCGCACCCCACGCCAGTGCGCGATGCTGCTGGGTGAGCTCACGGCAGAGTCGTGCCATGTCCTCCCGCGCCATTGGCGCCTGCGCTTGCGCCGACGGTAGCAGCAGCTGCTGCACCAACGCCTGCTGTAGCTGCGGCTGGAAGCTGCCCTTGGCGCGCGCGCCGTCGGGCGGCAGCCGCGCCGCGAGGGCCTGCAGCGCCTGCAGCTCGTGCGGCGACGCCTGCAGCGCCCAATCACACAGTAGCGGCCACGCATGCGTCAGGCGTTCCGCCGCCTCGGCTGCCTCGGGCGGCGCGTCGCGCACGCGCAGCGCGCGGAGGTGCGCCGAGAGCAGCCTGCGCTTCGATTTGCTGAGGTGGGGCATGGCGCGGAGGGCGGAGAGCGACAGAGATTGCGGGTCGGTCGCGGTGAGCTGTGCGGGGGGGATCTGAAGCAGCGAGGAGAGCACGCGGTAGTGGCGTAGGTCGGCGGCGAGGGCGGCGAGGGCGAGGGCGGCGCAGCACAGCAGCGTGGCGAGCATGGCGAGCGGCAGCGCGAGCTTGGTGCACGAGCTGCGGCTGGGGCCGTCGAGGCCGCCGGCCGTGTCGACCTCGGGGTAGAGGTATCCGAAGACGGCGAAGCAGCTCGCCTGCAGCTCGGCGGGGCGCGCGGCGGCCGCCGCCCACGAGGGCGCGACCGCGGCGTAGGGTGCGGCGACGGTTCCGGTGAGCAGCAGCACCCAGGCGCCGACGTCGAGGCTCAGCGCGAGGCGCCGGTAAAGCGGCACGACTAAGGGGCGGTAGTGGACGGCGAGTGCGATGTGCAGCAGGAGCACGAGCGACGCGAGGCCAGCCTGCGCGAGCGGCGACTCGCCGTCGAGCAGCACGGCGATGAGCACGAGCAGCGCCGCGCGCACGCAGAGCCAGCACGGCCAGAGGTAGCACGGCGCGCGGTAGGCCCCGTGCAGGAAGCCGAGCAGCTCGCGCGTCTGCACCGAGCCCAGCCTGCGGTGACGGGTGAGGGTGAGGGTGAGGGGTCGGCTTTGGGGCTTAGGGCTGGGGTTAGGGTCGGGGTTAGGGTTGAGGTTTGGCCACCCCAACCCTAGCCCTTATGAGCCCAACCTGCGGTGGCGCGCGAGCCAGCGTAGCCCGAAGGCCGCACATAGCGGCAGCAGCAGCAGCAGCGGCAGCGACGCGAGGGCCAACTGGAGCTGCGGAGGCTCCAACTCGTAGCCTCCGTGCCAGCACGTGCGCCACTCGGCACCGACGATGCGGCCCTTTGCGCCCGAGCCAGAGGCCGCACTGCCCTTGGAGATCTCGTCCCCCTCCTCGTCGACGGGCAGGCGCAACGGCCGCAGCTCGCAGTGAGCTCGCTGCGCCGCCCGCAGCAGCAGGCCCGCCCACTGCCGCTGCTGCAGTGCCGCCCAATAGGCCGCGGCGCGCATCGTGCGCGTGGCGACGCGCGCGCGCACCTCGGCACGCGGCACGCAACACACGGTGCGCAGGCCTAGATACGAGGTGGCGCACGATAGGAGGAGGAGGCCCGCCTGCAGCAGGGGCAGCAGCTGCAGCCACCGCCATACCTCCGCCTCGGACTCGCCAGCGCACGAGAGCAGGCTCAGTCGCGGAGCCTGTAGGAAGACTTGCAGCGCGGCGAGCCCCTCGGCAACGTACATGCCCGCAGCGCCCGACGGCCAATCGATCTGCAGCAGCCCCAGCAGCGCCAGCAGCTGGCACGCCTCGACGACGACGACGAGCGAGGCGGCACGGGGCACGAGCAGCAGGAGCAGGTGCGGCCACAGCAGCACCACGCTCGCCGCCGCCGCCTGCAATAGCAGCGGGCATGAGGCTTTGCATGAGAGGCCGTGTGCCCCTATGACCCAATGTCCCAATGCCCCCAATGCCCCAATGCTCCAATGCTCCAATGCTCCAATGCCCAATGCTCCAATGCCCAATGCCCCAATACCCCAATGCCCTATTGCCCCAATGCTGCAACCCTATATAAGCGCCTGCAGCCGCGGCCCCGGACAGTGCACGCAGAAGGGGCCGAGGCCGAAGCGGCTTGCCGCGCACACGCCGCACCGCGGCCCCTCGTACCCGTCGGCGCAGCGCGAGGTCACATTCTCGAGCACGTCGCCACCCTCGCACGCCCACGCACCGCCTGGGCACCGCCACCAGTCGTGCGGCCACGTCGGCATCTCGACTGTGAGCTCGAGCTCCTCGCGGTGCACCCAGTAGCCGGGCAGCGCCACGGGCAGCGCGCCGCCACCAGCGCACGCCGCGCCCTCCGGGCACGCCGCGCACGCGCCGCCGCCGTCGCGTGGCCACGCGCGCCGCCACGCTCCCGGCGCACAGACGCAATGGGCGACGGAGGCGGCGGCGGGGTGGAGCGTCCACGTGCGTGGCAAGTCGGCATCGCACCGCGCGCATGCAGCGGCGCCCTCCGCACCGGCGAAGAAGCCGAGGCGGCACGGCGCACAGGCGGTGAGGCCCGGTCCCGGCGCGAAATGGCCTCGCGCGCACGGCGCGCAGAGCGGAGCGTCTCCGCCGGCGGAGGCAGTGCCGTTGGCGCAGCGAAGGCAGACTTGGTTGGCCTCGTGCCACCCCTCGCCCGGCAGGCACATTGTGTTGAGGAAGGGAAGCAGCGGCGCCGGCGCCGCTGGAGGGCCGCCCAGCGTGGGCGGGATCACCGGTGGCAGAGGCGGCGGCGAGCGCGGGTTCCACTTGGGAGGCGGCGACTTAGGCGGCACAGGCGGCACCGGCGGCAGTGCCGGTGGAGGCGGCGGCGGTAGCGACGGCGGTACTGCAGGCGGAGGCGGCGGGAGCAGGCGCGGGCCGCAGTCGGTGCAGTCGGTTCCGGACTCACAGACGTCGTAGCTGGAGCCGACACCGCCATCGTCGCAGATGCTGTCGTCCGGGTAGATGCAGGTGTCAATGCAGAGCCCTGGCGCCGAAGGCGGCGGCATTGGCCACAGCGAGCTCATCTAGGCGCGGCTCAAGAATGCGCAGCTGAGGTGCCTGGGTGAGCAGGACGTGGCCGCCGCGGTGGCGATGGGGCAGCTGCTCCCCAGCAGGAGCTACACCACGGTTAGCGATCGCGAGCACGGCAAGCCAGCACATTGGGGCTATTGGGGGCGGCCTTTTGGCGCGAGACGCCCTTGGAAGCTCTCTTGCGGGCGTCTGTGTGTTGGCGTTGCTCATTGTCGCGGCGACTGCGGCACATCTTCGGGCTGACCGGATTTAACACCCCGCGCCGTGGTGGAGGGTCGTGGTGGTGCCTTCTGGTACGAGGTGCCCCACTAGCCAGCTATGGACTGGTGGCCCATTTTCCCTCTTACAGCCCTGTTGTTGTTGTTGTTGTTGTCGTTGTTGTTGCCCATGTGTTTGAGCAGCGTCTCATGGCCTAGCGGGCGTGCTAGTCCGTGTTCGCCTTCGGGTATGTCTGTCTGCCAGCGCGTGCGGCGATGCGGCCCGCGGGCGATGACGAGGCCACGCCCGACCTGAACGCGCTGGATTTCTACAATACGGAGACGCCTGCCACCGAGGAGTCGGTCGCCATCGACATGACGCAGCTGCAGCAGCAGCAGCCACCCTCGGAGCTTCATGGGCCGATGAGCTCTGGGCCGATGACGTCGACGGCGACGCCCTCCACCGCCGCCGCCGGCGCCGCTGCCAGTGGCTCCATGTCCGCTACCGTCGGCTTCGGAGGCTTCGGAGTGCCGCAGAACGTCGCCACGTCGATGTTCTCGACGATGCTCAGCGGGGCGCGAGAGCAGGCCAAGGCGCGCGGCGTCACGGGCGACGTGAACTCCCAGATTGACTTCCTGCGGCCGTACTTCGACGTTGAGACGAGCGAGGTAAGGCAGCGCCTGCTGTGGGCCATGCACCCGCGCAAGGGCAACCGGCTGCTAGCGGAGAGTGACCTCTACGCGCCTACGCTGCTCGCCTTCACGCTAGCGGCGCTGCTGGTCGCCGGGATGAAGTCCCAGGAGCTCAAGTCGGTGGGCGCGGAGGGCACCCTCATCGGCACCGCGCTCGGCGCCGCCTTCAGCCTGTGGGGCCTCGGCTCGCTGCTCCTCTACGGTACGGCTTACCTGCTGCAGCTAAGGCCGCGGCTCGCGCAGGTCTGCTGCCTTACCGGGTACGCGCTGTGCGGCGTCTGCGCGCCGCTCCTCGTCGGCCTGCTGCCCTTTCACATGTTCTACCCCGCGCTGCTGCTGCTCGGCGGCGCCTCCGCCGCTTCGCTCGGCGGCGGCTTCGCCACCTTCGCCGAGAGCCCCAGGCACTCAGCCTAACCCTGACCCTGACCCTGACCCTGACCCTAACCCTAACCCTAACCTTAACCCTAACCCTAACCCAGGCACACCCTGCCGCTCGGCGCGCTGGCTGCGGGCATGAACCTGGTCAGCACGGCGTACCTGCACTGGCGCTACTTCACGTAGTGCATGTACTGCTGTGGGTATGCTGTGGGGCCTTGCGAGCGGCGGCCGCCCCCGGAGGCGCAGAGCCGCTGGCCGTGCAGACCGCGCAGACCGCGCAGACCGTGCGCTGACCGTGGGCGGAGCGGCGGTCGATGTTATTCATGGGGTACAATGTAGTACCGTAGTACGGGTGTAGTGGGTCGCAGGCTCTATTGTGTTCACGTGTAATTATAGAGTGCTGGTATAATTAAAGAGTCCACCGCAGCCGTGAGAGCACAGCTGTGTATAACACCTTTTAGAGAGCTCGTGTAGAGACAAGAGAGCCGCCCTTGTTGTGGCTCGTTGTGTGCTTTTTCTTTCTTTCGTCCGTTTGAATTCCTCACCTGAAAACCAAGACCAAGGACACTGCAGCCGCGTCCGAAAAAGGAACCCTGGGCAGCAGACGGCTGCGAACTCAGACACGGTGTTTCTATAAACGGTTCTTTAATATCATTCGCTCTCGGAAAAGCGCTGCAACATCGTGAAACCCCGCAGGCTGACTGAGAGAGGGTGAAAACTTGCAGGCAATTCTGCTGGCATCGCCGCCACACTCACCTCCTCCGCCGTCGCCTCCGCCCTCACCGCCACCCGAACCACAGCGCCGCCAGCCTATCCCCCGCCCCTATCCCCCGCCGCCGCCGGACCCAAACCTGCGCGGCGATCCACACCCCGCCGCCGCCCGCAGCGCATCCCCAACCTAACCTCTG
>Ga0209302_10002222_pt1 | contig 11344 bp, 14 predicted proteins | sample ArcOceMetagenome_2_FD_187445 | JGI IMG/M metagenome (GOLD analysis project Ga0209302, IMG submission 187445) | Marine eukaryotic phytoplankton communities from Arctic Ocean - Arctic Ocean ARC135M Metagenome (SPAdes) (version 2) | ecosystem: Environmental > Aquatic > Marine > Oceanic | place... | reverse complement strand
CTCACTACTCACTACTCACTACTCACTACTCACTACTCACTACTCACTACTCACTACTCACTACTCACTACTCACTACTCACTACTCACTACTCACTACTCACTACTCACTACTCACTACTCACTACGACTACTCACTACTCACTATTCACTACTCACTACTCACTACTCACTACTCACTACTCACTGCTCACTGCAGTGCGCCACCGGCCTCGCGCGCATCCTCTCGGGCACCGGCCCATGGAAGCTGCTCTACCAGGTGGGTCAGTGAGTCGTTATGTAGCGGGCTAGCCGTGCCGCTCGTCTACTCACTTTTTACTTCTACGGCTTTACTGCTCTACCAGGAGGAGCCTAAGGAGGCGCCTAAGGCCTAAGGACGAGCCAATCGCCGAGCAGAAGGATAGGTCGATGGACCCGCCGACGACGGACCCCAACTCAGTCGAGTTAGAGCCTACCGAGCTACCGCTCACTTTAGCCTACGGCGTAATTTACTGTTGGCCGTACGCTTCACTCTTGAGACGCATAGCGTGGCGTGGGGTGGAGCTTACTACACCCAGCCTCATTGTGGCCAGCCACACACAAAGTATCAAGAGTGAAGTGCTCAAAAAGGGTTCACACGAGTGTAATGTGTGTGGACTGTGGTGTGTACTCCCCCGTTACGACCCCATTTTATTTTACCCCGTCCTCATCGTCTATCACTATCTATAGGGCTCCAGCGTCCAGGGGACAGGGCTGAGGTAGGGTGATAACCAAGTAACTAAGGGGCAAGGGCGCATGTGGTATGTGTGCAGACCGGTTCTCACTATTTAACCCTACTAGTATATCTTTGGAAATGAAGGAATAGAATTGGAAGTTGGATCTCTTGCATTAACTGAACACCCTATTCTGCAATTAATATAGGGCGTTCATTTAGACGGAAAACAACGGACACGACGAAGCATGCGGGAGCAGATCATATGGCTAGCCGGTAAGCGGCACGTGTGTTCGGGGGCGGCGCTCGCTTTATAGGCGAGCGCGGCTGGGGCGCCGACGCGCATGCGGCAAGGCGGCCCTTTGCGTGGTGCGCAAACTGCATAGCCATCGCACCCATGTATGGACCACGAACACAAAGAATAAATGCTCTCGCGAGGGCTCGTGCGAGGGCTGAGGTCGCCGTGGCCAGGGACGGTCGCTATGATCGATCTGCGTTTGCCCACGGGCTCCCCCACCACCTCAACCACGCGTCTTCCCCGCTCCCCTCCCCTCCCTCCCCTCTCCCCCCTCCGGCCCTCAGTCCGGCACCGAATCCACCGGGAGGTCGCCTGGCCCGCCGGGCGGAGCGTAGCCGTGGCCCCGCCCGTCCCCGTCGGTCGGAACGTAGATGCTGCCGCCGCGGCTGCGCATGCCCTGTGCCCCTTGCGCCGCCAGCCTGTCGGCGCGCTCATTCATTCCGTGGCCGGCATGCACTCGGACGTGCTGGAACCGCACTGTCGTGCCATCGGCCCGTAGGACCGCCAGGGCTCTCCTGTCTAATGTGGTGAGGTGACAAGGAATAAAACGCGCGCCCAAACTCGTAAAACACAAGCTCACCCCCTGCCCAGCCCAAAAAACAACTGTGCGCCGGTCCAGACAGGCGGCGCTCCCGAGAATTGGGGAGATACGATACTATCTGCAGAACAAGGCAGCATTCAGTCTACTCCTGGCGCTCCGTGGCGCCCGCAGGAAAAGGCGTAGCGGCTCAATCACACTTCCATTACCGTGTCGCGGGCGGCGCGCGCGAACGACTTGGACTTGGCGACCCTTGCCGCCACATCCTCGGGCTTGCCGTCGCCGCCGCCGTCGAGCGAGAAGGCCGCGCCCGACCTAGGGTTAGGCTTAGGCTTAGGCTTAGGCTTAGGCTTAGGCTTAGGGTGTTAGGGTTAGGGTTAGGGTTAGGGTTAGGATCAGGATCAGGGTCCGGATTAGTATAGAGTTAGGGCTAGAGTTAGGGTTAGGGTTAAGGTCACCTCTCGCCGACGGAGGTGAAGTTGCGCGTGGGCATCTTTTGCACATCGAGGCCAATGGCGAGGTGCGGGGTCACGGCCACCTGGTTAGGGTTAGGGTTAGGGTGAGGGCTAGGGCTAGGGCTATAGGGCTAGGGTTAGGGCTAGGGTTAGGTCTAGGGCTGGGGCTAGAGGGCTGAGGTAAGAGTTATCACGGCCACCGCGACGATATCGTCGGTGATCTTGAGCGGCGTTTCCTTCTCGAAGCGGAGTACGCTCGTGTCCGAGTGGCAGAGGAAGATGGCGACGGGGCACGCCTCGACATTGCGCAAGAAGGTGAGCGTACCTGGTCGCTTAGGGTTGGGGGTAGAGTTGTGGGGTAAGCGTTGGGGCTATATAGGGTTGGATGAGGGTTAGGGTCAGAGTTAGAGTGAGGATGAGAGGTGAGAGGTGAGCGTACCGTTGTTGCGGATGGCCATGCGTAGGAAGGAGGCCCACCCCTGGTAGAAGAGCTTTTTGTTGGGGCCACCCACGCCCTTACACAGCTCCGACTGGCCTCCGTTGTTGTCGTACCTGTGCGATGCATGGAGAGGAGGGGGCTGGGGGAATGGTGGGATATATGTATGGTTTGGAGAGGGATAGGCTGGGCGCGGGGTGGGATCGGTACGGAGTGCGGCTGGACGTACTTGAACTTGGCGACGGCACTCTCGGGGCGGAAGTGTGCGAGCGGCGCGTAGCCCTCATAGCCCTCGGCGCCCTGCTCCGGCTTGAGCTCGCTCCAGTGGAGGATGAAGGCGCCGCCACGCGCCTATAGGGTTAGGGTTAGAGAGTTAGGGTTAGAGTGAGGGTTAGGGTCGTTAGGGGTTGGGAGTTTTGGTTAGGGTTAGGGTTAGGGGCTGGAGGGTAGGGGGTAGGGGGTATGGGGTTAGGGTTGTGCACCACGCACCTCCGTGAAGAGTAGGTAGCATCCGTTCTGTGCCTCGAGCCTCTCCTTCTCCTCCTGCATGTGCATAGGATGATAGGTGTAGGGTTAGGGTTATAGGGTTAGGGTTAGGGTTAGGGCCAGGGTCAGGGAGACGAAGAGCAACGGCAGAGGCACGCACCTGCTCCCGCTGCGCCTTGGCCTCCGCCTCCGCCTTGGCCTCTGCCGCGGCCTTCGCCTCCGCCGCCGCCAGAGCCTCCGCCACGGCTAGAGCTTCTGCGGCCGCCTTGGCCTCTGCGGCTGCCTTGGCCTCCGCCGCCGCCTGTGCATCTGCTGCTGCCTTCGCCTCGGCCTCAGCCAGAGCCTCTGCCGCCGCCGTCGCCTCGGCCTCGGCCTTGGCCACCACCAGAGCATCCGCCACGGCCTGCGCCTCGGCCGCCGCCTGCGCCTCCGCCACAGCCCTAGCCACCGCCTCAGCCTCAGCCTTTGCTTCTGCCGTTGCCTGCGCCTCCGCCTCGGCCCGAGCCTTGGCCTCGGCCGCCGCCTGCGCCTCGGCCCGGGCCTGCCACTCGGCCGCCGCCTGAGCCTCTGCCGCCGCTTCGGCCTCGGCCTCGGCCACGGCTTGCGCCTCGGCCGCAGCGGCCGCGACCATGGCTTCGGCCTTGGCGAGCTCTGCCGCCGCCGCCGCCTCCTTCTCGTGCTTTGCGCGGAGGGCCTCCGCAGCCTCCTTCATCGCCACCAGCTGGGCCTCGGCCTCCTCCTCCGCAGCCTGGTTAGGGCTAGGGTTAAGGCTATGGTTAGGGTTAGGGGTTTAGGGGTTTAGGGGTTAGGGGTTATAGGGGTTAGGGGTAGGGGTAGGGGTAGGGGTAGGGGAAGGGGTAGGGGTAGGGTTAGGGTTAGGGTGCCTTCTCCTCCGCAGCCTGCTTCTCATGGGCAGCGAGCTCCAATGCAGCCGCCAGGCAAGCCTGCGACTCTTTAGTCTCCTGCACCAGCTGGGCCTCGGCCTCCTCCTCCGTAGCCTGGTTAGGGTTAGGGCTAGGGCTAGGACTAGGGCTAGGACTAGGGCTAGGGGTTAGGGTTAGGGTTAGGGTTAGGGTTAGGGTTAGGGTCAGGGTCAGAGTCAGGGTTAGGGTTAGGGTTAGGGTTAGGGTTAGGGTTAGGGTTAGGGTTTGGGTTAGGGTTAGGGTTAGGGTTAGGGTTGCCTTTTCCTCCGCAGCCACCTTCTCCTCGGCAGCTTGCTCCAAGGCTGCTGCCACAGCCTCCTGGACAACACGCTGGGCCGTGGCCATGGTGTGGCGGCGGTGCACCTCTTCCTCCTGCTCCTGCTCCTGCTCCTCCTCCTTCTCGGCGGCCAGCTTCGCGACAGCCGCAGCAAACTCCTTCTCTTTCTCCTTCTCCTGGTTAGGCTTAGTGTCAGAGTTAGGGCTAGGGGTGGGACTAGGGGTAGGGGTAGGGCTGAGGTTAGGGCTGGACCTATAGGGCTAGAGTTAGGCTTCTCGACAACCAGCTCCTCCACAGCCTCCCTCTCCTTGATAGCGGCTTGCTCGGCGGCCTTGATCGCGGCAGCCGCCTCCGCCTCCGCCTCCAAGGCCACCTTGGCGTAGAGTCGAGGACAGTAGATTGAGTATCACGCTGCACAGCCCAGGCAAAACAACAACAACTACTACTACTACTACTAGTATGACTACGACGACTACGACGACCACCACTGCCACCTTGGCGGCGTCCGCAGCGGCATTGGCCTCCGCCCTCGCCACCGCCTCCGCCGCCGCCGCCGCCACCACCTTGGGGTTAGGGTTAGGGTTAGGGTTAGGGTTAAGGGTTAGGGTTAGGGTTAGGGTTAGGGTTAGGGTTAGGGTACCGCACCTTGGCCTCCGCATGCGCCTTGGCCTCTGTCGCCCACGTAGCCTCCTCCGCAGCAGCCTTGGTGGCGGCGACCACTCCCTCGGTGCTGGGGTAAGGGCCTGCCGTGGCGGTGAGCACCTTCGCCTGCCGCGCCGTCCGTGCGCGCAGCAGCCTGTCTTCCTTGTGTGCGGCCACCGCCTCCGCCGACAGGGACTCCTCGCTGCCGTTCTCCGTGCCGTCCTCACTCACCTGGCTAGGGGTAGGGTGTAGGGTGTAGGGTGTAGGGTGTAGGGTGTAGGGTGTAGGGTGTAGGGTGTAGGGTGTAGGGTGTAGGGGTAGGGGTATAGAGCTAGGCTTAGGGTCGGGGTTGGGGTTGGGGATAGCCGTCCTTGCGGTTACCGTGCCCTCCTCCGTGCCGTCCTCCGTGGCCTCACCGACGAGGCTGAAGTTCACCGAGGCGGCCGAGTAGGACGAGCGGGTGCTGCATGCGTGGTGGGCGTGGGCGTCCGTCTCGACCTCTTGCTCGTGAACCTTGGGTGCGGGGGCGGCGATGGCGTGGGGGTTGATCCACGACACCATCTTGTCCCACAGGTTTGGCTCGGGCAAGGGCGCGGTCTCCTTGGCGCCCGCCTTGTCCTTGGCCTGTGGTTAGGGTTAGGGTCAATGGATTAGGGTGAGGGTTAGGAGGTTGGGGTTAGGGTTAGGGTCTCCTTAGGTCCCGCCTTGTCCTTGGCCGAAGGCTTGGCGACCGTCTTCGTCGCCGCCATCTTGGTCGCCGCCAGCTTGGTCTTGAACTCGTGCAGGTCGACCTCGCCATCGCCGTCGGCGTCGGCCACCTTGAAGGTTCAGGGTGATAGGGTTGAGGGTTGAGGGTTGAGGGTTGAGGGTTAGGGTTGGCGTTGGGGTTAGGGCCAGGGTTAGGGCTGTCGGCCACCTTGAGCATCTCCTTGACAACCGACTCGTCCACCTCCTCGCCAGACACCTTGGTATAGGTATAGATAGATAGACAGATAGATGAATAGATAGATGGATAGATAATAGATAGAGAGAGAGATACACAGTAAGATAGATGGGAATCACGCGCCACACGACTCGCGATGCTGGGCCCTCACAACCCATACACTAATGTACGTGATCTCTATCTACACCTTGGCGATGTGCGCGCTCATCTCCTTGGCCGAGATGCTACCGCTCGAGTCGGCGTCCACCCCCTTGAAGGTCTGCTCGAGGCGCTCCACCTGGCGGAGGGGGATATGACGGTGGGTGTATGGCGGAGGAGGTATGGAGGGGGCTGCTATGGAGGTGGCGAAGGAGGAGGAGGAGGCGACGGGAGGGGCCATGGTGGCGGTGGGTTTGGGTTTGGGTTTGGGTTTGGGTTTGGGTACGTTGGGGTTGGGGTTTTGGGGGTTCGGGCTGGGGCTTGGGGCTTGGGGCTAGATTGAGCTGACCTCGCCGAGGAGATCCCTCTCGTTCTCTTCCATCTCGGCGACGGCACAGCGCAGGTCGTCGAGCTCCGTCTGCTGCTCGAGGAGCTCCTGCTTGGTCTCGAGCAGCGCCACCTGCTCGAGGAGCGCGGCCAGCTCCGCCTTGTTCGTGCGCGCCTGCTCCACCTGTGAGAGAGGTGGAGGGGAGGTGGTGGTGGAGGTGGAGGTGGAGGTGGTGCAAGCGGTGATTGTGGCGTTGGTTGGCAGGGTTGTGATGGTGGGCTGTGGTGGAGGTGGAGGTGGTGGCGGTGGAGAGGTGGCAAAGGCACAGACCTTCTCATCTCTCTTGCCGGGCTTCATGTTCATTGTTGGGGTCGCTGGCTCCTGGTGCCGGCTGACAGAGACGGAGCGGGGCGACATGGACGATGGTGTTGTTGGTTGTTGAGCAGGTGCAACGCAGTATACAGGGCTGTCAGTTGCTATCAGACCGGCGAAAGTAACCGACGTTCACCACAAAAGCGCGTAACTACTTCGGGATTTCAGACGATGATGACGAGCGAGGAGACGCGGCAGCACAGGCGCAGGCGGAGGAGGTGACGCTGCGCAGGCTGCGCGTGCCCAAGAACAAGGCGGGCTACTTCGGCGTGCACCTCAAGCCCTGCCACCCCAAGCCTCTACCAGGCGCGGGTGCGGCGCGGTGGCAAGGAGTTATATGGGCTACTGACTTCGTATTCAGTTGCCCCATTGACATTTAAATTTCACCCCAGAGCAGTGCAGAGAGCCACAGCTGCGACGCTGAAGTGCTGGTGGCCGATAACAAAGATTAACAAGACGGGTTACTTCGGCGTGAGCCTCGCCAAGCCCGGCCAGCCCAAGCCTTACCAGGCGCAGGTGCGGCGCGGTGGCAGGCTGGTGTACCTGGGCAGCTTTGCCACCGCCGAGGAGGCGGCGCTGAGCGTCGCGCGTGCGCCGGAGGGGCAGGCGGCGGCGAGAAGGCCGGCAGCGGCGCAGGGCCAGGGCATGCTCCCTGCCGTGCCGTCCGGCGCCATCCTCAAGGAGGAGGGCACCGTCCCGCCTATGCCTCCCGGCACATTTGTCAAGGAGGAGGGCGCGGTCTCACCCATGCCACCCGACTCATTCGTCAAGGTCGAAGCCGTCGTCAGGGAGGAGGCGGGCTATGAGGGTCGGCCTAAGAGGCAACAGGCGAAGTGGGTATACTTCGGTAGACTCTCCACACTGCCCCTTAGTACGGCAGACTCAAGATAACACCCTAGAACCTGAAGCGAGGGTATGCGCAGCCCGATAGATGGTTATCCCCCGTAAAAGCTGTTATCAACGAGACTGCAACAGCCTGATGCACGCGTACCTCGTCGTCGCCATGCTCCACAGTGCTCCGCCCACGTCGAGGCCTAGCCCACGCTGGTGCCGCCGCCCATGGCGACACGGGTCCTGCGGCCTCCCCGCCGCAAAGTCAACAGTAGTGAGCACCTCCTGCGGGAGCAGTGATCATACACGGAGCAGCGGCTCATGGCGTGGCGTGGCTGATGCAGCAGCTTGTGCTCGACTGTGTGCGGGCTGCGGCCAGTGCAAGTTCATCTCCTACTCCCCGCTGGATTCGGATTGCAGCTGGTTTGCTCGCTGCAGCGACACGTTAGTGCAAATTAAGGCCCACAGGGGGTCAGCAACGCGGGTCGTAGCAAATAAGAGCAGAACAAAGCCCATCACCGACAGGCGGCACTGCACGCTCGCCGCAGCGGACCTCGAGGCCGCGTATCCGCCGACATGGCCTGCGTCGCAGGAGCTGCTGCTTGCGCGTGGCGTCATATCCCTTGGCTCCCAACAGAATGCGAGGGCGCTACTGAGGATGGTGCGTGAGCCTGGGCGGTCCAACCAGACGTCGGTGCTCGGCATTGGCTCGAGCGTGACTCAGTACAGTGGTGGAGGGCCTAAGACCGACGGGTTCTTGATGCAGGCCATCGATGCGCTCAACGGCACGTGGCAGGTACGCGGCACCACCCTGTGTGTATAACGCGGGTCGCCACGGGTTAGGATTAGGATTCCGCCGTGGCGGCCCGCGTTATACACAGGGTGGTGCCGCGTACCTGCCACGTGCCGTTAGTTAGGATTAGGGTTAGTTAGGATTAGTTAGGATTAGTTAGGTGAGTCCTAACTAACACTAACCCAACCCTGATCCTAACCAAGGTACGCGGCGTCAACGTGTATAACGCGGGCCGCCAAGGTGGTAGTATGGACCACTTTGCCGACTGTTATAAGACGTACATGCCGCCGGCAGTGCACCTCGTCGTCATCGAGCTAACCATCACGAAACAAGGTACGGCCTATCCGCTGGAGCGGCTGATCCGGCTGCTGCAGTCGGCGCGCGAGCCGCCCACCGTGGTTCTCCTCCGCCCCATTCACACGTGGTGGAAGGACAACGCACAGGCCGGTGTGTGCAATCACGCGCTGCTGCGATCGCTTGCGGCGCACTACGGCGTGGCATACGTGGACGAGTTCTCAGTCCTCACACAAAGCGAGAACTCCGTTGACGCGTACACGTTTGCCACCCTCGTAGACAAGTCCGGCGACCTGCACCCAGCGGCGCTTCTGACCGACACGGTGCACCCGACGGCACGCGGCGCGCGGCTGCTCGGTTCGGCGCTCGGGCGTGCGCTGCGCTCGATGCTGCGCACCGCAGAGGACGGCCATCTGCCCTCTCTACGCTCGCTGCCTATGCCCCTGTCGGGTGGCGGGGGGGGCAGCAAGTACTCGCACCAGTGCTACGAGTTCCGAGACCCGGCCGATGCTACGCACCGCCACGTGGCCGATGAGCCCCGCGAGAAATCCCACACGTGGAGCATCTCCGCCGCTCGGCCGACCGTCCCCATCAGCAGCGACCCCTACTCACGCTGGGAGTTCGTGAGTGACATCAGCAAGTTCGGCGCGCAACGCGCCGGGCTAGCCAGTACCGTGCCGGGGAGCCATGTCACGTTCGCGCCTCTCGACACGCGCCCGGGGCCGCACAACTTGAATGCGACGCCTATCGTCCAGGTGGAGTATCTGTCATCGTACGACAGGCAGATGGGCTCTGCGCAGCTGCAGTGCCTCAGCGGTTGCGCGTGCCGCACGACGCTGCTGCAGGGGCGATCCACCTCCAGAATGTCCGTGCCGGTTGCGACCGCCGTTGCAGTGAGCGCGAGCGCGCACTGCGTCATGCGCGTGACGCTCTTGGGCAATAGCAGCGGACGCGCCATGGGCAGCGCGAAGCATGTGAGCAAGCATGCTGCGGGAAGCCGGTTCAAACTCACGGGGCTGCGCATCGGTGGAGAAGAGGCGAGTGAGGTGAGTGGCGGCCCTCGCGCAACGCCTGCGGCCGTCCAGACTCTCCAGCAGGACCTGCTCGGCTGTGACCCTGTTAAGTCGCAGCAGCGGGCGTTTCTTGCACGGGCGTGATCCGTGATCGTGATTAGTACGGTAGCCCCACGTGTAGCCGCGTGGGCCGTGGCGGGTGTTCACTCTCTTTGGTTATTAAGAACCCCGAGAGAGAGTTGCTTATCTTGCTTGATTACTTTTTTTGCAAATGTAGTTTTTGAAAGGAAATACCAACGTGCCTGACGTGAGGCACACACCACTAGTGCAATGCGATAAAAACACAACCCGGCGAGAACACAACATTTTATCCAAAATAAAACGCGGGGGAACTGAGGCCCACAACTAATCTGTGTCTACTAATGTAACGTCCGCCTACTATTTACCTGCGTCTTGCAGTGCTACGTCTCCGTTCCAGTCTATATACCGAGGTATAGTCTTAGTCATTGCATCCGTTGCCTCTTAGGCAGCTCCTTCTCCTGCCTATCGGCGCATGCAAGGAGGAAGCACGCTCTTCGAGCACGTTCTTCAAGGAGGATGAGGCCGTCCCACCTGTTTGCACCTGGAGGCACGGGCGGCGGGGCCACCTCCTCCTTGTTGACGAATGCGCCGGACGGCACGGCAGGGAGCGTGGCCTGGTTCTCCGCCGCCGACGCCCTTCTCGCCGCCGCCTGCCCCTCCGGCGATCGCGCGATGCACAGCGCTGCCTCCTCAGCGGTGGCAAAGCTGCCCAGGTACATGCTCTTGCCCGTGCCACCACGAGTCACCTGCGCCTTATAGGGCTTGGGCTGGCCGGGCTTGCCGAGGCGTACGCCGCAGTAGCCCGTCCTGTTCTTACCCACGCGCAGCTCCAGCCCCTCCGCCTGCGCCTGCTGCCACGCCTCCTCGCGCGTCAGCGCCGCCGCCACTGCAGACCTTCTCGCAGCCGTGCGCCCCTCCGGCGTACGCGCGACGCACAGCGCTGCCTCCTCGGCGTTGACAAAGTAGCCCAGGCTCACAGTCTTGCCACCGCGCTTCACCCCCGCCTCGTAGGGCTTATTGGAGCAGTTGGGCCGGTGGAAGACGCCGAAGTAGGACGTCTTGTTGTCGGCCACCACCAGCGTCAGCTTCTCCGCCTGCGCCTGCTGCCGCGCCTCCTCGCTCGTCAGCGGCACCGCCGACGCAGCCCGCTCAGCGGCTACCGCCCGCCCCTCCGGCGATCGTGCGACGCACAGTGCCGCCTCCTCGGCTGTGGCGAAGCTGCCCAGGTTCACAGCCTTGCCGTCGCGCCGCGCCCGCGCCTGATAGGGGTTGGGCAGGCCGGGATAGGGGAGGCTCACTCCGAAGTAGCCCGTCGTGTTCTCGGCCACCACCAGTGTCAGCCCCTCCGCCCGCGCCTGCTGCCGCGCCTGCTGCCGCTCCTGCTGCCGCGCCTGCTGGCTCATCAGTGGGTTCGCCGCCCCCACTTTCCCCTCTGGCAATCGCGCCACACACAGCGCCGCCTCCTCAGCGGTGGCGAAGTAGCCCAGGTGCACAATCTTGCCACGACCGCGCCACACCTGCGCCTTGTAGGGCTTTGGGTGGCAGGGCCGGTGGGCGACGCCGAAGTAGCCCGTCTTGTTCTTGGCCACGCGCAGTGTCAGCTCCTCCGCCTGCGCCTGCTGCCGCGCCTCCTCGCTCGTCATGAAGCAGGGAGACTTGTCTCAGATTGGTGGTTCTTTCCTGCAACAGCCAGATAGATAGATAGATAGATTTCTGGTAGAAAAGACGCACGCATCTAGACTACGACGCTACAATTGCAACGTCTCACCTCCGAAGAGGCACCTCCGAAGAGGCTGAGGCCTCTCG
>Ga0209302_10002210_pt1 | contig 11394 bp, 8 predicted proteins | sample ArcOceMetagenome_2_FD_187445 | JGI IMG/M metagenome (GOLD analysis project Ga0209302, IMG submission 187445) | Marine eukaryotic phytoplankton communities from Arctic Ocean - Arctic Ocean ARC135M Metagenome (SPAdes) (version 2) | ecosystem: Environmental > Aquatic > Marine > Oceanic | place... | reverse complement strand
CCTGGCCCGAGGGCACCCGCAGCCTTGAGCGCAGTGAGCGTGGGTAGGTGGGTGTGGTCCTCCCAGCCCTGTGAGAGAAGAAGGGCGTCAAAGTCGCCGGCCAGCAGGGCATCTCGCAGCGCCGAGCATTCCGCGCACCCCGTGGTGGCGATGCACCCGTCACTTGTGTTCCACCCCCGACGCAAGTTTGCGCGAGCGCTTCCAGGTGCGAGATGTTCACGTGCTTCTCGTGCGGCTGGTCGCCCGTGCCCGCCTCATCGCACCGTCCCGTCTACCACATCGCGTTCGTCCAGTCGGGGCCTGCACCGCAGCGCTCCGACCCGCACCCGGTCGTTCACCTCCACCTCCAGGCGCACCACAGGGTGCTCGCAGTACCGCGCAGTCAACAGGACACGCTCACAGCGAGCTATGGCGAAGGTTGGTGGGTAGAGTACTGCTCTGATCGGAGGGAGGAGCACACGCGGCCTCGGCGAGCCGCGGCGGTGGCGATGAGTGCCACTGCCGCCACTGCCACCACTGCCGCCGGCGCCACCGCCGCTACCTTCAGAGCCGTGGAGATCGAGGCGCCGTGGCACGAGGTACGGCTCGGCCCGGCCTCAGCTGAGAGCTCGGCGGCAAGCCCAGGCGAGCAGCTCAAGTGTGGAGATGTCGTGCTGTGCCTGCCCGACGCCGCTACCCCAGCCGAGTGCGTGCAGCTGACGGCGGAGGCGTCGGCGGCTGCGGAGGCGCTCCGGCAGGCGCGCTTTGAGACGGGACTCGACCCCGAGGGACGGGCGCGTCTACCGACGCTCGCTGCCGCCGCGCGCGCCACCGCGACGGGGACGCCGTGCGCCGCGCCGCTCTCTCCCGAGGCTGACGCCATCTGCCGTCGCGTGCTCGGGCGCACGCTGTGCCTGCTCGACGCCGAGCTGCCCTCTCTGGGCGCGCAGCTCTTCGGTGGCGCGGCGATGGGCCGGCTGCTCGAAGCGGACCTCCTTGACTTCTCCTCACGCGAACCCGCCGTCAACGTCTACGGGAAGGGCGGTGCGCTGGCCGCCGCCCGCGAGGGATAGGGATAGGGCCTGCGGGCGAGGGCGGGGCGGCGCATGCCCTGCATACACCCTGCGCACGCTTTGCATGTGCCAGGCGGCTTTATCGCGCGCAAGGGTGACTACACTACTTGCGACACTACTTACTACCCAGTACACCACGTACTACTCACGACACTACTCACCGCATACCAGGCTTTTTCACTGCGCACAAGGATCACCAGAGCCTCACGCTGCTAGTGGCGCTCTCCGACCCGCACGACTTTGCCGGTGGTGGCGGCGCAGCATGGTCACACGCCCTCCCGTTGGGTTGGCAGTGGCCGAGCTCGCCGCCCTTGGCCTCGCCCCCCCTTGGCCTCGGCCCCCCTTGGCCTCGGCCCCCCTTGGCCTCGGCCCCCCTTGGCCTCTGGCCTCAGGGTATGTGCGCCCAGCTGCTGCCTTCTTGTGATCGAGCGAGCCGCATTCAAGGTCGCCAATTCCACCGCCTTCGGCCACCCAGGCACCGGCTTCTGGGCACAAGACTCGCTCGGCCATCGCGTCGAGGCGCCAGCAATCGTGCTGCGACCACCCGCAGGCACCGCGCTGCTCTTCGGCGGCCATGTCACGCACGCTGGCATGCCTGTGACGGCGGGCGAACGCGCGGTCTTCGTGGCTTCGTTCAGCCTGCGCGGCGGCGCAGCGGCCCGGGTGGAGGCGGCCGCGCAGAGCCGGGATATCTATGGTGATCTGCTGTAGCGAGGGCGAGGGTGGCCCTCCATGGGCATGCGCGCATCGCGCATGCGTATACTGTGCCCCTGTCCCGAGCGGCTAAAAAACCATGTCCAATTCAATTGGACCCTGTCCCACTGAATTGGACACATTGGACAGTAACATAGGGGCAGGATCAAGATGGTTTGAGGGCTACAGCTAGGTCTCATTCAAAGGCACCAAGCAGCTTGTCTGGACCATAACTGCACATTACAGCAAGAGAGACCACTGCTACAGCCACCGGGGTCTGTTGCAACCATGTCCATAAAGCCGTATGTTACTGTCCAATTCAATTGGACCGTGTCCAATTGGTGACGGCCCGCTATCCGCGAGGTCCCGACACTGCACGCGGGGCGCGGCGCGGGCGGCGCGCGCGGTGTGGTCGCGGGTATGTCGCGTGTCGTGTGCGAGAGGGTGAGCTGTGCGTGACTACTGTGGGGTCGCGACCCGAGTCCGCGCGTCGACAGGCGCAGCTGCAGGGACGCGGGTCAGCCCCTGCGTCAGCTGCATATCATGTGACATGCGAGGCACATACCACATTGACACACATGACACGCGAAGAGAGGCGGGGGGCGCCTGCGGCGCCGTACCGCGTACTTACCACGTCGCGTCCGAGAGAGACTGAGACGTGAGAGGGAGAGACGAGAGCCTCTCTCACTCTGTCTCTCTAGAGTTTAGTAGCAGGTGAGGCAGCAGCCCACCGAGGCCGGCTGATCGCACTGTCCATCGAAGCAATGACCGATGAGCGGAGCGGACTCGAAGGGCGAGATGATTCTCCTCGGATGGCCGCACGAGTTGGGGGCGCCGAGGCAGCGTCCATTCGGGCCGAGACTACTCTTTGTGCAAACGCCACACTCGCACTCGGAGCCGCAGAGCCCGAGGTCGGTGCATGCGGCGAGCGACGAGTTGAAATGACTTACCAAGTACGGGCAGAGCGAGGCCGTCACGAGCCATTCACATAGTTCGTGCTCGAGGGGGGGGAGCGTCTTGCAACCGCCCTTCGCCCAACCGCAGCCGTGCGTTAGGAGCCCCCCGGCCACGAGCTCACAGGCCTCGCAGTAGGAGTTGTTCGTTGGTGGAGGCGCCACGAAGGCGTGCACGAAGGCCGCGTGGAGGAAGACGGACATACTTTTGTGCGGGGCGGCGGCGGAGCCGCCGGCGGAGCGCACCACCAGGAAACGCTACAGTTGGTGACCCTTCCGCTGGTTTTTGCCATGTCTCCCAGTGGATAAAGATAAGATAATCTTATCTTATCTTATCCCAGTGGGAGGGTCTCTCAGCTGGACTTCTGCTTGCGCCACAGTGTAGCAGGGAGGTAGCCTCTGCATGGTCTACCACGCGCCTGACCTTAGAAGTTCCTCCATCGGCCGTCAATTGCTTCCGCACGTTCACCGAGCGCAAACGAGTAGCATTTGTACCCCTTCCGCCTGGTCTCAGTAGGCTGAGACGATCCAAATATCCAGCGGGGCCAAACTGGTAGACAGACATCTTGCAGTGATAGATATACACTGTAGTAGAGAGAAAGATCGAAGACTGTCACAAAAGACGCTAGACCTGCGCTAGACGCAGACCTCGCACGCACATCTAAACTACGACGCTACAATACTCAATAGTAACGTCTCGCTAAAGGATACAAAACACAGACACACGATAACGCGTGCTGAACGCGTGGCGTCGCGCGCGCCGGAAGAGCGCCGTAAGAACTAAGATCAGAAAAGATAATACAACGCTACTACTTGGGCGGCGGCGCGGCAAAGTACTCGGGCCACGGGAAGTGCGGGTGCTCTTTAGCGCCGGCGTTGTCGCCGTAGCGAAAGGGCGTCGCGTCGCCCATGGCGCAGAGCTCGGCCAGCTCCTCCTCAGCGAGCGTGAAGTCGAAGGTGTCGATGTTGGCCGCAATGTACGCAGCCGTCTTGCTCTTCGGGATGGCGGCCATGCCGCGCTGCGTGTGGAAGCGCACCAGCACCTGGTAGGAGGGTTGGGGTTGGGGTTGGGGGTAGGATTAGGGGCCAGGTTCAGGGTTAGCCGTAGGGTTAGCCAACCTGCGCGGCGCTCTTGCCGTGGCGCGCGCCGATGGCGGCGATGCGCTCGTTGCCCAGCAGCGACGGGTCGCTCTCCTTGCGCGCGCGCACATTGTCCGGAGAGCCGAGCGGTGAATACGCTGTCACGACGATGCCATGCTGACGGCAGTAGGTGCGCATGCTGCGCTGCGGCAGCATGGGGTGCGACTCGACCTGGTTGACGGCGCACGCGACGCGCGCGCCAGCGGCGAGCGCCACCAGCTGCGCCTCGCTGAAGTTGGAGACGCCAATCGCGCGCGTGAGCCCCGCCCCGTACACGCCCTCCATGCCTCGCCACGTCTCGCTCGGGTCGACCAACCCCTCGCGCCCATCGTCACGCTGCTGCTCGTGGTCCAATTCGGGCCCCGAGCCATCGGCGCGGCGAGGGAAATTCTCGTTCGCACCCTCGGTGCGCCGCCACGCGAGTGGCCAGTGCACCAGGTAAAGGTCGAGCCGCTCGAGCCGAAGCGATGAGAGCGTGTGGCGCAGCGCGCGCTCGACATCGCGCTCCTCGTGCTTGGTGTTCCACAGCTTGCTCACGATGAAGAGCTCGTCCCGCGTGACCTCACCCGCCTCGATCAGCTCCTGAAGCGCCGCGCCCACTTCGTCCTCGTTATCATAGCAGTGGGCGCAGTCGATGTGCCGATAGCCCGCCCGGACGGCGGCCTTGACCGCTTCGCCCACGACGCCATCCTTTGACTTCCACGTGCCGAGTCCAACCAGCGGCATCTCCACGCCGTTGTTCAGCCTTGCGACTCGCGGAGACGCCATGCCCCTGGCGGGCACTACCAGCGGACGACACGGCACACCTTGTACACCGCAATCGCAAGTTTTTGGGTGATAATACACCCAACGAGCAGCGATCTTTATTGTACCCCCCATTTTTCACAACCCCCCCCAAAATGCCCAACCTACAGCGCGGGCGGCTGCGCGCTCCGCACTCCGTAAAACGTGTAGGTCGCACACTCCTCTATATCCGGCCGTTGGCACTTCCACACGAGCCGGCACTTGTCCGCGCCGTCCAGAAAGAAGTAGGCGATCTGCGTCGTCTCGGGCGGCACGTTCGGCAGCTTCGACGTCGTCGTGACGAAACAGCACCCATAGTCTGGGTGGTCGGTCCAGTGGTGCGACTCGTGCGAGGTGCCTCCGTCTGCCACGCCGCACGCAGGCATGAAGAAAGGCGGATGCGGGGGCGGTCAAGTGTGGGCAGCGGCGTACAGGCGTTTGTTATGAGCACTCTGTGCGCCTCCGCCTCCTTGAGCGAAGCGTGCAACGGAAAAGGCCCCTTTCTCATAGCGCCCATCCATGGGATGGGTATCTCCACGAGCGCCGTGTGCTCCGTGTCGGTGTTCTTCAACTCAAAGCCCTGCACGGCGATGCGGCGCGCGCAGTTAGTGCGCCAGCAAAATCCCACAGCCACGGAGCGATGGACGGAGCGGGCCTTTTTGCACCTTCATTCGTGACATGGCAAAGCGAAAGACGGGTCGAATCATTGACGGCGTGCCCATGTACCTGATGTAGATGTCGATGGCCTCCAGGTCGGCTCTTGATGCGTCAAACTCCCAGACACCGCTCAGGTCGGGCCACTTCCGCTCGCGGCTCGCCAAAAACGTTGTTGGCTGTGGCTTGCGCGGCGCCAAGATCTGCTTCACCTCTTTCAGCTCGCGTTTGAGCTCGAGGAGCCGGCGCAGAATGGTCCAATACGCGAAGGTGGCCGCGACGCCCAAGGACCCTGCTGCAAGCATGGACCGCGGAAGAGATAGCATGATGTCGGAGAAGCTTTGGAGAAGAACTTTGGGCAGTTCGCGGATTATCTCAGGCTAATAGTTGGGATGTCCGTACCTACGTCCCATGGCTAAGGGGGGTGTTGTCCCCTCGGCGTCCCATCTGACCGAAAATGTCCCCAATCGGCCCGTAAAGACCGTTTTCGCCTCATCGATGCATACATGAAGCGCCTGTGGCTGAGCGAGTGTGGTACGTAAAAGGAAGGAGAGCACAACGAAAAGCGGGAAAACTTCAAGTAAATAAACGAGAAAAGAGAAGAAAAAAGGGCGATGCAGAAAAAGCGCAGCACCGGGCCTTGCAAACCGGGCCTTCCCGCGTGGTCCCCCACCGCAGTCAGTACTACCCCGCGAACCTGCTTAACTTCGCTGAGTGTTCGGATGGGAAGCGGTGAGCCAGGCTGATATGGCCGCGCTGAGACTGAGAGAGGAAAAGCAATATCGATTGACTTCACCAACCCTTCTTCGGACCCTCCTGTCCTTTGCCCATCCCTTTCGTTTGGGGTCCCTAATCTTACTTCCCCAGTTAACTACTCAACCTTCCCAATGCTACCGCCACCAACGCCGCAGCCGGTGATGGTATTGGGCTCTAAGCGCCGTTTGGTGCAAGCCATCCGCGATGGTCTCCGCTCAGTGCAATTGGGCACAACTGTCTCTACCTCTACGTGATCTCTCCTTTTCCTCGGGAAATCTGCAGCAGCTGGCTGTGGACTACGTATCGCTGCCGTCGGTGGTTGCGCTTGGAACGCGCGCTCCGCTTTGTACTGGCTCGGTCGACCATGGACTCGGTCGCGTCGAGATTATATGTGGTTGTTCCAATTCGCTGGGCGGCTCGTGGCGCTGAGGGAGTCGTCATTGCCCTCGACTGCAGTTCGACACGTTGGGCGACGTTCTTCGCCCGATCATTTCTATCAATTTTCTAATGCAAGTCGCAACCCAAGCCTTCGCGCCCGTGACGCGACGCTTCCGGCCCTTCCTTGCCGGGGCGTTCCCTGCTTCGCCCTTGGCACATCGGCCGTGCCTTATCTTTCTGCTCTTCCATCCACTTCCATGCCGTACAACCCTTTTTGCAACGAGCTGGCGTTGTGGCACTATTGTATCTTACCTGGCCAGAGGCCAGCGCCTGCTTTGGGAATGCATTCTTAAGCAGGGAGCGCCGCGGCTTAGCGCTCGCGGTTCGAGTGCTGGACGCGGCAGTTTCTTTCCTCCCACCCACCCTACGACGCAGGGGATCTGCGCAGGGGGTATCGGCGGCGCGGTTCCTTGCCGCCTCTTTTGGCTTTGGACTGTCCGTCGTGCTGGCCTTTCGGTCAAGCCCTCGTCTGTCCCTTTGCGGTGCGCTCGAGTTGTTGTCTTCTTCAATTGCTTCGAGCGCTTTGGTTACTGCTGCGATGCCGCATCAAAGCCGCAACTTCTCGAGATACTGTTTTGCACGAAGACACAGGACTCTTCCACCACGCGGCCTGCTGGCGCCGCCGACACGGACCCGCCCACGAATGTGGGGAGGCGCGGCCGCGGGGGGATAACAGGGCTTTAAATGGCTCAAACGGAGTTTGATTCCGGTATAGAGTACGGTACCGGCTCGGCGTAGCTCTACCTCTAGCTTTGTGGCACGGTTTTTTGTGAAAATCATAGTTCAAACGCGCACCGACACTCGGTGCTTCTCTACCTGGTCATACCAGTCCTGTATGCTGGCCGATGGGTCTGGGCCGACAGAGAGCACGTGGCACTTGCCATCGCTCACCACGACGAGCTCGCCAGCCTCGGTCAGCTGGCAAGATTTGACCTGAGCGAGCGCGATCCTGCCCGGCACCTCCCCCTCTTCGGGCGGCTCCTCGCGGTGCCACAGCGCATCCTCATCGAGCAGCAGCCGCCTGACCTCTCTCTCGAGCGCGAAGCCGGGCGGCGGCGGCTTCTCGCTGCCATAGAGCTTCGCCATGCTCACCAGCCCCTGCAGCCCCTGCGGCCATGCCGCCTCGGGAGGCGCCTCGAAGTCGTGATCGAAGTCCGAGTCCTCACTCCCGTCCGATTCGTCCTCTTCATCCGACCCGCCGAACCAATCCTCGTCTACCAGCGCCTGCCCCTTTTCGCGCGCCGCGCGCCGCTGCTGCACCCCTCGGGTCCGCGCCTGCATCTTGGTGGCCGCACCCTCCCGGATACTCTCCTCCTCGGTTCGCTGCTTGCGCTTTCGGCGTGTCGCCTGCCGGGCCTGGGTCCCTCGCACCCGAGACTGTAGCCGGACCGCCATAGCCTCCTTGTCCTCGGTCTCTGCCTCTGTCGCCTGTGGCATCGCGTCCGCCTCGGCCCCCACCGCCGCCTCGGCCACCGCCGCCTCCTCTGCCACCGCCACCGCCAGCACCTCTGCACCAACCTCTGCCTCCACCTTCACCTCCGCCGCCGCTTCCACCTCCACTTCCGCCTTCGCCTCAGTCTCCGCCTTCGCCTCAGTCTCCGCCTTCGCCTCAGTCTCCGCTTTCACCACCGCCTCCTCTGCCACCACTTCTGCTGCCGCCTCTAACTCGGCCGCCGCCTCGGCCGCCGCCTCGGCCTTTGCCCTTAACTCAGCCTCTGCCATGATTTGGGCGTGATCCGGCCTTGAATCAGCCTTTACCCCTGGCGCCTCAGCCTCCGCTGCCGCCGCCTCTGGCGCCTCCTCTGCCGCTGCGGCCGCTTCTGGCGCCTCCGCCAACGCATGCATCTCCCAGACGGCCGCGGCCGCGGCCACATCTGCCGCCACCGTTATTGGGTGCACCTCTGCCACCGCCCCGGCCTTTGCCCTTGCCTCAGCCTCCACCATGATTTGGGCGTGATCCGGCCTTGAATCGGCCTTTGCCGCCGCTTCCGCCTCCATCGCCGCCGCCCCCACCTCCACCACTGCCACCTCCACTTGCTGACCCTCCTTGTCCTCGGTCTCTGCCTCTGCCACCCGTGGCGCCGCATAGGGCGTAGGGCGAGATCGCCCTAAGGCGAGATCGCGTAGAGGTGAATCGACCTCTAGGACTGGCGCCTCCGCCTCTACCACCTCCGTCACTTCTGCCTCTCGCTGTGGCATTGGCGAAGCAGGCAAAGATCCCGCCGCCACCGCCACCGCCTGAACCTCTGCCTCCTCCCAGCTCTGCCTTCGCAACGGCTGGGTGACTCTGTCTCCGCTCGATCGCCGGGGCGAGAAGCTCATGGCCCGCTCCCTGATCTCCTCCACCTGCCGTTGTCGCATCCGCATCTCCGCGGCGAGGCTAGCCCGCTTCGCCCACGCAGCGTCAAGTGTCGCTCGCCACTGGTAAAGCATGTGCCGCGACGTGCGGCCACGGTACGCCGACTGGAGCCGTGTCGCCGCCGCCAAGCGACTTTGCTGTTCCTTCAGCTCGGCCGCTTGCTCAATAGCCAGGCGCACACGCGCCTCCGCTTCCGCCTCTGCTGCTGCCACCGCCGCCGCCTCTGCCGCCATTTTCGCCTCCGCCTCCGCCACCGCCGCCATCTCTCGCGCCAGGCGGGCGGCTTCTTCGCGTGCGTGTCGCATCACCTGAGCACCCGCCGCGCGCTTTAACGCCTGCTGCTCGCGCCACCCACCTAGGCTCGATATGTACTGCGCCTCTTGCACGAGCTCCTGGAGCTGGCTCATCTCGTCGTGCTGCTGCTGGTACCACTCCTCCTGCTGCTGGCGGGCCTCTTCCAGGCGTGCGATTGTCTCTTCCCTCTCCGCTAAGGTTTTCTTCAGCTCACCGTACGGAGAGAGCCTGGCAGCGAGGCCGCACGCGAGCTCCGAGAGCCGGAACGAGAGCTCGTCCATTGAGTCGCCAAGAGGTCGAAAACCGAAATTGGAGGCTTTCGAGAGGAGAGTTATGCAGCACACTAACCCCCCGATAAGATAGATAAGATAAGATCCCTCCGACGCGCGCGCCGATAGATAGATTAGAGATAAGATAGATAAGATAGATAAGAGGTTTATAGGGGCGTAATCATCATCGCCAGTACACCGTGCCTTTGTGTCTGGGTGTGAGGGGCCCAGCATCGCGGAATTGCGTAGCGTCGCGTGTCGTGTAGCGTCGTGAAACCCAACAATCTTATCTTATCTCGATAGATAGATAAGATATCTTATCTTATCTTATCGCCGATAGATGATAGATAAGAGAGATAGATCTCTATCTATCTCTATCGCGCGCGCCGTACGAGCCCAGCGCGGTGACGACGTGCGTGTCGTGCGTTGTCTATGGGTTGGGTATGACCAGGCGGCCCTGTGGAATGTGATCCGCTTCCACATGGCCGACGTTTTCTGTTGTTTTGCCTGAAGTTATCAGATCGTGAACGACTAGCCGCCCACGCCTAGAGATACCACTTTGGCTCTAGGCTCGCCGACGCGACGTCCTTGTGCAATCCTCTTGTACATCTTGAGATCTTGCGACAGTCCTGCGACATTGCCCCTGACGCCTCAGCGCTCACCTCGCTGCGCCCCCCACTGAGGCGGTCGCCGGCTATGGCCAACGGGGGGGGCGCCGCCGCTTAGCCAGCCGACGTCGCGTCCTTGGGCTGGAGGCCGTGGGCCATGTGTGGACGTCCCTGTCATGGGAGGCCGCTCTATATCGTGCAACGGTCGCCCGACCGGGAGAGACCCAAGGAAAGGGAAACCCGGGAAGGAAAGATCCTCACGAGCTTTCTTTGGTCGAGCCGCCCCCTTCGAGCGGTAGCGGGATCCTGGCGTGCACTCTAGGCTAATCCGGCCCGTCTCCACACGGCGAGCTACACAGTCGTGTATCGATCCGGCGTTCTGGGCTGAACCATTTTGGCGCCCGGGGGCGCGCCATGCATGCGCGCTCGAAGGCGAAAGGTGCTCCAACCAGATCGAGTCTCAACGCACGAGGCGTGGTCCCCGCCGGCTAGATAGGCTTGTTTCCCGCACCCAGTGCGAATGAGCCAACCCCACATGCGCGCCGCTGCGGAGAAGGTCTGCCTAAAAGTTTACAACGACGAGAGAGCGCTTGTGGTCAAGGGGCCATATTCGCCATAAGAAAACGCTCGGTCGAACAAGCAGGGGCAACCGGTTCCACACATCCCTCAATGCCACCACGAATCACATCGCAACCAGCCCACTGCTCAGCAGGAGCACGGGGGCTTTCAGCGGACGAAACTGCACTCTCACCGCATTTCTTGCATATTGGCTACGCCGCCTGCGCCTGTCTGTGTGTGCTCGCAGATGCCCCGCTGCCGCCGACCGACACGAGTGATGGAGCTTAACGTGGACGAGCAGCGCATCAGAGCAAAAGGCTGGTTCGGCTGAGCGCTTCCTCAGCCGCGTCTTCAAAGGCGTTGTAATTGGCGTAGCGTTGTCTGAAACGGGCGAAGCGGCCCCGTCACAGAAGAAAGGCGCAGCGCGCAGACCGCACGGACGGTTTTAGGGAGGATACCGGCTTGGTTGGCCAAGAACCCAGCCAGCGGTGGGGCAGTCTTTTCCCACTGAACGCCTGGGAATCAGCCTTACCCGCTGCCTGCTGACCCCCCCAGACAGGCCCTCTCATTACTACTGGCCTGTGCTCTGTCTTTTTTTAAGCACCCCTCTTCTCCAGAGCAAATCCTAGATCTCCAGATCACGAGTTCACGAGTTCGGCACAAACGATGGCGAGGATCGACAGAGCAACACGAGATTCGTGACCGCCGTGGTCTGGTTAGTCTACAACTCGCGACATGACCCCACAGCATTGAAACCCTAGTGGGGAAATCGACCTCAGCACGCCACTGTAATCCACCTCTGAGCCAGGGGGATCTGCAGCTTGCTTCCAGGGGGGG
>Ga0209302_10002209_pt1 | contig 11396 bp, 16 predicted proteins | sample ArcOceMetagenome_2_FD_187445 | JGI IMG/M metagenome (GOLD analysis project Ga0209302, IMG submission 187445) | Marine eukaryotic phytoplankton communities from Arctic Ocean - Arctic Ocean ARC135M Metagenome (SPAdes) (version 2) | ecosystem: Environmental > Aquatic > Marine > Oceanic | place... | reverse complement strand
CCTCCAGCTATCATGGAGCCACCGATGGACATGAGGCGAACTGGCGGCCCTCGCGCATGGCCGCGAGACACCGAGGAGCTCGCGCCCGCGGCGGCGTCCGAATTCGCGTCGAATAGCATGCGTTCCGGATTTGGCTTCCGGATTTAGGCTTCGGTGGAGAGCGCACTCCCCGTGCTGGATCGCCCTAACTCCAGGGCGTGTGCCGTTCTGGCCCCCACGAGGTGCTAGGCGAAATCTTCGCATACGTTTTAGGCTACTTCGGGCCGTCTATACACGGCGAGCTACCCAGTCATGTATCGATCCGGCGTTCTGGGCTGAACCATTTTGGCGCCCCGGGGCGCGCCATACGCGCTCGAAGACGAACGAAAGGTGCTCCGACGAGATCGAGTCTCGGGGGACGAGGCGCGGTCCCCGCCGGCTAGATCGGTTCGTTTCCCGCACCCACAGTGCCAATGAGCTCACGCGGCGTGCGCGCCGCTGCAAAGAAGGTCTGCCGAGAAATTTACAACGACCCAACTCGGGTCTTCCTTCACGGTACGAACACTTGCGCCTTGTCGTTTTAACGGACGGCGTTCGAAAAAAAAGAACTTCCGGCGTAGAACTTCAGACGCCCGAAGTTCAACGTTCAAAGTTTGAAGTTCTGAAATGCGGAACTTCGGCATTTCACCAGACAAGAACCTACACGCCTCAACTTGTCACACGAACAGAGTCGGGCCGAAGTTAAAAGGTGGTTTGTGCAGACTTTTGTAGTTCTGAGCTCAAACCACCTTTTGGCAGCTCAAGGTTGTTGGTAAAACTTCTTCTGGCGGCCCATAGTTCTGGCCCCCACGAGGTGCTAGGCGAAATCTTCGCATGCGTTTTAGGCTACTTCGGGCCGTCTATACACGGCGAGCTACCCAGTCATGTATCGATCCGGCGTTCTGGGCTGAACCATTTTGGCGCCCCGGGGCGCGCCATACGCGCTCGAAGACGAACGAAAGGTGCTCCGACGAGATCGAGTCTCGGGGGACGAGGCGCGGTCCCCGCCGGCTAGATCGGTTCGTTTCCCGCACCCACAGTGCCAATGAGCTCACGCGGCGTGCGCGCCGCTGCAAAGAAGGTCTGCCGAGAAATTTACAACGACCCAACTCGGGTCTTCCTTCACGGTACGAACACTTGCGCCTTGTCGTTTTAACGGACGGCGTTCGAAAAAAAAGAACTTCCGGCGTAGAACTTCAGACGCCCGAAGTTCAACGTTCAAAGTTTGAAGTTCTGAAATGCGGAACTTCGGCATTTCACCAGACAAGAACCTACACGCCTCAACTTGTCACACGAACAGAGTCGGGCCGAAGTTAAAAGGTGGTTTGTGCAGACTTTTGTAGTTCTGAGCTCAAACCACCTTTTGGCAGCTCAAGGTTGTTGGTAAAACTTCTTCTGGCGGCCCATAGTTCTGGCCCCCACGAGGTGCTAGGCGAAATCTTCGCATGCGTTTTAGGCTACTTCGGGCCGTCTATACACGGCGAGCTACCCAGTCATGTATCGATCCGGCGTTCTGGGCTGAACCATTTTGGCGCCCCGGGGCGCGCCATACGCGCTCGAAGACGAAAGGTGCTCCGACGAGATCGAGTCTCGGGGGACGAGGCGCGGTCCCCGCCGGCTAGATCGGTTCGTTTCCCGCACCCAGTGCCAATGAGCTCACGCGGCGTGCGCGCCGCTGCAAAGAAGGTCTGCCGAGAAATTTACACCGACCCAACTCGGGTCTTCCTTCACGGACGTCGTTTTAATTGGCTTCGCGAAGCGTCGTCCTCGTCGTACAGCGCCGTCCCCGAGATGCTGGCTATCGCGTTCTGCACATCAAGCGCCCTCACGTTGAACGGGCTGGTGGCAGCGCGACCGGTCGTGGCCGCGCAGACCGGTCTGCCGGCCTTTGTGTCTGGCGTTGGCACAGCTTACGTTGCGCTCTCGAGGCCACTGCAGGTTGGCATCCCTGTGGTGGGCGTGGCGGCGTTGGCATGGGCTGCGAACGAGGGTAGGAAGCGAGAGGACCTGCTGTCGAGCGGCGAGGAGTGCATGCTGGGTGACGAGGGCAAGTGTGTGGAATGTGCGCCCGTCGCACCCCGATAGATAGACGGAGAGATGGAGAGACGGAGACACGCGCGGCCAGCCACGCCAAGGCCGTCACACACCCCTAGTCACTGCGATTATCTCCGCCCTACCTCGGCGCTAGCGCGCGCACCATCGCGTGGCCGTACCCACGACAGACGACGACCCGTTGAAGCCGCCCTAACCCTAACCCTGGCCAGCCCCAACCTACCCAACACCGCACAGATGACAAGTCCATCGATGCCACGCCGACCTGGAAGCTGCAGATGGTCGCCAACGCCAAGAGGCTGACGCAGACCAACAACGTCGCGGACAAGCTGGCCGGCGGCGCACCCCCTGCAGGCTTCTCGTGGGGCAAGACGTTGTGAGCGGCCGGTCCGGCGGTCGCACAAAGGGAGGCCCTGGCTCTCATGGCGGCGCTATGAGACCCTGTGTGTGTGTGTCCCCTGGAACTGCGCATACACGCGTTCGGCTTCTTCCAGACTGCGCAAACACTGTATTGCGAAATTTTAAACTCCGGAAACAACTCTGTGTGGGTGTGCCGGGTCGCGGGTGCGCTGGCGCGAGATGACCGAGATCTCGCCGAGAATCTCGGTGTGTTAACGCCTATACATTTAATTAAAAGCGTACTCCGTACGTACTCCGTACTTTACACTCTGTACTAAGAGGCTGTCCACAAACCCTTAGGTGACTGTACGGTGACCCTGATCATCGCGGGGATCGCGGTTCGCGCGATCGGTGACGGAGTACACCGTATAAATAAAGTATATATAGTGGAGTTTATTTTTACTAAGTAAAGGGTTTACGTTTCATTGTACACATTAGATTTTGGGGGCTGCCCGCGCGACATCACGACTCACGAGGGAGGCCCAGGCGCGCCCCTGGCCACATCAAGGCCATGGGCCACGAAAATCGAAATATAGGGGTTGGTACTGCTACACTCGTACAGTTCACGTTAGGAGGTGCCAGATCGCCGGGTGCGCGGCGCCGGCGGGTACAGTGTACGGTTGGTGAGTATCATCCCAGGGTGGGGTGGGGATGGAAGGTGGGTGCCGGTGGCCACACAAATGAGAGAGCTGTGTACGCGCGCTGCGCGCCGGCGCCCTCCCGCCTCCGCCCCACCACTCCCGAGCTCAGTTTCAGGGTCGTCCCAGATCTCGCGGCGAGCTCAGTCATCCTGGTTAGGGCCAGGATTAGGGTCAAGGTTAGGGTCAGGGTTAGGATCAGGGTTCCGCGGCTCTGGCCGCGCGTTTCTCAAGCGTTTCTCTATCTATCTATCTATCTAGGGTTAGGGCTAGGGCTAGGGCTAAGGTTAGATCTCGCGGTGGGCTCAGTCGTCCGAGATCTCGGCGAGCTCATCGAGCTTGGTGTCCATGAGGACCTGGTTAGGGTTAAGGCTACGGCTAGAGTCGGTGCAGTTAGGGGTAGGGGTAGGGGTAGGGGTAGGGGTTGGGGTAGGGGTAGGGGAAGGGTTAGGGGTAGGGTTAGGGTTAGCCATGAGGACCAGCATGCGCGCCACCCACTCCTCGCGCTCGGACCCAGGCTGTGGCATCGCCTCGGCCGCCCACCTGGTTAGGGTGAGGCTTGGGGTTCGGGTGAAAGTTGGGGTTGGGGCTGGGGTCAGGGCTAGCGCTAGGGTCCGGGTTGGTCTTATGGTTAGGGTTGGGGTTGGGGTTAGGGTTAGGGTTGGGGTTAGGGTTGGGGTTAGGGTTAGGGTTAGAGGTAGGGTTAGGGTTAGGGTTAGGCCTAGGCTTAGCCCACCGGTTTGCCTCTGCTACGAGATCGCTCCTCCGCAGCACGGGCGCCTGGTTAGGGTTAGGGCTAGGCTTGGGGCCAGGGCTAGGCTTAGGGGTAGGGTTAGGGGTAGGGTTAGGGTTGGGGTCAGGGTTAGGGTTAGGGTTCGCCCTAACCCTAACAGCACGGTGTGCCTCCTCCGCCAGCTTGGCGTAGCACATGACCACGCCGCTGCTCGCACCTGGCTAGGGTTAAGGTTAGGATCGGGGTCAGGGTCAGGGTCAGGGTTGGGGTCAGGGTTAGGGTCAGGGTCAGGGTCAGGGTCAGGGTCAGGGTCAGGGTCAGGGTCAGGGTTAGGGTCAGGGTTAGGGTCAGGGTCAGGGTTAGGGTCAGGGTTAGGGCCAGGGTCAGGGTTAGGGTCAGGGTTAGGGTTGAGGTTAGGGTTAGGCCCAGCTGCTCGCGCCGAAGTGCCACGGCTTGAGGCGTAGCACGCGCCTGTGTCGGTTAGGGTTAGGGTTAGGGTTAGGGTTAGGGTTAGGGTTAGGTCAGCCTAACCACGGCTTGAGGCGTAGCACGCGCCTGTGCTGGGAGCAAGCTGGGCTCAGCCTCCTAAGCTGGCCAACTAAGGGGGTGGTGGCAGTACTACTACTACTGCTAAGGGGGAAGTAGCACTACTACTACTACTACTAAGGGGGTGGTGGCAGTACTACTACTACCACTAAGGGGGAAGTAGCAGTACTACTAGGCCCTTAGGCCAACTGATGGGCGCGGGCACACTGGCCGGCCATACAGGCGGTGGCTTGCATTCTCAACATGGTTAGGGTGAGGGTGGAGGGTGAGGGTGAGGGTTGAGGGCGAGGGTGAGGCTGAGGCTGAGGCTGAGGCTGAGGCTGAGGCTGAGGGTGAGGATGAGGGTGAGGGTGAGGGTGAGGGTGTTAGGGTTGGGCGCGGGCACACTGGCCGACCACATTCCTACAGGCCGTGGGTGTGCCTTTCAACATGGTGCGCGCGCAGGCAGAGGTCCACCGACTCGTCGAACTCCCCCTCCATGTAGCGGAGCGTCGCGAGCCTGGTTAGGTTTCTAGGGTTAGGGTGTTAGGGTTAGGGTGTTAGGGTTAGGGTTAGGGTTAGGGTTGGGGTTAGGGCTAGGGCTAGGGCTAGGGCTAGGGTTAGGGTTAGGGTTAGGGTTAGGATTAGGGTTAGGGTTAGGGTTAGAGCGGAGCGTAGCGAGCCGGTTGGCCGGCTCTGCCCAGTCCGGGTATTCCTCCATCAGACTCTCCAGCACCGCCGCGTTACCCCCTGGTTCGGGTTCGGGTGAGAGTTAGAGCGAGGGCTAGGGCTAGGGCTAGGGCGGGAGTTAGGCTTAGGCTTAGCCACCGGCAGTCTTCAGGTAGCCGTTCTGCTCTTTGCCCTCCTCCCCGAACCAGTGCTCCCAGATATTGGCGATGGCCTCCTCGTGCATTGGCCCCGCCAGCTCCGCAAGCAGCGCCCGCTCCTTCACTGCGGCATCGCGCCGGCCGCCGAGGAGCTGCTGCCTTTTCCGCAGCGAGGCGTAGAGACCGCTGACGTCCGCGGCGTCAAGCGGCGGCGGCTCCTCGGGCTTCGGCGGCGGCTCCTCGCACAGCCGCACGCTAGATGCACGAGGTGCGCTCGGGCGAGGGAAGGGTGCTCTGTAGGCGGCGGCGCAGGCGGCGGTGGCCAGAAGCCAGGGTGCGAGAAGGGCTGGTGCTCTCATGGGACTCGCTCGCGCGCGGGCGGGCACGGCGACCCCGATCGAAAAGTTAGAAACGAGCCCTCGACTGCGGCCTCCACCCATTCGCGTGGGAAAGCGACGGCCCCCAAAACTCCTCCCCCGCGCTCCCGCCCCTCAGTTACCATCCTCCACCCACGCCCCATCGGTTTATGGAAATATTGACCCCGACGCTCTAGGAAGCATCCGCCCGTAAGTGGTGGAAAACGGCCACTATGCACGCTGGGCGTGCCGCCTGGACGGTCCAGAGGTATCGGCGGGTGCGCACGCGCGCCCTGTGTCTTCCTAGCCGCCACGGAGGGCACGGCGCGAGGGTACGGCCGGGTGCGGGGCGGAAAACCTGGTTTGTGACCGAACTGGTGGTCGCCCCCGGGGCCGGAATCCGCGTCGGCGCCGGGGCCGGCATCGGAGTCGGAAGCCGGCCCCGGGCGCTAATGAGCGTAATTGTCGTTACGCACATTTCCTGGCTTCGGTGCAGACGCGTTGCACGACTCACGCTGCCGCGCTGCTCGCGTTTGTCATGAGGGAGGCGCTGTGGACTCTCGCCCTGCGCCCGGAACACCATCCGCGAGGCGATCAGTCGGGACACGTCGAGCAGCCAGCATGCAGGACACGCTGCCCGCACGCGCAGCGCAGCTGGCACCTTCAGCGGTCACCGCCAGCGCAGTCGGAGGATCTGCCACCAGAAGTGTGGTTGCCGACTCTCTCCGACGACGAGCGGCTCGTCGAGGTACGAGTGCCTACGAGGAGCACGCGCGCGCGATCGCGCGCGGCGTAGAGGAGCCGCTTTTTATCTGGGGGTGTTAATTAGGTTTTCTGGGCGTGATTTTCGACGAGGATCACGATTGTGAGGGTCCCAGAGCCCCAAACGCCCACCTTGATACCGTACTGGCCAAACCTGTCGCACCACCTGCTGGGCACACACCCTTTACCATTTAAAAAGGCCATTTCGCTGCCTGGCAGTGGCTACCTCTCCAAAAGCCCTCCCTACACCCTAGCACACAGGCCTCTCACGACACCCCCGCCCCTCAGTCCTGGTAGGAGGAGTGGGGGCAACGGCGCGCAGAGCGCCCTAGCGCCTGACTGTGTGTAGGCTGGTGCATATACCCAGTGTTGCTGTTGCGTGTTCGGTGTTGGTGTCCCACGGAACTTAGATAGCAGCGTGATGCGTGTGACAACGGTGTGATTCTAATTTATTCAGTTCAGTTCAGGTCGGCGGCGACGGTGACAGGCGGCGCCAGGCGAAGAGGCCCGCGGCCAGATCGACGCTCGCCTCGCCCGTCTCCGCGATATGCAGCTCTCCATTCCTCAGCACCTGGTTAAGGCTAGGGTTAGGGTTAGGGTTAGCGTTAGGATTAGGGTTAGGGTTAGGGTTAGGGTTAGGGTTAGGGTTAGGGTTAGGGTTAGGGTTAGGGTTAGGGTTAGGGTTAGGGTTAGGGTTAAGGCTATGGCTATGGCTATGGCTAGGGCATTCCTCAGCACCTCCCACTGCCGCGCCTCGTCTCTCGCGACCTCGTCATCGAGATGAAGCGGCTCGAAGGCGGCGAGGAGCTCGGCGGCCTCGAGCGCGCGCGAGATGCTGACCTGGTTAGGGTTAGGGTTAGGGTTAGGGTTAGGGTTAGGGTTAGGGTTAGGGTTAGGGTTAGGGTTAGGGTTCGGCTCAGGGTCAGGGTCAGGGTCAGGGTCAGGGTTAGGGTTAAGGTGAGCGCGCGAGATGCTGACCACGACGCCGCCGGTGGCCACGGTACGTGCGAGCTCCGCCACGGAGGCTCGTAGGCTATCGTCGCTCCCGATGCCGATGGCGTCCAGAGTGCCCTTGTCCAGGACTGCGTCGAAGGACGCGTCGGCGTAGGGCAGCGCCGTGGCATCGGCGCAGCAAAGCGCGATGGCGCGCTCGCCAAAGAGCGCGCGCGCGCGCTCGACGGCGTCTGCTGAGTAGTCGAAGGCGGACAGCTCGCGCCATCCCGCGTCGAAGAGCTCCGCGATGGTGCCATCGACGCCGACGCCGGGCACGAGCACTCGAGGTGCGGCGGCACAGGGCGGCGCGAGCTCCTCCCAGAACGGCCGCAGCTCCTGCCAGCTGCAGTACCAAGAGAAGCGGTCCGCCGGCAAGCCGTCCATTGCCGCCTCGCCCTCGCCGCGGTACATGCCATCCCAGTATTCCTTGGTGCCGTACTTGCTGCCGCAGACCACAGTGGCGCACCGGGATGCAGTTGTGGCTGCAGTCCCGAGCCAGGTGGTCACCGGTGCTGCGGATAACCACATCGCCAAAACTTCGCCAACAGAGCGCGACGATTCGCCCCCTTTTCCTCCAAACTGTCGTCCAGATGGCCGACGCAGCCTCCCTGCCTGCACCTCGGTGCTTTGCCTCCGCCATCAACTCGCCTCTCACCGAGATCCGCGATCCAGACACCTTCGCCGCCCTCGTGCATACACCACCACGCACTTCCTCCGAACTGCCCTTGCTACTGTACCTGCACGGTGCAGGGGAGTCTGGGACCCGGCTGTGGGACATCATCTCTGAAGGCGCCACCGGCACCCCGCCTGTGGAGCTGCACTTTGGACGTGCGCTCCCAGCGCTCGCACAGCAGTTCTGTGTCGTGGCCCCGCAGACCGCCTCTGGCTGGCCCGCCGAGCGCGTGCACGCCTTCGTGCGTTTTCTGGTGGGCGCCGAGAGCCCCTTGCCCTGTCGTATCGACCAGTCCCGCTGCTACGTCACCGGGCACAGCATGGGCGGCTCCGGGGCTCTGGTTAGCTCACCCTAACCCTAAACCCTGACCCTGACCCTAACCCTGACCCTAAACCCTGACCCTGACCCTGACCCTGACCCTGACCCTGACCCTGACCCTGACCCAGACCCTAACCCTAACCCTAGCCCTAACGCTAAGCAGGATGCGGGCACGACGGGCTGCTTCGCCGCAGTCGCGCCCGTCGCAGCGGGGGGTATGCGCGGCCCTGCGTCCGGCCTGCAGGGCGTGCCTGTGTGGCTCTTCCACGGCGCCAACGACGCCGTGCTGCCCGTGCGTTGCTCGGAAGGCACCGCCGCCGCGCTCAAGGCACTCAGTAGGGCCGACCTGGGTTAGCAAACCCCGACCGTAGCCCTAACCTCAGCCCAACCCTTACCCTAGCCCTAGCCCTAACCCTAACCCTAACTAGGCACTCAGTAAGGACGATCTCGTCCGTTTCACCCGCTACGAGACGGCGCCCGACCCGCCTGGCTACCCCCACGCCACGGGGCACGCGAGCACCATCCCCGCCTACGCGACGGAAGAGCTCTACCCCTGGTTCCTCTCTCACAGCAAGCCGCAGACGGCGTCCGCACCTTTATAGTGTTGCCTCTCGTCTCTCTCGAAAGAGCAAAGAGCGTGTGGTTTTCCAAAAAAGTTACAAATTGTTCTTGTTTCATTTCTTCGGAGATCGGATAGAGGGGCAGCGGCCCAGAGGCCAGAGCGCCCCGCCCGTACAAAGTACAGTGCGCGTGTGCATGGAGCATGCGGGGCATGCCGTAACGCGTAAGCTCAAAGCTGTACGGTAAGCTGTACTTTAAAAAGGGGGTGTTTTCTCCGAATACATGTTTTTTTACTAACGTGCCCAGCTCGCCCCATACGAGGTCACACATGTCCGGGCATCACCCGGCGACTGTACGGCTGGCTGGGCGCAAGCGGCACGCAAGGTTTGAGAGCTCTGAGGCTCTGGCAGAGCTGCCGGTAGTGGCGCGCACAGCCGTGGAGCTGCATGGATGCTGCGCCAGGGTGTCGCTTGCAGCGGCGCTCCTCAGCCAACATATTGACGGCGTGGCCAGGGCGGGTAGCGCAGGCACCAAGAGCGGGTCGAGCGCGCGCTCCTTGGTCCTGCTCACCATGTTGGCGCCCGTCGTCGAGAACCGCACGGTTGAGGGACCAGCTAGGGCTCGACGACGAAGAGAACTCGGAAATCGCCGACCGCTATACGGTGGGCAGCTGAGCTCGCCACCGTACAGCGGTCGGCGATTTGCCAACTTCCAGCGTCAGCGCGGTCCAGCTGGTCCCTCAAACTATGTGTTCTGCGCGAACACCCCCCGTATACTGAAAACGATAAACGTGGCGCCAGTTACCTCCAATTAACCTAGTTACTAGTTACTGGGGGCCCCTTGCCTTGCTTATATATATGCCCACACACTAAGCGGCGAGCTCTGTGTACGTTACGGTACACAACGTTTACGTCACCTCGAACGACACGACCTCGGCTCGCCAGCTCGCCAGAAAGCCCGCCACGCACGCCGCTCAGGAGGGGGTGGGGAGGGTCAGAGAGTCGGCCGTCACGATCAGATAGGTGCCCGTGAAAACAAACTTGTCACCCTCCCGGTGAAGGACCTCGATATCCTTCATGTACTGTTCCTTGAGCATCGCCTTAGGCATGTTGGTCTGCGTAGCCAAGACCTTGATGATGGTGTAACCGTTGAGGAAAGCTTTCTGTCGAATGGCCGCCTCGTATCCGGCGAACTGGTCGAGAAAACGGGGGAGGCGCGTCTTGCCCTTCTTCGGCTCGACGAGACTGTGGCTCACCTTTTCGTAACGGGTGTCACCCTGTGGCACGCACGGAAGAGAGCATGGTGGGCAGACAGCAAGCACGAGAAAGCAAGCTAAGGGGGGCGCAGGAGTACGCACATTCACACTGAGCTTTGCCTCGAGCACGAAGACCATGTTGCCCCATGACCCGTCCTCCGTTTCGCCTGCGTCAACTAGGATCAGGCCGTCGGCGGTGGAGGGAGTCTCCTTCGGGTCCACGATGTAGGGGACCTGCTCGGGGTCCAGCTGGGTAACCTTCTTCCCGTAAAGCTTCTCGAGAAGCTTGACGAGCGACCTGCACGCCTGTGGAGCGACGCAGGCGAGGCTCAACGGGCTGCATCTAACCATGCGTGTTCGGGATGCGGGGGCATGTGAGGTTGTTATGAGGTTGTGGTGTGAGGGCGGGTACTCACGTCCTCCTCGTTCACCATGGAGATCCCAGCAAGCGGCCTCTCTTGGGTAGCGAGCGTTCCCTTGAGCTTCAACGTCTCAGATTGGCCGACTGGGGGGAAGAACGTGTAGGACTGGCCATCGCAGATCGCGTCCAGGTCCTGGCACAGATCATCTCCCTCGACCTGGTCGATTTCTGCCTCCCCGCCAACCCCCAGGAGGCCAACGGCACCCGCGCGGGTTAAGGCCCGTTGGAAAACCTTGTCGTTGCCGAAGGTCGCCCGTGAGTTATCGATGTAGATTGTCTTCTCGGGCTGCCGGGGAGGGGGAGCGAAGGGGTGGGAGGGAGGACAGACAGGGGCAGAGCGCGGGGAACGCACAGCGAAGGGGTGGGAGGGAGGACAGAGAGGGGCAGAGCGCGGGCAACGCACCTCAAAAAATGCTTTCACCAAGGCGTAGACCTCCGCCCGTGCCCCGTCGGTTGGGCATTGTCCACAGAGCTTCCACAGAGCTTGCAGTTTTGGAGCGCTTGTTTCGGCCGTCCACACACCCTTCAGGTCAGTCCACCCGCCCTTGATGATGCACTGCATCATCTTTGCCCCAGTCTCCTCGGGAAGGTCGCCGGAGCGCTTGAACGCCTCGCGAATAGCAGGCGTGCCCAGTACTTCCCAGAGTTCCGATGCAGCTTGTCCGTAAGACGGAGGCGCTTGTTCGACCCAGAGCGGGATGGTGGCTTGCGAGACCACGGGGGGGGCCCGCGGCAGCTTGGACTTGGAATTGGGGACCTGCATTCCCGAAACAAAGCAGAGCAGGAGGGACACATAGACGCCCAGGCGGTGCGGCGTGGCCATGGTGCACAGTGTTGTTCGCGGTACAATGTACCAACCTGCTGA
>Ga0209302_10002208_pt1 | contig 11399 bp, 9 predicted proteins | sample ArcOceMetagenome_2_FD_187445 | JGI IMG/M metagenome (GOLD analysis project Ga0209302, IMG submission 187445) | Marine eukaryotic phytoplankton communities from Arctic Ocean - Arctic Ocean ARC135M Metagenome (SPAdes) (version 2) | ecosystem: Environmental > Aquatic > Marine > Oceanic | place... | reverse complement strand
AAGTGGTTGAGGTGACGCCAACGGTACAGCTGATTCAAGAATGGTTAGCAGGTCAGTCTGAACGTATTCAAGCGCACGCAGCTAATCTACGTCCGAATGAGTTTAAATTGTTATCACACTGTACTGAGAAAACGTCGGCGGCCCCTTCGTTGCGTCAATGGCAGTCTATCTTCACCGACCTAGGCCAAACGTTATCGGTTCAGCCAGTAGGTTGCTGCGGCATGTCGGGTACTTACGGCCATGAGACCGAAAATCTAGCGACATCTCAGACTATCTATAACTTGAGTTGGAGCGATGTAGTGAATGATTCGGCCAACAAAGGAAAGTTAGTCGCTACGGGCTATTCATGCCGTAGCCAGGTTAAGCGTATGGATAAGCAAAACATTCCTCATCCGGCTCAGGTTTTGTTAGACCTGCTTCGCTCTGCTCGTTAGCCTTTGACGACAATTAAATCGTAGCCATTAAAAAGGGGCCCTGCCGGGCCCCGAAAGGTTAGGGGACGTTACTCCCTATTGTGTACAAACGACGGTTGCATTCGGTTTGCTAACTCGTTAATAGTATCGAGTCGCTGGTTGTGTTGGTGTTGCTTATCGTTATCAGCTTCACGGTATCTTGCATCCTGCGTGACAAGTGATTCTAATAACTCCTGACTAAATTCGCGGATCTCGTTCACGAAGTCTAGTTTTGGATCTGTAGTAACACCTTCAAAACTCTGCGCATAGTTGCCTAGTCGCTTAGCGGCGTCTTGTGTTACGGCATTCTGATTCTCTACTTGGCTATATTTCGCTATGGAGCTGTATTGTTCTGTTTGCGAGAGCTGAAGGTTCATGGACGAAAGCTCGCTTTTATCCATTTGGTATTCGCTCGCAATATCAAAGGCTTTTTGAATATCGCCATCGAAAAACTCGCCTGCAATTTCATTCACATCTTTAATGAGGTTTTGTAAGGCGTCAATTTCATCATTATCTAGATCGCCATTTACCGAGAATTGATAGCTGCTTTCCTCGCTTCGGCTAATGTTGAACAAGGCCGACGTACTTGAACCATCCGTTTCTATGCCATAGGATTGCTCGGATCGGCTTTGGCTGGCGAAATTAATCGTTACTTCGTCACCGTCTTGTGTCGTGACGGTGAGTGACAAACTTTCTGCCTGATCGAAGCGTTCTGCGGCGGTAAGGCGACTAATTGTGTTGCTGTTAATGGTATCTCGTAGTGATGGGTTCAGAGCATCAAGAGCAGAGAAGGTTTGTTCTTCTGTGGCATCAATATTCTCGGCTATAGACCCTTGTAGCATTCCAAGGTTATCTAAAATGTCGCGCGCCTCAGCAAAACCTTTTTCGACACCGGAAACGGCCGCGTTATACATATTTTGAATGTCTTCTTCAGAGCGCCCGCTGCGTCGTGCCGCTTCTAAGCCTTGAGCAACAAAATCGCCAATCCGGTTAGCCACTTTTTCTGGTGAGAAGTCATCACTATCTAACGTCTTCAAATCACCTGAGCTCATACCTGGTATATTTTCCGCTAAGCGGTTAAGCAGAGTGTTCTCGGTTGCTGCTTCTGGTGTACGTGACCTCAAAGACTCTTGGTAATTAACCACGGAGTTTTGAAATCCTGATGTGACTTGTGAGTACAATGTAATGGACATAATCCCGCCCCAAACCTGTTTGCTTAACCTCTATATCGACTAAGACTAGACTAACTAGAGCGGTTCAAACGTCTGATTGAAAAACTTTCATCTTTATTTTTTGCGGTTAATGCCACAAAAAGCAGCCATCTGCTTGTAAATGTTAAGGTTTTTGCTGAATGTGTAGGTCATTAGTTGTAGTGCATTTTGCAGGTGCGAAATCTACAATGGGTCTAATTGAGTATTACCGTATATTAAGGAGAAAACCGTGGACGATTTATTACCTGAGTTATGCGATCAGTTTCCCGAATTGGTGCAAGTCGTTGAGCCGATGTTTGGTAATTTCGGCGGCCGAGAAACCTTTGGGGGTGAAATAGTTACTATTAAAGCGTTTGAAGATAACTCGTTAGTTCGCGAGCAGGTGGCTCTACCGGGCCAAGGTAAAGTGTTGGTGATTGATGGTGGTGCTTCGATGCGTCGCGCCATGTTGGGTGATATGCTCGCGGAGAAAGCCGAAAAAAATGGCTGGGAAGGGATCGTTATCAATGGTTGCTTGCGTGATGTGAATGCGATTGGGCAATTGGACTTGGGTGTTCAAGCCTTAGGCTCACACCCCATGAAAACTGATAAGCGTGGTTTGGGTGATCTCAATGTACCCGTTACGTTTGGTGGTGTGACTTTTACGCCAGGCCACTATATCTATGCTGATAATAATGGTGTGTTGGTGTCACCAGAAAAACTGACGTTGCCTGAAGAAGACTAAATTGTTTAAGTGAGTCCTCATTAGATAAACCATATAGACATTATCAAAACAATGCGTATATGGTTTTATATATAAATCAATAGGTTGTATAATTATCATTAACCTTTTTATTGATTTTTGGTATCTGCATCGGATGCAAAGTGAGGCCAGTTTTTTCTAACAATGGGGCCGCTGCGACTCCACGAATGGCAGGTATCCATGATTTTTGGTAAAGGGCCTGTCGTAGACCAGTCTTCAGACAATTGAGCGATTTGATGCGTGGTTTGGAACGCAGTCGTTGCTATTGGTCCTAATAACTCCACCAAGTGTGTACATCCTTGAACGCCTCCTAAAAGTGATTTTACCTGTTTGGTAAATCCGCCTTTAATTTGTAAGCCAATCAGTTTCTTATAGTCGGGTGCTATCTGAGGGCAATAGGTAAAAGGAGTGCTATCCATGGCGGCTTCTGCATCATGAATGACCAAATCCAAATCAACAGTAATCCGTAACCACATGTCATGCAGTGCATGATTAGCCGCTAAGGTTTCATTGGCAATCTCTGGGTGAGGCATATCATGTGCTTTAATGTCGGTCATGCGACCTTCAATATCCCATAGGCCATCAGCACGTTTAAAGCCTTGGCATTGCACTGTACGGGTGTGAAAAAGCTCTCGTGAGCTTGGTGATGATAAAGGCATAAACATAACTTCTTAACGGATATATAGGTGTAACACATATGTTAGCTAGGGACTGATGAGCAAGTCACATAACTCAGCATAAGTGATCAATTTTTCTCGTGGCTTGCTGCCCTTAGCTGCATCTTTTTCATGTTGATCCAGCGTTAACCAGTCGTTAAATGAGGTGGTCAGGGTGTTTTGCTCACTAATACATTCTTTTATACCACGGTAACCTAGTTTATCGGAGGGAACGCTTTGTTGCACTGCACTAATTATCTCTCTGGCTACACTAACGGCATCGACACGATTACTTTGGATGACACCTTTGGCACCGTTTTTACACCAACCTACGGCATAAGGAGTTTGATTAAACTGCAGCGGATCGTCCGTTTTATCAAAACCGATCGCGGTGATGAGTGTATCAACGGGTAAATCATAGTCCGATTTTTTGCTGCTTCCTTCGTGGGTATGTGCGCTTAAGCGAACCGATGTAATGGTTTGATCACCTTTGAGCTCAAGTGGGGTTCTATCAAACACGAAAGTAATCCGCGATACAGCGCTAGTTCTTTCCATTTCATTTAACGGATCGTTGCTAATGGTAGGGATTTGATTAAGCAGTTCTAAGTTCTTGAGCCGATTTCGGTGCTGATCTTTAGGTATATGGCTAATGACGTCAGCAGGTAATGAGTCGGGTATTGGTCCTTCTGATCGATAGCAGTCAACATTGGGTAGGTTGATAATTTCTGAGAGCATTGCCGGTGTGAAATGGGCGTTAGCAAAGCCACCTCGACCAATTATAAAGATATCGCGAGGCCAGTTAAGCTGAGTGAACGAATCGATGATGGTTGCCGGCATGTCGCTTTGCAGTAACTGCTCTCGGCTTTTTGCAAGTAACCGAGCTATATCGAGAGCAACATTACCATGACCAATGATGGCAACTTGTTGTCCAATATTAGGGTGTAAACGGGAAGTCATATCGCCGTTATACCAAGCAGCGAATTCACCTGACTTAAATACGTTACCAAGCGACTCGCCCGGAATAGCTAAATGTCGATCGTTGGTTGCACCTGTGGCTAACACGATAATGTCATAGTGCTTTTCTAGTGTAGCTGTAGTGATGCTGGCACACTGATCATGTTTAGCAACGATGTTTTGGATTCGCACCCCTCCAACAAAGCGAACATTGGGGTGTGTAAATGCTTTTTCGAGCTGGTGCACAATGTTTTTGGTAACAAGATGGTCAGGCGCAACGCCATTTCTGACTAACCCAAAAGGTGTGGGGTGTTGATCAAAAATATCGATATGGGCGTTATCGAGTTTTTTGGCTAAGTAATCCGCAGTGTAGCAACCGCTGGGACCACTACCGATGATGGCAATATGTATCATTAGCTCATTTCCTAACGGTAGTTACAGTACATCACACGTATAAAAGTGTAACTGAGAGTGTAGGTCAGAGTATAACAGGGGCCTTAGAGGAGGTGGATAGGCCAGCAATAAAACAGGGGTGTCATTACTTTACTGCTGGCTTGGTAGAGCTGTGATAGGCTGCGTGACTTAGTCTGTCTCGACTAATGCCTGCATGGCGTCTCGTGTCCAATCAAGCGCTTCTCGATAGGCAGTGTCGAATAAATCGGCATCAAAATCAGGAGGTAAGGTATCCCAGTTACCGGCTATAAAATCAATGACAGCAGTTAATATCTCACCAATATCTCCCTCGCCTGTTGTGATTGCGGCTTTGATTTCATCACCTAAGGGGACCTGCTCAAGTAGTTGGTCTTTTTCTAAGTCGAGTAATGCATCCAAACCAGACATCATGCCTGCCATAAAGTAGCTAGCGCTATGGCTACGTTTTTGTGCTTCGGCAATTTGTTCTGCCATACGCCCGCGGATCAAGAGTGCTCGTGACAGCTCTTCTGGTTTATCAGGGCTGGACGTCATAGCGATCAACGTTGCCCACTTCTTAACTTGTGGAATCCCTAATAATACGATGGCATCACTTATTGATTCAACATTGCGTACTAGCGAATTGGCGGCTGAGTTTACAATCCTTAATAGTTTGTAAGTCAGTACCGGGTCTTTAATGATGAGCGCTTGTAGTGCTTCCGGCTTAGCATCCGGTTTTTGTAACTCTTGTATTAATTGCAGCAAGGCGATTTGCCCGGTGCTGATTTTGCGTCCAGTAATGAGTTTTGGTCTACTTAAGAAATGGCCTTGGAATAGCTTAAAACCTAAGGAGATACATTCTTCAAGTTTTTCGTGAGTTTCAATTTTTTCTGCTAACAGCGTTACCTTAAACGGCTTTATTTGCTTTAGAAGAGTAACCACCTCATCGTAGTTATGATGCATGACGTCAACTTTGACGATATGTGCCAATTTCAGCAGAGGATCGTATTTCGGGCTATAGATAAAATCATCTAAGGCAATACGGTACCCATCGTCTACTAGGCTTTTGACACCGGCAATAAAGGCGTCATCAACTTCGGCATCTTCTAGCATTTCGAGTACGACTTGTTTGCGTGGGAGGTCGGGTATCTGACCTTCAACCACAATGTCGTAGGTTAAATTAATAAAGGCGGGTACACGCTTCAGCGACCCTGAATCAGAAATTGAAGTGTATGCGTTGATTAATACTTCAGTGGTAGCTGCATTACCGCCTAAAAAAGTGGCATGTTCTGAGTCTGCCTCACTTCTATAGAGAAGCTCGTAAGCAACAACTCGTTGCTTTAAATCAAAAATGGGTTGTCTAGCCATGAGAATTTGCGGTTGCAAATTAGCGTCGGACATTAGGCAGGTTCCTGTTTGTATTTCTTAGATTATCAATATAGGTGTTAACGACTAGTTTCGCTAAAAATTAAGGTGAAATCAGCGTCTTCCATTAGAGACTGGTATAATGCCCGCTACTAAAGCAGGAGAAGACGATGTCGATTAACTGGTTTCCCGGGCACATGCACAAAGCGCGCAAAGAAATCGCTCAAGTCATTAATGAAATTGATGCGGTTATCGAAGTGCTTGATGCTCGATTACCTAAGTCCAGCGAGAATCCATTGGTAGACGGATTGCGCAAAGGCAAACCGGTTCTTAAGATCTTAAATAAGGCTGATCTTGCTGACCCGGTTAAGACGCAAGCGTGGTTAGACTTTTATAATGCCCAAGACGGAATTAAAGCTATTGCATTGAGTCAGGATCAGAAAAAGCTGGTCCTAAAGTTGCCAGACATGTGTAAATTGATGGTGCCTACACGCGCTAATCATGATCGCCCTGTTCGCGCTATGATTATGGGTATTCCCAATGTAGGCAAATCTACATTGATTAATACACTGTTGGGCAGGCGGGTTGCTAAAGTAGGTAATGAGCCCGCGGTCACTAAAAACCAAACGCGCTATACGCTTAAAAATGGCATGGCCTTATCGGATACGCCGGGTTTTTTGTGGCCAAAAATAGAAGATGAAGACTCCGGCTATCGTTTAGCCGCCAGTGGCGCTATACGCGATACCGCCATTGAATATGAATTAGTAGCGCTGTATGCCGCTAAATTTATGCTGGATGTGTATCCTCAGTATTTGATTGAGCGATATAAACTTAAAACACTACCCATAGGTAGCGATGAACTACTGGATGAAATAGGCCGAAAACGAGGTGGCTTGCGGCCGGGTGGTGTGATTGATCGCCATAAAGCATCGGAAGTGCTTCTGTATGATATGCGTTCAGGGAAAATGGGCGCCATTACCTTTGAAACAGTAGAAGAATGGCAAGTTAAGTGGGCTGAGGCGGAACGATTGCGTTTAGAAGCCGAAGCGATTGCAGCAGCAGAAGAAGCCGCACAAAGTAACAATACTCAAAAGTAAAAAACGGTTAGGTAAATTATGAGTCGCACAAAGAAAAAACGTCCTACGGTAGGCTATTTGGATATTCGCATCACGCCAGATAAACGTGACAAACTGACCGAAGAGGACAGTTATGAAACGCGTAAAAAACGTGGACAAGAAAAGAAGAAAAAGCACAAATCCGTTTACCAAAAAGTAAAAGCAGCGGAAGAAGCCAAAGCTAATGACAATGCTAATAAGCAGCCTCAGGGTGGACGCTTAGCTGAAAAAATCAGAAAAATGGCTCAGCAACAAGAAGCTAAACGAACCAGTGATGGCGAAGAAGGTTAATCGATAGCGTGAAAAAAGATGTGGTTGTTATCGGTGCGGGAGCATCAGGGTTAATGTGCGCGGCGACGGCAGGCTACCGTGGTCGTTCGGTCTTGGTTATTGAGCACACTAAAAAGATAGGTCGCAAAATTTTAATGTCGGGTGGTGGGCGTTGTAATTTCACGAATCTACATAATACCAACGCTAACTTTGTTTCTCAAAACCCGCATTTCTGTAAATCGGCACTTAGTCGTTATCGCGTTTCTGATTTTGTAGAGTTGGTCGAGCGTCACGGTATTGAGTATCACGAAAAAACGCTGGGGCAACTGTTCTGCAACGACAGCAGTAAAGAAATCTTACAAGTCTTACTGACGGAATGTGAGTGGGCGGGAGTAGAGATAGCGACAGAAACGGCCATTGCTAACATCGAGAAAAAAGGCGACCGCTTCGTGATCACTAGTTCCTTAGGGAAAATAGAAGCGGAGTCTGTAGTGATTGCAACTGGTGGCTTATCTATCCCTAATGGAGGCGCGACCAGCTTCGCGTATGACCTAGCCAAAAAAAATGGCTTAACCGTATTGCCGACTACTGCAGCGTTAGTGCCCGTTACCTTGCAAAAAGAATTGCTCGAAGTGCTCAAGCCACTGGCTGGCGTATCGCACCCGGTTGACGTGTCCGTTGGCGAAACTACATTCCGCGAAAGTATGCTGTTTACGCATCGAGGCTTAAGTGGCCCTGCCATTTTGCAAATTTCATCCTACTGGACACCAAACACCTTTCTAGAAATCAATTTCTTTCCTGATGAAGATCTGTTCGCTTGGCTAAAAGCCCAGCGTGACGAACGCCCTAAATCAGATATCAGCACCGTATTTTCTCAACGCATGAGCCGCCGCATGGCACAAATACTCTGTGAGCTTTTCGGCTTTACAGGCCCGCTAGCCGAGCAAAGTAATGAACAGCTAGCGGCTATCGCTAATGCGTTTACCTGTTGGAAAGTAAAACCATCAGGCACCGAAGGTTATCGCACCGCGGAAGTTACATTAGGCGGCATCTCAACGGATGATATATCGCAAAAGACGATGGAAGCTAAAGCAGTAGAAGGCTTGTACTTTATCGGTGAGTGTTTAGATGTGACGGGACATCTAGGCGGCCACAATTTCCAGTGGGCATGGGCTTCTGGTTTTGTGGCGGGACAGGCGGTTTAGAGCTGTTTATAAGTTTAGATCGCCACTGTTTTCTCAATTACCATCACTAGTGTTAGCTAATTACATAGAAGCTACGCTCATGCTAGTGTGATCGTCCTTAGGTGGGTAGAAGGTTAGGGTGAGTACCGCCTTGTAAGCGTTCGCATAAATAATAACCATGCGAAACCAGATGGAATTGGCCATGAAGGATAGTGCTTTTCGTGGAAGTCCGATACCTCAAGATCAAGCTGGAATTAATTCGCGCTCTTCCTCCGGCACTGAATCAGCCGTATCGAAAGGAATTGAAATACCGTCAATAGCACTCCCCAAAGGTGGTGGGGCTATTAATGGTATTGGTGAGAAGTTTGCAGCCAACCCTGTAACCGGTACAGGTTCGTTTTCTATTCCTATTGCTGCTAGCCCTGGCCGTTCTGGCTTTGGTCCACAACTTTCCCTCGCCTATGATTCTGGTGCAGGCAATGGATCTTTTGGTCTAGGCTGGAATTTATCATTACCTTCTATTAGCCGGAAAACCGATAAGGGCTTACCGCGTTATCTTGCGGGTGGTGAGGCCGACATATTTATTTTGTCTGGCGCCGAAGACCTTATCCCAGCTTTAAAAGAAGAGGGTAGCGCTTGGGAAGAGGTTACTTTTAACAGAGCAGTCAATAATCAAGAATACAAAATAACGCGTTACCGTCCTCGTATAGAAGGTTTGTTTGCATTAATTGAATTCTGGGTGAATCAAGGTATTCCAGAAGATTGTTTTTGGCGCTCAATCAGCAAAGATAATATCACCACTTGGTATGGCAAAACCGAAGAAAGCAGAATTGCAGACCCGGCTAACCCAAACAAAATATTTAGTTGGTTGATCTGCCAAAGCTATGATGCCAAAGGCAATGTCATTGAATATGAATATAAATCAGAAAATTCAATTGGCGTAGATGCATTTTTACCTCATGAGCGTCATAGAACGGAGCAGAGTCGAACAGCCAACAGATACATAAAACGAATTAAATATGGGAATCATACTCCTTATCTTCCAGTATTGGAGCCCGATGTACCCATTAACCAACCGAGTGAAAAATGGTTTTTTGAGCTTGTGTTTGATTATGGCGAGCATGATGAAGCAACACCAACCCCTGAAGAAATAAACCCGTGGCCTGCTCGATTCGATGCCTTTTCAAATTATCGATCGGGTTTTGAGCTAAGACATTATCGTTTATGTAAGCGAATCCTCATGTTCCATCACTTTGACGGCACTGATATTGAAGCCGAAGAAGGAACAGGGGCTAACTACTTAGTTCGCTCTACAGACATCATTTATGAAACAAATACGGAATCGAATCAGACCTACACACAAATATCGGCAATTGCTCATACCCGTTGGCGGAAAAAATCCAACAGTGAATATGCGCAGCGGTCCTTACCGCCAGTGACATTTAATTATAGTGAGGCAGTTGTCGGTGATACGGTACAAACTTTGTCACCAGACAATTTAGAAAACTTACCACAAGGCGTTGATGGTGGCATCTATCGCTGGGTAGATTTAAATGGGGAAGGCTTAAGTGGCGTACTGACAGAGCAAGCAGGTGCATGGTTTTACAAAGCGAATGAATCCACGGTAACCCGTTCACGAGTAACTAACGAAAATGGAACTGTAGAAAATACATTTTCAGCGCAATTAGGCCAAACACAAACCGTGGCAAGAATGCCTGCCGGCGGCTTGGGCGGCGGCACAAAACAGCTGATGGATATTGACGGCAATGGCCAGTTAGATCTTGTTCATTTATCGACATCAACCGGCGGTTTTTTTGAGCGAAACCCAAACAGCACATGGGAGATTTTTTTACCCTTCAAGCAACTTCCTAATATCAATTGGCAAGATCCAAATTTAAAGTTTTTTGATTTAACCGGTGATGGCCATGCCGATGCGGTTATTACTGAGGCTGACGTCATCACTTGGTATCCGTCATTAGCTAAAGAAGGTTTTGACGCATCAAGCAGCCATCATACCGCGACACATGAAGATGATGGTCCGCGAGTTTTATTTGCCGACGCCAAAGAAACTATTTTCCAGTCAGATTTTTCGGGTGATGGCTTAACCGATATTGTGCGTATCAGAAATGGCGAAGTCTGTTATTGGCCAAATTTAGGCTACGGAAAATTCGGTAAAAAAATCATTATGGGCAATGCGCCATGGTTTGATACTGATGATCAATTCTCCCCACAACGCATTCGCTTAACAGATGTCGATGGCTCCGGCACCATCGATATTATTTATTTAGGTGGCCAGCAAGCTAGCATCTATTTTAATCAGTCAGGAAATACTTGGAGCGCTGCACAAGTTATCAGTGGTTATCCACGGGTGGATAACCTCAGCACCGTTAGCGCAGTGGATTTATTAGGTAATGGAACCGCCTGTTTAGTCTGGTCTAGCCCACTACCCAATGCCCAAGGCACGCAAATCCGCTATATAGAACTCATGGCTAAAGGTAAGCCACACCTGCTGATTAATACCAATAATAATATGGGCGCAGAAACGCACATTCATTATTTGCCTTCAACCTACTTTTATTTAAAAGATAAGCAAGCAGGCAGGCCTTGGGTTACTCGCCTACCATTTCCCGTACATGTGGTTGAGCAAGTTATCGTTACCGATAAATGGCGCAAAACCCGTTTTGCCTCTAGCTACAGTTACCATCATGGTTATTTTGATGGCATAGAACGAGAGTTCCGGGGGTTTGGCAGGGTAGAACAAGTCGATACCGAATCCTATGGCACCTTTGAAGCCGCAAATACAAATAGCCCTTATATAGCTCTAAAATAGGGCTGACTATAGCTTTAATATAGCTCCGACTCCTGCAGGCTGTCTGAAAAACTGAACTGGTGTAGTTTCAAACATACACTCTAGCCTAGCCTAGCCTAGCTAGCCTAGCTAGCTAGCTAGCCTAGCTAGCCTAGCTAGCTAGCTAGCTAGCTAGCTAGCCTAGCCTAGCCTAGCTAGCTAGCTAGCTAGCTAGCTAGCTAGCTAGCTAG
>Ga0209302_10002207_pt1 | contig 11400 bp, 13 predicted proteins | sample ArcOceMetagenome_2_FD_187445 | JGI IMG/M metagenome (GOLD analysis project Ga0209302, IMG submission 187445) | Marine eukaryotic phytoplankton communities from Arctic Ocean - Arctic Ocean ARC135M Metagenome (SPAdes) (version 2) | ecosystem: Environmental > Aquatic > Marine > Oceanic | place... | reverse complement strand
GGGGGGGGGGGGGGGGGGGGGGGGTCACGCGTGCCGAGCAGATGGGAAAGACATATCGGAAGGAGTTCAGAGTGTGTGGCCTACTTATTTTCACTTCACTTCAGTTGTAGTGGCGCAGGCTCGCGCTCTCACGTCAAGGCATCGTGCTGAGGTCGAGGCGGTAGAACAGCTCGAACACAATCGAGCCGTACCTGGTTAGGGCTAGGGCAAGGGTAACGGTACGGGTTAGAGTAGAAGAGCTCGAAGACGCATCGAGCCGCACCTTCCAAACTCGGTGTCGGCCACATCGCCCTCGATGACGTGCAGCTCGACCTGCCCGTCCGCCCGCACGCGATTGATGAACTTGCCCATCGACTCGTGAACGAAGACCCGCTTCATCAGCGCGTTCTTGTAGGCGCAGGCCGCCTCCTTGGTCGAGCCAGCGCAGATGAGGGGCGTGAGCTTCTTGCCGGTGTCGGCTGACATCTGCGACAGAAGCTTGCCTGCCTCCGACAGCAGGTGGGCGTTGCGCCGCTGCAGGAAGTACGCGTAGATCTCGTCGGCCGAAGCCGTTGCCACCAGGCCAATGTGCGCTGGCAGCTCGCCCACAAGCTTCGCAGGGCCGGCAACGAATGTGTTGTAGCCGTTACAAGAGGTCGGGTCGCCGCCGGAGAAGGACTGTCCAAGGCGAGGCCCACACGTGTGAGTAGCAGACCTGTCTGGGGCCTGCCAGTCCGGGGTTCGGGCCCTCTGTGTGGCATACAAGGCTCTTGAGGGGCTTCTCGGGGGCGAGGGACGCGACGAGCGCCTCGACCTCCTTGACCGACTTCATCGGCGCGGAGAGACCCTTGCACAGCGCGCGCTTCATCCGAGTCGCCACGTACACACCATCCGGCGCCAAGTACACACACGGCTCGGCCTCGGTCAGGTCGGCGTACGCTGCCGCCGCCTCCTCCTCGCTCCAGGCGATGCACCTGGCAAAGGTTAGGGGTGAGGTTAGGAATGGAATTGGGGCGAGGGCGAGGGTTGGCGTTGCGGTCAGGGTTAGAGCGCAGGCGACGCTCCACGACTTGGCGCCAGGGTCGGGCTTGCCGTCGGGCGTGAGAGGCTTGATCTTGTGCCCGAGGACCTCACACCCTCCGCCCACTAGCCCGCGCTGACGTTTCGTCAGCTCGAGCAGCTCGACCTCGACCTCGATCTCGCCGTCGGGAGATGCGGCCGAGCTGCGCGCGAGGAGGAAGCAGTGGGCGGGACCGGTGAGGCTGGAGGTCGCCGCGATCATCTTGGTATAGGCGATCCAGAAGAGCTGTCCGGGGCGACGCTCAGACGTGTGAGTAGCAGACCAGTGTGATGTATGCTCGTCCGGGGTTCGAGCCCTGAGTGGCATACCTCGCGCCGCTTGTGCGAGCCGATGGCCTTGCTGCTCGTCTTGAGGCCGTCGAGCGCCACCGCCAGAGCCTCGCCCGGCATGCCTGGCGCGTGCGTGGTGTGCATGTGTGCAAGGCTCGCGTGGTGTGTAGTGCGTGGTGTGTAGTGCGTGGTGCGTGGTGCGTGGTGGTGCGTGGTGGTGCGTGGTCTGGCGCGTGGTGGTGCGTGTGTGTGGCCCGCGTGGTGCGTATGCGTGGTTGGTGCTTACGCTGCGTGGCGTGCCTGCTGAAAGGACGAGCAGCATCAGCTCGGGCGCGGCCGGGGCAGGCGACTTTGCCCCACTGCCACTCATCGCGCCGATCGCGCCGTGTTGGCGTGTGTTTCGAACAAGAACGTAAAGCCAAAAACGTGCAGGCGATCCATGGGCGAAAACGTGCCGCCGGGACGCATTTTTGGGCGCGCAGCGTGGCTCACATGTGCATGTGCATGTGCATGTGCATGTGCATGTCGGCATGTGCATGTGCATGTGCATGCGCCTGCACATGCACATGCACATGTACATGTGAGGCTTGGGGACTTGGTTGGCGGAAAAGAAAATCAAAAGGCGCACCCTGGCATGGCGCCTGGGTGCCAGCCAAGCGAGACGGGCAAACCGCTATTCACAACCCAGGCTTGGATATCCAGCGATCAGAATACCACCCTATTGGCCATCTGAAGGAAGAAGTCCTCGTCGCCCGAGTCGTCCGAGTCCACAGCCGGCACCACCTTAGTTAGGGTTAGGGTTAGGGTTAGGGTTAGGGTTAGGGTTAGGGTGAGGGTGAGGGTGAGGGTGAGGGTGAGGGTGAGGGTTAGGGTTAGGGTTAGGGTAACGGTAAGGATACGGGTTAGAACCGGCACCACCTCGTCGTTCGTCCGCTTGCGCGTATAGTGGCCGTGATTGCCCGGCCGTCGCCGCGCGCGGGTCTTGAGGTATCTACTCAGTACGCGGCGCATGCCAATGGCCACCTGGTTAGGGATAGGGCTAGGGCTCGGGCTAGGGTTACGGCTCGGGCTAGGGTTAGGAATAAGGGTGAGGGCTAGGGTTAGATGGCTGGTGGCGACAGTCGCGAGGGCCAGGCCGGCCAGCAGGCCCAGCAGGGTCCACATGAGTGGGCCTCGCCGGTCGCGCTCGGTCTCGCCGGCGGGCCACACCTAGTGGTTTTAGGCTGTGTGTGAAACCGCTCTACGGGTAGGCTAGTAACAGGCCAGCCTGCTAGGGTTCGCCAGTCGAGGCCAAATACATATGTATACATATATTAACGCGCCGGAGAGGTGCCAACGCGGCACACACACAAATGGGACGGCCTACCCAATATGTATCTGTACCTGGTTGGAGTTCTCGTCGAGGGTCCACGAGTTGCGCGACTGCACCCAGATACCTGGTTAGGGTTAGGGTTAGGGTTAGGGATAGGGATAGGGATAGGGATAGGGTTGGGGTAAGCGTCAGGGCTCGGGCTCGGGTTAGGGTTAGACTGGGCCCAGATGCCGAAGCGCTCGTCGAAGGTGTGGCCGGAGACGTGGCCCGGCATCGAGATGTTCAGCCGGCCGGCCATATCGTGCACCCTGCCGAGGTTAGCAGTACTAACAAAGTACGTCAGTCAGTAAGTAAGTAAGTAAGATGGCAAGTAACATCACGCGCAGCGTCGCCCACGCTACTTACTTACGTACTCACCCACTCACCTGTCGAGGACCTCTCGGTTCCACAGCCCGGAGACATACTCGTACACGTCCTGCTCGAGCAGGTCCACCAGCAGGAAGCGGCCGGTCGTCGAGATCTCCACTGGCGCCAGTCGGTGGTGATGGATGCTCAGCGCCTGTCCAAGGCGAGCTCGCACGTGCAAGTAGCAGATCTGTGTGGGGTCTGCTAGGCCAGGGTTCGAGCCCTCTGCGGCATACGTTGGCCCAGCCGTTGGTGAAGGCCTGCGCCGAGCTCAGCCGCACCGGGTGCAGCGGCGGCCTAATGAAGAACTCCAGGCGCTGCGCGCCGCGCCGGTATCCGGACGAGTCCACGTGTAGGTCGTGTGTGTCCTTGAGCGGGCTCGGCGTGACGACGTGGCCCGTGGGCGGCGACTCGAGCAGGCCGTGGCGGATCTTGATGCGACAGCCGAGCGGACACCGCACAGCGCCAATCTCGAGTGGCAGGTGACGCCCCCGGGCAGTTTGCTGCAGCTTCAACCACGGAGTACCCGACGGCCCCGCCCGTTGGAAGAGCACCACGAACTCCGCGCGCGGGTCCGATACCAATTGGGCGGCAGCACACGCGGCGCACGAGGTTTGCGGCATCGTGATCAGCATCGACGCCGAGGAGGAGGGAAAGACGACCGGCGCGCACAAGCACGGCCTGGTGCTGTTGGGACCGACGAGCACGGCGCCCACGGGCGCCCTTCCGGAGGGATTCAGGGCGAGCGAGCGCACGGACGCCATGCCGCTCAACTTGACGCCGAGCGAATAACCCAACCAACAACGCCTACGACGCCTACCTCCGTACCTCGCAATCTCTACCTATGCCACCAACGAACCACAGTACGCAACCAGATCACTGCTCAGCAAGCGCGCGGGGTCGGGGCCGCCTCCCTCCCTCCGCCGGCGTGGATGCGGAGGCAGTCGGCAGCGCCTGGTGCTCCCCGTCGCGCCTACGCGATGCCAGCATGAAGCGCCCGGCGCGCTGCGAAGATAATAAAAAGGACCGCTCTCCGTGTCCGCCCCCCCCAGAAAGCGCGCGCGGCCCCACGAGAAAGCAGGCACAAGGCAAAACCATGGGCGCGGCGGAGAGCAGGTCGCACCTCGAGGAGAGCACTTCGGTACCGGTGCTCACGATCAACGGCGAGATCGAGGACGAGACGGGTCGTGAGGCTGGCTTCGCCTCCGAGGTCACGCCGGAGCAGGCCGCCGCCGCCGAGGGTTAGGGTTAGGGTTAGGGTTAGGCGGTGGCTGTGGCTGGGTCTGACGGCTAGGGCTAGAGCTAGTTAACGCGATAGGTCTTGCTGGGTGGGTGACGTGCCCGGCGACCCTAACCAGGCCGCCGCCGCCGAGGCCGCCGCTGAAGCCGCAGCGACCCTGCACCTCTCGCTAGCCCGCGCCACGCTCGGCGCTGAGCCGCGGTCGAAGAGCTTCACGGTGACCGAGGGCGAGGGCGAGCCGATCGCCGCAACGCTCGCCGAGTACCGCCTGCAGAAGCAGGTGCTCGGCCTCAGCCTCAGCCTCAGCCTCAGCCTCAGCCTCAGCCTCAGCCTCAGCCTCAGCCTTAGCCTCAGCCTCAGCCTCAGCCTCAGCCTCAGCCTCAGCCTCAGCCTCGGCCTCAGCCTCAGCCTCAGCCTCAGCCTCAGCCTCAGCCTCAGCCTCAGCCTTAGCCTCAGCCTCAGCCTCAGCCTCAGCCTCAGCCTCAGCCTCAGCCTCAGCCTCAGCCTCAGCCTCAGCCTCCCCCTCACCAGGTGCTCGGCGAGGGCGCCTTCGGCAAGGTCCGGCTTGCCAGGTCAGAGGCGACCGGTCATGAGGTGGCGGTCAAGGTGATCAAGCGCGACCGCATCAACGCGCGTGCAGAGGAGCTGCTGCGCCGCGAGGTGAAGCACCACGAGCGGCTGCGTCACCCGAACATCGTGCGCCTCTATACGTGGATCAAGTCGCCCGCTAAGTACTACCTGGTGATGGAATGCTGTGGTGAGGGCGACCTGCTCAAGCACCTCAACCAGGCGGGCATGCTGCAGGATGCGGCAGCGTATGCCACGCAGGGCTCCAACCCCGGACTAGCAGACCCCAGGCAGGTCTGCGGCGCACTCATTTGGGCCTCGCCTTGGCCAGGCGCGGCTTCTTCAACGGCATGATGCAGGGCCTCGCCTTCTGCCACGGGCTGGGGCTGCACCACCGCGACATCAAGCTAGAGAATCTCATGCTCGCCAAGGGCGCCGACGGGGAGCTCACTGTCAAGCTGGCCGACTTTGGGCTGAGCGACCTTCGCGTCCTGCCTTCCGACCTCAGCGGCACCTTCTGCGGCAGCCCGCTGTACGCGGCGCCCGAGCTGATGACAACGGGCGCGTGTCCTGACGGCTATGACGCGAGCCGCAGTGACATCTGGTCATGCGGCGTGGTGCTCTATGCGCTGCTCGCCTCGTGCCTTCCCTTTGACGCGGACGACATCCAGGCACTGGTGCGTATGATTCAGGAGGGGAAGCCGTCGGCGCCCGTTCCCCGCGCGCGCGGCGACGACGCGAGCGCGCTCGTGCTTTCGATGATGCAGGTCGACCCTAATGCACGCCCCAGCGCGGCGGAGGTGCTGACGCACGCGTGGAGCGTCCTCGACACGAGCCGTCCAGCAATCAAGGAGGCGGCGACCGTGGGCACAACCCTACCGGCGGCGGGCACTCTTGAGCTCGAGGGGCAGGAGGGTGGCGGCAACAGCGGCAGCAATCCGGCGGAATCGAAGGCGGGAGTGAATGCGGCGCTCGACGACCTCGAGCCGCCCTCGCCGGCGCACAGGCGTGGCGCGAGCGAGACGACGGCCTTCTTCAAGTCGATGCGTGCCAAGGAGGACCTCCGGGCCGCCAAAGAAGCGGCCACGACGGCGGCGGGCGCGGCGGGCGCGGAGGGCGCGGCGGGCGCGGGGCGCGAGGCGGGCGGGGGCGCCGTGTGGGACTTGGGCGCGGCGTGGGCGGCGGGCGCGGGGGGCGAGGGTCCGCGCAAGGCGGGGGCCAACATGACCGTGGAGGAGCGGGAGATGATCCGGCGGGAGCGGGAGGCGATGAAGGAGGAGCTCACCTGAGCTGACCTGCGTTTGACCGCGAGATGGGACTAGAACGGCCATGGCATTGCGGGTGAGGGGGGTTTGTGTGTTTTAGGGGTAGCTTTAGATTGCAAATTACAGCTGTATTTTTGGCCTAATTTGAGCAGCAGGAGAAGCCGGCAAACATCTGGAAGAGGGTTGTGTGTGTGTTTAGGGGTAGAATCAAATATCAAATTTGGCCCAATTTGGCCTAGTCAGACCTATAATTTGATATTTAGCCGCTCGGGTTTCGGCGGCTACGACAGAGGAGGAGTAGATTTAAATCTACCCCTAAAAATTCGCTATTGCGTCTTTTATCACCCCCTGGGACGCAAACAGCGGGCGCGCGCCCCGTAGTACTTGGCGCAATGATGGACCAGACGGCGACCGCCGCGCTCGCGATCGTGGGCATCTTCCCTGCCGTCGCCGTCCTCGTCGCCGTCTTCGCGCAGAGCAAGACCATCGCCGCGTTCGCTCAGCTGGGCGGCTTGCGTACGCCGCGCAGGGCTCGAACCCCGGACTAGCAGGCCGCAGACAGCTCTGCTACTCACACATTTGGGCCTCGCCTCGGACAGAGGGCCGCGAGGCGGCTCAGGAAGAGTTTGATAAGCTGCCGAAGACGCAGGCGGCGGTCATCTCGACAGCCGAGAAGGCGACCCTAGCCTGACTGTAACCCCAGCTCACATCCACCCTACCCTTACCCCTACGGAAAACCCTACCTCTGCGCACAGGCCATCCGCAAACAGGACCGGCTCTCGTACACGCTCGGCGTCTTCAACACCATGGTAACCTCGTGGCTACTCGGTAAGCCAAAGCTACTCGGTCGGCCCTGTAGCTGCTACCCTAAGCATGCAGCCACCCTCCGCCCCCGCTACCCCTGAGCTAGCTCCGCCCCTCCAGGCAGCGCGCCGCAGTACTTCTACCTATGGCACACACCCAAGTGCCTCCTGCTCATCAGCCTGCGCTGGTACACTTTCCGTAAGGACGGCAAGCACTACCTTCTCTACGACTTCTGCTGTGAGGGGTCGCCACTCGAACTTTGGATCCCACGGAGCTGCGAGTCCGCTGATCGCGTGCTCGCCTCTTGCTCTGTCCAGACTGGGCCAACCTGCTCTGCCTCCTCTACCTCTGGGGCTGGCCCACCTCCGCCACGATGTTCCAGGTGCTCTTCCTCGTATGCAATGGGCCGCTTGCGTGGTCGGTCCTCGCCTTCGCGCAGGCGCGGCGGGAGGTTGAAGCTTACTAGCAAACGCTACCCCTACCCCCACCCCTACCCCTACCCCTACCCGTAACCCCAACCCTACCCCAAGCCTGACCCCAACAGTCACTCGTCTTCCACTCTCACGCGCACATGACCTCGGTCTTCGTGCACGTGTCACCCATGTTGCTCACCTACGCTATCCGATGGCGGCACGGGCCGACGGCCGACCGAGAGGTCTTCAGTGGTCCTAAGCCTAAGCCTAAGCCTAAGCCTAAGCCTAAGCCTAAGCCTAAGCCTAAGCCTAAGCCTAAGCCTAAGCCTAAGCCTAAGCCTACCCCTAAGCCTACCCCTAAGCCTACCCCTAAGCCTACCCCTAAGCCTACCCCTAAGCCTACCCCTACCCCTAAGCCTAACCAGGTCTTCAGTGGTCGCCCCTTCGCGGTGTGCAGCTATGTGGGTGGCGCGTGCGACGAAGGACCTCTGCAGCTGCTAAGCAACGCGCTCCTCTACTTTTACGTGCCGTCGATCGTGATCTAACCCTCACGCTGACCCCGACCCTGGTCCCAACGCTTACCTTACCGTGGCCCCTAGCCCTAACCCCAACCCTAGCCCTGGCCCTAACCCCAACCCTAGCCCTAGATCCCCAACCCTAACCAGGCGCCGTGGATCGTGATCTACTACCTGTGGGTCTTCGTCATGCTCGGCGACCGCATTAAGCGAAAGAGCTACCAGACGCTATACGACCGTGTCACAACGTCGGGCCCAGCCTCCAAGGCGTTGGGTGCGGTGTTTAGGGCGACGCATATGAACTCGGACCTAGGCAAGAAGGCCACCTACATGGTGCTGCACCTCGCCTTCGGCACGGCCACGATGGCGCTCGCACTGCTGCATTGGTACTACTTCGTCGCGCACACCTTGTTCGTAGATATATTCCTAGCCCTAACCCTAACCCTAACCCTAACCCTAACCCTAACCCTAACCCTAACCTAACCCTAAGGTACTCGTTTGTCGCGCACACTTTCTTCGTGCTCGCCATCGCCCTCGCCTCGGTATGGAACGCCTCGGGCTACTACTTTAACCACTTCACCCGGAAGTACGAGGAGGGCCTCAGCTCCCAGGTGGCCAAGGTGGTGGCACCGACTGCCCCCAAGGCGGCGTCCGCGAAACCAGCCGCTCTTCTTTAGTGACGACGCATCCCGGTGACAACTGTGGGGGCCAGGTCCTCTCACTGGTGCATTGGCATTCAACCAGCCGCTCACCTTTCCGTTCCGCGTATGCTATCCGCGACCGTCCGCTCCCGCGCTAAGCGGCTGGCACGGCTACGCCCGCCCATCGCATGAAGAGAACTAAGTTCATCTAAAGTGATGACTGCGACCCACAAATGGCAGCGCTTGCCTAGAACCATGTGTTTAATGTGTTGCTGGTCAGTCAGGTACATGTACAGTCAGGACTCGGGTAAGGGGTAAAGCCGTAAAGCCGTATTCGTATCGTTCATTCACAGCGTGTGACAACTCAACACGCTCAACGGTATCTATGATTCTCTAATTTAATTCACAGTTTTCCAGTTCACAGGACACAGGTACCAATCCGCAATCTCTAGACTTAGTCTTACCACACCCCCTACTTTAGTATTTACGCGCCCAGTCGGCATACGAGGTATTACCTTTACGGCTTTTACATTTTAGGGGTAGACGAGGATGCTTTTTAGCGAATGTAGTTCCTTTGAAAAACCAGTCGAGCGGCGCCTGAGCGGATCAGGCACACACCACTAGTAGCAGCGAAATACAACCGGCAGAGCAATTCTTTTGCTTTAGAGTTTAAATTTGAGAATAAACCAACACCACCCTATACCTACGGACTACGGCTTTAGGCAACGTGGACACCGCTAGTGGCAATGAGCAATACAACCCGACAGCACAGAACAGAGGTGAAAGTAACCAGACGGAGCACGGTAACCAAGATCAGGTTTTCAAATGGCCGATCGAAATTTACCAGCTCTCCAAAAACGGCTACGGGACTGTCAGTGATGTGCGCCCTTAGTTCTAGAAGTCTCCAATGCACCACAGATATGACCTTCTAACTCCTCAGTGGGGCCGAGGAATGGCCGTGAAAGTGAAGTGTTCCCGTAGCGTTTACTTTTGATGGAAAGGTCAAAGGCTGTGTGGTAAGAACGTGAGACACGTGTCCTGAAGGGACTGGACGTGAAAACACCACTCCCATGTGGGCTCTTTCTCTACCAGTTCGCCGCCTACCCGCTTGCCGCGCGCTCTCTCTCCGGGCGGCACGCCGCAGGCAGCTGACGGCATGCGCCTCCGGCGCGTTAATACATATAACATGCGAACTGAGAACTTGCTTGTCGGTCGTCGTGCGTTGTCGTGCCTGTAGCGTTTTAAGATGAGATAAGATTATCTTATCTTTAGCGTTTTCAGTCCAGGGCGCGCGTTTCTCTATTCCTATCTATCTATCTATCCGTCACTAGTGTCTTAGGCTCTTTGGGCGGTTGGCCGCACAACCCCCCTTCGCCCTCTCTGAGGCGCACAGGTACAGGCATACAGTAACGTGCAGCCACGGATAATACATGTACTGTACTCTGTTTCCTGAGGCAGGTGCCTGACGGACAACTCACACTGTAATCCGAACTACCTAAACCCCGCACACTATTGATGTACTTCGGAACGATGCGATGTCGCTGCTGCGCGCGGACGGTGAACTGCCGTTGGAAACGAGCAACGAGCACGCGTTAGCGCAGAGGACGGCTGCACGTGCAGGTTCCATGTGCACACACCTGTGGTTGCAGCACGGCAGCCGAGGAGGGTGTTCTCCGGCGTCCACTGGTTCGTCGTGGCGTGGTGGCTCAACGTCGCGCCGGCCGATGGCCACCCGGCCCGGCCCACTCCCCAGCCCGAGCTAAGCCCGAGCGCCGCTCGCCCTCGCCTCCGCTGCCCTGGGAGACGGAGGATTAGGGAAGGGCACCCCAACCCTTTCCCCCCAGCTACTCATAGTTAGCAAGTAGGAACATTGCAGTGTAACAGCTGCAGTGTGTTGGCTGTAATAATAAAGGGTTGGACTTTCGTACCCGGTTTCGTTACACACCTACAGCGTGACCGCGACCCGAGGTGCGAGGAGCGGGCGCGCCCCGCGGGAGCGGTCAGCACATGAGCGAGGCTGTGGGAGATCTCATTCAATTGACGAACACCATGGCTAATGAGTTCTAGCTCACACGCACTCTCACATACGCACACGCACTCGTACGTGCAGCACCACGCGCGACTGTGCGAGGGCGCCATGCCCATGACGACTGACGTCGCTCAGCTGTGTGCACGAGTTGGTAGTTCGCAGTGGCTGCAGCTGCAGCCGTTCGTAAGAGAGGCACGGCAGACCGTGCGCACGGACACGCGCCGCGAACCGCGCGCCGCGACAGCGCGCGCCTGCACGAGGGGCGTAGCGAGCAAAGAAAAGGGTTGGCCACAGGGTGCATTAGCACCAGCGGACTGGCGCAAGGCTGCAGGAACCCTTGCTGTGAACGCACGGCGTGCGAGCGAGGCGCTGCGGCGCGCAGCTGATGTCGAGCAGCGCGCTTTGCGAGCGGCGCAACTACGGCCCAAGACCTGTGACAGATGCAAGCTGGCAGGCGCCCAATGAGCGATAAAGCTGGCGGCGCGCTTTGGGCGAGCAGGTTACGCACGCACCAATTCCGAGGTGCGAAGACGTGCCGTGCGCGATTCGCAGCTTTGGGGGAGTTGACGTGCTTCGCCTCGTTCGTCCACGTACCGCGAGACCAGCGCGGGCCGTCTGCGACGTGGCGCCGCGGGTGATCTCTCCGAAGGGCGATATGCCTATATACTCTCAAATGTTTCATGCGAAAAGGCGCAAGGAAGGAAACATACCAAGCGCGTCGCGTGCGCACGTTTAGAGCCCATATTCGGATTCGCGCCGCGGGGGGGTAGGGGGGGCCTCAGGCCTAAGGGATAGGGTTAGGTAAATGGGTATTGAGGATTGGGTTTAGGTAAATGGGTATTTGGTGTTTTTGTTTTTGTTTTTGTTTTTGTTTTTGTTT
>Ga0209302_10002206_pt1 | contig 11402 bp, 4 predicted proteins | sample ArcOceMetagenome_2_FD_187445 | JGI IMG/M metagenome (GOLD analysis project Ga0209302, IMG submission 187445) | Marine eukaryotic phytoplankton communities from Arctic Ocean - Arctic Ocean ARC135M Metagenome (SPAdes) (version 2) | ecosystem: Environmental > Aquatic > Marine > Oceanic | place... | reverse complement strand
CTGACAAAGATAGCGGCAGCAGTGCGTGCGCTTTGCGTACTTGAGCAGGCGGTTGCTGCCGCAGCTTTCGCACCTCCCGAGCGTGTACGGCCTGCGTGGCATCTTCTAGCCAAAGCGGCGAGATGTTGCAGAATACCCGGGTATTTTGCGGGTATACCTGGGGAATTTCGGGTATTACCCGGATTTTCTTAAAAACAGCTGAAAAAAGCCCAACACCACCACAAATAGTGATCTGAAAGGCAGTCTCAAAAGCTCAGAAGGCAGGTGGACTGGATACCGCTATATAACCTGAGCCACCGCCATGTGTTAATTAAACTCGGAATTTGATACAACCCGCGGTACCGCGTGCGCCCCGCCCCCGCGACCGGCGCGCCGCGGGGGGGCCGGTTTTCACTGATCACCCCTAGCTGCGCGCGCAAAAAAAGCCAAAGGTCGAAGAGGGGTGCACGCATCCCTGCTGCCTGCACTGTGCACTGCCACTGGCGCATCCGCGCCGATCCGGTGCGCGGTGGCGGCGTAAAGCCGTGTACGCTCCCCGGGCGTTCGGTGTTCGGTTTCCGTCGATCACTATGTCCGGGGCGCGAGGCGGCGGTGCCGGTGCGCGGTGGGTGCGCCCCAGCGCGCGCGGTGTGCGGTGACGCTGTGTCGGTGGTCCGTGTGTGGGCCGCCGCGCTCCGACGCTCTACGCCTTAACGCGCTAAAGAGTAGAGTATAGTAAGTACGGTAGTCGGTACGGGGTGTACCGGGTACAAAAGGGTACTCCGCGACGCGACGGGGAGCACGGTCGTCCCGCGACGCGCGACGGCGAGCCCGCGCGAGGCACACGAGACAGAGATATAAGCTGTGATGGGGGGTCGGGGGCTCCCGCGCGATAGCTGCGCTGCGGTACACGTACGCGTTTGATTAGCCGCTATATACTTAAACGGTCCGTCCAAAGGGCGCCCGCGCCCAGAAGGAGCGTGGCAGTTACATCACGTCGTAATAAGAGATCTCGCAGCCGTCATCCCCGCACTTCGAGTCGGGCGCCGTCAGCTTCTGCCCGGCGGCCGGCGCGACCGCGGCGGCGGCGGCGCGCTTCCCGCCCAGCACACGCACGTCTGGGTGGCCAAACGGCGATTGGGTCGGCGGCCATGGGCGGCCACCGCGGCAGCTCTTTGGCGTCCAAGCGAGGGCGCCCCTCTGGGCCGAGAGGACAGCCCTGGGCAAGCGGTAGGCAAGGGAGTCGGCCTCTGGATCGGTGGGAGGCCGAGCTGGCGGCTGCGAACCAGGGCACTTTGACCATGCTGGCACACCGCCGTCCGCAGTGATCTCTAGCGCCTCACAGGGCCCGCCCACCACCCACCGGCTCATGCCCGTATCGCACCGCCACACGGCCCCGCTGCAAGCGCAGTTGATCTGCTCCTGCGGCGTGTGACCCACGATGACGCGCGAGACGCCGAGCGACTGCAGCGACGCGCGCAGCGCCTCGCAAGCCGACGCGGTCGGCTCGCCGCCCGAAGGTACGGAGAGGCTCCGGTCCCACACCGGTGACTCCTCGCCCCCCCAGATCCATCGGGGCGGCGGCGCGAGTGGGTCTAGTAGCCAGTCACGCATCTCGTCTAGACGGGGCAAAGGCAGCGAAAGTAAGGAGAGAGCATCCGGGCCGGCTTTGGGGCGGTCACCGGAGCGCCGCCGCAGCCTGCCCTCCGGCGTCCACGCGGCGAAGGCTCTCCTCTCGGGCCCAAAGGGTGGGGCCCTGAGCAAGCGGGTGGGCCTCTGGAGCGGTGGGTGGCCGCACGAGCGGCGGCGAGCGGGGTGTCTTGACCGTACCGCGGCGCCGTTGAGCCGCTCGATGCCGTCGCGCGTGGCGCCGGCCGGCAAGTGCGCGTGCACGAACGCGCTGTCGCCCACGATGGCGATCACCGGGCAGTCTGCCAGCGCCGTCGCCAGGGGGCCGCCCTGCCGCCACGCCGCCGCGCGGTCGTCGCCGAAGCAGGCGTGGCCGCGCGGGTGCAGGAACGGCCCCGCGCGGCCCGCAACGTTCATGAGCTCGTGGTTGCCTGCAGCGCCAAGGTACGCGGTACGCAAGCCAAGGGACGCGGTACGTTGCGGGACGCAAGCCCAAGGCCCACGCGACGGAGCTGCCGTGACGTCGCCCGCCTGAGAGAGCTGCCCTGCGCCTGAGAGAGCTGCCCTGCACGGAAGGCGGGTACGCGCGCCACCGTACGGCACGGCCGCGGTGTGGCGTCGCCGTATGAACACAGGTGGATGCCGACCAGGCAGACTACACCACCGCCGCAAGCCGGTGCCTCCTCCTTGAGCCGCTGCAGCAGCTCCCAGCACTCGGCCTCGCTATCGCCGCGGTCGAGGATGTCGCCTAGCTGCACGAGCATCGTGTCGCCGCCGCACCTGCGTAGGCTCAGGATCAGGATCAGGGGACGGCTGGGTTGGGCCCTAGCTGCACGTCGAGTTGCGTCGCAGTCGCACCAGCCGCCCGTCTCGACGTCTAGCAGCCCGGCCGCAATCAGCGCAGCGCACAGCGCCCTGTAGTCGCCATGCACGTCGGCCAGCGCAACGACCCTCGAGTCGGTCTCTGTGATGAGCAGCCGCGGCGCTCCGTGGTGGCGTGCAGCAGCTGCAGCTGTAGCTGGGCGCTGAAGCGGCCGAGCGACTGCGGGAGGCGGCACGACTAGCATGGAGGCGACGCTGGCGGCGCAGGCGAGCAGAGCCACTGCAGTTATTCTCCTCCAGTGCATGAGTGGAGCTGGAGTGGCTGCGGTTTGTCAGCCGCGAGAGCACACGAGCGCGGCGCGGCGGAGGCGCTCCAGACGAGGGGGGACACTGCGGACAACAAAAAATTCGAGAGGGCGCAACGAAGCGGTGATTCTCAGAGACGCGTCCCGCCTTGTTTCCTCGGCGAAGTTGTCCACGAGTTCAACGCGCGTGTGCGAACGGCAGCATGACGAGCATGAGCGCCGCACCGACTACGTCGTCCAAACCGCGCCGCCCTCGTCCAAATCGTCAGGAGGGCGAACATCCTGAGCATCGACCAAATTATAAGGCGCCAGCAGCCCGGCCGGGTCCTCCACAGGGCGCGGCGGCTGTGGCTCGGCATCGGACACAGGTGCAGCTGCTCAGCCATCAGCTGCACTTGCTGCACCACGCCGCACCTGCTCGCTGGACGGAGACGGCGCTCGCTCAGCATTTCGATTTGCCGCTCGGGATCGTACAGGCGTGTATGTGCAGTGTATATGCAGAGGGGGTGCGTGCCTACTGCTTTATATTCGACGCTCCCATGGGCTGAGCGGCGCCATCGCTACTAGTAGCGCAGCCCATGGTGCAGTACGTGGAGCACCATATGGCGCATCGCATAACCCTGACCCGAATCCTAACTTCATGCGCAGGGCGTGCTGGCGTCGCAGCGGCGGCAGGAGGCGGGCGAGTCGGACGGTGAGTCGGACGCTGATTCGGAGGACGAGGGGTCGCGCCGCTCCGCCCGTCCCGCTTCCGCGTCCGCGTCACGGCGCGCTCCGCCGGTCGCTCGCCCAGGCTTCGTCGGCGTCGCGCAGCAGCTCGCCTCGGGCGGGGTGTTTCGTCCAGGCCGCTTCGTCGTCGTGCAGCCGGCTCTGCAGGGAGGTGGCGGCGGCAACGGCGGCGGCGGCGGCGGCGGCGGCGGCGGCGGCGGCGGCGGCGGCGGCGGCGGCGGCGGCGGCGGCGGCGGCGGCGGCGGCGGCGGCGGCGGCGGCGGCGGCGGCGGCTCGGCGGCGCTGCTGGAGGGCGCGTTGCGGCGGGCCAAGACTCTGCGCGCCGAGGCGGAGGCGCTGCACGCACGCGGCGACGCGCGCGGCGCTCTGCGCAAGGCGAGGGAGGCTGCCGAGCTCGAGGCGGAGGCGAAGCACCCTCCGATGCGCCACCAGAACGTCCATCTCGCTCGGGCAGATTCGTGCCTCGCCTCTCGAGATTTGCATCTCGTCCCCAACCGCAAGCTCGAGGCGAGCTCATCCGGCGCCCCACTCAAGCAGCCACCGATGCGTGTCGCGTACGAGTATGACATGTCCTTCTCCATGCACGAGAACAGCGGCGCACGGGGAGGCGCGCGGCCGCACTCGGCGCAGCCCTTCGCCTCGGGGCAGTCGCGCGCCGCGGCACTCGAGGCGGTGGCACGCGGCGCGCGGCGTGCACGGAAGCAGGCACTTGCGCACGCCACGCACGCACTGCATACCTTATGCACGCACCGTGCGTATACCTTGGCCGACCCACTGCATGCACCTCCAGGCGCTCACGCTCGCCCAGCTCGAGCGGCGTCATCCGCAGGGCTCCAACATCCGCTGCGAGCACTGCCATATTAGGGTTCCGCGGCCGTCGACGCTGTGCAATGCGTGCCATGGCAGGCGCGCGGCATGCACATGCCATGCATTGGTGCATATGCCATGCGCACGCCATAGACCACCGACGGCAGGCTCGGCGCGCCGGCGGCCAGCGCGGGCGGCGCGGGGTACGAGCTCGCGTGGGCGAGCGCGCCGAGCGGAATGCCCTACAAGCACCCCGTCGCGCGCACCTCGCTGTGCCACGGGATGTACGCCCGCCGAGCAGGACGGGCAGGCTTCGGCCCACCGCCGACAGACGACGAGCAGGACGGCGCGTGAGGGATTGCCCGCGAGGGAGCGGATCGATCTCTCGCCCTAGCGACGAGAACAGATGAGATCATCGACTTCGATCTTGTCTATCGTATTTCGTGTATCTCTTATCGAGGAGAAACGCTCAAGATAAGATAACATAAGATGGTTGGGTTGCACGCGCTACACGACTCGCGACGCTACACAAATCGCAGATAAATTAAGCTGACGGGCAGTATCCCGCCCTGTCCTCCCCGCAATATTGGGAGTTGCTCTCTTTGGGAGCAACTGTGTCGCGAGCGAGGATGAGAGGACCTCTGCTCGCGGGCGCTCTCTCCTGCGCTGCGGGCTACACGGCTCAGGTGGACACCCCTCTCTCACGTTACGTTACGCCCAGTTGGGCGCTTGCGTCAAATGCGGTGCCACATTGGTCGAATCCTGTGCGAGAGGAACCAGGCTTCGGCCTCAGCGCAGTGGACCCGGCTCTCTCCATGGCCCTGAGGCGGCAGTCGGGCATTGACGACGACGGCACCCGTTGGGAGCCTGGCATGCACAAAATGGCTGATGGCCATGATCACACGCCCCCGAAGAATATGCACAACCACAATCACAACAACATGCAGCACAAACAAAAGCCTCAGGAGGGGCCTGAACACGAGAGGGAGCACGCAATGCAGGAGCACGAGCACAAGCTCAACGAGCATTTTGACAGCGGCGCCTGGAAGCCGGACGGGGGTGATGAGCAGGAGGACGGGGATGATGAGCAGGAGGACGGGGATGACGAGCAGGAGGAGGGGGGCAAGCAGGCGAAGAAGCAGGCGAAGAAGCAGGAGAAGGTGGACCTCGAATTCGATTGCGCTGCGGTGGACCCGGACACCACCGACGACTCGTGGTGTGTTGAAAACTGCAACACGGACCCGCCCTTCTGTCCATCGGAGCTCTGCTCCTGCAAGGATGGGGGTCCGGAAACGCTGGCGGGCTTGCCCAACGTGCCCGTGGGGCAGGCTCCCGCTCCCAAACCCATGCCCAATGAGGCACCGACGCTGTCCAATTGTAAAGGCGCCGAGTGTGCCGGCCTTGGTGCGGGCGAGGGCACTACGTCAACGAAGAAAATGGTCAAGTGCATCGCACTCGGGGGACACTGCATGCCGTGTGGCGAGCCCGTCCCCCTCGTGGGTGGGTGCAACAAGAACATGGACCAAACGGGCTGCCAGGCCGACCAGTGCGAGTGGCTGGGCGAGTTTGGGCCCGGCTGCGAGAGTGGTGACGCCGTTGACACGGGCGTTGGCGACGACTGGTGCGTGGAAAGCTGCAATGCCGAACCGGCCAACTGTCCGGAGGAGCAGTGCGAGTGCGAGGGTGGCAACCCGATGCTCAACAACGCCGGCGTCGAGCGCCCGCCCGGCATGTCCACGAAGGCGAACGAGATCTGGACACAGAATGAGGAGAGGAAGGCTTTCTCAGAGCGGGAGGCCGTGGCCAAGGCGGAGGATGTGAAGCGCGAGAAGATCGAGGCCGAGACGCGCAAGCGGGGCCAGGAGCGGGAGGCGGCGGCCGAGGAGGCGCGCACGGCCAAGGAGGAGGTGACCAACGCGCAGCAGAAGGAGGCGGCGGAGCAGAAGGCGGCAGAGCAGAAGGAGCGTGAGGACGGCTCGCGGCAGCGTGAGACGCAGGCCGCCGAGCGGAACGAGGAGGCGATCAACATCAACAAGGCGGCGGGGGATAAGATCGCCAAGACGGCGGATGCCATGAAGGTGCAGGCGGATTCGATGAAGGAGGCTGGTGAGGAGATGAAGAGGCAGGCGGACAAGATGCAGAAGGAAGCGGACAAGATGCAGAAAGAGGCGGTAGCGGCGGCCGCCGCGGCCTCAAAGGCCAACGAGCAGGCGATGAGCGCCAACAACGCGGCGATGCCGAGCCCCAGCCCTGGCGTGCTGCCGGCCCCTGCGGTCGCGCCAACGGTCACGACCGAGCAGGACATGGAGGACGCCATGGCACAGGCCACAAAGGAGAACGAGGCGGCGAAGAAGGCGTTTGCAGACGCCGCGCAGGCGAACGCGGTGCCCGTCAAAAGGGAGCAGGTGTAGCCGCATGGTGCGTTTCTGACCCGTGTGTAAGCTATATCATTCAGTCTTTGCACTATACACTTAAAGTAAGCCGTAAAGCGTAACACGCCCACTTCCCTTATTATTTTTACTCTAGCGATTTCTAACGGTAGCGTGGACCGTGGTACTTTACGCCTTTTACTTACCTAAGGCGATTGGATTGCAAGCATCTTCATTCGTTCAAAAGCGCGTTTCAAGCACGTTTCAAGAGGCAATATTGCCATAATATTGCCAGGAGCAGGACGTCTCACCCCTACAACTCCCACAACTAGCATCGTGAACACCCATATTTAGGATTGGCTCGCGCTAGGCGTAAGCGGTAAACGTAAAGGCCGCCATAATCACATTATGTCGCTCTCCGCGCTAAAGTACCGTAATGCGTAAACGCGCTTTGTTTGGTGTCCCAAATTGGAACGCGCTTTACGGATTACGCACATTACGGTATAAAAAGGTGTTATTTTCTATAGCTTTGTCCTTTGACCTAAGGACCTCCCATAGGATGGTTTTGAAACTCTCTAAGAATTGATATTGAGTATTGGCTCAAATCCCTCTATAAGCATTGCCAATATATTGGAATATTGACGGCACAACAGGCTACAAAAACGGGGTGGGCCCCCCATGGGGGCTGTGGGTGATGCACGGCGCGGGAGCATATTTAGGATTGACTCGTGCTAGGCGTAAGTATTGGAATAGTATTGGCTGATCTGCAGCTCTCTAAGTATTGGTCCAATATATGCCATCCTGAGGGAGGTCCTTACTTTGACCGATCTGGCGGTCTCGCTCGCACGGAGAGCTAAACCTACGGCTTTAAAGCGTGTACGTGTACTTGTAAATTTGCAGCTAACCCGCCAGCTCATTCAGCCCCGGGTCTCCCCGACTCTCAATGCCCGCGGCCTTTACACCTGGCGTTTCCCTCAGCGCCGTGCGGCCCCTGAGCGCCGCTCGCCGCAGCCACCCGCGTGCGGGGCCGCACCGTACCCCACACTCGACCCCACCAGCCCTCCCTACCCTAGGCTACCCATCCACTCATTCCCCAACCACCAAACCACGCCCACTCCCCCACCCACCCCGCCCAGTCGTCGACTGCCACGCCCACGCCCGGCGCGCTCAGCGCTGCGGTGCCGGAGGCTGCATCTTCTTGTACGCGAACCACATCATTCCGACCATGAGCAGGTTGCCCGAGGCGAGGACGGCCAGCCCGCCGACCACCTTGCCCAGGCTGAGCAGCGCGGGCATGAGGTCCGTGAGGCGCGTATCCCGCGCCTGCTGCGTCATGACGCGGAAGATCTCGGGCGCGAAGAGCGCGGTGCACAACCGGTCCCACACGAAGGTGCCCAGGATGGAGGCGCCCACCAGCCCCATGATGCGCCAGCGGAAGGCGTCGTCGGGGAAGGGCTCGAGATGGATGGCAGTGTTGAGCTGCGGCGAGATGCCCCACGCGCAGGCGCCGCAGCCGGCGACGGTGATGGCCACGGAGAGGAAGAGGGCGTGGTTCTCCATGATGCCCTTCATCCAGGGGCGCCCCTTGTAGTTGACGACGAGCACGGACACGCACTGCGCCGTCTCGACGAGGAAGACCGCCGTGTTGAGCAGGTTGGGCAGGAAGGGCGTGCTCCACATGGCCATGGCCGCCGCCATGTAGTCGCCCTCCTCCATGGCCGCCTCCTGCTGGGCCTCCTTCTCCTCGCGCAGCCGCTCCTTGCGGTGGAACTCCACCACCTCGGCGAGCTTGTCGGGCCCCATCTCGTCGCGCGCCATGGTGACCGCCTGGTGCATCGTCCACAGGTGGATGACCGCCTGCCCCGCCATCGAGACGAAGATGGCCGGGTGGAAGAGCGAGCGAAGCGGCCGCTGCGGGTGCATCTGGTCGACGGGCGTCGCGTAGGAGAAGGCGACCGAGGCGATCATCAGCAGCCAGCTCGAGGCGATCATCTGCCGCTCCGACGAGCGCGCGCCCTCGAGTGAGAGCGCCGAGAGCACGTAGGCCGAGATGAGCGACTCGAGCATCATGATCTGCTGCTGCTGCAGCGCCGAGAGCAGCGTGCACCGCCCCTGCCGTATCAGGTCGACGATGTTGCGCACCGACGGGGCGCGCGAGGTGAACGGCGCGGCCACCGACGCGTCGCCGGGGCGCACCATCGGCAGCGCGGTGTCGGCCTCCCCCATCATCTCGGTGGCCGACTTGGCGGCGTTGTCGTACACGTTGCCGTGCACGGCGTTGAGCCGGCGCTGCTCGGCGCGCAGCTCGTCATGCATCCGCTTCATGGTCGACTTGAGGATGGACATGTGCGCCGAGAAGCCGATCTCCTCGCCGCGCGCCTCCCTGGCGGCGATCTCCTCCTTCATCCACACCTGCTGCTTGGCGGTGAGCTCGGTCTGCTTCTTCTTGAGCTCCGCCTTCTGCAGCCGCGCCGAGGCGATCGCCTTGCTCGCGATCTCCTTGGCCTGAAGGTTGAGTGCCGCCTCCGCATTGCCGCTGCCCTCGCCGCCGCCACCGCCGCCGCCGCCGCCGCCGCCCTCGCCCTTGCCGCCGTCGCCGCCCGTCGTGTTGACGTCGCCGTAGCCGGAGAGTAGCGCCAGCCCCACGTCGGCCTGCTTGAGTGCGCCGACGTCGTTGCCGCCGTCGCCGCACATGAGCACCTTGCGCCCCGAGCGCTGCTGCAGCTGCCGGATCACCTGCGCCTTACCCTGCGGCGACATGCGCGCGAAGACGCGGAAGGAGTCGAGCTCGCCCCACAGCTCCGGCTCGAGCTCGGCCGCCTCGAGGAGCGACGCGTCCGTCGCCATCAGGTCGAACTCCTGCGCGAGCGCCGCCACGCCGGCCGCCGCGAAGGCGCGCGCCGTCTGGTCGGCCTCGGCGCCCTTGGCGTGGACCCAGCGCACCGGCAGCGTCGCCGTCGAGGAGGCGAGCAGCAGCGTCGGCCGCGAGGGCAGGCAGATGCGCGTCTCGTGGGCCACGTGCAGCGCGGTGAGCGGCGCGTCGCCCGTGAGCATCGAGACGCTGTGCGCCGACTCGGTCAGCGCCTGGATGACCGTCGGCGAGTCGGCGCGCGTCTTGCACGCGAAGGCGATGAAGCCGGCGAAGTGGAGCCCCTCCTCTGCCTCGGCGCGCGGCCGCGCGGCCCAGCCGCCCCTGGCCGCGGACTCGGGCGGGACCGCCTTGTACGCGAGCGCGAGCACGCGCATACCGCGCTCGGCCAGCTCGCGGTAGACGGGCATGTACCACTCGGGCGCGGCGCCGGGCGCGAGCAGCAGCTGCACCGCCTCGGGCGAGCCCTTGACGAGGCAGCGGCACTCGGCGGCACCGCCGCCCTTCGGCGTGACCTCCACCACCGCGCTCATCCGCTGCAGCTCCGACGAGAAGTGGTGGCGGTGCAGGATGCGCACCGAGGCCGCCCCGCACGCGGCCGCCTTGGCCTGCGCGGCGGTGAGGCGCGCCTTGGCCTCGGCCAGCTCCGCGGCGACGCGCTCGCGCTCCTGCGCGCCCAGCGGTGGCGGCGGCGGCAGCGGCTGGCCCGTCAGCCCCGTCGGCGCGTCGGCGGGCGGCGGCGGCGGCTCGAGCTTGAGCTGCAGCGCGGCGATGGCGCGCTCCGTCGCGGCCGTGTCGCCCGGCCGCGCGGTCTGCGTCGCGTGATCGTACCGCCACGCGATGCCGCCCAGCGCGGCCGTCTCGATCGGGTCGCCGAGCAGCTCGGGCACCCCCTCCACCTGCACGAGCGAGTGGCAGCCCGCGAGGACCACCGCGAGCTCGGCCTGCGCCTCGCCGACGGGCTGCTCGGCGGGGCCGCCCGTGGCCGGGTTGGCGTGCGTGTTGGCGCGCGCGGGGTTGATGACCGAGACGGGCACGAGCTTGTCGGTGGTGAGCGTGCCCGTCTTGTCGAAGAGCACGGCGTCGATCTTGCCGGCAAAGGGCACGCGGTACGGCTCCGTGCAGTAGACGCCCGCCTTGATGAGCGCCATCAGCGCCGTGTTGACGGCGAGCGCCGTCTGCATGGGCAGCTGGCGCGGCACCACCGAGGTGATGATGATCACGCACTTGAGCAGCAGTTCGTGCGTGGTGCGGTCGCCCTTGTCGAGGCCCTTCTTGAAGACGTAGGCGGAGGCGGCGAGCGCGAAGCACAGCAGCAGCAGCAGCGCCCACAGCGTCTCCTTCGAGTCGTCGGAGACCTGGCTCTGGCTGAACTCGATCATCTGCATGAGCTCGCCCTGCGACGACGAGAAGCCGCAGCGCACGACGTAGCAGAGGCAGCCGCCGTCGGGCGTCGGCGGGACCCCGGGCACCGCGACGGGCTCGCCGGCCGACGAAGCGACGACGCTGGTGCCTGCGAAGAGCGCGTGGACGCGGTCCTGCCCGTTGACGTCGAGCGTGGCCTCGTCCGCGTCGGCCTGGTCGGTGGGCAGCCGGTCCTTCATCTGGGGCACGCTCTCGCCCGTGAGCGAGGCCTCGTTGATCACGGCCGAGCCGCGCAGGATGACGCAGTCGCACGGCACCACCTGCCCGCCCAGCACAGCCGGCGGCGGCGGCGGCTTGGCGGCGGCGGCGGGAGTGGCGCCGTTGGCGGCGGCGGCGGCGGGCGTGACGGCGGTGGCGGCGGCGGCGGCTGGCGTGACGGCGGTGGCGGCGACGGGCTTGGCGTCCTTGAGCGAGATGAGATCTCCCGGCAGCAGCTGGATGGTGGAGAGCTTGGCCCACGCGCCGAGG
>Ga0209302_10002202_pt1 | contig 11412 bp, 10 predicted proteins | sample ArcOceMetagenome_2_FD_187445 | JGI IMG/M metagenome (GOLD analysis project Ga0209302, IMG submission 187445) | Marine eukaryotic phytoplankton communities from Arctic Ocean - Arctic Ocean ARC135M Metagenome (SPAdes) (version 2) | ecosystem: Environmental > Aquatic > Marine > Oceanic | place... | reverse complement strand
ATGAGTATCAAGATACCAACCATAGCCAATACCTAATTATAAAAGCGTTAAGCGATCGATTTCAAAATATTTGTGTGGTAGGAGATGATGCTCAAAGCATCTATGCTTTTAGAGGCGCTAATATTAACAATATTTTAAATTTTCAAAAAGATTATGATGCTGTTAAAGTATTTCGATTAGAGCAAAACTATCGATCTACAAAAAATATAGTAAATGCTGCTAATAGCATCATCGAAAAGAATAAAACACGATTGGATAAAATTGTTTGGACTGCTAATGATGAAGGTTCTAAAATATTGGTTAATCGAAGCATGACCGATGGTGATGAGGGCAGGTTTGTAGCTAATACCATTTTTGAAATCAAAATGAATCATCAACTTCTCAACGGAAATTTTGCTATTTTATACCGTACCAATGCACAATCTAGAGCAATTGAAGATGCACTTAGAAAGAAAGATATTCCTTATCGGATTTATGGAGGTTTAAGTTTTTATCAACGTAAAGAAATAAAAGATGTATTGTCTTATTTACGCTTATTGATCAATCCTAAAGATGAGGAAGCGCTAAAACGTATTATCAATTATCCAGCTAGAGGAATTGGTCAAACGACCGTTGAACGATTAATAGTTGTTGCGAATCAATACAATCGTTCTATTTTTGAAGTCCTGCAAAATTTGAATAAAATTGAAATTCAGATTAATAAAGGAGCAAAATCAAAACTTCAAGATTTTGTAACAATGATTCAGAGTTTTCAAGTATTAAATGAAGGATACGATGTGTTTCAGATAACAGAACATGTGGTAAAAAAAACAGGTTTGTTTACCGAACTAAAAAAAGATGGTACTCCTGAAGGAATTGCACGTATAGAAAATATTGAAGAGCTTTTAAATGGAATGCGTGATTTTGTTGAAGAACAAAAAGAAATAGCAGATACCACTGGCTCATTAGCTGAATTTTTAGAAGATGTAGCATTGGCTACCGATCTAGATAAAGAAACAAATGATGAAGACAAGGTTGCTTTAATGACTGTCCATTTGGCAAAAGGACTAGAATTTCCATATGTTTTTATTGTTGGGATGGAAGAAGATCTTTTTCCAAGTGGTATGAGTATGAATACTCGAAGCGAGTTAGAAGAAGAAAGACGTTTGTTTTATGTAGCAGTTACTAGAGCAGAAAAGCAAGCATATTTGACCTATACACAATCTAGATATCGTTGGGGGAAATTAATTGATGCGGAACCGAGTCGTTTTATTGAAGAAATTGATGAAAGTTTTGTAGAATATTTAACTCCAATCACCGAAAGTCGCTACAAACCACTATTGGATGCTGATATATTTGATGATGTAGATAGAAGTAAATTAAGGTTGAGTAAACCTACTTCTGGAGTAGCTCCAACTGGACCTAATAAGAATAATTTAAGAAAACTAAGAAGAATTAAACCGGTAACAAGTACTGCCGAAAAAAACATAAATTTAAAAGACCTTAATTTATCGGTTGGAACCATTGTGGAACACGTTAGATTCGGGAAAGGAAACATTACAAAGATTGAAGGACTAGGAGCTGATACAAAGGCAGAGATTAATTTCGCCAACGGTGGTCTTAAAAAGTTATTACTTCGGTTTGCGAAATTGAAAGTACTAGATTAATCAATCGTTATTTAATAATTTAGGATTGACTAAAGGAATTGTTGGGTCTTTATTTCCGTAAAAAAACAAGTAAATTACCACAAGTTTGAAACTAAAAATTCACAATGGCTGCGTTTATAAAAATATATGAAGAAAATCCTAATTCGGAAGAAATTAAAAAGGTAGTTTCTATTCTTAAAAAAGGTGGTTTAATCATCTATCCAAGTGATTCGGTATACGCTTTAGGTTGTGATATTAGCAATTATAAAGCTTTAGAAAAAGTAGCAAGAATAAAAGGAGTAAAATTGGATAAAGCCAATTTCTCATTTGTATGCGAAAGCATTAGTAATATATCAAGCTATGTAACTCATATTAGCACACCCACCTTTAAAATACTAAAAAGAGCATTGCCTGGACCCTATACATTTATATTGCCTGGAAATAATAATTTACCAAAGGCATTTAAAAAGAAAAAAGAAGTAGGGATACGAGTACCTAATAATGAAATAGTTTTAGCTATTGTTAGGGAATTAGGAAACCCTATAATTTCAACTTCTATTTATGATGAAGATGAAATAGTGGAGTATACAACGGATCCAGAATTGATTTATGAAAAATGGCGTTCGCAAGTAGATTTAGTGATTGATGGAGGTTATGGAGGAAATATTCCAACTACAGTAATCAATCTTTGTGGCGATAAACCGGAATTAATAAGGGAAGGTAAAGGTAGTCTAGATATATAAAAAAAGGCTGATAAATACTTATCAGCCTTTTTTTATAATTTGTAGTTTTATTAATTAATTGCAGGATCTTTTAAACCTTCCTCAATCATTGTATAGAATTGATCTAGTTTTGGAAGAATAACAATCCTAGTCCTTCTGTTTTGAGCTCTTTCTTCCGCAGTATCATTACCAGTTTTAGGTACATATTGACTTCGACCTCCAGCGGTCATTCTAGCAGGAGAAACTCCAAAATCATCTTGTAATATTCTAACAACAGTAGTTGCTCTAAGTACACTTAAATCCCAATTGTCCTTAATACAATTTGTACTTATAGTTTTAGAATCGGTATGACCCTCTACTAAAAATTCGAAATCAGGTTTGTTATTTACGACCATGGCAATTTTTCCTAACACTTCTTTTGCTTTGCCGGAAACATTAATACTTCCACTTTTAAATAATAGTTTGTCAGAAATACTCACAAATACAACTCCTTTTTCAACATTAATTTCAATGTCGGTATCGTTCATATCTCCAAGCACCCCTTTTAAGCTTTGTACTAAAGCAAGATTAACCGAATCACGACGTGTAATAGCATCTCGTAATTTATTAATGGTGAGGTCTTTCTCTTTCATGCTCTCTAAGGATTTCTCCAGGTTTGAAGCTCCTTTAATGGTAAGGTCTGTGAAATCACCTATTTGATTAATCAATTCACCATTCGTTGCATTTAATGATGCTACTTGGCTTTTTAGCGCATTGTTTTCTGCAGATAATCCGGATCTTTCTGAAAGACAATCATTTAATTTTACGGTTGCAGTATTTAATAAATCTTGCGTAGTTTTTTGCTTACCTTCTAGTTCTGCATATTTTTTATTCGTTACACAAGAAGTTAAAAACAAACTAGAGCAAGCTACTAGAATCAGGAATTTTTTCATAATTATATTTCGGTTTAAATATTATTCAAAATTATAAAAACAAAGTATAGTAAAAAAAAGTATTAGTATTTTTTTGATACAATTATTTTAGTTGTTTAAATGTACGATTTTTTCTAATAAAATAATTCCAAACAATAGATTTTATATGGTAATACTTAAATTGTGTTTTATTATTATTTCGTTTTTTTAAATAAATAGGGATCAGTCTATAAAAACTAAAGTGTGCTTTTATAATTGCAAGGCTATGTTTCCATTTTCCTTGACTTAGAAACTGAAGCCCAGCCAATCCATCTAGAATAAGTCTGATAATTAGTAATAAGTAAATTTTTGAACTGCCTACATTCTTTATTAACATCAGTAAGGTGTTCCTGAAATTATAAAATGTTTTTTTAGAGTTATTGGATGAAAGTGTTGCTCCACCTATATGATAAACAGTAGACTTTCCAATATATTTAATCGTTCCTCCTTTTGATTGAAGTCTCCAACATAGATCAATTTCTTCTTGATGGGTGAAAAATACTTCGTCAAAACCATCAACCTCCTTATAAGCTGTTTTTCTAACAAACAAACAAGCTCCAGAAGCCCAAAATATCGGTGTGATGTCATCATATTGTCCTTTATCTTTTTCCAAGGTATTAAAAATACGACCTCTACAATATGGATAGCCTAATCGATCTATATAACCGCCACCTGCGCCTGCATATTCAAAATAGGATTTGTTGTTATAATCCAATATTTTTGGTTGTGCAGCCACTAAGTTTTCATCTTTCTTAAATTCGGAAATAATTGTAGTAAGCCAATTATTGCTAACCAATATGTCACTATTCAGTAAAACAAATAGATCTTCAGTTAAACCTTCTAAGGCGTCATTATAGCCCTTAGCATATCCTCCATTTGTTTTATTTTGAATGATTTTGATGGATGGAAAGTTGTTTTTTACAAATGAAACGGAATCATCTGTAGATGCATTATCGGCGATGTAAATGGTAGCTTCTTTTTCAGAGCAGCTAATAACAGAAGGTAAAAATTGTTCTAGTAATTTTTTTCCATTCCAATTAAGAATAACAACAGCAACATTCATAAGCGCAAAGTAAAATTTTATTTTCCCTCAGACAAGGTTCTGATTCTTTAAATAATTTTATTGATAACTGGGTAGGTCTTTCAGAAACAAATATCTTTTATTTGTAAAATCCATTATACAAAAAAAATGTTCCAAACCATTAGTTACCATTAATGTCTCCGATTTTAATACAAGATTGTAACGTGCAATTTGATCAAAAGTCTGTTGATTGGTTTTTATGGACGGAGCCTTGCATTCTACGATTATTTTGATGGTTCCATCTTTATTAAATACCACAATATCATAACGTTTAACCGTATCATTTAATTGCAATTGTTTTTCAACATTGATATGAGATATTGGATATTTTTTTTCAGAAGTCAAAAAATGAATTGTATGCTGTCGAACCCATTCCTCTGGAGTTAATACCACAAACTTTTTTCGGATGATATCAAAAATCAACGTTTTATTTTCGTTACTTTTGAATCTGAAATTATATTTAGGAAAGTTGAGGTTTTGCACATTGCAATTTACTTATTTTTCTAAAATTAACTAATAACGAAAACAAATTAAATTGCCTTTAGAAAAAGTAAAACATATTATTTCTGATATTAAAAGAGGAATTATAAAACCAATCTATTTTTTAATGGGAGAGGAAGCTTACTATATCGATGCGCTTTCGAAATATATTGAAACCCATGTGCTTTCTGAAGAGGAGAAAGGGTTCAATCAGACTGTTTTTTATGGGCGTGATGTAAAAATTGAAGACTTGGTAAGTACGGCCAAACGTTTTCCTATGATGTCCGAACGACAAGTGGTTATAGTTAAGGAAGCTCAAGATTTATCCAGAACTTTGGATCGTTTAGAGGGCTATGCAGAAAACCCGCAACCCTCAACAGTATTGGTGTTTTGCTATAAATATAAAAAGCTAGATAAACGAAAAAAAATTTATAAGGCGATTGCTAAAAATGGGGTCATTTTTGAAAGTAAAAAAATCTATGACAATCAAATTCCAGATTGGATTAGAAAGGTTTTAGCAAGCAAAGGATACACTATCTCTCCGAAAGCATCACAGATGCTAGTAGAGTTTTTAGGAAACGATTTAGCCAAGATTAATAACGAATTAGAAAAGCTACAATTAATTGTCCAGTCTGGCGAGCAAATATCTGCAGAAATAATAGAGAATAATATCGGAATTAGTAAAGACTACAATAATTTTGAATTATTAAATGCCTTGGCACATAGAAATGTAAAAAAGGCATTTGGAATCATTCAATATTTTGCACATGACCCCAAAAACCACCCTACTGTAGTAACGGTGGCAACCTTATTTGGATTCTTTTCGAAAGTGATGAAATACCATGCATTAACCAATAAATCTCAAGCACCAAAAACATTAGGTGTACATCCGTTTTTTATAAAAGACTATGAAGTAGCAGCTCGTAATTATCCAATGCGTAGCATTAGTAACATTATTGCTTCCATTCGAGAAATTGATTTAAAAAGTAAAGGAGTGGGTGCCAATTTAAGTCAGGAAGATTTATTAAAAGAATTACTAGTCCGCGTTATTGGGTTTTAGGAAATATAAAAAAGTACAAAATAATTTATTAAATGTATTTTTGTAAAAATATAAATTTTAATGCTAAATTTTAAAGCCTGGATATCTGCAGCACGTTTAAGAACTTTACCATTATCGGTATCCGGAATTATAGTCGGTTCTTCATTAGCTATGAAACATCTGTTTTGGCAATCTTCTATATTTTGGTTAGCGATTTTAACTACCATAGGTTTTCAAGTGCTTTCCAATTTCGCAAATGACTATGGAGATGGTATTAAAGGTGCCGATGATAATAGGGAAGGAGAGCAGCGAATGGTTTCATCGGGTTTGATTTCTCCTAAACAAATGAAGATGGGTATTTTGATTACAGCGATTTTTAGCATGATCTCCGCAATTGTATTAATTTACTATGCATTTGGAGCTGAAGATTTTTTACATTCACTGCTGTTTTTTATACTTGGTATTGCTTCTGTCATTGCTGCATTAAAATATACTATTGGTAAAAACGCTTATGGCTATTCTGGTTTAGGAGATGTTTTTGTGTTTTTATTTTTTGGATTATTAAGTGTTTTAGGAAGTTATTATCTATTGGACCATCAAATGGTATGGGACTTATTATTACCCGCATCAACTATAGGTTTTTTAAGTATGGCGGTACTTAATTTGAATAATATGCGTGATATTGAAAATGACGCGAAAAATAATAAAAACACCTTGGTAGTTAGCCTAGGAAGCTCAAAAGCAAAAATTTACCATTATGTATTAATTTCTTTGGCTGTGTTATTGACCTTGCTTTATTCGATTATAAATGATCATTCCATTCGTCAATTAATATATGTAATTGCGTTTTTACCCTTAATAATAAACTTAGTAACTGTATATAAAAATAAGGAACCTAAATTATTGGATAGCGAACTTAAAAAAGTTGCTTTGAGTACCTTCTCGTTCGCACTATTATTTGGATTCTTTCATTAAAAATTTAAATCTATTCAAAATCAATCCAAATTGACAGCATCCTATAAAAAATATTTTTTAAATTTTAAACTCCCAAGTGGAACTTCTAGAGGTGTCTTAAAAACTAAAGAAACTTATTTTATTATTATTAAAAATGAAAATAAAGTGGGAATAGGAGAATGTGGCCTATTTAGAGGATTGAGTATTGATGATCGTCCAGATTATGAAGAAAAACTTCAGTGGGTTTGTAACCATATAGATTTAGGATTCCAAGAGTTATGCAGTCAGTTAACAATGTTTCCGTCTATTCAAATAGGTTTGGAAACAGCATTTAAATCTTTAAGTGCAAAGAATTTATTTGAAATTTATCCATCCGGTTTTTCTAGTGGACATAAGCAAATTCCAATTAATGGATTGGTTTGGATGGGAAGTGAAGCTTTTATGAAGCAACAAATTTCTGAGAAACTCGATCAAGGTTTTCGTTGTATAAAAATGAAGATTGGTGCTATTGATTTTGATACAGAATTGAACCTATTAAAGTTAATAAGAAAAGAATATTCATCTTCCGATATCGCATTGCGAGTTGATGCCAATGGAGCTTTTAATTCTTCAGAAGCATTGGAAAAATTAAAAAGGTTATCAGAATTTGATTTACATTCTATTGAACAGCCTATTAAACAGGGGCAATGGCAAGAAATGGCTAGGCTCTGTGAAGATACTCCACTACCAATAGCGTTGGATGAGGAGCTTATCGGAGTTTTTTTAGAAAAAGAAAAATTAAATGTATTAACTACAATTAATCCACAATATATAATTTTAAAGCCCAGTTTGCTAGGTGGATTTAGTGCTAGTGATCAATGGATTTCTTTAGCAGAAAACAAGAATATTGGTTGGTGGATTACTTCCGCTTTAGAAAGTAATATTGGATTAAATGCAATTGCGCAATATACCTTTACAAAAAACAGTAAATTACACCAAGGTTTGGGGACTGGTAGTCTTTTTAATAATAACATCGCTTCACCATTAACGGTTGCTAACGGAAACCTAACTTATAATAGCCACTTAAAGTGGGACTTAAACTTACTTAATCATTAATATTTAGATATAAAAGGCAATGTACATAGCTCAAGCTTATAAATTTAAACATGACGTTTGGCGTTATGTAGTTGGGACAATTATTATTTTTTTAATAGGATGGCAATTAGTAGGAACGATACCTTTAACAATCGTTTCTTTTTTGGAAGCAGGAAGTTTACCTGAGTTCTTAAGCGCAAGTGAATCCTCATTTGCATCCTTGTTTCCCGCTAAGAGTAACCTTTATTTACTCTTGATTCTGCTTACTTTTATAGGAGGCTTTATTGCCTTGATTTTTGTTATTAAGTACATTCACAAACAAACGTTAACTCAACTTACCACCTCGAGAAAAAAAATAGACTGGGGACGTTTTTTCTTTGGATTTGGATTGATTGCAACATTATCAATCGTTACTACCGTTTTGGATTTTTATTCAAATCCAGAAAATTATGAAGTGCAATTTGAGTTGATTCCTTTTTTAATAATGTTAGTGATTGTTGTTACTTTAATACCCATTCAAACAAGTTTTGAAGAATATTTTTTTAGAGGGTATTTAATGCAAGGGATTGGCATTGCAGCAAAAAATAAATGGGTTCCTTTATTGATTACCTCTGTTATCTTTGGTGGATTGCATTTTTTTAATCCTGAAGTTGAAAAAATCGGAAATATAGCCATGGTCTATTATATTGGAACTGGTTTTTTCTTAGGTATTATTACGCTAATGGATGAAGGTATGGAGATTTCTCTCGGTTTTCATGCGGGTACTAATTTAATTATAGCCTTATTGGTCACTAGTGATTGGACTGTTTTTCAGACCAATTCAATTTTATTGGATCTTTCCGACCCCGGAGCAGGAATTGAAGTAGTACTTCCGGTATTTATTCTATATCCTATACTATTAGCAATAATGGCTTGGAAGTACAAATGGACCCACTGGAGAGAAAAACTCTTTGGTAAAATAAGTCCACCTGATGCGCTTGGTACACTAAAAGAATAAATCGATTTATTTTGAATACTCCTTGGAAATATATCCATCCTAAATTTAAGCTCAACGGATTGTCTTATCAATCTGATGGACTTTTTGCAATAGCTAAAGATTTAATAAACTCTGGTGCTCATTATGAAATTAGTATCGGAAATTTTATTCAGGAATGGTTAGACAACAATGATTATGTTGTTGTTAAAACATCTGGGTCTACGGGTGTTCCTAAAAATTTAGATCTATCGAAGCAAAAAATGATTAACAGTGCAAAAGCTACCGGCACTTTTTTTAAGCTAGCTGAAAATACCACTGCATTATTATGTTTGCCTTCAAATTATATTGCTGGTAAAATGATGTTGGTAAGAGCAATGGTTTTGGGTTGGAATCTTCATATTGTTGCTCCCGAAAAAGATGCAATTACGCAATATGATAATGATTATGATTTTGTTGCTATGGTTCCATATCAAGTACGTTATTCTTTAAAGTCACTAAATAAAATAAAAAAATTAATCATCGGAGGAGGTGCTATTTCAAAAGAATTAAACGACCAATTGCAAGGTGTTGATACCGAAGTTTTTGCAACTTATGGGATGACGGAAACCATAAGCCATATTGCGGTTAGAAGAATTAATGGCTTAGCACAATCCAATGATTATACCGCCTTACCTAGGGTGAGGTTTTCATTAGATGAAAGAAATTGTTTAATGATAGATGCTCCTGAAGTTTCAGCGGAAAAAGTAATCACTAATGACATGGTGAGATTAATTTCTCCTACTTCATTTGAGTATTTGGGCAGAATTGATAATGTAGTTAATAGTGGTGGTATAAAACTTTTTCCAGAACAAATAGAAAAAAAATTAGCTTCCTATATAGACCAACCATTTATAATTGCTTCAGAAAAAAACGAATCCTTAGGAGAACAGTTAATCTTGATATTAGAAGAAGATACCGCCAAAGAAACTCCTGATTTTAAAGAAGGTTTTTTATCTTTATCAAGCTATGAACGTCCAAAAAAAATATATGTGTTTTCTAAATTTTCTTTTACAGAAACGGGTAAGATAAAAAGAATGGAACTATTGAAATATTTAGAAAAGTTTAAAAAGTAAAATTTTTATCCGAATCATTTTGTTAATTAAAAATCTAATTTATACCTATGAAATTTATTTATTTATTTATTTTCGGATGCTGTTGTACGTTATCTGCACAAGAAATTCTTTCAGAAAAAGAAAGAGCTGTTTTAAAAGATGAAATCCTAGCAGATCGTTTCGATACACTTTTACCGCAATTAATGGATGCAACAGGTATTGACATGTGGTTGCTTATTTCGAGAGAATACAATGAAGATCCAGTAATGAGAACGATGCTTCCTGCTACCTGGTTAAATGCTCGAAGAAGAACTATGATTGTTTTTTATAGAAATAAAGAAGACAATACTTTTGAGAAATTAGCAATTGCAAGGTATGATATAGGAGAAAGCATAAGCTCAGCATGGAATAAGGAAGAGCAGCCTGATCAATGGAAAGCACTTGTTGATATTATAAAAAATAAGGATCCAAAAAAAATAGGAATTAATACCTCTAATGATTTTGGTATCGCTGATGGATTGGTGCAAACCGATTACGCTGCGTTAAAAAATGCCTTGCCAATTGAATATCAAGATAAATTAGTATCTGCTGAGAAGCTTTCGATAGCTTGGATCGAAACAAGGTCACAAAAAGAAATGGAGCTATATCCTACATTAGTGAAAATCACTCATGCTATTATTGATGAAGCTTTTTCAGCGAAGGTAATTACTCCAGGCGAAACTACTACAGACGATGTGGTTTGGTGGATGCGTCAAAAAGTAAGTGATTTGGGATTGGAAACATGGTTTCATCCAACGGTAGATGTACAACGTAATAAAGAAGAATTAAAAAGTCATATTTATTCCTTTTCTAAAGGAGAAGAAGAAAAACTAATCATTCCTGGTGATTTATTGCATTGTGATTTTGGGATCACTTATATTGGATTAAACACCGACTGTCAGCAGCATGCCTATGTTTTAAAAGAAAACGAAATAAAAGTGCCCGATTTTCTATCAGAAGCTTTTAAAAAAGGGAATCGAGTACAGGATATATTTACTTCTAATTTTAAGGAAGGTCAATCCGGTAATTTAATATTATTAAAATCTTTAAAGGATGCAAAAGAAGAAGGATTAAGACCTTCCATATACACACATCCATTAGGTGTTTATGGGCACAGTGCTGGTCCCGCTATTGGTATGTGGGATTCTCAAGGAGGAGTTCCTGGCACAGGCGATTATCCATTGCATTACAATACAGTTTATGCCATTGAATTAAATACTACGGTCGAAATTAAAGAATGGAAAAAAGACATCCGAATCATGCTAGAGGAGGATGGTTTTTATGGAGAAAATGGCTTTCGTTATATTGGTGGAAGGCAAGAAAAAATTAAAGCTGTAAATCCAAGTGCTAATTAAAAAGGGCTTAATTCTAAGATTTAATT
>Ga0209302_10002200_pt1 | contig 11416 bp, 9 predicted proteins | sample ArcOceMetagenome_2_FD_187445 | JGI IMG/M metagenome (GOLD analysis project Ga0209302, IMG submission 187445) | Marine eukaryotic phytoplankton communities from Arctic Ocean - Arctic Ocean ARC135M Metagenome (SPAdes) (version 2) | ecosystem: Environmental > Aquatic > Marine > Oceanic | place... | reverse complement strand
TCTTCGCCTGAGCGCTGATCCAATAAGGTCACCACCACGTTCTTAGAGATATTGCCGTCCTGGTCTTTAACACGCTCGATAGTAAAATCTGAGAGTGTAAACTCGGACTTCGCCTTTGTTTGGCCGATGCGGGCGCGCACCTGCTGCTGCTGCTCTTCGTCGAACAGTAGTACCAAGCTCTTGGAGGCATCGTTTAAATCTTCTTCGATATAGCCCTCGATCTGGAGGCGATACGGTTCGCGTTCAATTTTCGCCAAGTAAATGCCAAATGGCGGCTTTGGTAGTGTCTTATCGATGGGAGACTTAAAACCAAAAGATCCATCCGCATTGACCCAAATCTTTGGCGGCGTAAACACATCGTAGAGCTCATCCGCAGGCTGTTGGCTGGTCTCTGCAGCCTGCGGCCACGTGGCCGTGACTGCAGACGAGGTTGGCACGGAAATCACTTGATATGGATTATCGCTCGGCTGGCCAAGCTGCAACGCAGCCGTCGGCAGCGCTCCCGTTTTTTGCACATAGAACCCAACACTCGCGAGGAGCGCGAATACAGCGACTGCGAGGAGCAGTTTATCGTATATTTTATTCATGTGAGATTAAGCAGGGTTCTTCTCAGAATTAGAAGGCAGGATGATTTCGATAAATTCAAGAGTCACGGTAAAGCTGGATTCTGTCTCGGAGATCACAGGCGTTTGATTTGCCTCCGGCGCAGTCTCGACCGAAGTAGAGGCCCCCGCGAAGACACCGAAAATGTCGTCGATGCTACTCGCCTTAGGTTTCTTCGCATTTGCAGTCTTGGCATTGCTCGTCGGACGATCCACTGCGACGCTGCTCACTACGATCGGCAGATCAAACTGCGCTAGATTGTTAAGGAATTTACGTAACGTTGGCGTGTAGCCAGTAAACGTTACACGGAAGGCGAGGGTATCAATCGCACCTGGCACCCGCGCTGAGATCGCCGGATTGATTCGATAGCTGGTTGCTTTCGCGTCGGTATCGCCGATAATTTCACGCTCAACGGCTTGTATACCAGCGGGATCGGCCGCAATCAGTTGATTTAAAATGTAACTCAATACTTGGCGCTGCTTATCCAACTGCGGCACCAGTGCTGAATCTTGCGGAATATTCGTCTGCTTGAGGTATGCCTCAAAGCCGAATGCAAAGTCCTGAGGAATCTGAATCGGCGCAGCAACATCACTCACATTCTTATGCGCCGCGACTTGCCTACGATAATTGGAAATATATTTCTGCACGCCAGACATGACTCGCGTTCCGTCATTCGAAATCGTTAAGCGCGAGCCGCGCTGTAGATTCTCGCGAATACGGCGTAATTGCGTGCTCAGCTCTTCAGCATTTTGTTGCGCAGCTTGAACATTTGCAGAAGTCGGAGCGGGCCGCGCCAGCAGTAAGCCATTCATTTGGCTATCCGCACTTGCAACTTTTTTCTTCGACGACGAGAGCTTGCCAGATTCCATGACTAACAACGTAGCGCCAGCCGTAAATACGAGCACAGCAAACACACAGAAGACACAGAAGATAGGATTTTTCTTAAATAGACCCATAGGAATTATAATGGTTTAGACGGATCCACGACTAAATTGATACTGAAAGGGAGAACATTGAGACCTTCTTGTAATTTGGTCCAAGTAATAACAAGTGAATGCGACGAGACAATGAACTCAGAATCTTCAAAACTGGCTCGCAAGCTCTTCAGCTGATTGGACAACACGTTTTCGTCCACATTCTCAGCGCCATCGACCGCCTCACGCACGAGCAACTGTCCTCTGACCAGCACTTCATATGAGGACTTTCCATCGGCAGACTGCTCACGTAGAACATTGAGCCCATCCAACCACGCATCTTCAGCGAGGTGAAGACTCTCCTGTAGCTCGGCAAAAAACTGAATCCAGTTTGATTTAGAATTTACCAAGCCTTCGATGCGCTGAATCGCTGATTCAGCCACCTCGGCTTGCGCTTGATAGTCGCGGATCTGCGTTTGGTTCAATTGCAGCGGTTGTAGCCCCGCTTCAATCACATCGACTTGATCCGAACTGACTGAATGCGCGCTCTTAACAGCGACCCAAGCAGGCACTGGCACCAACGCTAGGCAGGCAGCCGCAATTAAAATAAAACGCTTCTTCTGGGCAAACGCCATCGCGCTTTGAATGCTCTCCGGCAGTAGATTCACTCCCGCAGCATTTGGGATCATACTGCGGCAGGCTTCACCGATGATCTCACTGGTCTGCATACGCAGCACATCAGTATCGGCATTAATCGAGCCTACTAAAGTGACATTTTGCAGTGGGTCAAAAAACTCGACTGGCACTTTTTGAGTGATTGACAGTTGCTCGGCTAAGCCCTTCAACAATGAACCCCGACCGTTCAACAAAATGCGCTTCGGCGCGGCGCCACTCTTTTGGCGGCGATAGTTCACGATTGAACGCGTAATCTCTTGGCTCATGCGACGCATGAACGACTCGGAACAGGTGTTTAGCAGCTGCGCACCTGTGTCATCCTCAGAATAGTCGTTCTCCGCAGCAAAGAACTTATGCTTCACCGCCTCGGCTTGAGCGAAAGGCTTGCCGAGGCTGTCGGCTATATTCTGCGTGAGTGAGTTGCCGCCCAACTGAATATTCCGCACGAAGAACCCCTCTGGATTGCGAAACAGTAGGTTGGTCGAACGCGCACCGATATTAATCAGCAGTACATCGTCATCCAATTCAGGGTACGCGAATTGGAGCGCATTATAATCCAGCACCGTCGCAGCACTAATACCCTGCGCCGTAAACCCCGCCGCGGACACATAACCACAAAAGTCATCCACCAAGTTTGACTTCGCCGCAATGAACAGCACTTCAGTCTCTACTCCATCATCACCAACAACCTGACTATCCCAAACCACTTCATTTAGCGGATAAGGGATATTTTGTTGTGCTTCAAAGGCGATAATTTGCGCACGCTTAGCCTCTTCAATATGCGGGATGCGAATCGTTTTCGTTAGCACCTGATTCCCAGGGATGATCAGCGTCGCTTTGCCAGAAAGCTTGTGAGTCTGCGCCAACACCTTCAGTGCTGCACCAACACTTGGCAGCATCGCTTCCTCATTTGAGAAATCGTATTGGAGCTCTTCCGTCACCAACTTCTCGATCTGAAGGCTCCCTCCGTGCGAAGAAATCACCGCAGCAGTGACTCGACTGGCACCGCAGTTAATAATTAATTGTTTAGAACTACTCATAGATAAAAAATTATAATATATATATTAGCTCAAAAGAGCGGACTCAGGCCGTGCCGGGAAAGCAGAACTCCGAGTACAACGACCGCATTGCAGTTTAAAATTCACCCGATCAAGACTGTTCATACACGCGCAGACAGACATAGTAAAAACTACCTAGAAATTTGATCATGGGGGGGGGAGGATTGGGACATTACAATGAGGGGAGAAACTGAAACCCTGTACTAAAGCACTGCGAAAAGGTATAGTGGGTATGTAAAAATCAAAATTGAAGCAATCATTTTCTCTCTTAAAAAAAAGCGTTTTCGTGTACGGTAATGGGTTTCCCTCTGATTGATTAAATTGCACCTTTATTGCCCAGCTGTATTCGGTAAAAAAACTTAGTGCGAATACACTTGCACCACAGCGCTGCTTACCAAACGTAACGAGCTATGCCGACGCCTCTTCCCTTTAAAATCAGTGCGCTTATTTTCATCCGCAATGCCGCAGGCGAACACTTATTAATTCAACGCTTGAAGGCTCCCAATAAAGGCTGCTGGAGCCCGATCGGCGGCAAGCTCGACATGGCCACTGGTGAATCGCCCTACGAATGCGCCCGCCGCGAAGCCCACGAAGAAGTGGGCCTCGAATTATCCGACCAGGATCTGCACTGCTTCGGCTATGTCTCAGAAAAGAGCTACGAAGGCGCCAGCCATTGGCTGATGTTTCTGTTTGAGTGCCGCATCCCGACCGACCACTTGCCTTGCGCCATCGATGAAGGGCATTTCGGGTTTTTCAGCCGCGACGCGATTGATCAACTTAAGATCCCCGAGTCCGACCACACTTTAATCTGGCCCTACTTTGACCAATACCACCAAAGCTTCATCGGCTTGCGTGCCAATTGCGACCCGCAAGGCAAGTTAACAGTGGTCGAAGAGCTCAAACTGCCAACGCCTCTAACGCCAAGCCGTTAAACCAACTTAGGTTGGCCCGAAAACACCAAACATCCCGCATGCATCGTGGCGTGCGAGCTTGCTCGCGCCAGCGCTACCTCGCTGCAGATGCTGGCGCGAGCTAGCTCGCACGCCACGAATTAAATCACTCCACAGCTACGAAAAGCTTAGAGCTGCGAGCTGCTAGAGGTCTCACACCTGACGCGTAAATTGTCCCTTCGCCACCTGCCAAATCGCCCAGTCCGCGCTCGCCTCCGGCAACTCAGTGCCGGTTGCGATGATCTGCAGCTCCGGAGGACAGGCTCGCCAAAAACCCGCTTTACGATGCGGGTCGAGCTCGCCCAACACATCGTCCGCCAGCAATACCGGTGTCAACCCGAGGCTTTGCTGAAAGATCCGCGCCTGCGCAATCCGCAAGGCCACGCACAATCCTCGCTGCTGACCATCGGATGCATACTCCTTCGCTCCGCCGACACTCAGTGCTAACTGAAAATCGTCACGATGCGGCCCCTTTTGCGTCGAGCCCATGATCGTATCGCGCTTGCGACCATCGTGCAGCATACGACTGACCGATTCAACATCCTCACACGCAGCGTTGACTTTAAACTCCAATTCAGGGCCTTCATCGGCCTCCGCAATATCCGCATACACTGAGACCAACACTTGGCGTAAACGCTGCACCCCGTTATTGCGCTTACTCGCTATGGCCACCGCATGTGGCGCAATCTCGGCCTCAAAAGCCGACAGCTCCGCCGCACTACCACCTTTTTTGAGTAGACGGTTTCGCTCCGCGACACCACGATGATAATTACGCAGCGCATGGTAATACTCAGGGTCAATCGATGACAGCGTCAGATCTACAAAACGGCGACGCTCTGCCGGCGAGCCGCGCAGCAACATTAAATCCGACGAGCTCAGCGACACGACCGGAAAGCGACCAATAAAGTCACCTAGCCGTGACACACGCTCGCCATCAATCGTCACGCGCCGCCCTGACTTGCCAGACTGCACCTCCAGCTCGGTCCGCCCTTCGATATCATGCTCGATCGAATAGACTGCGGTGAAGGCACCGCTGCCCTGCCGCGGCAACGCCGACATGCTCTGCGTACGAAACGAGCGTAGCGCTGTGACCAGCCCCAGCGCTTCCAACAGATTCGACTTCCCTTGCCCATTGGCGCCGAGCAGAAACGTGCGTCCAGCGCTCAGATCCAGCTCCGCAAACTCAACATTACGAAAGTTCTGCACGCGGAGATTTAGGAAACGCATAGTTACCGGGCCAGGTTAAATAGAAATGACGGTCGAAGTTGAATCGTCCGCCTCTGAACTAAACACCGAGCCGCACTCAGCCATGGCTGCAGCCAACGCCAGCCAATCCGCCACACTCGTCGCCCAACCAGAGCTCACACGCAGCGCACGCTGCATAGCACCTGCCTCCACACCCATCGCAGCCAACACTGGCGATGGCCCCTGCTTACCGGTCGAACAAGCCGAACCCGCTGAGACTAAAAAACCGCGTTTCTCTAGGGCACGAATCCAACGCACACTCGCAAACTCTGGCATGATTAACAGTGCCGTATTGCACAAGCGCGGTGCCGCAAGCCCAATCACTTCGACCGCCGGCAACACTTGGCCGAGTTCGACAAGAAACGCATCCCGACCCTGCGCAGAACCGCGCTCGACCGCTTGCAGAGCAGCCACCATTGCCAATATACCCGCGACATCCTCAGTGCCAGCACGATGACCAAACTCTTGAGCTCCACCAGTCAGTGACATAAACCCCGAATTCTCCGCTGGCAATAGACATAGGCCAACACCCTTTGGTCCACCGAACTTATGCGCTGCGCCGGTCAGAAAATCACAGGTTTGCAAACCATCGAGTGGTAACTTTCCGATCCATTGCGACGCATCACAATGATACGGCACCCCTTGCGCGCGACATGCTGTGGCGATTGCGGCCCAGTCGTTTAAAATACCAGTCTCATTATTTGCCGCCATCACGGAGACTGCAGCGAGTTGCCGTTCGTTCAAAACGTGCTGCAGTGCCGCCACATCGACCGCACCATTGCCATCCAGCGCCAGCCAAATCACGCGCTCACCGAAAAAATGCTGCGCCGCTGCCAGCACGCTCGGGTGCTCGGTGGGGCTCACGCCAATGCGCGTATTCGCTGGCAACGTCGCGGCCCAATGCGCGAAGATCGCATTATTCGCCTCTGTCGCGCCGGAGTTAAACACCACCCGCTCAGCGGCGACTGCAAATAAGCCCGCCACCACCGAACGCACTTCTGCCAAATGCGCATGGACCCGCGCCGCAGCACGATACGGACTAGATGGATTGAGCCACAAGTCTTCTGTCGCCGACAGCCACGCAGCCTTTGCCTCAGGCCGCAGCGGTGCAGTCGCATTATAATCAAAGTAGCAGGTTTTCATCGCTTAAATACTGAGTTCACACTGCCCTCACGTCAAAGCATCCATCACGGAATCCGTAGATCTTGGCCGACCTTTAACGCATTTTCACTCGAAAGACGATCGCGATTCGCCTGATAAATATCAATCCAGCGCGACGGTGTGCCATACACCGCGCGACTGATACTACTGAGCGAATCACCCGACTTAACCGTATAGCTACGCGGCGCACTCGCTGGGTCCGGGGTTGGCGTAACCGCCTGCACTTGCGTCGGCGTCCGAGATCGTTGCCCTGTCACGGTGGCCTGCGCGGTCGGCACACGTCGCGCGCCACCCACCACATTCTGCAACTGTTGCACACGCTGCCGCGCAGCCGCCAACTCGCGCGTTAAACTATCATTCTCCAACTTTAAACTCTTCACCAACTCCATCAGATCAATCCGGTCGAGCTCCCCTTGATACGGATGCGCCGGCAATTGCCGAGCGAACTCCTTCTGCGCCGTCTCGATCAACTGGCGCACCTGCGTCGCCTGCGGCGACTGCGGCTTAAACTGCAAATAACGATCAAAATGATAAATCGCCTTCACCGGATCCTTCATTGAATTCAGGTAGATATAGCCTGCCTCGAAATGAGACTCGGGCGCGTCACGGCGCGCATCAATCACCCGTAAAAAGGCACTCAGCGCCTCTTCTGTGCGCCCTTGGCCTTGGTAATCCTTGGCCAATTGATACTGCTTCTCGTCAGTCTCGCCGACGACTTCGAGGCCATTAGGGGCACACGCGCAGAGCGCAATTAAAGCGAATAAAGATGCGACTAGAGCGAATCGAGGCAGGAACATAATACAAAGACGTTTAGCAGTGATATGCCACCCTGCAACAAACAACTCACACCAATCTGAGTCTGATTGCGAAAGTTATCACAATAATCTCCGAAGACTCTGAACCCGTGGCGTCTGCGCTTGCGCAGGCCCATTTGAGCGACTCCCCCGGCCCCTGGCCGCCGCAAGGGGCGACGCCACGTGGCAACCTTTCCACCTTCCCTCCTGCCAACGTTCCAACCTTCCAACCTTCTCACCTTCCAACCTTCCAACCTTCTCACCTTCCCTCCTTCCCACGTTCCAACGTTCCAACCTTCCCACGTGGCAACCTGCCAACCTGCCCACTTATTTTACAGCTTGAGCAAGACTTTCCCCAAGCGTGGCTGCTGATCATGTTTAATCGCCGCCTCGTATTCAGCGAACGAATACGTCGCCTCCACTGGTAACTTCAAGGTGCCATCGCGCATCATGCCATATACAGCACTCATCACTTGATTCAGCCCTTGAGATCCCGCCTTTTGACACCATTGATCCCACCAAAAACCAACTAAGCGCACATCATTAAAAATCAAAAATCGAGTAGGGAAGCGCACCAAGTCGCCGACCATACCGCCGAAAGTCACCTGCGTACCTCCCTCACCCAGCGCCTTAATCTGATCACTCGCGCTCTCGCCGCCGATTGAGTTGAGCGCCAATTGGATCGGCTCGCCGCCAGTCAACTCTTTGAGCTGCTTCGCCCATCCACTGCCTTCGATCACCACATGGTCGGCACCCAGCGCTTTAAGCGGCGCAATCAATTCCCCGCGGCGCACTTGACTGATGGTCTTGAAGCCCATCGTTTTCGCCATCTGAATCACTGCAAGCCCCACCGTCGAGTTACCCGCATTTTGCAGCACCCAGCTACCCGGCGCCAGATCGACCATTTTCTGCAACAAGCAATACGCTGTCGGCGGATTAATAAATGACAAAGCCGCTTGCTCGATCGGCACATCAGCCGGCACCCGCAGCAGATCGGCCGCGGCCATGCAAGCGGTCTCCTGCCAAGTGCCTGCTTCAGGGAAACGCACACGGGCCCCAACGCCCACACTGCTCACACCACGTCCCAGCGCTTCGACCACGCCGACGCCCTCGCGCCCAGCGACTGCAGGCAACTCACGTAAACGGCCATAGCTACCACCAATCATACCATAGTCCGACGGGTTAATCGCGGCAGCCAAGAGCCGCACCCGCACTTCCCCGACCTGCGGCTCCGCCTGCGGTACATTCTCCAGCCGTAGTACTTCTAGAGGCAGGCCAAACTCATGGTGACAGATTGCTTTTTGTTGTGTCATAACCCAACATAATGCCCCACTCATTGTTCTGCGCAAAGGATTTCGATCATTCCATTTTACGAAACCAGCATCCGTAGTTGCCTCGATCAGCAACTATCCATTTCACTCTCTAGACTTGTTTATTTTGATAGCTTAAAACTTCGTGTTCTTTCACTCGCCCAAAGGGCACCCAGTTCAGTCACCCTTCCCTAGCTCAGGGCAAACCTAAGCTTCACCATCTCCGCACTATCGTGCTTTGTCCCACCTTCATACCTTTCCACTTTTAGACTTTGCTCCTTCACTTGCCCAAAGGGCACCCAGTTCAGTCACCCTTCGCCTAGCTCAGGCCAAACCTACGGTTCACCATCTCCGCACTGTCGTGCTTCGTCCCACTTTCATACTTTCTAAACTCATGCAAAATCCATTTTTACAAAAAGACTTTCACATCCGCTGGTCCACCCTCACTTCCGACCACATCGAGGCGGACATCAGTAAGGCATTGATCGATGCTCAAGCCGCAGTCGATAACGTTGCCGCACGCAGCGCCGATGCTGCCGAGACATTAACCTACGCGAACACCATTGCCGCGCTCGACGACGGCCTTGAAACGCTCAGCCACGCTTGGGGCTTGGTCAGTCATCTCGAATCGGTGAACAACAGCCCCGAACTGCGCGACGCCCATAACGCGATACTGCCCAAAGTTACTGAGTTCTTCTCCAGCATTCCACTCAATGAGCCGCTCTGGAAAACACTCAAAGCCTTTGGCCAAAGCACCGCCACCGATCAACTCACCGCCACCAAGCAGCGCTACATTCACGAAACGCTCGCCGACTTCCGCGAGCAAGGTGCCGACCTACCACCCGAGAAAAAAGCCCGTGCCGCTGAAGTGCAAAAACGCCTCGCCGAGATCACCCAGAAGTATTCGGAGCACAGCCTCGACGCGACCAACGCGTGGGACAAGATCATCACCGACGAAGCCGAACTCGCCGGTCTGCCAGCGTCCGCCATCGCCGCTGCAAAACAAAACGCTGCTGCAAAGGGCCACGATAGCGCATGGCGCTTTACCCTGCAGGCTCCCTCACTCATCCCGGTCCTCACCTACGCCGAGAGCGACTCTCTGCGCCAAGAACTTTGGCAGGCCTACGCTGCAATCGGGCGCGGCAAAGAATTCAACAATCAGGAACTCGTTCGCGAGATCCTCGACCTACGCTACGAATTTGCCCAACTCGTCGGCCAAGAGAACTTCGCCGATCACGTCACCGCCCGCCGTATGGCAGCCTCTGGCGATGCCGCACTCAAATTCGGCGAAGCCATTTTCGACAAGGTACAGGCTCAATTAATCGATGAGGTCACTGCGCTGCGCCAATTTAAAGCCGACAGTACCGATCAACCCCGCGACCTTCTCGAACCATGGGAGGTCGGCTACTGGGCAGAGAAGCAACGGCAAGCCAACTACGACTTCGACGAAGAGGCCCTGCGCCCTTACTTTCCGATTGATCGGGTGATCTCCGGCATGTTCGACATCGCTCAACAGATTTTCGGCCTCCGCATCGAAGAACGCGAAGTCCAATTTATCGCCGAGGGGACGCGCTCGGCGTCGGCCACCGAAGCAAAATCCGAGCCCTCAGCTCAGCACTCCAGCCTCAAGTCTCAAGTCTCCTCTTCTCCGCTCTCAGCCCTCCCCGAAGTCTGGCATGAAGAAGTCAAATTCTACGACCTGTTCGATGCCGAATCCGACGAACAACTTGGCTCCTTCTACGCCGACTGGCACCCACGCGAGCCCAAACGCGGGGGGGCATGGATGAACTATCTGCTGAGCGGCAACCGCGACGCTTCGATCGGCCCTCGCACACCACACCTCGGCCTCATCTGCGGCAACCTCACACCATCGGTTGGCAATCAACCCGCCTTACTCAATCATCGCGAAGTCGAGACGATCTTCCACGAGTTTGGCCACCTGTTGCACCACCTATGCGGCGAAGTCGAAGTGAAGGGACTTAATGGCGTGAACGTACCTTGGGACTTCGTCGAACTGCCCTCACAGATTCTGGAAAACTGGTGCTGGGACCGCGAAAGCCTCGACCTGTTCGCCCGTCACCACGAAACTGGCGAGCCCATCCCGCAGGACTTGTTCGGCAAAATGCTGGCCGCGCGCAATTACATGAAAGCCAGCGGCAATGCTCGGCAACTCTCGTTTGGAAAAATGGATCTCGAGCTACACATCAACTGGCCCACGTCTCACAACAAAGACATCGACGCGTTCATCAAAAAGCAACTCGCCGGCTACAGCGCCGACTACAAGACCGAGCCGAAATCGAACGTCTTCAATTTCAGTCATCTGTTCAGCAGCCCGACCGGCTACGCTGCTGGCTACTACAGTTACAAGTGGGCCGAAGTGCTCGACGCCGACGCCTTCACTCGCTTCCAAAAAGAAGGCATCCTCAACGCCACGACTGGCCGTGCCTTCCGCAACGAAATCCTCGCCAAGGGCAACTCTGGAGACCCCGCACAGCTATTCAAAAACTTCATGGGCCGCGCCCCCGATCCAGATGCCTTGCTCAAACGCGACGGCTTGATCTAGCAACTAAAGTTCACTTGCAAATCGTCGGCATAGTGGCCTTTGCATGGCTGGGATTGACCAACAAATCGGTTGACGACTTACGTACCCGCCGTTGCTCGCCGCGCCTGAGGCACTGAAAGCTATGCCGCACCAGCGCACTGGCG
>Ga0209302_10002199_pt1 | contig 11421 bp, 6 predicted proteins | sample ArcOceMetagenome_2_FD_187445 | JGI IMG/M metagenome (GOLD analysis project Ga0209302, IMG submission 187445) | Marine eukaryotic phytoplankton communities from Arctic Ocean - Arctic Ocean ARC135M Metagenome (SPAdes) (version 2) | ecosystem: Environmental > Aquatic > Marine > Oceanic | place... | reverse complement strand
CCAGCCAGCAGCAGCCATGGTGCTTGTGCTGGACACAACCTCGTTCCGCAACAGCAGTGCAGCACAAGGCAGATGGCCAGCAAGCCCGCGACGAGCAGCAGCAGCAACGCAGTGGTCGGCCAGAAGGCCGCGCGCCGCACGGCCGAGCCAGCGAGCCCGCACCGCCGCCGCCACGGGCGGCGCGAGCGAGCACGACAGCGGCGCATTGCCAGCGCGCGAATATCTTATCTACCAGTACCTATTCTTATCTATCTTAAAAAAGAAACTCGTGAAGGGTTGTCAAAAATCCCCCCTCTCTCCAAAACTTGAGGTATTTTGGAGGTGGGGCGGATGTGGTCTGAAGAGCCGCCTGTCGAAGCCGGCACCATCGCCGCGCTCGCCGCCGCCGCGCACTCCGCCGCCGCCGCACACTCCGCTGCCGCCGCGCCCGCCGCCGCCACGTTCGCCGCTTCGATGCCGAAAATGCCGAGCTTTGCGTCCCCTTTCTCCAAGGGCGCCACGCTGGCCAAGAGCACGCCCGATCAGCTCGCCGTCTATAAGAAGAACTACGAGGCCGTCTTCCTCGCGCTGCAGCTCAAAGAGGAGGAGGTCGCACAGCTCAAGGTTGGGCTGGCGCCTCTCGCCTGTCCCAGTTGCAAGCTACACACCGACGGCGGCAAGGAGAACGACGCGCCGCCCCGCGGCGGCAGCAGTGCCAAGGGGCAGCAGCCGCTAGCGGGCGAGGCGAGCGTGCCGGCCGAAGAGGCAGCGGCGCGGCTCAGTGCCGCGCTACGCGCCGCCGAAATTGCGCGGATGGCGGCGGAGGCCGTGGAGAGCAAGCGCGCCTCTCTTGCTAGGGAGGCTAGAGAGGCGGAGGCGACCGCCGCGCGCGAGCAGGCCGCGCTTCGCGCCGAGCTCGCGGCCACGCAAGCAAAACTCGCCCACACCGAGGCGGCGGCCGAGGCACTTGGCGCTGAGTTGGCGTCGGCGCACGCGGCGGCGGCGGCGGTCGAGGCGGCGGCGGTTGAGCTGACGCCGCCCTCGCCGCCGACGCCGCTTCCGCCGCCGTCGCCGTCGCCGCCGACGCCGCTTCCGCCGTCGACACCGTCGATCGCGGAGTTGCGTGCGGAGCTTGCGGCGGCGCACGCGGCAGAGGCGGTGCGTGCGGAGGCGGAGGCGGAGGTGGAAAGGCTGCGGGCGGGATTGGAGGAGGCGGCGGCGGCGGAGCTGGCGGCGGCGAAGGCGGAAGCGGACGCGGACGCGGCGGCGCGCGGCGCGGCGGCGGAGGAGGCGTCGGCGTCGGCGGCGGCGGAGCTGCTGGTGGCGAGGGCGGAGGCGGAGTCGGCGCGCGCCGCGGCGGAGGAGGCGGAGGAGGCCTGGGCGGCGGTGGCGAGGGCTGAGGCCGCGGCCGCGGAGGCGGTGGGCGCGCGCGCCGCGGCGGAGGCGGAGGTCGCCGAGCTGCGGCGGCAGATTGCGGGAGATACGCGGCTGGTGACGCTGCAGCAGGAGGTCGAGCTGATGCGCGCGGAGCACCAGCAGGAGTTACGCGCCAAGGGTGCCGCGATGCGAGCGCTGTGGTCGCAGCAGGTCGAGGCGCTGGCCGAGAAGGAGGCGGAGCACGCACAGGCACACTTTTACTCAGCTGCCTTACTCACGTACTCACTTGCCCACTTGCCCACTTGCTCACTTGCTCACTTGCTCACTTGCACCTACCCACGCAGCTCCTCTCCACGCTGCGCAAGGAGCACGAGGCCGCCCTCTTCCGCGACGCGCGCGCGCGTGCGCGCTCCTCCTTCGAGCCTGCCTAGCTGGGTACCGCCGGCGCGGCGCCGAGCGTGCTGAGGAGTTGAGCCACGTAGCATGTACTCGTCTCGCGGCCGGCGTCGCAGCGTCGCGTGCTGCGAAGGCCACGGGCAAGCGTATCTCTTGCCGCGCCCGGGCTGCCACATGAACATGAGACATGACATGCGGGGACAGGATCAACCGTACCGGTACTCAGCTCGACGACAGGAATCCAATATGCATGGGTTAAACCCGAACTTTATAAGTCTTCTGTTCAGATGCAGTCACGGCGCGCTGGGCGCAGGCTGGGCCTGGCCCTGGGGCCGGCCGGCACTTCGCCCTCTTTCGCGTTGGGTTCAGGCCTTCGGCGTGGCCGCACTCCGCATCACAGACACACGTCTGGGGACTCGCAGGTCGCAGTCGCACGCCCAATTTGCAAACGGGATTTTATTTTTTTACACACACCTCTCTGTCTCTCGTCAGTCTCGTCACTCTTGGGTCTTGTGGGGTCTATTGCGCGCCAACACGAAAAGAACAAAATTCACACGCGGATATAACATATATCTCTAGCTTGGTTGGTCTCGTTGCTCGTTGGTGTCTTGATACACGCGTGTATATATTAAAAATGATAAAGTAAAGGTTTTAAGAGTTAAGTTTTATCTTTTTAAATGAAAAGTGACCCCGTAAAGTCGGCAGCCCCGTAGGTCTCCATCGTCGCTTATGAGTTATGTACATACGAACTGTGACGCTAAAGTATCGGCGTGTGGGGTTCCGCCCCTCGCTGGCGGCAGGCGCCTGCAGGGCTGCGAAAGTTTCGTTTTCCGTTTGTTATACAGGCTTTGCGTCATTTAAACTCTCTCACGTCAGGCAAATAGTCACCACACGCCGCCCCGCGCTGGCAGGGCGCAGGTTTCAGAAGGCGCCCAAGCCCTCGACAAGCTCGAGGTCGCTTTTGACTGCAGGGGGGGGCGATTCCCGTTGACGGGCGGCGTGCAACGCGGGACGAGGCAACCGCGCCCCCGCCTTCCGATTCCACGCGCCGAGGCTGGCGCGTTGGCTCTGCACATGCGCAGCGTCTGGGTGCTCACAGAGACGGTGGGATCGGCGGCTTTGGAGGCAGCTCGCTCGAGCACCCGAGGCAGTGGCTGGGCGCCCAGTGGCCCAGTCTCCCCCCCCTGGGAGTGCCGAGCCGCCCAGAGCCGCCAGGCGCGCCCTGGAAGCCGAACTGAGGCGCTGCTCGGAGAGGAGTTTGACCATGCGCCGGTACGCACGGCCTCGGCAAAGCCACGCTCCGCGCAGCCCCCTGCACATTCCGCCGTGAAGGGACGAGCGCTGCGCAAGTCGTGGAGCGTGGCGCGAGCCTCCTCGTATGCCGAGGGTTGCGCGTCGGTGTCCGCGCCGCCGCCCGCCGCGCCGTCGCAGCCAGACTGCGTGGGGTGATGATGAGTGATGCGTGTGCTACAAGGTGGCACGCGTAGAGATGAGCTGGCTGCGAGTCTTGGCGAGATGGCTCATGATGCACAGGGGCCTGGCGGCTTGAGAGAGCCGCACGAACACGTCAGTGCTCTTCGGTTGGCTTGGTTCTGGCGGTGCAATCTGCTGTGAAGAGATCGCGTAGAGATCGCGTCGTGCTTCTAAACTGCATGCGCTACATGGTACACATGGTGCACATCGCGCGCTGCATGGTGCACATGCCGCGCGCACGCAGCGGACATGCCGCGCGTGTGCTGCTAGCCTTGTGCCGCGTGCGTGCCGCGCATAGGCAGTGTACATGCAGTGACATGCAGTGCACCTGCGCCGGCTTGACCCGTGACGCGAGCAGCTCGGCCAGGACGTCGCGCGGAGGCGGCGGCGCCGGCGGGCCACGGAGGCGGGCCACCAGCTCTGATGACGGGTCGGGCCGCGCGGCGGCGCCGCCCCGGAAGCCGCCGCGCGCGCTGGCGGGGTTGAAGCCGCCGCGCTGCGGCGGCGCGAGCATCGCGGTGAGCGGATGCCCTGCGGCGGCGGCTGCCGCGGCGGGGTGGAAGGCGCGCTCGGGCGCCGCGTCGCCGCGCGGCGAGCAGGCGGCGATGAGCGCGCTCTCTGCGGCGTCGCGCGAGATCGCGGGGTTAGCAGTGGTGGGCCTGCTTCCCGCCACGCCAAAGTCACGCCACAGAGCGCCCTCGGGCTGGTGTGCGGCGGCGCGGCGGTTGCCGATCACCCATGGCGCGTTGTCATGCGGCGCGGGGCGCGGCGACGGCGCGGGGCGCGCCGACGGCCACGCCACAGGCTGCAGAAACGCTGCCGCTGCCGCCGCCGACACCGCCGCCGCCGCTTCTGCCGCCGCGGCTAAGCCGACGCCGACGGGTACGGGCGGGGGCGCGCCGTGCTTCGCCACTTCCGCCGCCACCGCCGCCACCATCTCCGCCGACCCGGAAGCGCCGTCCAGCCGTGCCCGGTTTCGCGCCGCCGACCGCCGCGCCGCCGCCCGCGCCGCCCGCCGCGCCGCCGCCGCTGTCGCCGCCGCCGCCGCCTCTTCCTCCGACACATCGACCTCCTCCGCCGAACAGGAAGCCTCTGCTGCTGCGCCGCCGCTCTCCGTCGCCGCCGCGCCCGTGGCGGCGGCGGCACGAGCGGTTCGCAACGGAGTGCTACTCAGTCGCGCCCTGGGCGTCGGCGGCAGCGCCAAGCCCATAGCCGTCGCAGGCACCTCGGTGCCGCCGAGCGGGTCGGGGGCTGGCAAAGGGTGGCTGTCGGCCCCGTCGACCGCTGCTGACGGGTGGGGATCAGGCAGCGCCACCGCCGCCGAGATAGGTCGGGGGCTGGCCAGCGGCGCGTACGTCGGAGTGATCGGAGCGCCCCAGCGCAACGTACAAAGTGCCGCCTCGAAGGCGGCGAGCTCGGCGAGCTCCATCGCGCGACTCGAGCCGCGCAGCTGGCGCGTGGACGCCGGGCTCACCTTTTGGCCCGCCGCCGCCGCCACCGCCGTTGCCCCAGTGGCGCCCTCCCGCCGCGCCCGAACACGCGCCGCTGACGCTCGCCTGCCGCGCGCCAACGCCACCGCTGCAGCCGCTCCCGCCTCCGCCGCCTCCGCCGCCTCCGCCGCCTCCGCCGCCTCAACCGCCTCCGCTGCCTCCGCTGCCTCCCCCACCCCTCCCGCCGCCCCCCGCGGCGACAGCACAGAGCCTCGGAAGCTCGCTGGGTGGCGAGGCGAGGAGTGCGGGCTGGCAGCCCTGGCAGTCTCCCGCCACGACTCCGCAGGCTGGCAGCAGCGCAACGGCGGCCGGTCGTGGCAGCTGCCCTTTGCGAGCGCGTCGTAGTACTTTCCCTTGGCGTGGTGCCTGAGCGGAAAGCTGTGGAGTCGGCGACCTCCGCCCGGCCTCACGGCTGTGCATCGCAGCCTCCCAGGAAAGGGCCCTCCTGAGAGGCTCGGTGGCTCGTGTAGAGTGCGTAGCGCAGCCTTAGGAGCCTAAGGAGCCAGCCCAGGAGGCTGGGGCAGTGAGCTGCGGCGCCACCAAGAGAGACTGCCACCTCCCACCCGCTGCGGTGCGGCGGCGCCAGCTCATCGGGCGGTGCGCGCATCGCCTCGCCCCGCTGAGTACTACCCATCGCGGAGATCGAGGTGCTCGGCCGCGGAGATCTCGGCGAGATCGCGGAGATCGACGTGCTCGGCCGCTGGTGGTCGCTCCAACCAGAGTTATAATCAGCGGGGCTCGTGTGCGCGAAGGGTCGACCGTCGCCGCCGCGGCTGGGCGGCAGCCGCGGGGAGGCGCTGCAGCAGCCGTGCGGCCGCCGTTGCAGCTCGTGCGTCGCTGGTGCGGTGGACGGCGGCGGCGGCTGGGCGAGAACGAGTGGAGGCGGCCTTGGCGCGCCTGTGCTGCCGCGAGCGGAGTGCGCGGCGGTGTGCGCGCGCTCCGGAGGCGGTTCGGGCTCAGCCGAAAGAGGCCTCATCGGGACGGAGTTATAGGTCTCGTAGACGAGCTCGACCTGCTCGAGCTGGTGCAACGGTGGGCTCCCAGGCGTGGCCTCGAGGCACGCAGTCACGGCCGCGAGAAATTCCTCGAACGTCTGCTTGGCCGCGACACGGGATATTCGGGTGTGGCCGACACGCCGCTGCAACGACTCGCAGTAGCTGGCGCACCGCGCGTTGGCGACGGCTTCCGACTGGACGGTTTTTGACTGACGCAGCCAACCCCATACGCGCGAGACGGCGTGCTGCAGCGGATCGTCGACTAGGACCATCTTGAGGTTTGCCACCCCCTTCAACAGCAAAAAGTTTGCCCGCTTCGCGAACTTGCTCAACGCATGACATGAGATGAGCAACCGATCCAGCTAGGCCGAGATGACGATCATCCTTAACTCTTTCTGAGATTTTCCTCTTTTTTACACTCCCCTCCGGTTTCTGACAGTGATCAAGCGTCATCTACTGCTCTTCCGCAGAGGCGACGTGCTCCGACAATGTGGTTGCTATCTCTTCCATCGTTCGCTGGCGCCTACCGCGCCGGCGCGGTGGGGGCTTCGACGCACCATTCCCGTTCGGGCATGCTGGCCTGCGGCGTCGGCACCCAGGCGCACACAGCAGAGCAAATGGTTGATGATGAGCAATCGGCACCACAAGCCTTCGAGCAGGGGCCACCTTGGTCTGTGGTGCAGGGGGCGGCTGCGTCGTCCGTACTCGACCCAAGCGATCGCGTGGTTCGGAGGAGGCCCCGCAGCGCCCCGCCCGACACGCGGCCAAAGGCGGACGCCTTGGCCCCCGAGCCAACCTCCCCGCTGCGGTTCAAGACACCAAGGGGTCAAGCTGCTGACGACCCGGTGAAGTGGTATCTGAGGAACATTGGCACGCAGCGGCTGCTCACTCCGGAGGAGGTAACCGCGCTCGCGCGCCGCATCCAGCAGATGCTCCAGTGGCGAGCGCTGCGCGAGGAGATGGACTCCCGCATGGAGCGTGCGGTGACCGACGACGAGATCGCGTCGCACATCGGGCTGGCGGGCGGCGGGGCCGAGTACCGGAACGAGCTCAAGTACATGGAGGACGCCAAGCAGCTCATCATATCCGCCAATCTCCGGCTGGTGGTCTCGATCGCCAAAAAGTACATGAACCAGGGCATGACGCTGCAGGACCTCATCCAGGAGGGGAGCATGGGGATGATCAAGGCGGCGGAGAAGTTCGACCCCGAGCGCGGCTTCCGCCTCTCGACGTACGCAACGTGGTGGATCCGGCAGGCGATCACCCGCTCGATCGCCGACCACTCGCGCACGATCCGGCTGCCCGTGCACATGCACGACGCCATCAACCAGCAGCGGCGCGCGCGGCACGAGCTGCAGACGCGGCTGGGGCGGCCCGCGACGGACGAGGAGCTAGCGGCGCACCTCGGCGTGTCGGTGAACAAGGTGCAGTTCGCCGACCGCACCAGCTCGGTGACGACGATCTCGATGGAGTCGTCCATCGGCTCCAAGAAGAAGGCCGACGCAGCGGGCACGACGCTGCAGCAGCTCGTGTCCGACAAGAAGCCGCAGCCGTCGCACAACACGGAGCGCCTGATGATGAGCGCCGATCTCAACCGGCTCCTCGACAGCAAGCTGACGGAGCGCGAGTCGGACGTGCTACGCATGCGCTACGGCCTGCGCGACGGCAGGCCGCGCACCCTCGCCGAGATCGGCCGGACGATGTCGGTCACGCGCGAGCGCATACGGCAGATCGAGACGCGCGCGCTGCAGAAGCTGCGATCTCCCGCCAACTCGCACGTGCTCAAAGAGTACATGGAGAGCGAGACGATGAACATGGATTGAGGCGATGAGCGAGACACGATGTCGATGAACATTACTGTATGGATTGGATTGAGAGGCCACTGCTTCGCCCAGGCGATACACAGCGCGCCTCTCCATGTGGTGGTTGCCGCCAGTGCGAATAATTTGGGCGTGTCCGGCGCGAGTTTTTATGTTTGAGTATTTTGTCACGTACCGCATCCCCCCCCCGCAACGAAGTTAACTCGGGCGCATATTATTGCCTTCTTCGGGCCCGGTCGAGGCACATGCGCACGTCCCTTGCGCTCCTGGTCTCGGTCGCAGCAGCGGCCCTGCAGCGTCCGGAGAGCAGCTCGGCCCTCATCGCCCCAACGGCCGAAGATGACACCGAGGAGTGGAAAAAGCTGATGACGCTCTCCCCAGCAGACCTGGAGGAGGAACTCAAGGCGGCGGGGACAATGGTGAAAGGGGAGGGCCAGGACACCGCTGTCCAGGACATGCCGCCACCCGAGAGTCCCGCCCCATCAAGCAACGCGCCGCAGACGGACGACGGGTCTTGGACTGGGGATCTTGGTGTACCGGCCGACGCCGAATTCGATGACGGCCAATGGCACGGTGACCAACAAGCAAACCGGCAACAGGAGCAGCCGCCGCTGCCCGTGGTCAGAGCGAGCGCCCCGCATGATTCGCAGTCCGAACAGGCCGCGGCCAACAATGACGGCCAACAATTCGACGGCTCCTGCGTGGACGTCGGTGCGGAGTGCTGCCTCTCTGGTACTGGGGTGCCGTTCTGTGCGGGGGACTTCGTATGCACGGATGGCCATTGCGCCCATCCGGCCAATTGGGAAGCCGAAGCACCCATGGACTGGGTCTGCAATAAACCAGAGATATGGTGCACGGGCCAACACGCCACGAATGTGCACAAGATGTGCGCAGGGGTACCCGGGCACTTCTGCCAGGACGCCTCTTCTGGCAAATCCGGGTTTCAGCCCTGCGACGAGAAGCTCAAGTCGACCTGGGGCACCGTGGAGTGCGTAGGCACACCCGCCAAGTCTCCCGCTGACAGGGCGGCGGCCGCCGCCGACAGGGCAGCGACCGCCGCCGAAGACGGCGCCGAAGCTGCCGCGGCCGTCGCTGCCGAGTGGGACGCCGCCGCCGCCGCTGCCGCCGCCCCCCCCGCGACGGATGCGAGCTGCGTGAGCATCTCGCCCGCAACCAACGACTACTGGTGCCAGACCGTGTGCGTCACTGCGGGCGAGTGCCCGGAGGCGCAGTGCAAGTGTGGTGGCGAAGAACGCAGCGCCTCTCCCCTCGAGCCGGCGCCACTCAACACGCCCCCCACGCCCACTCCGTCCGTCGTCGCAGCGGCCCCGTCGTCGCCGCTCCCCACCACTTCCGCCACGTCGGCCACGCCGCTCACGCCCAGCCCCGCCCCCGAGGAGAAGAAGAACCGTGGCGCCGAATGCTGGAGCGCCTGCGGCAACAAGCCTGGCAAGTGCTTTGACCAGGCCACGGGTGAGGGCTTCTGTGGTGAGGCGGGCGTATGGTCCGGCTCCTGCTGCATGTTCTTCGCCGAGGGCCAGCAGCAATCTCCAGACTGCGGCAGCCGCGGCTGCTCCGAGCATCACTGCTGCGTCGAGGACGTCCCCGAGGGGCCCGCCCAGGGGCGCGCACCGCTCGGGGCGCAATCGAGCCCCGACGCGGGGCCCTCTGTTGCGGCAGCCCCTGCTGGCAAGCCGCTGGCTTCGCAGCTCTCCTCGTGGGCGTCCGTGGAGCGCCTGACGGACCTGTTCCTCAACGCTGAGCCTGATAGCTCGTTGACACGCGCTGGCGTCATGGTCCACAATTTCGACCTGACCGAGAGCCTGCAGCAGCCGTGGAGACCGTGCGACGGTGAGGACAACGTCTGTGAGGGTGACAACGCACACCAGCTGGACCCCGCCTGCGAAACATGCCCGTCGCAGCAGCAGCGCCATATCAACAAGAACCTTGCTCGCCGACCACCGACCCCACTCAAGACCGCTTTGCTCACGCCGCAGCAAGAGTTGCCTAATGAGACGAGCGCACAGCAGTGGGAGCAGCCCAAGCCTAGCTCGCAGCAGTGGTGTGAGCAGAACTGCGCCGAGCGCAACTGGTGGTCGACGAGCATCATCAACCACAAGCAGCGCAACGCCTTTGCGGACAGCGGCATCATTCTCGACCCAGACCGCGTACAGATGCTCTGCTCCTATCCATACGACAGTGGCACGATGGAGAGGGGCTGCAACGGGGTCGACAACATGTTTGGGGCTGGCGAGCTCAAGGAGATGATGGAGATGTCGATGTACGCGCGGGACATGCTACGCAAGGGGCTCTACAACGAGGTGCTCATCGATTCGCGCAACTTCACCGCCGCGCTCCCCGGCTCCATCGCGGCCTTCGTCTTCAACCTTAACGGCATCAACGCCGACACGTACGGGCGGAAGACCGAAGCGTACGAGCGGTACATCCGGTTCCTCGACTTCTATCACCTGGATGAGACGGACGTGCCGCTCCTGAGGGCCGCCATGTGGGGGGGCACAAAAGGGAAGGACGAGCCCATCTTCACAGACGTGTCCATGCACGCCAGGCAGTACCTCAAGGAGTTGAACGTCCGTGCAAGGCGAGCAGACGAGATTAAGGCGTCTGAAGGCGCTCAAGAATTGAGATGGGCGGAGCCGCAGACGGGCAGTTCCGCCAATAGCCCGAGTACTGCCAAGCCCAGCTCAGGTTCCGACCCGAGCGCCGCCAATGATTGGGTGTACCGATTGAGCGCTGCGGGGGGTTCTGCCAATCCGAGCACCGCCAATCCGAGCTCGGCCAATGATTGGGTGTACCCGCAGCAGCGGGATGCCGCCAACTGGAACCCGAGTGCTACCAATCTCGCACGCATTGCACAACCGCGACGCGCCTTCAGGGCCGGTGCGAAGGAGTACACTCCGACGGCCGAGGTTCAGGCAGAGCTAGACAGGTACGCTGCCCGCAGGCCTCGACGCACCAAGCCCAGTGTGGCGCTACGCGGCGAGGCCGCGAAGGTCTTCCTCCCTGTCTCGCTGCTGCAGCCAAAGCCTGCCGCGGGCTTTGTGGCGCCGTTGGATGGATCGCTCTCCGAGCTGATGACGAAGCCCAAGGGGCGGAACGTCAGTGCGGAAGGCAACACGAGTTCGTCCGAGTCCAATCAACAAGGCGGAGCAGGCCCTGGTCGCGCTGATTTGATCGCGGCGTGGCGGCGCACGGGGCGGAGCATATGACGGAACTCCGACCGCTATATAGCATGTGTCACTGACAGCTGTAGGTCGCCGCTCACCAGCATGCATGTGACATGCCTCCTTTCATGTAATAAAGCTTAGTAACAAGAGACTTGTTCGAGTTTCGTCTCGATCTGCCAGAATGCAGAAACTACTAACTAGTTTTACCATGCTCTGCTCGGAGTCTCCCCTTTCCCATCCATGTCTGTCTGACGGGTCTTCGTTCGGAACGCCAACCCGCGGACATACGCTCGTCGGTGCCGGCGCTCTTCAACGAGCAATTTTGCTCCGTCTTCGCGTCTCACCGTCTGTCACCGATCCGATCGACTCTTACTATCTCTACCGCCTAAAGCTTTACGCGCTCGCGGTCAAGAAGCACGTCGACCTCTACGCTTCCCGGCTTGAGCACACCTACTGGCCTTGGACATCCGAGGCCCGCCGCTTCTCTAAAGCCGCACCCGACACACGGTGTGCAAGCTACTGCCCGCATGACCCCCGAGATGTGGTACTGACAGAGACAGTCCTTTTTTTGTGTGTGATCTGTATTAACTTCGAATAGACATCAAACAACCTGGTTTTGTCCTTCCGCTGCTACGCAGCTTCGAGCCGGTCTACGTCTACCGATTGGCTGTACGACTATCCAGCCGGTCCCTAGAACGAATCCTGT
>Ga0209302_10002196_pt1 | contig 11423 bp, 15 predicted proteins | sample ArcOceMetagenome_2_FD_187445 | JGI IMG/M metagenome (GOLD analysis project Ga0209302, IMG submission 187445) | Marine eukaryotic phytoplankton communities from Arctic Ocean - Arctic Ocean ARC135M Metagenome (SPAdes) (version 2) | ecosystem: Environmental > Aquatic > Marine > Oceanic | place... | reverse complement strand
ATGGAAGGAGTAAAATACTTTGGGATACAATAACAACAACTTTAGAAAAGACCGAAACGACAAACACTCAGGACCAAAGCCAGCGGCACCGGGACTGCATGTAATTGTGCGTAACGGAGATGTTGGTAAAGCACTAAGGATCTTTAAGAAGAAGGTTCAAGAGGATGGCATTCTGCAAGAATACAAAGAACGCCAACATTATGAAAAGCCAAGTGAAAAACGTGCAAAGGCAAAAGCCGCAGGACGTAAGCGTTGGCTCAAGACACAAGAAAAATTAATAACAGAGCGGCTATATTAAAAATGGCACTTACAGCTGAACAGTGGTTTCCATCTGTAATTTGGTCTGGATTGTTATCTGGAGCAGACAACAGCGCACTTGAAACTTATGCATACGATCGTAAACAATTAGACGAAGGTGTGCAAGTTTCAAACTACCTTGGATGGCAAAGTGGGCCTATTAGGCAAGACGACAACGAAGCATTCGATGTGTTAGTTGCCGCCATTACTGAGCAAGTTAACGGGTGTGCAGTGCAAGCTGACATCCCTGAACTTGCAATCCAAAACATTTGGCTGAATGTAAATGGTCCAGGTTCTTATAACCATTTACATAACCATGCTGGTAGTATACTAAGTGGAGTTTACTACGTAAAGGCTACTCCAGAACAAGGCAACATCTTTTTCGAACGGGGAGATAATGCTGAATATTTCCTCCCTGCAATGGAGAAGCCCAATTACTTTACTAGTACTGCTACAACGTACAAGTCAATGACAGACGCTATCTACATTTTTCCAGGTTGGCTTAAACACAGTGTTCAGCCTAACTTAACACAAGATGATAGAATCAGCATTTCCTTTAACTACGGATTGAAAACATGAGAATTGAACAGGATGTAAAGTTAGACTACAAGGATGTACTAATACGCCCAAAGCGTAGCACGTTAGGCTCACGCAAACAAGTGAAGTTAACACGCGGCTTTGAGTTTCGTAATTCTAAATTATCCTATGAAGGTGTTCCTATCATGGCGGCTAACATGGATGGTGTTGGCACATTTGAAATGGCTGATAAACTTGCTGAAGGTAGCATCTTTACTTGTCTTGTTAAAACATACAGTCAGGACGAAATTTCGCTTTACTTTGCTGAAGGCATCGAAGAGCGAACAGAAAACGTTGCTATGAGTATCGGTACAAGTTGGGAAGACTTTGACAAACTGTCAGCAGTAGTTACTACGGTTGGTGATGCTTTGAAGTACGTATGTATGGATATTGCAAATGGGTATAGTGATCACTTTGCACAGCACGTTAGGAAAGTACGCAGTGCTTTTCCAAACATTGTAATTATAGCAGGTAACGTAGTTACAGGCGAAATGACAGAGGAACTTATTCTTGCAGGCGCAGATATTGTTAAAGTTGGAATCGGACCAGGAAGCGTGTGTACAACACGAATCCAAACAGGAGTCGGGTATCCGCAACTTAGTGCAGTCATTGAGTGTGCAGATGCGGCGCATGGACTTGGTGGACATATTATCGCTGATGGCGGCTGTACTTGTCCTGGTGATGTGGCTAAGGCTTTTGCTGGTGGAGCCGACTTTGTAATGCTTGGCGGTATGCTTGCTGGACACGATGAAGGCGGCGGTGAAGTAATCACCAAGAGATATCTTACAAACGAATTTAAACCTCTTACTAAAATGAAAGGCACGTTTTTTGACGATGATCAACGTGTTATTGAAGAAAAACAGTTTGTGCAGTTCTACGGTATGAGTAGTGATGCCGCAAACACAAAGCATTTTGGTGGACTTAAAGACTATCGTTCATCAGAAGGTCGTGAAGTACTTGTTCCTTACAGAGGAGAAGTAGCGGCCACAGTGCAGGACTTGCTAGGCGGATTGCGTAGCACTTGCACATATGCAGGCGCTTTGAAGCTAAAGCAACTTAGCAAATGCACAACGTTTGTACGTTGTACCCCCAGCAATTTAATGCAGTGTACGCCAGCAAATGATAAATAAAAGTGTACAGAGAGATGAACTCGACGTACATGGTGTGCCCAATAGGGACATCTTATAATAAATCTTGCTTTTTAAAAGGAGAAACAAATGACAAGACTAACAACTCTAGACCTACCACAATTCCACAGAGCTACTATTGGCTTTGACAGACTATTCAATGAACTCGAAAGAGGCTTTGCAAACAGTCCAAACGGAAACGGTTATCCCCCATACAACATTGCACAAGTTAACGAAGACGAGTATATGATCTCAGTCGCTGTGGCTGGCTTTGGTATGGACAATCTTGACGTCACTAAAGACGGTGACCAACTACAGATTGTAGGGACTGCTCCTAAGGGAGACGAAACAGTAAACTACCTACACAAAGGAATTGGCGGACGCAACTTCCGTAGAGAGTTTACACTTGCTGACCACGTTAATGTAGTAGGTGCTACACTTGAACTAGGTATGCTTAATGTACACCTAAAGCGTGAAGTACCAGAAGCATTAAAGCCTAAAACAATTAAGATCAATGCTGTAGAGAAAACACCTGAAGAGCTTTCAGCTGTAGAACAAAATGCAATCATGGCTAAAATTGTTGCTGAGGCCGAACTAGCATAGCAAGTAACAACAGTCTAGGGGAGTGTAGTGCTCCCCTTTTTACCTAAGGAAAGAAAAGAACATGACAGTAGAATTAGACACAACTATTGATGTTGAAGAAAAACTTAAAGAAATGGTTAGAGAACCTAGCAAATATAAAGTAATCTTTGCTAATGACAACGAAACTCCTATGGAATTTGTTGTAGAATTATTAATTGGAATCTTTAGACATAGTTCAGAAACAGCTAGAACACTTACAATGAATATACACGATGCAGGTTCAGCTATTGTAGGATTATATGGATTTGAAATTGCAGAACAAAAAGCTCTAGAAGCAACAAAGATTTCTAGAGATAGTGGGTTCCCGTTACAGGTGGTAATTGAAAAAGAATAGTATAAATACACGAGTAACATTGAATGATTAACATTACACAGAGGAGTAATTAAATGAGTAACTTAGCATCGCTAACACAAGCCGCTCATCGAAATGCAGAACGTCAAGAGTTTGCAAGAGAGATGATGTCCGGAAATATGAGTAACGAAAAATACAAGACCTATTTGTACAACATGTGGTTAGTGTATGACATCCTAGAAGATGTAGCACTAAGCATGGGCGTATTTGGTCCAGAAAACGCAGATATGCCAGATGATGATCTACCACTAGATGGTTTGACTCAAGCAGATGACATTTGGGCAGACTATGAAGAATTAGGCGGCACTGAAGCAAATCCACCAGCAGTGGTTGCGGCAACCGAAGCATACAGAAGTCACATCATTGCTAACTGTCAACATGACAACGCAAAGCTAATGGCACATGTATATGTAAGACATATGGGCGACCTAAGTGGCGGCCAAATGATTATGGCAAAAGTACCAGGCAGTGGACGTATGTATCAATTTGCTGATATGGGTCATTCAGTCGAAGAGATGAAAGCTCTTATCAAGAGACGTACTACAGATGCAATGGCACCTGAAGCTGAAATTGCATTTGACTTTGCAACTCAGATCTTTGAACAGCTTAACGATCTAACATACTAGTATGATTTGGGATCAACTCGTCGAGTGTCAAAAAAGAATCATTCAATTATTTGATGATCATGGAGTTGAAGTAAATGAGCCAGGAATGGAACATTTCAATAATGATCTTTGGATTAATAGGGTATGGGAAAACAAAGATGTTAGACGTGCTCATATTGACGTAGTTGATGCTAGAGAAACTAAAGGGCTGTGGATGATGCATGTATGTGTATTCCCACAGCTTAATAACAATGGTCCTATATACGGATTTGATGTTATTGCAGGCAAAAGTAAAATGACTGGTGCATTCCACGATTTTAGTGCTAGTAGCGGCGGCATTGATCATCCGATGATCGAATGGTATCAAGATGCAGTCGAAGACTTTTTGCCAACTAAGAAACGTGAGTTGCCTGAATGGGCAACTAACATTTTTACTCCTAGTATGATTGCGGCAGGCAATGTACGAGAGGAAGAAGCAGGCGTAATTATTAAGTTAGCCGAAGATAATCTCTCTGAGTACCTTAGTACTATTGGAGACTACACAGGCGAAGGTGATCGTGACATAACAATAGCTAGTCAAAACTATTATTGCGAAAACCAACAGAAGAATCCACACACACCGCGTACAATGAAAAGTCTAGGGCTTAATGAAGCTGATGTAGACAAATTCTGTACAGACATGTTATTTCCTAAAATTTAAATACTCGGTTTATACTACACCATTTCTTTGTAAATACTATTGTAGAGCGTGAGGGCGCACTATTTTCCTGAAAGGGCAAAGTATTTGATCGATCCAATCTCAGCCATTGGTATGGCTTCAGCCGCGTTCAGCGGAATTAAATCAGCAATCAGCACAGGCAAAGATATACAAAGCATGACAAGTCAACTTGGCAAGTGGGGGAAGGCCATGAGCGACTTAGACTATGCTCACACTAAAGCAGAAAATCCTCCAATGTTTAAAAAGTTGTTTGGCGCATCAACACTACAACAAAATGCATTAGAAGTATGGGGACATAAGCAAAAGGCCAAAGAAATGCGTGAAGAACTGCGTTCACACATTAGTTTATTTTATGGACCAAGTGCATGGGACGAAATTGTACATATGGAAGTCCAAATGCGTAAAGAACAAAAACAAGCAGTATATGCCGCCGAAGAGCAACGAGAAAAAATAATCAACATAGTAGTTGGTACTCTTATAACTATAGCCGCGGGCGTTCTTATGGCAACAATTATATATTATATTGGAGTGGGGCAGGGCAAGTGGTAACATGATTCATGCATTTATCTTAATGGTACTAATAGCTGATAAACAAGAACCTGCGCCGATGTATTTTTACAGCATAGATGTTTGTCAGTATTATGCAAAACGGATAGTCCGTCAGTATGGAAACTATGGACATAGTTCACAAGTACCTGCAGAGCATAGGGTTACAGCATATTGTAAACCTAAAAGAGTTAATCCACAAAAAACTGTAGTTTACGATCGTTAAACTATATCATACTTTTTCATTTTAGCAATCAAACAAGTTCTGCCAATGCTTAGTGCATGTGCGGCCTTAGTTTGGTTACCTTCAAACTTCATAAGTGCATCAGTGATGCTATCAATTTCGTATTTCTCTACTTCTGTTTTTAAGTCAATAGGCTCAAGTGCATGAGGCCACATTTCATTAAACATGTTGTAAAAATATTCTTGTTCTTTAATTTCATCTTTCATAATAGTATTTATAATCATTAACCAGGTGTAAAATATTTTACACCAAACGCTAAATAGTAGTGTTCCCTTAAAGGGTTGTGGAGGTTACGATAAATAGAGTTAATAGGAGTCTGAAATGAAATCAGTGTTTTTAATAACTATATCAGTTGCATTAGGATTAATAGCAACTACCGTGACAGGAAGCGAGCTTGGATGGGGATTTAAATCACCGGCTTTTCATTATGGCAATGGATACTCTCAACATGTATTGAGCGTTGAGCAGTTGCAACATAATCGAAAGCAGGATAGGCAAGACAAGGCAGACGCAGAGCAGGCACGCATTGAAAGAGAACTTGAAAACACTACCCTGAATAAATTTATTAAGAATGTTGAATCTAGAATATATGCAACACTAAGTAAACAAATGGTAGACAGTATGTTTACCGCATGTGATGCATCTACAACGACTTGTGCCAATACAGGCACAGCTACAATCGAAGGATCAACAATAACATGGACTAAGGATACTACAACTGGTAGTATTACTCTTAATATTATTGAAGAAGATGGTAGCTCGACAACTATCACTATTCCAGGGTCGGGGGAGTTCAACTTTTAACATGCGCATATTATTAATTATAGGCACACTGTTTTTAACAGCATGTACTGGTGTGATGGAAAAATCATTACAAACGTACGAAGAGGCTGGACCACCAAGAATACAACCAGCACCATTAGCTGAGCGTATGGTCCGAGTCCCAGAGTTAGATGGCAAGAGGATGACGATTGCAGTTTACAATTTTCTAGATAAAACTGGACAACGTAAACCGGCAGACAATATTGCTAATCTAAGTAGTGCAGTTACACAGGGATCTGAAGTTTGGGTCATTAAAGCATTAGCTGAGATAGGCAATGAAACATGGTTTGAACCCGTAGAACGTATTGGGATGGACAACTTGATCAAAGAGAGACAGTTAATCCGTAACACACGCGAAGTATACGAAAAAGAATTACCGAATGGACCAAGGTCATTAAAGCCAATGGTGTTTGCAGGACTGATACTAGAAGGTGGTATTATCGGATACGATAGTAACGTAGCAGTAGGCGGAGCAGGCGCTAGGTACTTAGGAATTGGGATTCAAACTGAATACAGGGTTGATACAGTCACAGTAGTAATGAGACTAGTATCAGTAAGTACAGGCAAAGTGTTATTGAGTGTTGCAACGGAAAAGACTATTGCAAGTGCAAGATCCGGGGCAGACATTTTTAGGTTTCTAGACATGGGAACTAAGTTAGTAGAATCAGAAACAGGTTACTCTGTTAATGAACCAGTAAACTACGCTGTAAGGGCGGCTATTGAAGCAGGTGTAGTTGCATTGGTATATGAAGGTGAAACAAAGGAATTATGGAAGTTTAAAGAGACGGCACTACCGAAGATTAAACCAGTACCGATGAAGCAGGCATTAGATAAATGGCCAACGTCGAGACTGTATTGTGATAAAGTAGATTTGTGTTGGCCTGTAAAAGGATCAGTAATTCTTAAATAAAAGGAAAAATATGAAACACATAATTAGAGGGCTTGTGTTCTTAGGGTTATTCACTGGTAGCATCGTTTTAGCAAACGATATCTACATTGAGCAAGTGGGAGACACCCTTGACTTAGATATCACGCAAGATGGGCAGAACAACGTAATTGGTACTTCGGTAACCGATATGGCACTAACGGGTAACAACATGACGTTTGCTATTACCCAAACAGGTAGCACTAACACTATTGCCGCGGCAATTAACGGTAATAACTATACTGGTACCTGGATATTCACTGGTAGTTCAAACACAGTTGTATTTGATTGCGATGGCGCAGGCGGAACAGATTGTGCATCAGTGACATCAACTATTACAACAACAGGCGATGATAACGCATTTACAATAGCAATCGGCGGCACAGCTGATGCGGCAGGTTCAACTGTGGGATTCACAATCACAGGTGATGACAGTATCATTGACACAACAGTTGACGGTACAAGTGCAATGATTGCCGTAGCACTAAACAACGCAAGTAGTTTAGCATCAGGCGGGGCAAGCAATACAGCAGGAACACTTACTTCAACTAACGCAGGTAGTGTAGTTGATCTCGATATTGATGGCAATGGCGATAGCGTAGGTAACACTGTTATAATGAATGTAACAGGCGGCGGAAGTAGTTATGATGTAACCCAAAGCGGTATATATGATAACACAGTAAATGCTGACTTTAGTGGCGATGGACAAGACGTAGATATAATACAGAGTGATTAAGGGCATGGTGATGGCACCGAATCGATATACATTTGTACTGTTACTAGGACTAATACTGTTAGCAGTACTAGCTAGACCAGCTTATGCAAAAATAGGTGAAATTAGTCAAGTCAAGGGCAGTGGAGTTCTTGAACGAGGATCTAAAGTTGTCATTGACGGTGAAGTAGGAGCCGGAGTTCAAAGTATGGACACGGCAGTAACAGCAAACGGCACAATGAGAATTCTGTTTGTTGATGAAACTCGTGTAGATATTACAGAGCAATCAAGACTAGAGATTGACGAGTTTGTATACGATCCTGCAAATGACATAGGTAGTCTTAGTATAAAAGCGTCATTAGGAACTGTACGTTATGCAAGCGGTCAAATTGCAAAAAAATATAAACAGAATGTAAAAATTAGAACACCCAGTGCAACAATTGGTGTACGTGGTACAGACTTCGTAATGGTTGTTGATGAAATGGGTGGATCAATGATTACATTATTACCTAGCTGTGATACTGGCGGAGCATGTTATACCGGTGAAATTAAAGTTGAAACGGATGCAGGCTTTGTTATACTAAATCAGGCATTCCAAGCAACGCAAACAACACACAGTATGAGCAGACCAACTAGGCCAGTATTGCTAGATATATCCGAAGATCAAATTAATAACTTGCTTATACTACGTAAGAAATCTCCAATTGAAGATTACAACGAAGAAGAGCGACTGCAAAGAAGAAAAATGGCAGACTTCTTGGGTATTGACTTTCTTGAAACAGACGCACTAGACGGTGACGCACTTGTTGATAGCATCGAAGGTATTTGGGTTACACAATTAGACGAAACACATTATATGTTAGCAGACATGCTACACGACATGCTAGATCAACTTAATGCGGCCCTAGCGGCATTGTTCCAAGATGAGTTAGCAAGGCAAAACGCAGTATTGCTTAGTAATGTTCCAACTGTTGGGTTTGACCCAACTACACAAATTAGACTTGACTTTGAAGATCCGCGATGGATTTGGCAACGTGAAGATTTTGAACAGGGTGGATTTATACGGTTACGATTAAACAATCAATTTGATTATACCATTAATGTTAAACAAGGGGACTTTGAGATCTATGACTACAAATTGGGTAGTGAAGGCAATAATAGTATTGATATTATTCAAACCAACAACTAGTTGGGCGAATGATATTTACATCAACCAGTCTGGTGATAATATCGATATGACTATTGTTCAAGACGGTGAAAATAATGTTATTAGTTCAGTTGCCGGTAACACCAGGAAAGCTCCTATTAGCGGTAATAACACAAACACAACGTTTACACAAACAGGCGATAACAATGATATAGGAGTGTATATGAGTGCTGGCAATGGACAACAGACAGTTACACAAACAGGTAATACTAACTATGCTACGTCAGACTGTCACGGCAACAACTGTTCAACAACCATTACACAATATGGTAACAATAACCTAGCAAATTTAGAGTTTGGAAACGGCGGCGATTACGACCAAACTGGTACAATTACACAAGACGGTGACTACAATGCGGCTGGTATAGAAGCAAATGGTGATGACAATACTTTTGTTATAGATCAAGACGGAGACAACAATGCTGTTGGAGGGATTACCGGTGCACCGATTACTGGTAACAATAATTCATTATCAATAACGCAAAATGGCGACTATATGACTTTTGAAGGACATCTTATAGGTAGTAATAATAGTTTAACATCGTTTCAAGGCGGTAGTGCTAATAATAGTTTTATTCGTGTTAGTACAGTTGGTAGTAACAACACAGGTGACCTACGTCAAGGTAAGAGGCTAGACGGCAATGTTGATAACAACGACAGTGGTAACCATGCACAATACATAACAGTAGTTGGCGATGGTAATACTGTTAATACTTCACAAGTAAACAGTAACGGAGCAAATTCAGATCATCACATGGCACATATCATAACAGGTGATTCTAACACACTATCGCACGAGCAATTTGCAAATAACAAAAAACAAGGATATATTGAAATTACAGGAGATAGTAATACAGTTTCTCTTCAACAAAGGAATGGTGCAAATCACCTTGCTGATATTAATCTTACTGGAGATGATCATACTGTAACTGGAACCCAATGGGGACAAGGTGGAGCACACAACTTCACAGTAGATCTAACTAACTCAGGTGGAGCATACAATATGTCAACTACACAAACCTCAAACACAGCACAGACTTATAGTCTTACTGGTAGTTGTGCTACAGTAGGCGGGTGTGCCGTGAGTGTTTTTCAAAACTAAATACTAGTATGAAGTATATCACTCATTGGACCTTGGCTTTTTTAACAGCCTTTATAATGTTTATGTTTCACTACAATGATAGCTCTGTGGTGCAAACAGCTCGGCTGAAGCAATTCGATTTACTTCAACAAACTGATCAGCCAATATTGTCCCAAGATATAGGAATAGTCACTATCGACGAAGCCGCCATTGAAAAGTACGGTCAATGGCCTTGGAAGCGAGATGTCCTTGCAGATATAATCTGGAAGCTTCGAGAAGCAGGTGCTGGTATTATTGTGATACCTATTATTATGTCAGAGTCCGATAGGTTAGGCGGAGACTTAGTATTAGCCGAAGCACTTGCAGGGAATGGAGTAGTGATAGCCCAAGTGGGTACTACTCAAACCAATCGTAATGCGGTCCCGAGAGGCATTGCGAAGATTGGTGATCCTTTGCCATATATGTTTGAATGGCCGGGGATGTTAGGACCAATAAAATTGCTAGGAGATAATGCCGACGGTGTAGGCGTGTTGAACACGGCTCCAGAAATCGACGGTGTAGTTAGACGAGTACCTCTCCTTATGCGTATCGGTGAAGATACGTATCCTGCTTTAGCAATTGAAGTTATTCGTACAGCCACAGGAAACCCTAGTTACCAAGTTAAGGAAGCTGGTGGCGGAATTGAAGCAGTGCGAGTTCCTGGTTACCCAATTATAAAAACAGACCCTAATGCACAAATATGGTTGCGCTGGAATAAACAGTTCGAAACTATTAGTGCGGCTACAGACGATTATAAATTGTTTGAAGGTAGGACTGTTATTATAGGAGTAACCGCAGAAGGCATAGGCGGTTTAATCGCTAGTCCGACCGGACCACAACAAAATTATATTCCATCAGCAGTTACGTTACAAACAGTTATTGACGGAGATCAAATTCAACGTCCTTACTGGGCACTCCTTGCAGAGTTGTTGACAACGGCAATCTTGGGCATAGCCCTTGTGCTACTTGCACGATTCGCACCTTACTGGCTAGTTGGTATTAAATTGATTTCGTTTGTGGGAGGACTCGCTTATGTTGCCTACTATTCGTGGGTAAACTACCTATACCTTTTAGATGTAACAATGCCTATAGCAACTGTTATAATTGTCGGCTTACATGCAATCTTTAATCGCTTTGTAAGTGAATACTTTCAAAAGCAAGAAATCAAGAAACAGTTCGGCGGATACGCTAGTCCTACTGTAGTTAAATTGTTACAAGAAAATCCAGCACTTATCAAAGACGGTCAGAAGAAAGAAGTTAGTATTGTGTTTAGTGACTTGAGAGGCTTTACTCCATTAGGCGAAAGCTTCGGCGATGACGTTAAAGGCTTAACTAAGATCATGAATGGCTATATGGATAGTATTACACAGCCTGTACTTGATAGTAACGGAATGATTATTAAATACATCGGGGATGCAAGTATGCACATACACAATGCACCCATAGACGATGTAAATCACGCTAAGACCGCAGTACAATGCGGCTTAGACATGCTTAAAGCAGTGGAGAAGTTCAATGAAGAAGTTATCA
>Ga0209302_10002195_pt1 | contig 11425 bp, 12 predicted proteins | sample ArcOceMetagenome_2_FD_187445 | JGI IMG/M metagenome (GOLD analysis project Ga0209302, IMG submission 187445) | Marine eukaryotic phytoplankton communities from Arctic Ocean - Arctic Ocean ARC135M Metagenome (SPAdes) (version 2) | ecosystem: Environmental > Aquatic > Marine > Oceanic | place... | reverse complement strand
GGGGGGGGGGGGGGGGGGGGGGGGGGGGGGGGGGGGGGGGGGGGGGGGGGGGGGGGGGGGGGGGGGGGGGGGGGGGGGGGGGGGGGGGGGGGGGTCAGCCGAGCGTGGCGGGGACGAGGTCGTCGAGCTCCTCTTCGAAGGAGCTGCCGCCGAAGAGGAAGAGCTCGGCGGTGCCGCCCGCCCGCTGCTGCCCCCCTTTCAGCCCCCCCTCGAGCACGGCCTCGAGCACGCACGCCGCGTGCGAGAAGCGGCCAGGCGGCGCGTCCTCCGAGCGACCACGCTCCACGATCACGTCGGCCGCCGCCACCGTGCCGCCCGCCGCCGCGCCGGCCGGCAACACGAGCTGCCACGCGTCATGCTTGACGCTGCCGCCATCGAAGCCGCCGAGTAGCAGGCAGCGCGGCGCCATAGCGGCGGCGTCGGCGTCGGCGTCGGCGTCTTCGGTGGCTGCGGCAGCGGCGGCGGGGCGGGGCAGCGGCGTTGCGCAGTGACCGCTCCTCGCGAGGCGGGTGGGTGCAGAGCTCCACGTGAGCGAGCGCAGGCAGAGCACGCTCAGCTCGTCCAGCGCTGCTGCGGCGTGCGGCCCGCCGCGGCCGCCGTGGATGAGCAGCGTGCGCCCGAGGAGTGCCGCAGTATGCATCTCGCGCGCGGGCGGTGGCGCGCCCGTGCACAGCGGGTTGCGCCACTCCCACGTCTCCGCCTCGGGAGATAGTCCCTCGCCGCCCACGATGATGTGCAGCGCGTGCAGGTCGTTGCGATGGCCTTCTTCGTCGGCGCCGCCAAACAGCAGCGCGGCGCTGCCCTCGGCGTCCCAGGTCAGGCTGTGCCCATTGCGAGCGTCGGGTGCCACGCCGCCAATCGCGGGCTGCCGCCACGCGGGGGGCGCGTCCAGCTCGCCGCGGCGGCCGACGCGCAGCTCGAGCAGCTCGCCGTGGAGCGTACTCGTGTGCGGGTTGTGCCCGCCGAAGAGGAGAAGCGAGTCGGCCGCGCGCGCCGCCGCCGCGTGCGCCGCACGCGGCGTGAAGGGCGGCGCCGAGGCCGCGGAGTGCAGCACCCACCCGCCGCCGCCGCCGTCGCTCACCGACGGCGGCGTGGCAGCGGGCGGCGGCACGTACTCCCATACGTCGCCGTACACCTGGGCCTCGCGATCCGCCCCGCCGAGCAGCCACAGCCGGCCGCCCACTGCGCTCAGCGTCGCGCCCGAGCGCTTGGCCGGCCGCGCCGTGCCCCTGGCTGGGACCACCAGCTTGCCCCACTGGAGGCGCAGCGGCGGGCCGCGCGGCGGCGGCGGCGGCTCGGCGGCGGCAGCGGCGGCGGCGGCGGCGCTCTTCTCGTGCGCCCTGCGCGCGGTAAGGGCCTCGTTGCACGTCTGGAGGAGGCGGGCGTGCTTCTTGTTCTTCTTGAGGTTGCCGCTCGCCATCTGCTTACGGAGCGCCTCCTCCGCCGCCTCGCTGCCCGGATCGAGGCGCAGCATCTCCGCAAACGCTCCGGCCGCCTCCGCGTGCCGGCCACCGGCCGCAAGGGCGCTGCCCAGCCGGAAGTGTGACTTGGCGAGCTCGGGAAGCAGGTGTACCATCTCTGTTGCGTCTGAGATTGCCGGCTCCACCCTCTGCAGCTTGAGCTGCGCCGCCGAGCGGTTGCCAAATGCCAGCCCCGCGCCGGCTGGCCACAAGCCAATGGCCTCCGTGTAGGCAGCCACGGCCTCGTCGAAGCGCCCAGCGCCGAACGCGGTGTTCCCGCTCTGACGCGCACGCTCGGCGGCCTGCTCATCCCTTCCGCCCGCCGGCACAGGCGCCGCAGCCTTCTTGGCGGCGGCGACCTGCGTGGCCGTGAGGGTCTCGAGTGGCACCTCGATGGGCTCCAGCTGCTCGACCTCCTCGCCGTCGTGCTCGAGATCTGGCTCGTCGTCGCTGTGGATTTCGGTGAGGTAGATGTTCTGCATGGGGTCTGCGTCTTCGTCTTCCTCTTCCTCCCGCCGTTCCAACTTCTCCACGCGCGCGCTATTGGCAGGGCGTGGACATGGTGATTCAGGAAACAAGACGCACACGCCGCAACGTTATCTCCCCAGCGGCCCAAATTCCCACTACCAAGTGCAAGCAGCCGTGCGCTCGCTGTGGGTGCAGCGCGCATGGCCTGTGCGTTGCAAGCCCCGCTCCACGCACACTCCAACGGCAACACGACCGACGGCGACGACGATAACGAGCAGCCGTGCGAGTCTGAGCAGTCGAAGCTCCTTCACGACAGACTGGCCCGCTTCCTCTCCTCTCCCGGCGATAACGAGCATGCCGCGCGCGGCGACGACGCGACCTCCTCGGCGGCGACGCGGCGCAGCGAGGTCAAAGGCGATTTGTACGACAGCGTGGCTGAGGCACGAGCCCAGGACGACGACATGTGCGGCCCGTGGATGTGCGCCAGCCTATCGGCCGGGACGCCTGCCAGCGCTTCGTCCGCTGCGTCGGCGTCCGATGCGGCTTCCATTCCGCTACTTGCGCCGCCTGCGCACTGGACGCCACGCACCCACGCGTTCACGCACACGCACCACTTCTTGCGCGAGCAGGCGTGCCGCCGCAGCTCTCGAACCGCACGCCATGCCTCCGACTGAACCAGATCGGCCCGCCCATGCGCCAATACGCCAATGCACCAATGCGCCAATGCGCCAATGCACCCATGCACCAATGCGCCAATGTACCAATGCGCCACAGCTGCGGCTGGCGGAGGAGCGCGAGCAGGGGCTACGAGTCGCGCTGATGCGTGCGCAGCAAGAGCGAGAGCAGGCGGTGCCCGAACGCGACGCGGCGCCCGACTCAGCGAAGCTGCGGCGGCGCCGCGGCAGCAGTGGCAGACCATCGCCCCGCCCGAAAGAGACGCCACTGTCGGCCGCGCCGCCATCACAGTTGCCGCGCGCCGGTGGCGATGCGTGCGGCGGTGGCGGGTGTGCCGGCTTCGGCGGCGGTGGCGGCGGCGCGGGCGGCGGCGGCGGCGTGGAGGTGGATCCCAACGGCGCAAGCAGCAGTGCGACCAGCCCCAGTGGCTCGAGCAGTCAGAGCGTGGTCGGCCCACCCTCATCGCCGCGCACTGGCGAGGCCGAGGCAACAATCGCCCGGCTGCGGCGCGACAACGCCGAGCTGCAGCGACGGTGTGAACAGGCGGAGACCTACGGCACCCGGTGTACGCGGTTGCTGGCGGCGCACGAGGAGCGGTGCAAGCTGCTCACATCGATGAACGCCAAGCTCGAGCAGATAGTGCGCGACGGCAAGACCGCCGCCGCCGCTGCCGCCTCCGGCGTGCGCGGCGCGCCGCCACCCGCTTCGCAGCAACTCGCCACGCCGCCGCCACCCGCCGCCGCGCCGCCGCCCGCGCCCGTCGCGTCCTCCGCGTCCACCGCGTCCGCCGCGCCTTCCCAGCGCGCCGCCTACAGCGCGCCGTTGCCGCAGCCGCCGCCACCGCAGCAGGCGCCGCCTAGGCGCCGCCCCGGCGCGCCGCGCCAGCCAGCTCGCGGAGGCGGCGGCGGCGTGTCTAGCCCTAGCCCTAACCCCAACCCCAACCCCGACCCTGACCCCGACCCTGCCCCTAATCAGGCGGCGGCTGCGGCGCGGCCCAACGTGCTCGGGTCTGCGGTCGACGCGGCGACCGGTTGGGTGGCCTCCCTCGGAGCTACGGCCTCCTCGTGGGGGGCGTCGCCCTCCGCCGCCGTCGCCGCCAGGCCCACCGCCCCCCCAGCCACCGCCAAGGCGGCTGCGGCGGCCGAAGCCGCCGCCTCTGAAGCCGCCACGGCCGTCTCGGCGGTCGCCGTTTCCGCGGGGCGCGCGGCGGCGGCGGCTTCGGCGGCAGCGGCGGCCTCGGCCGGAGCGGTGGCGGCGGCCGGCGCGTCGGCGGCGGCCTGCGCCGCGGCGGCAGCCGGCGCACTGCACACTCCGCCGCCGCCGCCTCGGGCGCAAGATCTCCGCGTGACTTCGGCGGATCTCCGCGTGACCTCGGAGCTCATCGCCGACGAGGACAGGCCCCCGGGCGCCATGCCGCTGATCGACACCACGTGCGAGGTCGCGGCACCACTGCTGACTATTTACTGCTGACTGCTTACTGCTTTACTTACTGCTTGCTGCTCACTACTCACTAATTACGATTACGAGTAACTAACTCGAATTGCCAACCACTTACTAAGGTCGCGCAGCAGCTCGGCGGCGGCGGCGGTGGCATGAATGACGGCAACGGCAATGCCGCGCCCGCCTGGGCGCAAGTCTCGCAGGGCGTGCACAGCCTCAACTGTGTGCTGGAAGTGCAGCGCGACCAGCCGATGGATGCCGACGAGGTAAACCTAAGTGAGTAAGCAAGTCAGCACACCGCGCCTTTGTGTCTGGGTGTGGGTAGGGGCAGCAGGGACCGTGCAGTCTGCGAGACGTGGTGCGTGATACCTTACTCTACTTGCTCTATGCGTACTCAACTACTACACTGAGTTACTCACTTACTTACTTACTTAGGTGGCGCTGCTAGACGGGCTGCTCGAACGCGTGAGCGCTTCGAGTCTCGTGTCACCAGTGACACTACTCTGCGGTAGTGGGGCACGTCCTGCGAGGGAGGGGTCAGTGCTGGAAACGGGGCAACGCGGCTGATTTAGGTGGGGCGCTTCCGACCGAGCGGGCGCAACTCGGATACTTTAACTGTAGAGTAGAGGAGCTACCGCCGAACGGCGGGACGGTACGCGCGTTGACACCGCGCCGTCTGTCTCGTGTGTGCATGTGCATGCACATGCACATGCCCATGCACACATGCACATACATGCACATGCACATGCAACATGCACATGCACATGTACATGTTGTGCATGTGCATGCACATGTGCATGTGCATGTTGTGCATGTGCATGTCATGTGCATGTGCATCATGTGCATGTGCAACGTGTGCATGCACATGTGCATGCACATGCAAATGTGCATGCACATGCACATGTGACATGTGCATGTGACATGTGCATGCACATGTGTGCATGTGCAGCATGTGCATATGCAACATGTGCATGTGCAGCATGTGCATGTGCATGTGCATGTTGATAGGTGATCCTGTTCCATGTGTGCGCGTTTTGCCGCTTTTGTACTAAACTGTGTGGTAGTACAGCCATATCACAGTCACACGCGCGTAATCAAAAAGCAAGCTTCACAATGCATTCTCCCGGATAGACATCCGTGTCACCGTGCGCCTGTCGCGTTCCTACCGTCAATAAAGAGCTACTTTCGCCAGCAAGAAGGTTACAACGCGTCTACTGGAGGCTGCCTACCATATGATTGGATGAGTGATACCCTGTGAGTCTAGACTCTGGCCGGGGGGGGGTAGGGGAAGGGGGGGTAGAGGAGGGGTCTGCCAAAGGGGTGGTAGGGGGTAGGAGGGAAATGGTCTGAAGTCTGCCACGGGAGGGGTAGGGGAGGGAGGGAGGGGGCAGGGGGGATAGGGTCTGAAGTCTGCCGCGGGAGGTGTGAGGGAGGGCGTAGGCTACTAGGAACAGACCAGGAACCTGGTTTTGGTAGCTCTACTAAAGTGTTACAAGGGTCTTCGTTCCGCCCTTCGGACGACACTCCGCGATTCAACAGCGATTCAAATTTAGCACAAGCCGTACCGATAACGTGTGGGGATAATTCTCGGTGTGACAATTCGATCTCCCGGCTGCGCAACCGCCCGCGCCTATCCGGTACGTTTTACCAGCGTGTAAATAAAGCCGTACCCGCTACGTCGCTAAATAAGCCCGTATGATGCACACAGCTTGCATCGAGCTACACCTTGCACCGTAGGTGCAAACCCTTGCTGTGCACATTGTCCTAGATCGAAAGGAGAACGTTCGAGATTGGCTCCGAGCGCTCATGAAGCGACCTCCTGCGTCGTGGGACCGTGGGATGTCCACATTGATTCATGGGGGAGGGGGGGGCTGGCGTGTGCAGGGGTCTGCCGCCCCACACACAGGGGGGGGGAGGGGGGGTTGGGGCAGTAGGGGTAGGGGGTAGGCTCGGGGTCTGCCAACCGGGGGGTAGGATTGACCTGCAGGTTACAGGTATATTCAGCCAATAATCATGGTATTCGTGAACCCCCGGCTAACTACGAAGTTACGATACTTTAGCTTGACCCGTCCAGATTTTCGGCATCACGACGAAAACCTTCGCGAGACTGTCCGTGTCGCGCGGGGTCCTATTCTTGCTGCAGTGGCCCAGTGCTTCCAGCCTGCAAGAAGTGGGCCCTGGCGCCGAGACGTGTCAGCTCAGGGTCAGGCCCTGTCGTGAGCTCGCCTCTTGGTCGAACCACTCCACAAGGATGTAGCACGGCACGTGACAACAATGCACAAACGCGTCTCCAAATACCAAAACAAAAGGTAGTTTGATGTGCCCGGCGTTTAACTTTAACTTTAAAGCCGTATGTACATTAGGTGCTCGAGGCTCAGCGACTACTCTCAGCGACACGTGCTGAGGTTCTCAGCATATTCTCACCCCTGCTCAGTGCACGCGCGTGTCACTCTGCCGCTCAGCCCGAGCCGGCTCAGGCGCTGGTGCTCTGCTCCCGATCACTCCACACGACGGTGCCGTACATGAAGGTACCGAATTCGGAGCCGCCGTGGGGCATCCGACCGAGCTCGGGTCCACCTATGAAGCCCAGTAGAGGCGCCCAACCCAGGACGCATCCGAGCTTCTCCGCGAGGTCCGTGCAGCCCTGGGTCCCGTCGAGCTGCAGGTTGGCGCCGCAGCAGAAGGAGAAAGCGCCTCGAATGGTATCGGCCTCGAAGCCTTGCTCGTGGAGTAGCTTGGCAGCGACCGTGGCGGTGTGTGCGCGCGCACCGACCATGCCGCCGGGACAGTCCATGATGGTCACTGTCTGCCCCAGCTTAGGCGTGACGCCCGGAAGCGAGACCGCCTCGCCCTCGGGACCCCAGCCAAGGATGGAGAGGTGTTTGAAGTCTTCACCCTCGCAGCCTTTAGCTGCGCAGCACGTAGGGTGCATGACACTCAGGCCAAGCCCGTGCATCAGTCCGAAGACCGCGCCCCTCTCCAGCGCAGCGTCGTTGACGTTGTTGTTGTTGTTGTTGTTGTTGTGAATGTTCGTTAGCCCGAACCAGTCCATCGCCCCACTCGCATCCCTCTCCCCACTCGCACCGCCCTTTGCATCGGCCCGCGCCCGCGCCTGCGCCACGACCTCGTCAAAGTCATCGCGCCAGCCGTTGTCTCCTACCCACTCAGCGTACACATCGAAGGCGCGCCGCCCGTCGATCTCGGCAATGCACGTGACTGGCGCCCCCTGGAAGGGAGAGTTCCTTTGGACCAACTTGGTCACCGTGCCGCGGCACTGCATAGGCGTCGTGGCGGACATGAATGCGGACGCAGCGTTCACACTGGGACGGCACAGCGCGAGCACCACCCCCTGCCCCACGTGCGTCGACGGTGGGCGGCCGTCGTTCCCCACGCGTGCAGAGGCGAAGACGCGCGAGCCGGCTAGGTCGGTCGACGTGCCCTGCGCGCGGGCAGAAAAGAAGGGGAGCGGCGAGCCGCCGAAGAGCGAGCAGTCTTTGCCGAGTGCTGCCTCCGCTCCTGAGATGAGCTCGTCCGCATGGACCCCTTGTGAAGAGTAATTGGTAAGTGGTAAGAGGTAAGAATAGGTAGTAAGAGTAAGTGGTAAGGTATCACACGCACTCTACGTACTGTCTTACTGCCTTACTTACTTACCAGTGAACAGAGGCGTGCTGAGGCAGATCGTGAAGGGTGGGGAGGATGCGGAGGTGGGGGACGAGGCAGAGGACGAGGCGGCCAGCACGGGGCCGGCGCTCGCTGTTGCATTCGCCGCCGCAATCGACGCGCGCACGCGATCCTCTGCTCCCTCGCCCGACGCCGCGAAGCACACGTCGTAGCGGCCTTCCGAGTATAGCAAGTGACTGAGTAAGTGGAAGTAAGAAGAAGGGTGGCACGCGCTATACGCCTATCGACCTTCTTACACATGCACATGCACATGCACATGCACATGCACATGCACATGCACATGCACATGCACATGCACATGCACATGCACATGCACATGCACATGACATACACATACACATGCACATGCACATGCACATGCACATGCAGTGCACAATGCAGTGCCTATGCACATGCACATGCACATGCACATGCACATGTGCATGCACATGTGCATGTGCATGTGCATGTGTGCATGTGCAATTACATGCACCTTCCGGGTCGATGATGCCCATGATTGCGATGCACGGCCCGGTGACGTACACACCTTCGACGATGAGGCCTCCACCGCAACTACTGCCAACCACGCTGCACCTATCGCCGCAGAGGCCGCGGAGCGTGGTCAGTAGTAGCTCGGCGTCGTGGTAGCCGTCGTAGCCACAGATGAGCAGGTGAGGCTCAGGGTTAGGGCCGAGCTTGGTGAGCAACTGTCTCCACGCCGCGCCGGCTGCTGCCGCCGTGTCCGATACTGGCAGTTGCGACCTCCCGACGGCGATGCGCACCTTGCTAAGGATGGTGGCGCACGTCCTAGAGGCGGGCGCAACCACATCCTTGCTCGATGGGCGCGCGCCGCCACGGTGCGCTGGCTCGCGCGTGCCATCCTCCGGCGTGCGCATTGCCCTCTCGATCTGCAGGACGAGCTTCGCCTTCGACTCGGCTCGATAGTCCTTGGAGTACGGGATCGCCTGTGTACGTGTGGCCCGCCTTACTTGCGTGCACTATATGCGACTCACATACATAGGACGGGGTGGTAGTGGAGCCATACATAGTGCAGCACGCGTGCAACCAAGCATCGTGCAACCAAGCATCGTGCATGGATGCCATCGCAGATGGTGTCATCGCCTGCCGGCGGAAGACGTGCGGGTGGAGCGCAAGCCACTTCTTGAGCTGCTCCCACCGATGGCGGTCACCTGTGGTATAGTGTGGTAGATGCACATGCACATGCACATGCACATGTGCATGTGCATGTGCATGTGCATGTGCATGTAACATGTGCATGTAACATGTGCATGTGCATGTGCATGTGCATGTGCATATTGGTGAGAGGGTGGAGATTGTGCAGATAGGAGTCACCACATCACCTAGCCAGGGGCAGCTGCAGTGAGGCTAGCATGGATGAGGGTAGGGACGTGTTGGATATAAGGAAGCTCTATGCATAGCTAGGGGTGCACCGTCGTAGAGGGTGATGATGGGCCGGCCGTACTGCTCCGCCCATGCGTTCTCCTTAACCACCCATTCACTCTCAAAGGTATACGGGTCGATGATCGTCACGAGGACGCGACTGGTCCTCACCGCGGCCTCGAGCACCTAATAGTTAGCGCTAGGGCTACGCTAGGACTAGGGTCAGATTCAAGGGCTTAGGGGATACAGTCAGAGCTAGGGGGGCTAGGTAGGGGGGGTAGCTGGTGTCCATGGCCAGGTTACAGTAGCATACTCCTCCCCCCTAGAGCACTAGAGCAGCACTAGAGCAGCACTAGAGCAGCACTAGAGCAGCACCTCCTCGCTGATCTCAAGCAGGTCCATCCGGTCGAAGAACGCTCTCAGGCCCGCACCTTGGACGGCATCGACGACCCACATGGCCCTGGTGAGTATATAGCCATGGTAAGTATAGCCATCCATAGAAGTATATCCGTAGTAAGTATAGCAGCGCCTGTCTTCCGAGGCGTCGAGTCGCTTGCAGTGAGACACGAAGACGTCGTACCTATTCGAGTAGGTGTGCACACGTACCTATTCGAGTAGGTGTGCACGCGTACCTAGGTGCGTACCTTTGTGCGGTGCGTAGAGTGCACATGCAGCGTACGAGTGCATGTGCAGAGACATAGGTCCGTCGTTTGTCCGCCCCCACAACGTAACAAAGTACTAACTCGCGGTCTTACAGCCATAGTAAGTATAGCCAGTACGTATAGCCTCTTACTTGAAGGTGATGCCACCCCCGTCTACCGATGGCGGTAGTGATGGCGGCCGGGGCTGCTCGAGCGCTCCGCTTGCCGTTCTTGCCCGCACCAGGCCGTGCGTCGCGGCACCAGGCGCCGCGGCAGCCACCTCGCATGCACTTTCCGGAGCCGTCACTGCTGCTGTGCTCGCACCAAGTTGCCGTCCCGGCTGCTGCCCCGGCTGCTGCCCCGGCTGCTGCCCCGGCTGCTGCCCCGGCGGCCGCACGGCCTGCGCCCCGACAACTGTGCCAGGCGTGGGGGTGGTAGTTGAGATGGAAGTAGCGATGTGAGGGATGTGGATGGGCTCGAAGAGGATGAGATCGCCGTGCGCGCTCACTTGCACACCGGCAGGCGGCATGCCCACATCGCGCAGTGCGGCGCACAACCGGGCCACCCGGTCGGGCGGGCAGGCCTGCGGGGGGCGTAAGCAGTTCTGTAGAGCGTGCGAGGGGGAGGAGCTTGCTACGCCCATCGCAGAGGCAACCACTGCCCAAGGTGTTGCCGAGGCCTGCCGGCGCGAGAAAGAGGCGCGCGTTCACGTTAGAGTTGGCTAGGGCGAGGTCTGCCGTCTGGCGGCTAACCCTCGCTTCACCGACGCCTCACCTCGCGCGCTGGTTCGAACGTTACTCGAGTAGAGTAACGAACTACAGTCCACCTTTCCTGCAACAGCTGAAGGGCAGCAGTGACCGAAGGGGGCAGGCACAAAGGGTCAGTGTGATAAGTTGAGGCGTGGTCCGTGAAACCTCTCGAGATACGTGAAGGCTTGCTGAAGGGCGGGGACTCAGCCCAGTAACAGCCCAGACCTCAATCCGCGAAGCCTATCGTGTACAGCTCAATATTTCTTTATTTGTATTACTCCCTTGTTCCCATTTTATTACCCGTCCTCAGCTCACGGCTTCACTAAAGCCAGGGGCTGAGGGAGGGTGATAACCAAGTAACCAACGTCTAACGAACTACAGTCCACGTTTCCATCTCCATGGGGATCACCAAGGCCGAGTCGCGGACGCTGATCGACGCCGCACACCACGCAAAGGGCCGCCTCTGCCGCATGCGCGTCGGCGCCCCAACCGCGCTCGCCTAAGCGAGCGCCGCCCCCGAACACACGTGCCGCTTACCGGCTAGCCATATGATCTGCTCCCGCGTGCTTTGTCGTGTCCGTTGTTTTCCGTCTTAATGAACACCCAATTAATGCAACAGACAGACACACATTCAAAAACCGACCATAATATACTCCAAATACTCCGGGAGGGAGGCATTCTTTTGAGCGGAGCCTGGCAGCCTGCACGAATTCACGCAGGTAGGCGGCTGGACACAAACCAGGCGAGCACGGGTGCGATGGCTGCGGCAACACCAAGGCTGAAGCCATGGAGGCGGTGTGGAACGCGCTGCAGGCTGCCGCGGCGTGGCGGCGGCACTGGTTTGAGCAGCTCATGCGCGAAGAGAACACACTGCTTCTGGAAGTGGGCCTTGTCTTTCTCGGTCGCGGTCAGCTGGTTCTTGCGGACGTTG
>Ga0209302_10002194_pt1 | contig 11425 bp, 8 predicted proteins | sample ArcOceMetagenome_2_FD_187445 | JGI IMG/M metagenome (GOLD analysis project Ga0209302, IMG submission 187445) | Marine eukaryotic phytoplankton communities from Arctic Ocean - Arctic Ocean ARC135M Metagenome (SPAdes) (version 2) | ecosystem: Environmental > Aquatic > Marine > Oceanic | place... | reverse complement strand
GGCGGCGGAGGCGGCGGCGGCGGCGGAGACGGCTAGGTTGGCGGCGGAGGCGGAGGCGGAGGCGGAGGCGGAGGCGGAGACGGCTCGCTTGGCGGCGGAGGCTGAGGCGGAGGCGGAGGCGGAGGCGGAGACGGCTCGCTTGGCGGCGGAGGCGGAGGCGGAGGCGGCGGCGGCGGCGGCGGCGGAGGCGGAGTTGCAGTCCGCTGCACAGGCTCGCCTCGAGGCGGAGTCCCTCGCCGCAGCGGAGGCGCGGCGGTGCGCTGTCGACAAGATCGCACGGCTGACGACGGAGGCGGCCTCGGCGGAGGAGGCCTTCCACGCGGCGGCCGCGCGCGCCGAGGAGGAGGCGAGTGAGGCGGCGTCGAGTGAGGCGGCGTCGAGAGAGGCGGCGTCGAGAGAGGCGGAGGCGCGCCAAGCGGCGCGGACCGAGGAGCACTCGGGCTCAGACGCGGCGGGCGCGGCGGGCGCGGTGAGCATGGCAGGTTTGGTGGCGAGTGTCGCTGTCGCCGCGACGGCCGCGTGCACCGGGGACGATGGGCGCGCGGGGGCGCCGCTATTGCCACGGCGCGCGCACGCGACGCAGCCGCAACAGCCGCGGCAACCGCGGCAGCCGCCGCCGCAGCAGCATCAGCAGCAGCAGCAGCAGCAGCAGCAGCAGCAGCAGCCTCCAAGGCAGCCTCGGCCCACGTCGGCGGTGCGGCCTGTGGCACCGGCGCCCTCCGCGTCCATGGAGCCACCGTCTGCGTGGATGCCTGCGCAGGCGGCGAGTGGGGCCGGCTTGCTGGCCGGCGCCGCAGGTGGGCTCTCTGCCGCCGCGTGGGCCTCGGCGGCGAGCGCCGCGGGCGGCGCGCACGCGGCGGCGGCGCGCGCGTCGGAGAGCGCGCTGGATGCGGCGGAGCTCGCCAAGGCGTCGACGGCTGCGGGGCTTGCGACGGCCAAGGAGTCCACGGCGGCGGGGCTTGAGGTGGTGGGCGACGTGGCCGCAGTTGTCTCGACAGAGGTGTCGCAGCTCGCGGCGGACGTGCGCAGCGCACTCGGCTCGTGGTGGCGATGAGAGCTAGCTCACACGCTCAGGTCCTCTCCCCTTCCGCTTCGTATCTCAGCTCGTATCCTATCGTATCTTCTTATCTCTCTTAGATAAGATAAGATAGATAGATATCTCTATCTTATCTCTCTATCTTATCTCTCTTAGCGTATATGTTGGCCCCGTCCCCCCCATCACTCGGTCGTCTGTTCTCGTGGAGCGGCCATGTCGCACCGTTCCAAGAACCCAGCCTTGCAGGGTGTGCAGTGGCGCTTCCTCTCGAGCGACGTAGCGAGTGGCGGCCTCGTGCAGAACGAGTCTGAATTCGACCAGCCGATGACCGACGAGGCGCAGCGGCGCATCGCCTACCTCGAGCAAGCGCTGGCCTCTACGCAGGACCACGACTCGCAGTACCAATCCTTCCTGATGGAGGCTGGGAAGCACGCGCCCGGCGGCAGCAGCATACGGGACCCGGTGTCGCCCCGCGCTTCAGACCTGGTCGACGGCGTTGATCTGTTGGCAGTTGACGGGGAGGCGGGAGGGGCAGACCAGATCCCTGGCGACCCCTTTGACGCCCAGCCGCTCTACCTTCCTGGCGCGCGATCACGTGGCACAGAGCGACGCGGCCCTCCCTCGGTGCGCTTTGAGGGTGGCGGGGCGGCAGGCGGCGGCGGGGCGGGGGCTGGGTCGTATTCGGCGGAGGATGACGAGGTGGCGAGGGTGCAGGTGCATGCGGCGACTGGTGAGAGTGAGGCGGCGGTGGAGCCTGAGCGCAACTCGCCCTCGCCCGTGATCATATGGCGCCACGCGGCTCCCGTCAAGCTCGCGCACAACGTGCCCGCCGACCTGCTGCCGCGCGCGCCACCTCCAGCCGCCTCCTCGAGAGGCCGGAGGCAGGCCAGCCCGCAGCGAGGAGGAGGGAGCCCCCCCCTGTCGCCTGCTGGGGCGGCGGCATCGAGCTACGGGGGCGAGGAGGCGGCGGCGCCGCCGCGCGCGGACAAGCGACAGCTGCAGCATGACTACGCCAACTCGCGCGCCTGGTACCTACCCGTAAGCTCGTGGACGACCAATGGCGAGGGGCGTGACGGCGGCGGCGACGGCGGCGGCGGCGGCGGCCCCGCCGGTGGTGGTAAAGAGCTGCTGCCCAAGCTGTACTCGTCGCGCATCTACAAGGAGTATCTCAACGCGCAGAACGTCCAGCGCATCCCCCACTACCTCGCGCTTGTCGAGCCTCCCAAGCCACCGCCCAAGGCCGGCCGCGGCAACACCTCACCCGCACGCCGCAGCGAATCCCCAGTCTCAATCGAGGGCAGCTCCTGAGCCGCCCTGAGGGGTGGTAGAGAGCGGGGAGTTGTGGTATAAGTGTATCCGTGCGGCCGGCGTGTCACAAGCCGTCAAGCCTGGCTCCGACTGACTGATTTCACTGAATTAATTTTCGTAGAATCACACACTCTCCGTTCCGTCACTTCACACATCACACCGTGGTGGCTTCCGTGGGAGTCACACGCTGCTATCTAAGTCCCTGGGTGCTGGGACACCAACAGTCACTCTGGAATCTGGGTCTATACCAGCCTAGCAGTAGGGCGCAGCTGCGCCGTTGCCCCACTCCTCCTCTACCTCCAGCCTGCAGGACTGAGCTCAGGAAGAAGCGCTACCGTACGCTGCCAGTGCCGCACTCGCGCAATTGGGAGTGCTTCGCTGTGGCGTGCGCCCGTGGGCTCCCTCTACATAAAGATTAGTCTCTAGACACGCAACAGAGACAGAGAGGTGGCGCACAGAGCCATACTTCTAGGCACTCACACTGTCTCGGCCGGCTATCGCCTCGACATTGGACTCGTCATCGCCCGCCCTCACCCGGGAGCGTTGCTTGTAGCCGGCGCAGCAGCACCGTGCGCGTTCGAGGCCACGAAGTCGTGCCCCCGCCCGGCGGCGAGGTCTGGCAGCTGCGGCGGTGGCGGCGCGGCGGCACCGCCGCTGTAGACTAGTGCGAGGGGTAGGGCATGTGCGGGTAGAACGCGAAGGGCATGTTCGGCGACCGCGCCCCAGCCACCGGCGTCGGCAGGTTCCAGGCGCCGACGGGGCCCGGTGGCGTGGGGGGTGGGGCCGAGGGGGGCAGGAGAGTCAGACACTCGGGTGGCGCCGGCGGCAGCACACGGATCGTGCAGGCGGACACCCCGCGCCCAGGGCGGCTGCTGGCGCACAGGTCGGACCGACGACGGGTCAGCACGCGCGGAAACGCGCATGCCGGCCGTGGGCGGTTGCATGGGTATTGCATGGGGTAGGAGCACGGACGCAGCCGCCTCGCAGCCGCAGCCACCACTCAGCACGCTTTGAATCGCGGGCCGGCCGCTCGTCCCGCCACGCGGCCAGCCCGCCGGGCGCCGCCACGGCCTGCCGCCCGGCCCACCGCCGGCCACATACGGGCCGGCCCCAATTCGAGCCGGCCTAGCCCGCCGGCCGCGCGGCTGACCGGGTCGGCCGAGCCGCGCCGACGTGGCGGCCAGCCGGATTTGGGCCTCGGCCGGCCGGGTGGCCGGCCGGATTTGTCGGGCGGCCCGGCCGGATTTGGGCGGTCGGCCGGCCCGATTTGGGGGGTCGGCCAGCCGGTCTTGGGGGGTCGGCTGGCCGGGTCGGCCGGGCGGCCAGCCGCTCACCAGATACGGCTCAACCGCCACTTAGCGCGGGCACCGGTTCCTAGTCCCTCGAGCCGCTTTTCGTCTGCTTTTCGTGTGGCATAGTGACATCCCTACCTATATACTCTCGGAGATCGCGCCGCCTACCGAGAAGGGCTCTGAGGAGTGAGGGGATGATTTAAGCTCCACAGTCCACTAACAGTCCACTACCCCGGCCTTAATTTACGGCCGGACCGGCGTGTTCCAGACCTAGGTGACCCAGCAACGCACGTTTTCGCGATTTCGATAATTTTCCACGTTTCTAAACCGCATCGCCTCGTCAGAGTCAACGGACTCCACGCCGCTGCCTTCCGTTCGCCGCCAAGCACGTCGTCCGGCATCTGTGTCATGTCGGTGTCGCCGGTCAACTCTTGCTGCGCGGCCGATCTCAGTGTGCAGGAGACGCAGGACCCCTCCGGCTCTCAGGTCGACGAGGCGGCGAGGCGGCAGCTCGGCCTATTGGACTCGGAGGGGAACGTTGTGGCGTCCGCCGCGACGCCCTCCGCATTGCCCGTGCTGAGCGAGACGGCTCGCGGTGGTGGCCCGAGTTTGCCCACCCGCCGGCGAGGGTGCACAGCCAAGGCAACCTGCTGTGAGTGGATCCAAAGACCCGGGCGGGAACCGCAACGCGCGACAGCTGCGCTATACCTATACCTTGTGTTGAGTGGTTGCGCGACTTTCACACCGAGAAGGAGGCCGAGTACCGGTTGGCCGCCCAGGCGGGGTCGGCGTCGCAGCCGCGCTACCGCTCAGAGGGTGGCTGGATGGAGACTTTGGGTCGCCGTATACTCCACACCTTTTGGCCACGCGGGAAGCTCGCGACCGGACGTCCGCCTCTGTCAACTTGGAGCACATCGTCACGAGCGAGTGGCTGCGCACCACCGAGTCCGTGTTGAAGGAGGCGGGTCTGCCTCGGCAGGACATCGCGGTGTGCACGCTCGCCAATGCGAGCGAGAACAGTGCCGGCGGAGAGAAGCCACTCTCGTGCTTTGGAACGGACGCGGACTTGACAAACAGCAAGCTCTACCACCCCGACGAGACCAGATCCAAGGCGAAACGCACGCGGCTGGCAAAAGCCACTTGCCATGGCGTATTGAGCATCACCTTTGTGCAGCAGGACACCAAGTCGCTCGGCTCCAAGGCAATCACCGGCCACTTCATGGCGTTCCTGAGTACGCGCGTAGGCTCGCCGGGCTGCGGAGGGATGCCACCGCGCAGTCGAGCGGCATTGCGCGCAGGATTGCTCTGATCAACTCCCACTACCACCGCTGGCACGACCCTCTCGTCCTTCGGCCGTCGCTGCTGCGGCAGCCTCGCTACGCGTGGATGCTAGAGATGAGACTGAGAGGCGGGCACGACAAGGACGACGCAGCCACGCGCTCGAGTGAGGACTCGCCCTGCTCGTCGACCACGTGCTCCGTTCCAGCGTGGTGGACGCACCGTACTAGGCGGTCGACCGCCAGGGCAATGGGTAGTGGGGGTATGGTGTTGGGGGGTTGCGGTGGGACACGCGGTGTGATTCATACAAGGCGATTTTTAAAAGCTAGTATATACAAACGCTCAGCCTACACCCCCACATACACCCGCTCCTCTCCCACGCGCTCGGCGCACGCGTCTCGCAACGCCGAGCGCATGCAGCTGTGCGGCTTCGATGGAGTTGATCGGGAAGGGCTCGTCGTCCTCCTTAGCTTCTGCGTAAAAGTCGAGAAGTTGCGGCTCCATCACGTCGAGCAGCGCGTCGTCGCGCTCCACCCGTGTGACGGCCAGCTGCCGAGTGGCGCCTTGCTCGCGCAGCACCACAAAGTCGGCCCGTCGCGTCCCGGTGCACGCCATGGTCAGCTGGAGCTGACAAAGGTACGCGTCCGTTAGCCCCGCGCCCCTCGCGTGTTCTCGCGCGGCACTTTGATATCCAAAAGCAGATCCGAGAGCTCGCCGTTAGACTGAAGCACGGTGTGCCCGGGGCTCAATCCGTGCACGCTCATTGTCTGAGCTTATACACAATCCAGATATCGCTCCAGAAAAAACCTTCTGAGCAGCCTCATAAACGGACGATTCGGGAATGTCTCTGTTGAACCATGCATGCCAATACAGCTGTATGAGGGCTGATACTCATACAGCAACCGAGAGAGGGACCGCCCAGCTCACATATGCAGCCGTACAATCGCGTCCCCACACAGTCCGCGGATGGGTGCAAGCACGTTTACAGATCCGGTGTCGGGGGCATGGACACTTTAGAGATATACGGAGCATCTTGTGTGGCTGGTCTCGTTGGGATCACGGCAGTCGACAGCATTCTGTTTGGCGCACCACCTGCACTCGCGTCGCGTTTCCTCTGTGCCCCAGCCCCAGTGCAGCATAACCCTGTTTGGAAGCTTGGGACAACGCTTTAGATCGGCAGCGGGGACCATTGGCCGCACACGCCCGTTTTCCATCCCTGGAAACGAAATAATCTCCTTCGTCCTGTAAGGTCTGCCTGGATCTTGATGCTTTAGTGTAATGACCGTATTGATCCCGGAGTTTGACAGCACTGGTTCCATGACTTTCTGAAGTAACGTGGACTTGTCCACGACAGCGTTGTCCCTCTGCAACCTGTCAACAAAGTCACTATTAGGGATTTGCAGTGAAACATTGAAGTAGCGTGCAATGTCCACGATGTCATTGGCAACCAAGGTGTCCCCAGTATAGTACCATAGACCCGAGCCGCGCGCCGCATAAAACCATGTGGCGCCCCATGCATTGTCGACACCGCCATAGTGGGAGACCTCCATCCATTCACCCTTGCGAATCACCGGCTGATTTCGGGACCCACCCATTTGATTTGTGTGTGTGTGCATCTCCCAATCTGCGTCCCAACGCGATGGGCCGTGATTGATCCAAAGCGTCTGCTTCGGAAAAAAGCAGGTGCCGCAAGTTTCGTGATAGCAGCTCTGACATCTAGGTCTTGAGGCGGGTGTGATGTGGAGCGATTTGATGCATGGGTGGAACAGCTGGCCCTGCGCTGCAATGGCTGGACACATGAGAGAGTCGAGGGAGATACTTTGAGAGAACAAATCGGGATCAACGTTGTCCATGGAGAGACTCCAGCCAGGAGGCACATGCTCTCTCCAAACCACATCGACATCTTGCCACCGCCATACCAGCGAGTAGTGGCGGTGAAGCCCTTCTTGCCCGCCGTATGTGCGACACAAGTAGTAGGCAAGTTGTGGCGAGCTTGGTGGCAGCAGAGCCTCAAGGTCCTTAACGCTCCACGAGCTAAGCATGTGAAGTAAACGAGAGGGTGCTGAGGGTAGAGGTTTTGATGGTGGGGGTGGCATCAATGGAGGCGAGGCTGGTAACGGCGATGGTGGTGGCAGCGATGGAGGTGGTGGTGATGTCGGTGGTGATGGTGGCGTTGGCGATGGCGGCGGCGGCAACGGCGGCAGCGATGGCAGCGTCAACGGCGGCAGAGACAGCGGCGGTGGCGACGGCACCGGCGACGGCGACGGCGGCGGAGGCGACGGCACCGGCGACGGCGACGGCGGCGGTGGCGACGGCACCGCCAGTGACGGTGGCGGCGGCACCGCCAGTGGCGGTGGCGGCGATGGTGAGGGCGACACTGGTGGGGGGAGCAACGGCGGTGGAGACGCTGGTGGTGGCGGCGGTGGCGACGGGCGCGGCGACGGAGACGGAGAGGGCGGCGGTGGCGACGGCGGCGGCGGCGACGGAGACGGAGACGGAGAGGGCGGCGGCAATGGAAGTGGCGGCGACGGAGGCGAAGAGGGCGGCGGTGGCGATGGAGGCGGCGGCGACGATGGAGGCGGCGGCGGCGACGGAGGCGGCGGCGACGGAGGCGGCGGCGACGGAGGCGAAGAGGGCGGCGGTGGCGACGGCGGCGGTGGCGACGGCGACGGCAGCGGTGGCGACGGCAGCGGCGACGGAGGCGGCGGCGGAGTCGGAGAGGGCAGCGGTGGCGACAGCGGGTCCGACAATGGGCCGTTCTCTAAGCCGGTGTCAGCAAGTAGTCCGGCGGGCAGCTGCCCACTGCGTGTCAGACTCCGGACGTACATGACGACGACCAAGGTGAACGCCACTACTCCGACAAAGAGTGGGGTGAGTGTGGCCCACCGGTAGCCAGGTCGAGGCGCGCTCAACGGAAGCTCCTTGTACGAGCCAGTGCATACCCGAATGTTCACCGGCAAACAGTTTCTTGGCATGTTTTGTCAGCTGCTTCGTATACAAGAGGAAGCGTGCGGGTTGGACACGGAGAGCTCCTTTCTGCGACGCGCCACAGCATCACCCAGCTCAGCACTCGTTGAAGGAACGCGACCCTACCTGAGTCCTCTCCCTACGGGTGGTGCACATACATGGAGGACGATAGGGCAGGTATTTTGTATGAGTGGCACAGAGAGCGTCACACAGCCCTAGCATGAGATTGCCGTTCGTGTCGTCGTTGGCACGTCGTGTGTGTCTTGATGGTTGAACAAGATTGTTGTTAACGGCCTAACAACTTCAGTAACTGCCTAAACAACCAAGGGGATCACGACTGTTGCGTCCACGTCGCGACCGCGCTGAGCGGGTATCACAATGCGTGCCTCACTGCTTGCTGCGATGGCCCTGCTGGCGTGCGCCGGGCAAGCTCGTGCGGGCAGGTACCTCCTGTTCACGACGCAGCGCAGCGGCTCCACCTGGTTCTGCGAGTTGCTGGAGCGGCAGCCTGGGGTTCAGTGCGGCGTAGAAGGTCATGGAGGGCAAGGCCAACCCTCCCGGATATCGGAGATGATGATCAAGTACTCGTATATGAAGAGCCGAGTCGTCGGAGGATACGACTACTCCACTGTCCCGTGGGCGAAGTGGCGCGCAGACTGCGACGCGCAGTGGGCGCGCCTCACTGCGAGCCACGAGCGTCACGAGATACCTAACGAGATACCGGCGATCGGATACAAGCTCATGTACGACCAGGTCCCCCCGCGGCTCGTAAACGAATTCATCAAGTACGTGGTTGAAGAGAACATCAGCGTAGTGCACCTCGAGCGCGAGGCGGTGCTGCTGCAGGTGGCATCCCGGTTTCAGACCAAGGCAGGCATGATGCACGACACGAATGCCTCCAGTGCGGCGGCAACCCGCGCATCGACTCCCCAACTGGCTATCCCCTTTGCAACGGTCGAGCGGCTGATCAGGGCGAAACTCGCGGAGCACCGCGCATGGAGCGACCGCCTGCGCTACACGCCGGGCGTTCGCTACTATCACGTGGCATACGAGCAGCTGACCGGCGCGGCGGCAGAGAATTACCTGCGCTCAGTCGTGGCCTTCGTGCTGGACAAGGGCGTGCTTTCGATGGCGAGTGAGCTGAACATGCTGCATGAGGCGTCATGCCGAGAGCGCGTCGCGCCGTGGCTCTACGCGTTGGTGCGCAAAGCATTCGGTGGGAACTCCTCCGAGCCGCGCTCCGTGATCGGCGCGTGCGACGTGCTTGACGCCCGAGAGGCGGCTGCTCAAAAAAAAGCATGACAACGGATGTCTTACTACCCCCGGGAGAACGGTTAACAGAGATGGAAACCGTTAACAGGCCGTTCAAAACTCTCGAGACTTGTGAAAGTGCTTTATATCACTCATAACCGTGTATGGTAGGTTGGAGCCTTTCACTCGAGCTCTGTATTGAGATTTACATGCGAGCCCGCGGAACTCTAAAAGTGGGGCTTTTACGGTTGAGCCGAGAACACAGCACGCGCCCCTCAACAAGTGAGTGCTCGCGCCTCGAAGGCCTCGATGGACGATACGTATGAATCCGCGTACTCCGCCCGGCGACGTGCCGGCCTGGTGTGCCAAACAAAGAGGTCGCGTCCCGCAGAAATAGCCCCACGCTATAAATAGACCTTCAGCTTTGAGATGCCCTCGCAGGCCTGTCGGCCGGCCTTCTTGCCTTCATGCGAGACGCGGTTGCTGTCGAGCGAGAGATATTTCAGCTGGGGCAGCGAGCCAGAAACTACCGAGCGTATGATGGCGTCTGCTCCGGAGTCTCCGATTTGGTTTCCATAAAGCCAAATCGTGTGTGCAACGTCGGCAGGGCCCCGTCTCCGATCACGCCTGTGCACGTGAACGCAGGGGGAATTGATAGCGGGCAAGCGAGAGAGAAGGTTGCGGCTCAACGCGTGTGTGAGACGACATGTCGTACTCTAAACTCTATCTATGAGATGATATGAGCCAGCTGCGCATCCCGCTCTCTTAGGGTTAGGCGCAGGCTTAAAACTTAGGGTGTATTAGTAGGGTTAGTTAGCCCTCCCTGGGTCATGCCTGCGAGCTTCTTCGCCCCAGCGTCAGTGATGTTGTTCCCCTCGAGGAACAGCCTGCCGATCTGGGGCCTGTGGGTACCAAAAGTAACAAAAGTGGACCCCTCAAGCGTTGGCATGCGCGCTGACCGGCGTGGCACCACAGCCTCACGCAGCCTAATCACGGCTCCACACTAGTTGAGATCTCTGTGGCTAAAAAAGCAGTAAAAGAAAGGAGGGGGTGTTGAGATCACTTGGTGCAAGTTTCAAGAGCTGAACATGTATTTCAAATTATTCACAAATTATGTATCTGGTGCGTGTGACTGTATCCTTCATTCTTGTGCTGTGAAAACTGATTTGCGGACTGCCATTCTTTTAAGGAGTGTATTGAGTGGGGGTGCACATGACATAGTAGTGTGTGTTTGTGTATGTCGAGGTGTCGGAGGTGTCGGAGGTGTCGGAGGTGTCGGAGGTGTCGGAAGTGTCGGAAGTGTCGGACATTGACACGCTTGACACCAATTGACATGTGACGCGCGTATAAACTGTCTGAATTGGTCCTACGCGTGCCGGAGTGTGTCGAGGCAGTGTCGGAGTGGTCTCACGGAGTGTGTCGATTGACACTAGTGTCGGACGTGTCGATAGTGTCCAAAAGTGTCCAAAAGTGTCCAAAAGTGTCCAAGTGTCAATTGACACTAGTGTCAAAGTGTCGCGAGCCGCGGGGCTCAACACCCCAGGTGGCGCAGATACAGCGCACCGCCGACGCGCCGAGGCGCCGCCCCAGGCCGCGCTGACGCAGCGCACCACCGAAGTGCCGCCCCAGGCGGCGCCGACGCGGTGTGCGCAACCCCTCCCTCTCGGATATGGCGGCCGCTGGCAGCTGCTCTGCATGGCGTGTGGATCCTGGGCTTTCACTGGAGGTCTCGGGTGTCATGGGGGCCCACGTGTGGGCCCTCACACATTGACCGCCTGCTGGAGGAAGCCATATCGGGGGTGTCGCGGCCGGCGTTCATCCCGTGGGCGGGACCAACTCGCGCAGGGCCAACGGAGGCGCGGTGCCTGCCCGCACCCAAAGGAACCGGGGACCCGGGCGCCTTGGGTGCGGCCAACCACGCCTCCCGCGGCTCCATCGGGACAGAGGGCGGCCGACGTGGGGCGCTACGGCGAGTCCTCACGCGCAGGGCCCTCGGTCATTGGCAGACCAGTCCGGCGCTTGCCTCCAAGCCGTGGGGTGCTCGCTATACTTGGACCGGGGGACAACGCGGTTGAATTCCCGCGCCCCGGCCAGACAGGGCCCCTCCCCCCCGAAGAAAGGCACCCGGTATACCCTCAAAGATTCAATTGGTTTGAATCCACACCCACCAAGCGCGCCTCTCACACAGCCCAGCCTCGTTCCGCCTTCGGCGGAACAGTCACCTACCCTATAGCCATGCCTCCTCTGACTACCGCCACCGCCAAGGTGCACAGCGCCGACGAGAACCAAGTCG
>Ga0209302_10002191_pt1 | contig 11429 bp, 5 predicted proteins | sample ArcOceMetagenome_2_FD_187445 | JGI IMG/M metagenome (GOLD analysis project Ga0209302, IMG submission 187445) | Marine eukaryotic phytoplankton communities from Arctic Ocean - Arctic Ocean ARC135M Metagenome (SPAdes) (version 2) | ecosystem: Environmental > Aquatic > Marine > Oceanic | place... | reverse complement strand
GGGGGGGGGGGGGGGGGGGGGGGGGGGGGGGGGGGGGGGGGGGGGGGGGGGGGGGGGGGAGCAGTGGGCTGGCCTCTCCCTGGGAGGGCCGAGCTGTCCAGAGCCGCTAGGCGCGCGCCGAGGAGTCACAGGAGCCGAGGGTGCAACCCAACTTTGGACCATGCGGGCGCGCCCCCGAGAGGCCGAAGACGGTGTAGTCCTCTCCGCCCATGACCTGTGTGAGTCGTCGCATCTCGGAGCAGCCGCGCGTCACGAGGGCCGCCATAGCGTTGGTGCCCAGGCCGAGCCCCTCGCACATGCCGGCGGCGATGGCGATGACGTTCTTGATGGCGCCGCACACCTCGACACCGATGACGTCATTCGTGTAGAGGCCGCGGAAGTTGCGCGTCTTGAGCATGGACATGGTGTCGTAGCCCAGGTCGCGGTCGGTCGAGGCGATGGTCACCGCGGTCGCCATGCCTTGCGCGATCTCCATCGCAAACGAGGGCCCGGAGAGGTAGGCCAGAGGCCGGTCGGGGCCCAGCACGTCGGTCATCACCTCGGACATCATCTGCAGCGTGCCCGTCTCGATGCCCTTGGTCATGCAGATGACGGGCACGTCGGGCGGCATCATGCCCTTCACCTTGCCCAGCACGTCGCGCGAGAACTGGCACGGCACCGCGTGGAAGATAAAGTCCGCACAGCAGAAGGCGGCGGCCGGGTCGATGCAGGCGCCGATGTTGTGCGGCAGCTCGAGGCCACCCAGGCTCTTCGGGTTGACGTGCTCAATATTGATCGCGTCCGCCACCTCCGCCTTGCGCACGACGATCGTCACGTTGACGCCCTTCCCCGCGAGCAGCACACCCATGGCGGTCCCAAAGTTGCCGCTACCCAGGATGGCGACGTTGATGGTCGACGCCCGCACCTGCGTGCCTCCCAGGGTGACGAACGAGTCCTTCTTTTCAATCTCTCCAGGCACCTTGTCGTCATCGTCCAGCCAGGACGACGCGTCGCTGAACACAGGCGGCCCGCCGCCGTCGCTCACCATCAGGGCCACCGGTGCACGAGGTGCCGCACGTCTATACACACCGCCACCTGCTGCTGCTGCTGGCGGGCCATTCAAGAGGAGCGCGCACGCAGATTCGCACAGTACGAGCAGTAGCAGCGCCTGCTGACTCATGTTGGGGCACGAGCGGCTGCACCGCTCGAGCTGCCTTGTCGGAGAGAAGAGCTCGCCGGGGGGGGAGGCATTTCCACCCTGCGTAAGCGCCAGGGGGGGCAGCACGGCAACTGAAGGGGTTTGATTCTTGGGTTTCTGTGAAAATTGGCGAGATTTTGGAAAGTCGGAAGCTCTATTCCTAGAGTTCACACTAAAACAAGGTCTCCCTCTGGTCTCTGAAAAAGTAGCGGGTGCCAACACTTCAGCTTGGCGCACGAGTGAGGGTTGGTGGTATGAGTGAGAAATCTCGCCTGATTTCCGATTTGAAGGCCCCCGGAGTTTCGTTCCAAATCTGAGTCCCGCACCAGCCTTGGTCGGGCCACCCCGAGCAACGTGAGAAGAGACAGGTAGGATGGACGACCGAACAGACCTCGCGTTTCTGCTCACAAGCTTCGCAACAACCGGAGCCCAAAAGGAAGCAAAATCCGTTCAAGATGGCGACGTTAGTCCTGCGCTCACTGCCCAGACGTCTTGCATTAGTGACGACGAGCAAGTCAAGGAATACTCCCTCGACTCCGCGATGGAAGAGCCGTGGGATATGGAGGATAAACACCTCAGGCGCATGAAGCGCAATCGCGAGTCGGCGGCGCTCAGCCGCAGTCGCAAGAAGCAGTATGTCGAGGAGCTTTTGGCGAAGGTGCAGGAGCTGGACGCGACGGTGCACGCGCTGCAGAGCGAGAACGCGCAGCTGAAGCGCGACTGCGCTTCGCTCGCCCCCTCTACCCCCGCCGGTCTGCCCGCAACTAGTACCGCGGGGGAGCAAGGCCCCTCGAGCGAGAGAAGTATGGCTCCCATCCCCCAGCGCACATCTCAGCTGGTGCCCCGGAGCCCGCTTGCCGACGACAGCGAGAGGGGTTGCTCGCCCAACACGCGTCGCGCCGCCAACCCCACGCGAAGCATCTCTCCGACGCAAGCGGGCTGCTTGGCGCTGCTCAAGATGACCACCGGCAGCAGTACGGCCGCCAGCGCCGCGTCGTCCCACAGCACTGCGCTCCCCGTGTGCTAGGCCCGCGTGGCATTCGCACCGCGGAGGTATATGGCCCCCAGCCACGCCGTGAGGCGGGCTGCGCGCCGATGTGTTCAGTATGTGAGCGGAGCGGGCCATGTGATACATTAGACCGACACGTGTGTATACGCAATACGCGCCCTCGTCCCCTGCTGACCCCAGCCTCGTATATATGTGGGGGCCGGCATGCGCCATATATGCGTGATGCGAGTGCGTTTGTTTTTGCGAATATCAATATATGCTAAATACAGCCGTATTAGAACCTCCACAACCCCTTAATATAACCTATATGGGATCTGGGGTGCCGATCTCGCGTGGCGGTCTCCGCTCAGTCTCCGCGCCTCTCTGTCATCAGTCTGTCTCTCCGTCTCCTGCGTCTCTGTTCCGTTATAACTTATATTTCCTTTTCTTCGTCATGTCTTTCTTCATTAGAACCGCGTGCGAAAGCAGCACACAACGCAGATTCTGATGCAAGGGCGCTCTCACACATTCGACTCAGAGCAAACACGGGGCCGTCTCAGCTCTTACTACATTTCAGCTACGGTGCCGGTGTGTGCTCCATGGGCATCAGCTTGGCCACGTCGACGCCGGTGGCCTCTAGCTTGGCCAGCAGCGCCTCCACCACGCCAGGGGCCGGCCGCCGCTCGCGTGTCATGACATACATCCACGAGCCTGCGCCGCCGGTGCAGACCAGGTGCGTGCTCGGCTCGACGGCTAGGATGAGGAAAGGCAGGCGCACGGGTGGGCAGAAGCGGCCGAGCAGCGGCGCGACCTTCCACCCCGCCCCCTGCTCGCCGCCCGCCACCCAGCCGCGCTGTCGCACCGTCGTGAGCTCGTCCTCCGCCGCGCCCGCGCGGTTGAAGGTGTAGCGTACCGAGAAGCCACCGCCTGCCCCGGCCAGGCTCTCGTCCCACTCGTACTGCTCGACGCCGTTGCGCGCGCCCGCCTCCAAGAAGGCGAGCGCCGGCACCTGCAGAAGGTTAGGGTTAGCGTTAGGGTTAGCGTTGGGGTTAGGGGTAGGGTTGGGAGCGTTTAGGTTAGCGTTAGGGTTAGCGTTCGAGCCGGAGCAGCTGCACCTGCTGCTGCACGTACCAGGTGCCCATGCACGCCCGCGGATCGTCCACGGCCGCGGCCATGACGACCGCCGGCGACCGACCGCGGGCGACCGGCGGCGCAGCCGCCTCGGCCGCCGAGCTCACGCGCTTGATCACGTTGAGTCCCGTGACCGAGGAGCGCGCGGCCATCACGCCCGCAGCCCGGTCGACGTAGAGGATCCGCCACTGCGATGGCGGCTTGTCCTTGATCGCGTAGGTGAGCGTCTGCGCCACCTCGTCGAAGGCCAGGCCCTGGCCGACGATGCTGATCTTAGGCAGGAAGGGTAGCGTCTCAATCTTGAGGCGGAGCTGCGCCGCCTGCAGGTCCCAGGATAGCAGCTCGCGGTTGGGCATGTAGCCGTTGAGCAGCGGCAGCTTGGTCGCGGCCGAACTCCACACGAGCTCCCAGCGGCCGTCAAAGTCGGAGACGGCCGCCGGCTCCGTGGATTGCGTCCGCTCGAGCTCTTCCAGAGTGCTCTGAACATCCTCCGCCGGCGAGCTGCGCTGCAGCGCGCAGCGCGTGAGGACTGCCGCAGGCGTGTCGATGAGCATGGCGCAGCCACCGTGTCGGTGAGGAGCATGGCGGCTCGACTGCAGCAGCAGTGCGTGCGGGTGCAAGATGGCGAGGACCAGCATGATCCGGTCTTCCGTGCGCGTTTGCACACGCCCTCGTGCTCAAATCACCGCTAGTTATTACCCCCTGAAACGGGCGACGCGGGCCCTCTGGATCAGAGAAAAGCGCAGGGACCGTTTCAGGGAGGGTAAACAGCGGCTGGTATTAAATTAATAGCTCAACAGACGCACAGAACACCGGGCGGGCGCCCGTGCGTGCGTTGCCGCGGCGAGGTCGGACGGAGCCCGCACGCACGCACAGACAGGCAGGCAGGAAGGAAGCACGGCTAGGGTTCCTGGGCCCCTAGTCATGTGACTGGCGCACCCCTTCAGTGCACACCCGTTATGAAACCTTAGTTAGGGGGGTCCGGTCAAACCCCTAGAGAGTTGGACCAAACCTAAACTGCCTGCCTGACAGTCAGTCCGAGTGAGTGCGGACTGACGGCGTCGGTGAGTGAGTGCTGAGTACTGGGGCGCATGCTGCACGAACCTAAAAAAGGCAACTCGGCCAGAAAGGTGTTCGGCGGCGAGCGAGGGGCCGAGGGCTCCGCAACCCAGCAGTCCACATGGTGGGTTATCTTATCTCTATCTTATCTGATCTATCTTATCTATGTGCGCACCCACTGCACACTGACCCTGGTAGTCGCGTTCGCCCCTCTTCGCGGGCCGGCAAACCCAAATTTGGCAAGCTCGTGGCTTGGAGAGAAGAGCATGTGGTCGCGCCTCGTGGTTGCGGCGTGCTTCGCAGCAGCCAATGCGGAGGACGCGGGGTGCGGCTCGGCCGAGGACGTAGGTTCGATGCACCGGTGCCGCCCGAGCACTGATGCGCTGGCCCTCATGTACGAGACGCAGGCGAATCAGACTGCGAACGTCCGTGATGTCCCCAGCTTCTACATGCACCTTTCGGGGCTGCACGACTTCACACCGATGCTGTCCTGCTTCTGGTCGTTTGCGAAGCAGCATACCAGTGAGGCCAACCTGCCCCAGCTCAACGCCGCCACCTCGGACCTGCTGCTGCTGAAGCGTATGGCGACGCATCCCAAGCGGACCAGGTCGCCAGAGGAGGCGGAGATCCATGTGATCGCGTCCCCGTTTGGGCTGGCCTATGGAATATCGGGCGCCAACGGCAACCAGAGCTCAGACGAGGACGGGTCGGGGCCCTTTGGGTGCGGCACCCTCAGGCAGTACTACAACCAGACGAAAGCCATCGCGGCCGCGATCGAGCAGTCGCCCTACTTTCAGAGGCAGCAGGGACGCAACTTCCTGCTCGTCAGCTCGGGCAATAAGCCACTCAGCGAGCTGCTTGGCCCCGAACTGCACAACGTGCTCCAAAGTGGCCCGGCCACCCTTGCCACGACCAACTCTGGCCCGGCTGGGCAGGCCACGTTCGGCGGGCTCAAGAAGGTCCTGCTCCCGCAGCAAGTGGGCATGGAGCTGGAGGATGAGGCCGACGAAGTCTTCGAGGAGAGCCCGCGGCGAGCACGCTCGAGCGCCTTCTCCTACCACCACGCCGTGGACCAGGTCGCTTCGCAGTGGGCGAACATGCAGGACGACCTTTGCCAGGAGGTGTGGGGTGAGCTGAACTGCCAGAAGGGCGACGCCTCGTGCAAGGGCGGGGCCGGGAACGCAGTGTTCGACTGCGACTCCGACGAGGTGGCCCACAAGGCCACCAGTGCCACACGCGACGGTCTGCAGTGGGACTACCTCAACAGCACCTTCTGCCTCGTCCCGACCGACGGCCGGCTGGCGTCCAACCGGCTCTTCCAGACCCTCGCCTCAGGCTGCGTGCCGGTCGTTCTTGGCGACTTTGAGACGGTCTACCCCACGCTCCCCTTCAAGGCGACCATCGATTGGTCGCAGGCGTTGATCTTCGCGGGCAGCCTCGAGTGCCACGCCACGACCCCCCCGAATGTCGTCGCCGCCAAGGAGATGGCCCGCTGGTTGCAATCGCTCTCCGAGCCGTCGATCGCGAGCCAGGTGGGCTGCATGAGCGCCTACGGCCGCAGCATTGCGACGGAGACGCTCTCCTACGGCCACGACGGAATCGTGTCCGCCTTGCTCCGCCAAGCCGTCGTGTCTGCGGAGGAGACTGCGCGGCAGGTGCCCAAACCGCAGGTGGGCGGCTCGGCGGTCACCGCCTTGGTCGCAGGGGAGTGCGAGTCCTACCTTCGCGACACGGGCTGCGGCTGGACCAAGGACTACGCCTGCCCCGGGAAGACGGGCGTCATGGGGCTGGCCAGTGACGACGGGACCGTCGGCTACCGCTGCTGCTGCAACGGCCTCGCCACGCCGACGGCGGCCGCGGCCTTCGCGCGCCGGCAGCAGGAGCAGCAGCAGGAGAGGTCGGGCGTGCTTGCGTTGGCCCCTGCGCCCTCGAGGATCACGAGCATCGCGCCCGTGGTCTCCTTGGAAAGCGCGGAGCCGGTGAACGCCACCGCGCACACCGCCACCGCCCTGGTCACCAAGTCCCGGAAGTCTGCGCAGGACGACACGCCCTCTCCGTTGGCCATGACGCTCTCCAAGGAGATCGTCAAGAACAGCAGCGCGAGCGCGGTGGGGTCCGCCGTGAAGAGCTCGGCGGCCTCCAAGGCCAAGGCGGCCAAGGACCAGGAAGGGACCGCGGCCAAGAAGGAGGCGGCGGCCAAGGCTAAGGACGCGGCCAAGAAGAAGGAGGAGCCAGAGCCGGAGCCAGAGGCCACCGTCCGCCATCACGATGTGAAGACCCGGGCCGACGACGCCCAGGCCTCGCCCGCACCCGAGGCCTCGCCCGCACCGAAGGCGTCTGCCTTTGACGCGTGCGAGGCCGTCGAGGGGACGAACGTGGCCAAGGAGTGGTGCGTTGCCAACTGCGGCAACACCCCGCCCAACTGCCCGGCGACCCTGTGCACCTGCCCCACCGAGCTCAAGCTGGGGGTGGCCCTGGCGAGCAACAGCTCCGGCGCGCCGCGGCGCCTCGACTTCGACCGGCTCACCAAGGGCATGGACAACTCGGTCGCTGCCAAGGTGCTCGAGAAGATGGAGCAGACGCGCCGCCTCAAGGAGCTGCGCGCCAAGGTCAAGCAGCTCGAGGAGTCCAAGTCGGGGCACAGCGAGGCGGCCAAGGCGGCTTCACCCAACAAGGGCATGCAGCAGCAGGCGGCCCTCGTGCCGATGGGCACCTCCGACGCTCTGCTTGTGCCCAAGCCGCGCCCCAAGGAGCACAACGCCAACGTCTCCAAGAAGGCCGCGGCGTCGACGAGGGTCGCGAGCGCCAGGGTCAAGGTGGCCAGGGCCAAGGCCGCCAAGAAGATCGTCGACGCCGCCAAGGTCGTGGATGCTGCCAAGGCGAGGGTCGCGAGCGCCACTGCCAAGCGGGTCGTGCTCGCCTCTGCTCAGGGAGGCGCCGCCGCCGCCGCGAAGCAGAACCGCTCCCTCGGGGCCAACATGATCGCGAACGTGACCGCGCTGACCGCGCTGTCGGCGGACGAGGAGAAGGTGCAGACCGCGCAGATGCAGGCCCAGCTGCAGGAGATGGCCAAGCAGGCGCAGCTCGAGATCTCGCGCGTGCGTGACGCCGAGCAGAGCCTGGCGAAGCGCGAGGCCGTCATGGCCCAGCGCGAGCAGGCCTGGGTGGCGGTCAAGGCCAAGGCCAAGGGCTCGACCGACGCGAGCGCGCTCAAGTTCGAGGACGCGGAGGCGACGGCGCTGCAGATGGCGCGCCTCAAGGCGGAGGCCGAGGCGGACATCATCCGCAGCCGCGCCAAGAACGAGGCAGAGGCCGAGCTCAAGCAGGCGCATCTCAAGGTCGAGGCCATGCTGGCGCAGCGCGAGGGGCAGCTGGTGCGGCGCGAGGTGGCGGCGGAGAAGGCGCTCGTTGACGCGCAGTCGGTCGCGCAGCGCGCGGCGCAGGCGCAGGCGCTCGCCAAGAAGATCCAGGAGAAGGAGACGGTGGCGCGCCACGCGGCGGAGCTCGCCACCGCCAAGGCCGTCAAGGAGCTCGACTCGCGCTCCAAGGCCGTCGCGCTCTCGGCCGACGAAGAAAAGGGGCAGCTGGCGAGCGACCTCGCCGCGTCCCACGCCAAGGTCAAGCAGACCCAGCTCCTCGTCTCCTCCATCGAGCGCGGCTACAAGGCCGAGCTGCGCGAGCTCGAGATGGCGCGCGTCTCCCAGCTGCGCCAGTTCGAGGCGGCCAACCGATCGACGTCGGCCGAGCTGCACAACGCGCAGGAGCAGGCGGCGGCGCTGCGCCTGCAGGTGGGCGAGGTGGCGCGCGCGGCGCGCGAGGCCGAGCTCAAGGCCGAGCACGAGCACGCCGCCCTCCTCGCGCAGGACGAGAAGATGGCGCGCGTCGAGCACGGCCTCCCCCCGGCGGCCGCCGCGGCGAGCGAGACGGCCGCGACTGCGAGCGCGGTGGCCCTCCTCGCGGCCAAGCCTGCTGCTGTGGCTGAGAAGCCGCCCGTGGTCTCGCTCAAGAACAAGATCATGATGCTCGGTCAGCTGGCCAAGGCGCGGCAGCAGAAGGCGCTGCAGTCCAAGGGCATCGCCGCGCCCGTGCCGCACAGCCCCAACCACCCGGCCACGCCCAAGATCGTCATGATCAAAGCCATGGATGCGGCCGCGCCCAAGGCCAAGGCCGCCGCTAAGGTCTACGCCGCCAAGGACTGCAACTGCGAGTGGGCGGGAGCCGACCACGACCGCGACGGCCGCGCCGACGGGTGCAACGGCGGCGACGATGGCTCCATCTGCTGGAGCGCGTGCTGCAGCCCATCATCCTTGCTGCCGCCCATCTTCCTACAGCAGCAAGAGGAGGAGGCGGCCGACGCCATCATCTCGTTCCTCGAGCTCACCCCCAGCTCGGACGGCATGCAGGCCAAGCTCGACGCGGTGCTCGCCTCGGGCGTGGTCCCTGCCCTGGCGGCGGGCACCGCGCCCCAGGAGACCTCGGCGGCGACGGCGCCGCAGATGTTTGCCGCCGCCGCCGCCGCCCTTGCCGCCACCTCCCCCACCGCCGCCGCCGTCACCGCCGCCGCCGCCGCCACGGAGGCCGCGCCAGCCGAGCTGAGCACGAAGGCGATGGAGCACGCCTCCCGGCTCGAGAAGCTCAAGGCGTCAGTTGCCAAGCTGCAGAAGGACAAGGAGGCGCGCATGGGGCAGGCCTCCTCGCTCGCCGCCGCGGCCGCCGCCGCTGCCGACCCCTCGCTGCAGAAGTACTTCCCCCAGCAGACTGGCGTGCAGCTGCCGGGCGCGGAGCTGGCCACGCAGATGACGCAGCGGGCCTCCTCTCCCGCCACTACGCAGCCCGCGGCGGGCGAGCCCATTGGGCCGCATAGTGGCGTCAAGTGGACCGCCCAGGAGACGCAGCAGGTCGCAGCAGTCGCAGCAGCCGCAGCAGCTGCAGCAGAGTCGCAGCAGGCGCAGGCGCAGGAGGCGGCCGCGACCATGGGGCTCGGGGCGCAGCAGGCGCTGGCGCCGACCCAGCAGGGCCACGAGCAGGGGCAGCAGCAGGCGGTGGCCGAGTACCAGTCCCAGCAGGCGGCGCCGTCTCAGCAGCAGGAGGCGCCCTCGCAGCAGCAGGAGGCGCCCTCGCAGCAGTCGGAGCAATCGCACGAGTCGGAGCAGGACCGCGCGCAGCGGCTGGCGCGGCAGATTGTGACGGGCGACCTGCAGGGGCAGCAGGGGCAGCAGGCGCTGCTGCGCAACGACATGCCGCGCGTGTCCGAGCTACCCTTCGAGCGCACCGAGGGCCACTCGCGCAAGTGGATGGAGCTCTCGCAGCGCAACTCGATGCTCGCGGACGCGGCGCGGCGGGCGGCCGAGTCGGAGCACAGCCGTGTACTGCACGAGGAGCAGATGCGCATCGACGAGGCCGAGCGCTTGGCGGTGCTGGCCGAGGCCGAGGCCACGCGGCTGGTGCGCGCGCGGCTGCTGCAGGCGGATCAGATGAAGACGCGCATTCAAGCCGAGGCGCGCTCGCGCATGGAGACAGCCAAGATCGCGCTCAAGTCTGCGCAGGACAACTCGCTCATCCGCTCCGAGGAGGCGGACCGCGCCAAGGCGGCGGTGGAGACGGCGGACGAGGAGGCCAGGGCGCGCGTGCGCGCGGAGGAGGCCGCGCGCCGGGAGAAGGCCGAGATCGACCGCATCGCCAAGGAGACGGCCGATGCCGAGGCGGCGGCGCTGCGCCTGCGGCATGAGACGGAGAAGCGGGTGGAGCAGGCCAAGCTCGTGCGCGACCAGATGCACGCGGCGGCCAAGGCGCGGCTCGAGGCGCAGCAGAAAGAGACGGCCGCGGCCGACCTGGTGCGCGAGGATGCGACGCGCAAGGCCGAGGCTGCAAAGGTCGCGGCGATGCAGCTCTCGCGCGCCGAGGAGCTGCGCATGGAGAGCGCCGAGAGCGCGATGCGTGAGGCCGAGAGCGCGCTGCACAGCCAGACGCTCAAGCTCGAGACCGAGCGCTCGGCGCGCATGGCCGATGGCAAGGCGCGCATCCAGGCCGCCATCGCCGCGCGCAAGTTCTCGGAGACCTCGGAGCAGCTTCGCAAGACGTCGGAGACCGTCGTCACGAGCGCACCGCCGCCGCAGCAGCAGGCGGCGGCGGCGGTGGTGGAGCCGCCGCAGCAGCAGGCGGCGGCGGCGGTGGAGCCGCCGCCGCAGCAGCAGCAGGCGGCCGCGGCGGCCGTGCTGCAGACGGCGCTGGAGCGCAAGACGTCGGAGGTTGTGGGGGGGGAGCAGTCCTCTGTGGGTCGGGTCCAGGACTTCTTCAACGCCGCCGCCACCGCCGCCAACGCGAGCATCTCCGCCGCCACCGTGGCCGCCGCCGCCGCCGCCGTGGGCGCCTCGCCGCCCAGCAACGCAACGGCAGCTGCCACCACCGGCGTCTCCGCAGACGCCCTCGCCATGGCCGCCCTGGCCGCCAACACTGCGAGCGAGCCGGACGTGAGCGCGGCCAAGGTGGAGCAGGAGAAGACGAGCGAAGAGATGCAGGCCGAGCTTGAGAGCTTGAATGCCGACCCGCTGATGCAGGAGGCCGAGGCGCGGAGGAGGGAGTTCCTGGAGGCGCGCGGCGCCGTCGCCCTCCCGACGCTGGAGAACGTGACAATACCGGCCGACGGCGCTGCCGCTTTGGAAACGAAGCCGGCCCCGTTTGACCCCAACCTCGCGTCGCTTCTCATGTCGCCCCAGATGTCGTCCAAGGCCACCAACCTGATGGCGACCGAGACAGAGAGGCCGCTCCCTGCGGCGTCTAGCATCGCAAAGGCGCTCCGGAGCGATTTGGCCTTCCGCAAGGAAGTGCCGATGAAGCTGCTCTAGCTTCGCGCAACTCTTGAGTCGTTTGTACGTGGTGCTCCCACACAATGATGCAAAGTAGTATAATGGTGTAGTTGGTACCTTATGGGGGTATCTGTGTTTCCTGTTTTTTTTTGTTGCGATTGTAGTTTCTTTTGAAAACCAGCGGCGCCCGAACGAATCAGGCACACACCACTAGTAGCAGCGAAATACAACCGGCAGAACAGAACAGAGAACCCACTCGAGGTGGGGG